>JADMIO010607358.1_pt1 | contig 10823 bp, 9 predicted proteins | sample 8958161 | NCBI WGS metagenome assembly JADMIO01 (sample SAMN16585339, study PRJNA669376) | soil metagenome | isolation source: Crop rotation soil | place: USA: Cullars Rotation, Alabama | collected 2011 | reverse complement strand
CGGGGTCATCGGCGCCCGCCGAACCCCAACTGGGCTTGAGCCTCAGCCAGACGGACGACGCCTAAGTCCGACCTTCGCCAGGGCCGCATGGCTAGACCTTATACCTCGATACCGACGCCTCCCGCAGGGATACAGCCCAGCCTTCTACCTGGGCAGGTTATTGTTCTGTCGGGGCCCGTGTCCGCCGGGAAATCGACGCTCGCGGCAACCCTGGCCGACAAATTCGGCGTCACGCATTTCAAGACTCACGAAATGATCCAACGGCTGACGGGCGCCCCGCTGGATCGGGCGGCGCTGCAGAAGGCCGGCGAACGCCTTGACCGCAAGACGAATGGCGGTTGGGTCGCTGCTGAGATTACCAAAGCGCTTGGTGAAGCGTCGGGCGTGAGCGGTTCAACCGTCGAATCGCGTCGAGTGCTTGTCGACTCGTCGCGGCTGTTGACCCAAATCGAAGCGCTCCGTCAAGCCTTCGGACAACGTGTTGTGCACATTCATCTCACAGCACCTGAAGCAGAGCTGCGTCGCCGCTACCTCATGAGACGGACTGCAATGCGCGAGCTTCCGTCCTATGCGGCCCTGCGGAGAGATCGCACCGAGGCGGTGATCGACCGCTTGAAGGCGTCCGCCGATATTGTCATCGACACTCATCGCAACACTCGCGATGACGTAGTGGTGCGCGTGGCATCGCAACTTGGCCTTTACGGGCGAGGGTGCGAGCGCCTAGTAGATGTTCTCGTTGGCGGCGAGTACGGCAGTGAGGGTAAGGGGCAAATCTCCGCCTATTTGGCCCCAGACTATGACGTGCTTGTCCGCGTCGGCGGACCCAACGCCGGCCATCAAGTATTCGAAGTGCCCACCCCGCGCACGTGGCACCACCTTCCCTCGGGTACGGCACGCAACCCCCGCGCACAAATTGTCCTGGGACCGGGCGCGGTGCTTCGCGTTCCGAACCTACTGGCAGAGATTGCCAGCGCTGAGGTCTCCTACAAGCGACTCTCAATCGACCCGAAGGCAATGATCATCTCCGACGAAGACATCGAGGCGGAAACTGGGCTGAAGGCATCGATCGGTTCAACGGGACAGGGAGTCGGATACGCAACGGCCCGGAAAGTTCTCCGTGGCGGCGGATCAGATCGAGTGCTTCTCGCCAAGGATGTCCCGGCGCTTCGCCGCTACATTCGAGACGCCCTCGAGATTCTTGAAAATGCGTACGCCAAAGGGCGTCGTGTCTTCTTGGAGGGCACACAGGGCACGGGGCTCTCCCTCCACCACGGAGAGTATCCACACGTTACATCGCGCGACACCACCGTAGGAGGGTGTCTTGGTGAGGCTGGGATTTCCCCGGCACGGGTGCGCCGCATCGTGATGGTCTGCCGGACCTATCCGATCCGGGTTCAAAGCCCCCCAGGGAAGACCTCTGGCAGAATGAGTCGCGAGCTTGCATGGGCTGAAATCGCGCGGCGATCGCGTATTCCACTCAAGGAGCTGCGCAAGAACGAACGCACGTCAACGACGAAGAGGAAACGGCGCGTCGGTGAGTTCGACTGGGTCTTGATCCGCAGAGCAGCCTCGCTCAATGGTCCTACCGACATCGCGCTAACGTTTGCTGACTACATCGACGTCCAGAATCGAAAGGCCCGTCGATTTGACCAGCTCTCACCAGAAACCCTTCAGTTCATCGCAGAGCTTGAGCGCGTAGCTTCCGCGCCCGTCTCATTGGTGGCCACGAGATTCGCTTTCCGAAGCATCATCGACCGGCGAATGTGGTAGCGGGCCCACCCGAGAGGATCTCGATGCCGTTCGATTCAGAGGCGTTTGCAGCTCGAAGGCCGTACCTCTTTCACCTTACGGCGCGGAGCAATGTGGCCCGCATTCGATCCACGCGTCGTCTGCACAGCATGGTCGTCTTGGCACGCGAAGCTGGCCGAGAGGATCTGTTGAACGTACGACGTCGCGAACATGTTCGGCTCAGCGTTCAAGGCAAGGCGGTGCACATTAGGGACCAAGCGCCACTTCACGAGAACAACATGTCGTTGGATGACGGCTGGACGTTCGCGCAGTTTGTACGCCACCTCAACGAGCGCGTGTTCTTCTGGCCGGGCGGAGCATCTGGACCGATTGCTCACGGGCTCCGCCACTTTGGCCGGTATCGGGAGGAGCGTCCGGTGCTACTGCGCATTCCCACCGATGGCCTCTTCACTGCGAATCGCGGGGCGCGACCACTCTATTGCCGTTACAATTCTGGCTCACCGCGTTGGAGTCGCGGCGTAGCTTCACCGCGCGGGTCGGCGACATTCGTACCCGCGGGTCAAGCGCCGTTCTCGCCAGCGAATGTTGTCGAGGTGGCCTTCATGCGCGGCGTCTCATTGCCCGACGGTTCGGAGCTGGGCAACAGCCCCTCGGGACCTTGGCGTCGGTTGTTCTAAATTAGTTCGCCTGCTTCCACGTCACCACCACCTCGCGGTGGCGGAGACATGGAGGGCCTCGTCGGGTGGGTAATCCGACAAGGCGCAAGAACGAGCTCCTCCTGTCCTCCCCCTGGCTACTTGAGGAGGACGAACTTCTGTTGCAGATGGCTCTGCTCGGTCCTCAATCGAGCAAGGTAGATCCCCGCCGGCTCACGGTTGGGCCAGGCAACTTCGTGCTCACCCGCTCCAAGGAACGACTGAATCGATCCGACGCGCCGACCGCGGATGTCGTAGATGTCGACCGACACTTGCGACGCCGTGGGGAGCGTGAGCTTGAAGAAAGCCGGACCAGTCGTCGGGTTCTGCCGCAGGCTGAACGACAGCTGCCACGCCGGCCGAACCACCGGCTTCATCCCGAACGGCTGGGCTGTCCCGGATCCCGTGTACCAGGTGAAAGGTCCGGAGAACCGCTGCCCCGTGTCGTTCAGAAGCACCGAGACCTGTCGTGTCGTCGGGAACACCGCGATGACGTCATCGAGACCGTCACCATTGACGTCACCAACGAGGGCCTGCGACGGATACGGCGCCCAGCTGCTCCAGTGATACGGACCTTGGTAGGCCGAGCCGACTGGAACGAGGACATCACATCCCGCCGAGATTGAACGCATGATGCCGACGCGATGATCCGTCGTGAAGTAGCCCGTCACGAGGGAGTCGCTGGCACTGAACGCCCAGTTCTCAAGCACGATGTTGCTCCCGAACGTGCTCCCGGTGCTGTACTTGTAGTACGTACGGTCGCCGGGGATCGAAAATAGGACGTCAGCCTGTCCGTCGGGATCGAAGTCTCCCACGAGAAGCTGGTATGGGAAGCTCGACCAGTTTGCCCAGGTCTGCAGGTGCAGCTGCTGATCGTACGACCCGGACCACCACGACCGCTGGGTGAGCAGCTGTGTGGGTGTCTGGATGACGAGGTCCTTCGTCCCGTTGTTGTCGACGTCTCCGGCCTTGACTCGCATCGTAGCCGGGTCTGGTGACCAGTAGCTCAAACGGATCGGAGCTCCGAGCTTCGGGTTCGTGGCAGCGTCGTACATCTGGCATGACACGCCATCGACACCCCACGAGATGAGCTGACACCGACCCTGGCCGAGGACGTCCGCCAAAAGGCACGGACGATCGTTCGGCGTCCAGGTATCGATGCGGCCGTCGTCCACGAAGCCGCTTCCTGTTGAGCGGTAGAGGTAGACTCCGCCGTTCGTGACGAGCACAACGTCGGCCTTGCCGTCACCGGTCAGATCGCCCGCGAGCTGCCTGACGATCTTCGACTCGACGAACAGGTCGACCTTGAAACTGGTCGACCAGCCCTCCATGTTGCCTCCGATCGCATGAGCTGGCCGGAAGTACACGGATACCGAGCCGGTAGGAGCCGTCGCACTGACGCGCCCGGTGAACTGAAAGGTAGCGGTCCCTCCTGGAGCAACCGAAGACTCCAGCATCGTGCAGGCAGTGAGTTGGTCGATCCACGTGCCGTCGTACAGGAAGCTCGGCACGATCGCCCCGCTCACATCACACGACTTTAGAGTCGCGAGGTCCGAAGGGAAGTTGACCGCGTCGTTCGACCACGTGACATCTCCCGTGTTCTTGCCCTGGAACGTAATCGTGAATGCGTCACCCTGCTGCACGTTCGTCACACTGCTCGGGGTGACGGACGTCAGCTGGAACGCATACGACGAGTTGAATACCACGGCCGTGTTTTGCACATTGAGTCCGGCCTTGGAGTTCGGCGGGCATGGGTACGCGGTCATGATTGCGTAGTGCTGATTCGCGAGCGGGCGCTCCAAGAAGTTCTGGAGTGCGTACTCGGTCGACTGATCCCAGTGCTTGGGATCCCGGCTCCAGTACCAGTCCCTCGTCGGGACTGTGTACATGTGGGGCGAACCGTTCCACAGCGCATTCCAGTTGTCCCGGAACTTGCCGTAGACGTAGTACGCCTCGTTGGAAGCCGAGGAGTTCCCTGATGCATTGTTCGGATCGTAGACGATCGAGCCTGGGCCATTCGCTCCTCCATCGAACTCCTGGACCCAGATCGATCCGCTTCCGTACGACCGCTGTGTTGCGGGACCCTGTGCGGACCCCACTGCAGTTGCTGCGCCGTTGCGCTCGTAGGCGAGGGCGAACAGATACGAGAAAGTGTTGTCCCAGCCGCTCGAGGTCCAGCCCGGTGAGTTCGTCAGCGAATGCACCGTGACGTCGCCGCTAGCGTACTGGAGGTACCCGCGTTGGAAGTCTTGACGCGTGCCGCCACTCCACGAGTATTCCTCCGTGAGGGGCATGCCGAGCGTGGCGATCTTGGTTCCATCCTCGGACCAACCATCGCCCCCTGGCGTATCTACCGTCTCCTCCCAGAAGCCAGTGTGGATGGTGTACGCCTTACGCGCCCCACCGAGTGCATCGTAGATGATGCCTGACCGATACCAGCCGCCACCGCTGCTCGCGTACCGCTTCCAGTAGCAGGTCTGAGCTCTGCCATCGGAAGAGAAGTACCGTGTGTTGGTGTTGAAGGCCGTCGTCCAACCGATGTCGATGGTCACTGCGCCAAACGCACTTTGGCCGCCCATCGCGGCGAACTCGCGCGTGAAGGCACCGTCGTTCGTTGACTGCGAGACCGAGCCGTCCACTGGATTGCCTGCCTCCTGAAAAGTGGACGCCACGGATACTGCGTTGGGGGTTGCACCAGTCTGTCGCTGATAGTGAATGTGCGCGCCGTTCGCGTAGTAGCCATCGGCGTTGCCCAGTGATGCAACCACTTGCCCTTGGAGCACCGGCTCGTTCACCTTGACGAAGATCTGGCTGAGATGTGCCTCGAGGCCATACTGGCCTGAGGCGTACTTCACGACAACGCACTTGCCCCAAGCGTCAAGCACGCCTGGCGCGGCGTCTTGAGCGTAGACAACGAGCCCATCCTCGACAGCCACGATGGGGAGGCCGAAGTCAGCGTCCCCAGAAGTGCCATTCAGGCTGAAGTCCCACGCGTAGGCAAGATTGCCCGAATGCGTCGGCGTGTCGTTGTTCTGCTGATCGCAGCGCATGCTAGTGCCGGCAACCACCGGCAGTCGCTGACTCGCTGAGGCCAGTCGCCCGACGAAGAGGATGGAAAGACACGCGGCCAACAACAACACCTGACGTCTCACTCCGCACCGTCCTTTCCGGGAGATAATCTCCCGCTCTGGTTTTCAACGACCTGGTGTGTCTCTCGTTACGAATTGAACGAGAAGGACGTCACCATTTCCTCGACAGCGCGCTTGAGCTGTCCCCCGTCAAAGCGGGACTGCTTGGCGCTGTCGGTGAAGTAGAATGCGTCGCTCCAGAGGGTGAGCGCGTAGACGCTGCTGCCGCGTGGTACTAGATAGCGGACGTAACCGCCGCCTTCGCCCTGGTACTGCTGCTTGATGCCGGAAGCGCCGCCCAATGTGCTTGCTTCCTGGCTGTACGTCCCGGCAAGTGCCTTGGTCGCTGGATCTGACGACGTGGCGCGCCGGGTGTACTCATCCTGCGAAAGATAGGTGTCCTTACGCGCGAGCGACTGAGCCAGCCATGCTTCAACGCCGAGCTGATCAGGATTGGTCTCTTTTGTGACGTAAACGGCGCATCCGCAACGCTGCGCGTCTGCACTCTGGAACACCGCATCCCCCTTGAAACTCGAGTCGTTTACAGTCGCCCACCCTTGAGGGAGGACTACGCTGAATCCGACCGACGGGTTGGAATACCTAGAGGCGGCAGCGCTGTTTGCGTTTGTTTGCCGGTGTGGCCTGCCCAGCGTAAGCCAGATGCCAACGCCGACGAGGGCGATGACTGCAGCAATGGCGAGGAGACGGGCGGTGGACTGCATATATATAGTTGCTTAGTTGATAGTGGCGCTCGTGGAGCGCCATCGCAGCCAGGGCGGCTGCTAAGTAGGCTGGGGGAGCCTATGGCGATATCCAAGCACGGCGCACAAATACCGTCAATCAACGTCGCGCGAGCAGGTTATCCACTGGACGCCCGCGGGCGCACGGCTCCGCCCTCGTGTGTACTGCAAGCCGTAGATGCCACAATATCGTTGTAGTCGTGGTCTGATGATGGCGCCGAAGGGCCCGCGCCGAACTGGACCCATTTCCAAATGTCAGACCACGTGGTGCACCACTTGGATTGAGCACCCGCAGCGACGAGCATGGACACCGGCTCCGGTGCCGTGAAATCAAGTCGCCGCGACCGTAGAGCGATTTCCAAGTCCAGCTGCTGAAGCATGGCGCACACTTGAACCGGGGTGCCTTCTTGTAGAACGAGCGGCACTCCACGAACGAGGTCGAGAAGGCCAGAGATCTCGGACTTTCGGATCTCTGCTCCGGCATTCGTAGCCGCCGGGGCATGGCGGGCGGTTTCCAGGTTCTGTCGGCGTTCACGGAGCGACTCGCGCTCACGCTGGAACTCTTCATCGCTCAAGAGGTCGCGCATGCGCATCCCGAGCAGTTCGCGCTCCTCGCGCTCAAGTGAGATGAGGGCTGCTTCTCGTTGGGCCCGAATCCTGGCTGCAATCCCCGCGTCCGCTGTGTCGATCGCCGCGAGCTTGCGTCGGAGGTGGGCGAGGAGGGGCTCGGGGATTGCGAGGTAACGGCAGTAGTCCGCAAGCTGACGCTGAAGGTCGGACTGCGAGATCGGTTTCTCGCGGCATTGGACGCCCGGCTTGCTGCGACCGCAGCGATGGTACGTGTAGGTGCGCCCGCGCTTCTCGTGAAACTCGGCCACAACACTACAGCCGCAGTTGCCGCACCGAACGAGTCCGGCGAAGGGGTTCTCGTGCTTCACCGGTCCGGCACGGTTGCGAAGTCCGAGGATCTCTTGAGCGCGCTCGAACTCCTCAGGCGTGACCATCGGCTCATGTGAGCCGACGTACTGTCGGCCATCCTTGAGGCGGATGTAGCCAGCGTAGTAGGGGTTCGTGAACGTCTTGTAGATAGACGAGTGCGTGATCGGATTGCCACCAACCCGCCCACGTCGAACGGTCAGCAGTCCCCAGTCACGACTGGCAGTACGAGCGATCTCCTTGGGTCGTCTGCCGGCGAGCAGCGCATCCCACATGCGCCGGACGAGGGCGAAGCGCTCGGGATCGTTGACGACGGTCTTGGTCAGTCTGTCGTTGACGTATCCGATGGGCGGGAGGTGATTTGGCCAGCCCCTCTCGAAGCGAGCCCGGTTGCCACGTTTGACGTTCGCCCGGAGGTCGTCGATGTACTTGGCCGCGAACGCCAGTTCGAACGTGCCCATCAGACGGTCATTGCCGTCTGCTGTCTTGACTCCGTCGCTCGTGATGATCCGATCGAGCTTTCCGTCGGCCTGCGCCTGCAGGATCATACCGGAATCGTAGGGATTGCGCGCGAGGCGGTCCATCTTCCAGCATAAGAGCCCACTGATCTCGCCGCGTTGCACGCGTCTGATGAGCTGGCCGAAGATCGGGCGACCCGGGGCCTTGGCCGACCGTGATTCCGTGAGCACCTCGGAGACGCTTACACCGTGTTTCAGCGCTAGCTGACGAACCTCGTGGATCTGCGAGTCAATGGAGAGGACCTGCCGGTCCTCGGATTCCGTCGATTTCCGTGCGTAGATGACGTACTTGCCCATGAGTGGCAGGCGCTAATGGTGAGGGATGGCATTCATCGCTCCGGCATCCGATTCTGGCAAGGGGGCGATATCCACAGGCGACGCGGAATGACTTGAACCTCGCGTCGCCACGTCTCGGATGATGGCCAGGACACGCAGCAATCGGGTCTCAACGGTACGGGCCTGTTCACGCGTGAGTACGGCACCCGTGTGCTGATGGGCGAGGGATCGAAACTCTTCAACTTCCGTTTCGGTCAGGATCAGGTGCAGTGAGGGGGTGTTCGGCTCAAGACGCATGCCCTCAGTGTGGCGCGAATCGTGTAGGCGTCGCAGGAGGGGGGAGACGAATGGCCCACGTTTTCGTTGGCCTTCCTGCAGTCATCCACAGGCTGTCCGCAATTCCGCGACTTACCCCCTCTGTTCGGTTTTTCTTCGGGTCGCTATCATTGCGTCATGGAGGTTCAACACACACTGCGGCCCTCCCACCGCGAGGCCCGGTTCCCGAACGCGATCCGCGAGTACCGGCTGAAAGCCGGGCTTTCGCAGCGCAAGCTGGCGGCCTTGCTCGGACGGAGCAATGACGCCGTTTCATCGTGGGAGCGGGGTCTCCATCTGCCGAGTGTCCCCCAGCTCATGCGCATGGCAAAGGTTCTTGGAACGCTCGCCGAGTCGCTCTACCAAGAGTTTTACTCGCCCCCACCGAAGGACCTGGAGCAGCCTGACGCCAAAGGTGGATGATGGCGGGCCTGCTCGCTGCGCTTGAGACCCGAGCGAATCACCGTGGTCTCGCGCTGGCGCCCGAACGTGCACTCCGACTGGAGTTGGATGTCTCTCACGAGGAGCTGACCGCCCAGCTCGCGGCACTCGAAGCCGGCCGCGTCATCGATGTCATCTCGCCGCTGCCCTTCCTTGTCGTCAGTCTCCTGAAGTGGTCTGGCACAGCGTCCCGGCGAGTCGCGACCAGCGCCGATTCCAGGCAGGAATCCGAAGCTCATCAAAGGGGACCCGTCAGGCGAGCAGCTGCAGCAGCTGCTTTCAAGCAAGAGGATAGGGGTGCGGGGGAAGGAGAGGCACTACTGCGCGAGGTTGCCGACGTGCTCGGTGAGCGCGACGCGTCTGACTTCCGCGCCATCGTCTCGAGCTACCCCGCAGCCACGATTCACCAGGCACTGCGACGCGTGGCCCTTACACCGCCCTCGCAGATCCGCAAGTCCAGGGCCGCCCTCTTCCGCTACCTCCTCGCGAAGCTCGCCTAAACCAGCCATGTCCACCCCTCACACCATCTCGCTCACCCTCGACCGCCGCATCCTCGAGCATCCGCGGGCCTACCACCTGCGACGCATGCGCGCGGGACTCTGGCTCTATCTCGACTTGCTGGCCCGGCTCCCGGTCGGCGCTGACACCTTCGAGATCGATCCCGTGGCGGTCGCGGGAGGGATGGGGGTGTCCGATGGATTCGTACGTTCCTGGCTGGGCCATCTACACAAGGCCGGCTATGTCGATGCGCTGCGTCTCAACGGCAAGGTGCGGGTCACGATCAAGAAGGGACACGTTCCGGACGCAGCGGCCGAACCGATCGAGCGCACCTTCACGGTGGCGAAGCTCCAACGAATGCTCAAAGACAGGCTCAATGTCGACGCCTTCGAAGAAGTGCTGCGAAGTCATCCCGATGCCGTCATCCGCCGAGCGCTCGCCGGTGCGCTGGCGCCTCCAGACGAGCAGATCCACCGCTCGCGAACCGCCTTATTCATTTATCTCATCAAGAAGTATGCGCACAATCACTAGCCCTGACACCATCCTCGCCATTGATCCAGGGCTTCGCGAACTCGGCTACGCCATATTGCGAGGCGAGGACCTGCTGATTCACGGCGTCCTATCGCTGGGTCGAACGCATCCAGCGCGTCGCGTGCCCTCGATCGCGCTCGCGCTCACGCGCCTGATTCAGGGATTCCGCCCCTCGACGTTGGTTCTCGAGGGCATTCCGAAACGGCCTCTCGATGCACTCGCCGGTCTTCCGGCGCTCGGACGATTCCTCGATCTATTTGCGCGGCGGTTGGGTCTCACGGTCTCAAGCTACTCGGCCCGATCTGTACGGCGAGCGGTCCTCGGGAACGGCTGGGCGGGAAAGCGAGAGCTGGCAGAACACGTCACTAGCCGTTTTCCGGAGCTTCGCGTGTATCTCACGCAGGATCGAAAGTGGAAGGAACGTTACTGGAACAATATGTACGACGCGGTCGGGCTGGCGCTTCGACACCAGCTCACCACGCAACCGCCCTCCCGCAGCCGGTGATCCGGCTGATCCTGGCGCGTCAGGCTTGCCCCGGCGCCACCGTGACCGATCCGTCCACGCCTGCAAGGGGTGACGGTCGGCGGCTCTCGGGAGGGCACCTTCGCTTTCTGATCACACCAATTCATGTCCAACACACCCACAATCCTCGGGCTCGATCCTGGAACGCGCTACCTCGGCGCGGCGGTGCTTCGCGGGAAACGGCTCGTCGCCTACGGTGTGCACGAACTCCGGAACGGCAGCCGACCATACGACGTCATCGGGCAGGCCAGGCGGGTGGTCTTCCGCTACATCGAGAAACACCAGCCTGCGATAGTGGCGATCGAACAGCCGTACCGGATCGCGACCGAGCGCGGAGCCGTACTCATCGTACTGGCCCGCGAGATTCACGAACGCGCCCGAGCTCTCGGGCTGAGTGTCTCCGAACTGGCGCCTGAAGCCGTCTTTCCAGCACATTGGGATCCTAAGCTTAGAATTCCACGTGGACAAGTTGT
>JADMIO010854545.1_pt1 | contig 10825 bp, 9 predicted proteins | sample 8958161 | NCBI WGS metagenome assembly JADMIO01 (sample SAMN16585339, study PRJNA669376) | soil metagenome | isolation source: Crop rotation soil | place: USA: Cullars Rotation, Alabama | collected 2011 | reverse complement strand
AATGCTGTTTCAATAAGCGCCCCTTGACGGGGCCAAAACAACACGATATCTAAAATAATGCTGCCTTAGCGCTCAGTGGGCGTTTCCTATCATCGCACCCCACCTTCATTCCAAAAGTGTTCTATCGCCGCGCCAAAAATCCAGAGAAAAGAGAGACCAATCAATATAAAAGTCAGCCTAATGGCCAACTTTAGCAAGAGAACAAAGGCGCTAAACCATTCGTCTTCATTTGTAGGCAAACGACCTCGTAAAAACATCGGTTTAAAGTTCCAAATCTTCTTCTTGGTTATAGACAGCGAGTGGCTTCACTGGAAATAAGTGGTTTCACCCAAAGAATCGCTCTTCTAAAGCGGCGCAGAGCGCATGGTAAATCGGCAAGTGGCGCTCTTGAATCTCGGCGGTGATTTCCGCCGGTGCGACTAAACACGCGTCGCACAGTCCCCGCATCTTTCCGCCATCGCGACCAGTGAGGCCAATGGTGTGAACACCCAAAACACGAGCCGCGCGCAGGGCATGAAGGATATTGTGTGAATTCCCCGAAGTGGAAATGGCCAGCACACAATCGCCGGGTTTGGCATAGGCCCAAACCTGTTGGGCAAAAATAAGCTGCGCCTCGACATCGTTGCACACCGCCGTCAAAAGCGCGGTTTGGGAAACCAAACTGATGGCGGGAAGCGCGTTTTGAAGATGGTCGGCCAAAAACTGGCCTTCGGCGCCGAATTGGTCGAGTTGGGCGCGTTTTTCGTCGGAAATGGGCCGAGGAAGACAGAATTTATTCACCATTTCGCCCACAATGTGTTCGCAATCCGCCGCGCTGCCACCATTGCCGCAAACCAACAGTTTCCCACCGTTTTGAAAACAATTTTCAAGAATTTCGTAGGATTTTTGAAGTTCCGGAAGTAACGATTCCAAATCGGGATAACGAGTAGCGAGACGCGAGAAGTGGGGGTTCACGGAGCAAATTTTACCGTGTTTCCGCGCTCAAACGGTGCCCTGCTAAACTTGCCCACGATGCGTTTTCGCTTTTTGACAGCCGGAGAATCGCATGGCCCCGCTTTGACGGCCATCATCGAAGGCACACCGGCTGGCATTCCGCTTTTAGCCGACCAAATCAACATTCACCTCGCCCGTCGCCAGGGCGGTTACGGGCGCGGCGGGCGCATGAAAATCGAAACCGACCGCGCTGAAATCTCTTCCGGCGTGCGCCACGGCTTCACGATGGGCTCGCCAATTACGCTCACCGTCGTCAATTCCGATTTCGCTTCGTGGGGCGACGTAATGAAAGTCGAACCGGTGCCGCCTTACGCACACGATTCGGTAAAAACCCGTCCGATTCAAATTCCGCGACCCGGTCATGTTGATTTCGCGGGCGGCGTCAAATATCGCACACCCGAAGACATGCGGAACATTTTGGAACGCGCTTCAGCGCGTGAAACCACCATGCGCGTGGCCGCTGGCAGCATCGCACGTCGTTTTTTGGAAGAGTGCCACGTTTTCATCGGCTCCCATGTCGTGGAAATCGGCGGCGTGGTCGCGCCAGAAAAAGCGCCGCCCGCTGCGCGGGAAATTAACGAACTGACCGAAAAATCTTCGGTTCGTTGCCTTGATGAAGGCGCAACAAAGGAAATGGAAGCCGTTATTGACGGAGCGCGTGAAGCGGGCGACACCGTGGGCGGCGTATTTGAAGTCGTGGTGGATGGTTTGCCGGTGGGTTTGGGCAGTCACGTTCACTGGGACAGAAAGCTCGATGGCCGATTAGCGGGCGCTTTGATGAGCATCCACGCCATGAAAGGCGTCGAAATTGGGCTGGGATTTGAAGCGGCTCGGCGTCGCGGTTCACAAGTTCACGACCCCTTTACTCTCGGCGACCCACTTGCTCGACCCCGCAACAACGCTGGCGGTTTGGAAGGCGGTGTCACCAACGGGGAACCTCTCGTTTGCCGTGTGGCAATGAAACCAATTTCCACGCTGATGAAAGCGCTTCCATCAGTGAATATGGTGTCAGGTGAAGAAACCGGCGCCCATGTGGAGCGCTCTGATTATTGTGCCGTCCCCGCAGCGGGCGTTGTCGGTGAAAGCATGGTGGCTCTGGTTTTAGCCGACGCGATGCTTGAAAAGTTCGGCGGCGACAGCCTGGAAGAAATTCTGGAAAACCTCTCGCGTCATTGCGAATTTACGCGCGACCTCGCGCAGAAATGGCAAAAATAAATACCGATGTTGCGGATGACCATCGAAGGTGTGGGCTTTGACCAGCTAAGGCAAACCGTCGTCGTTCTCAAAGATTGGGAAGGCGAAAAGTTGCTCCCCATCTGGATCGGGCCTGCCGAAGCTAAAGCGATTGCCCTCGAACTCGAAGGCGCGCGTCCGGCCCGGCCCCTCTCGCACGATTTGATTTTAGCTTTGATTGGCGTCGGTCGTGGGCGCGTGACCCGCGTGGTCATTAACGACCTTCAGGACTCGACATTTTACGCCACGATAGACGTAGACACGCCTTCGGGCACCCAATACATTGATTCGCGCCCTTCCGACGCCATAGCCATCGCCGTTCGTGCCAAATGCCCAATTTTCGTGGACGGCAACGCCGTTGACGCTCTTATTGATGTCGAGGAGATGAGCGCCATGCCCGACCCCGAAGAGCGCCGTAGCGAAGAGCGTGAAGAACCAGATGAAGATGTCCAGCGCTTCCGGCGGTTGTTGGGGGAGGATTAAGGGTGAAGACAAACCATGAATCTCCACGATTTGGCAGAAATACTCAAGTCGCTATCCGATGAGGAACTACGAGAGGTGCTATTTCAGGTTTTTCAGACAAGGCGCCCCAATCCTGAAGAGGATTTTTTTAACCATAATTGCTTCTTTTTGGGCACCGCTTGGAGATATGCTGCTCCACCCGAAGGCACAAAAACGCGAATTCACGCCGTGGCCTACACGAACAGGCAACTTAATCAATCTCATCTTGGCCCTACCTGGGGTTTTTGCCAATTTGGGCAATGCCTCCAATGCGGCGTTAATGTGCGCTCTAACTACAAGGATGGAATTTGCCCAATTTGCGGCGCATCCGTCCGGATGACATAAGCGCTTTTGCCGTGAACTCCCTCGCCCGTTAAAATCCCCTTCGCCGCTCCAAATTCCTCCAAGGAACTCTCAATAATATGGCCAAGAAAAAAGTTGGAATCGCCCTCATCGGCTATGCCTTCATGGGCAAAACGCACTCGAATGCCTACCGTCAAGTCACCAAGTTTTTCGACCCCGATGTCGAGCCCGTGATGAAAGTCCTCGTGGGCCGCAACGAAGCCAACGTATCGCGCGCCGCGAGTCATTTTGGTTGGGAAGAATACTCGACCGACTGGCGCGCAGTTCTCGAACGCCCCGATATTGATATCATTGACATTTCGACACCCGGAAACGAACACGCGCCGATGGCGATTGCTGCCGCACAAGCCGGAAAAACCGTGTTTTGCGAAAAGCCACTGGGAAATAATTTCGAGCAAGCCAAAACGATGCTCGACGCCGTTGAAGCGGCTAAGGTCGTCAATATGGTCTGCTTCAACTATCGCCGCGTTCCGGCGATTGCTCTCGCCAAAAAGATGATCGAAAACGGCGATTTGGGCCGCATTTACCATTTCCGCGCTCGTTATCTTCAGGACTGGATCGCCGACCCGAATTTCCCGCTCGTGTGGCGGTTGCAAAAAGAAATCGCTGGTTCGGGCACGCTGGGTGACATTGGCGCGCACATTTTGGACTTGTCCACGCATCTTGTGGGGCCCCTCACCGAAATCGCGGGCATGACCGAAACCTTCGTCAAACAGCGCCCTTTACAGGCCGCTTCAACCGGAACCGAAGGCTTGAACGCCGCCGCTTCGACGGAAATGGGCGATGTCACCGTGGACGACGCCACAGCGTTCATCGGGCGCTTCCAGAATGGGGCGATGGGCGTATTTGAAGCCACCCGCTTCGCGCCGGGCCGCCGCAACTTCAACACCTTTGAAATCAACGGCGAAAAAGGTTCGATTGCCTTCAACTTCGAACGCATGAACGAACTCGAATACTTCAACGCCGAAGACCCGACCGACCGCCAGGGCTTCCGCACCATCAACGTCAACGAAAACGACCAGCCCTACTCCGGCGTTTACTGGCCCGCCGGTCACATCATCGGCTATGGAGAAACCTTCATCAACACTGTTTATGACCTGTTGCAAGGCCACGCCAAAGGTGAATCACCCAAACCGACATTCCGCTGCGGCGCCTACAACAACCTCGTGCTGGACACGATTGTGAAGGCGAACGAATCGAAGCAGTGGGAACCGATTCCCAGTTTTTAAAGAATAAAGAACCGGGGTCACTAAGTGACTTCGGTTCTTTATTTATGGCCGCTAAATCTTTCGAGCCAATCCATTCCACGCATAAACCGGCGCTAACAGCGCGAAAGAAACGGCGACGATGACCGCTGAGGCCGGGAAATCATAACGCAGAGAGAGTTTAAGTCCCAGAGTCACTGCCGCCATCGCCAGACAGGGCGCGGCAATAACGGCCCATTTCCAGCGCTGCGCCAAGAGCAACGCCGTAGTCGCCGGGATGATGAAGAGCGTGGTCGTCATCAAAACGCCAGTCGAACGAATCGCCAACGATACCGCAAGGCCAATGGTGAGAAAGAGCAGAAAATCCCACGCTTGTGCCCGGAAACCGAGCGTGGCTGCCATATCACGGTCCAAAGAAACGAGGAGAAACTCCTTGGCAAACAGAATATGCAGCAACGCCAGAACCGCAAAAGCAGCGGCCATTTCCAAGGTTTCGCGTGGGTCGGATGCTAAAACGTCGCCCTGAAGCAGTTTGAGCATGTGCGTTTCGCCCATCGCGCTTTTGGCGATGAGCAAGATGCCGAGCGCAATCGCGGCCACGTAAAAGACGCCGATTGGCGCGTCTTCGGGCAATCGGCGCGCGGTCCATCTTCGCGAAAACAGGGCGACACCCAAAACCATGAAGCCCAGCGCCCCCCAGAGTGGGGAAAAACCCAGCAACAGGCCCAGCGCAATGCCCGCCGACGACATTTCGGCGAGAGCAACGCTGATAAAAACCATGCGCCGCGCCACCACAAAAAGGCCCAGATAGCCGCACAAGGCGCCGACGAGCAAACCCGCATAGAGCGCCTGTCGCATGAAATCGAAATGAACCGGCTCGTCGTCACGGTGCGGATGTTCAAGCGGCGGCACTTTGAGGGTGGGCACGCTGGGGTCATGGAGTGGCAAATCTTCGATGTTTTGCGCCCAAACGCCGCTCTGGGCGAGAAAAATGGTGATGAATAGCCCGAAAGCCGGCCAAAAACGCAAATTCACAACACCACCCGGCGCCCTTCGAGTTCCAGAACTTGAACCGGAACTCCGTAAAACTCGCGCAAATACTCGGTTTGCATCACCGTTTCGACGGGATGGAAGTCGAATTTGCCGTCGCGGATGATGCCGATGTGACGGGCATGGTTGGCGACGGTATTCAGCGAGTGCGTCACCATGACCACCGCAACTTTGTGGTGTTCGTGAACCTCGTCCACCAGTTCCATAATGCTTTTTTCTCCGGCAATGTCGAGGTTATTGGTATGTTCGTCCAAAACCAGCACGTCCGGTTCGCAAACCAAGGCGCGGGCGATGAGGGTGCGCTGCTTTTGGCCACCCGAAAGCTCGCGAAAAAGGCGGTTTTCGAGTTGGGAAATGCCCACTTCCGCTAAAATGTCGCGCGCCTTGCCGCGCTCGGCTGTTCCCGGTCTTTTGACCGCTCCGAGCCGACCATAAAGGCCCATGAGCACGATTTCCAGCGCCGTCAGCGGGAAAATCTCGTTCATGGTCTGGAGTTGCGGAACGTAACCGAAGTGCAGTGGCCCACGCGGAAACAAAATTTGGCCTGCGAGAGGCTGTAATAGTCCCAAAAGGGTGCGGAGTAGCGTAGTTTTGCCCGACCCATTCGAGCCGACCAGAGCCAGATAGTCGTCGCTATCCAGCCTAAATGTCAGGTTTTCCAAAATTCGTCGCCGCCCGTAACCGGCGGCGACGGATTGGAATTGAAGAAGAGAATCAGAGGACATGAGAATCGGACAGAGGCTCAATTGGATGAGTTGGAGTCGCGTCGTGAGAGGCGGTGGAAAGCGCAGGAGACGAGATCAATTCTCACTTGAACTCTATGCAGTGCGTCTCACGACGCGACTCCAACTCATCCAATTGAGCGATGAAGAATGATTTAATCGAACGCTGACTTGGCTTTGGCAACCAATGCATCAATCAAATTGATGTATCCGCCTTCGGTGAGCGTCGAAACGGAATAGGGACCGTATTCGTAATGGACGCCGAGTTGGCGGGCCAGCAAATCGGGATAGCGCTTGGGATAAATCCCTTCGATGAGAATCGCCTTCACTCCGTCACGTTTCATGCTTGCCAGCAGTTGGGAAACATGAGCCGCAGAGGGTGGAATTCCTGGTTTGGGTTCGAGCGTTCCGTATTGACGAAAGCCGAAACGACGCAGGAAATAATTGTAGTTGCGGTGGTAAGTCACGACCGGCTTTCCGGCAAACGGCGCCAGTTTGCTACGCCATCCGGCGAGGTGCGCGTCAATCTCCTTATTGAAGGAAAGATAGTTCGCGCGATAAGAATCAGCGTTTTTGCCGTCCACGCGAATTAAACCCTTCACGACGTTGCGCGCGATGAATTTCGCATAAACAGGGTCGTAGTAGTAATGTGGGTTGCCATCGGGATGCACGTCGCCCGAAGCGCCAGAAATGCTTTCGTTGGGCGCCTCGATGATGGGAATGCTATCAGAAGCGTCCACATAGCCCGTGCCGCCGCGATTGAGTTTGGAATTCCCCGCTGCATTCATCAGCGCATCCATCCATTGGTCGAGGCCCAAACCCGAACGAACTACCAAATCGGCTTTGGCGATGCGCGCCACATCGGACGGGCGCGCTTCAATGGTGTGGTAATCCTGATTGGGCTTTGCGATGGAATAGACAGAGACCTTGTCGCCGCCAACGGCTTTGGAAATCGCCGCGAGTTCGGGAAGAGAGGCCACGATGTCCACATCGGCGTGTGCCTGGCGCGCAAAGGCACCGCAAAAAGTAGCGCTGAGCGCCAAAAGCGTGAATTTATTCAGATTTTTCATGGTTTTACTCCAAATTGTGGGTGTGAGGGCCGAGTCCCGCCGTGAGTTGCAAGCGAAGTTCGTCGTAGGAACCGCTGCCAGGCCGGTCGCCACGCGTGCCCATCGCGCGCAGGTAGAACTGTTCGGTCAAGCGATGGGTGTAAATGAGCGAGAAGGCTTTTTCGCGCAGGCCAGGGGCATTGGGAAATCCGGAACGTTCATACAGCAAGCCGTAATCTCGAAATTTGCTGGCTTTGAAGTTCGCCAAAGCATAGAAACCACTGGCGCTGGAGGTCGGCAGGTCCTGCGGCTTGTGCTGGAACCTCTCGGCACGCAATAAGAGCCGTTTTTCGGCTCCCATGAAGCGGCGATAGGTAAAATCAACGCCATTCAAAACCACGCGCCCAAAATCGGGGGGCGCTTCGGTGGGAGTTCCTGTTCCGTCGTCGATCACCCGCGTCGCCGACGAGGTGCCGCGCGCATGCGAAAGACCAAAATCGACCTCGGTGTTGTCGCCGAAAGAGCGTCCCATCCACAGTCGAGCATTGTAGAACCGCCGCCCGTAACCCGCGCCAGTGCCGGAAGCGAGCCGCGAGGCCATCAAAGTATCGGCGTCAACGAACGGGTTCGTGCGGTCGAATTGGTTAATGCGCGCTTCGGAGCCTTGACCGGAAAACACGCCAAGACTGGCGCGGGCGAAGAGGTTTTTGCCGGTTGGAAGCACATAATTGAGATTCACGCCGTCGCCAGCGAGCGCTTCTTCCGAAACGAGGTTACGAATCGGCAAAAGTTGGCGAGGATAGAGCCAGGAATGATTGTGTAGTTCTCCGGTGCGGCCAAACGGCGCGAATTTGCGGCCTACGTTGATGTTAAGACCCTTTTTCACACCTAAAAAAGTGACGTAGCCTTCCTCAAATTGTGCTGCTTCGTCCTCACCAGGCGCGGCCACCAGAAAAGCATCAGCCTTAACGCCAGGATAAATGTAGCCCTGAACCGCTAATTCACCCTCGGCCAGGCCGCTGCGGTTTCGCTCATCGTCCCTTTTGTCCGAGGAAATAAGTCCTCTGGCCTGCAAAACCAAAGAAATATCGGGAAGCAACAGGTAATTTTTACTGCCTGTCGCCGGCGTGGGAACGGGAATGGGTGGTGCATCGGGCGGTGCCAGAACAACAGGGGCCTGAGCGCGACTGCGCTTAAGGTCTTCGACATCGTGCAGTAATTGCTCCCAAACCGCGCGAGGAATAGTCACGGTATCGCCGGTTGAAATGGTCGGAGGGGGAATAACAGGCGGCACCACAGGGGATGCAGTGACGGTTGGTGTGACAGGGAATACCGCAACGGGAGGAGGGGAAACGGGAGTTGGGGGAGCCGTTGGAATTGGCTCGTCTTGCAGTGGTAAATCTTCAATATTTTGGGCTTGGACAGGTGAAAGCGCCGCCAAACCCAACGCCAGCCCACAGGCGGCGGAAAGGGGGTGTCGCATTAAATTCCTTTCGTTGTAACGAAATGGGGCAAGTGGCGACGCCAAACGACCCGCAAAAATGCGGGCGATTGAACGAAAGCGCCAAAAACAGGGGATTTATGCGACAGGTGGACCGCGAATCGAAGCGCGAGCCGCTATACCAACCGAAAAGATTTGAAGTGGTGCGCCGAAGGTTGGAGCCGTTTCACACCGCTCAATTTGTGATGTGAAGAGCGACAACTGGCCGTTTTGTGCTTGGCTTTGCCACTGACATATCAAGCAATCGGCAATCGAAGCCGTTTGCGGCCCGGCCTCTGAGCTTTCAAAACTCTGAGAGGCATGAATAGCCCTTTGGCGTTCGGGTAAATAAGAGTGGTGGTGGAGTGCTTCACCCGCGACGCTGAGAAATAAATATGGCGCTAAACACACAAAAAGCCAGAAACGACCCAGGGTGGAAGCAGCGACAGAGCGGGGAGAAAGCATCAAGAACTCGCTTTTATTGTAGGCCCGGCATCGGAGGTTGTCAACGGCTTTCACTGCGGTTACGCCCTTGATTCTCACTTTCAGGTCACACTTAGGATTCGGCCACTCTGTTGCGGCGGACTCACCTTCCCATGCCTCCCACTCATAACCACGATCATGGCGCGGCACTCGGCGATTTATCGTTTTGGTCGAACCTAATCTCTGCCGATGGTTTCACGGCCCGTCGTTTTTGCGGCGGTGCGTGGTCGCAGGAACTCATCTGGCTTCACAACACGTCGGATTTCTTCATCTGGCTGTCCTACGTCCTCATCCCCATCGTCCTGGTGCGGTTTGCCTATGCACGGCGCCATGAACTGCCGTTTCGCCATGTGTTTTTGCTGTTCGGAATGTTTATCATCCTGTGCGGCACGACGCATTTCATGGAAATTTTGATGTTCTACTGGCCGGTTTATCGGTTGGCTGGGCTCATCAAATTTGCAACCGCTGTGATTTCCTGCGCCACAGTCGCAGCACTCGTCCCGATCATTCCTAAGGCATTGGCGATGAAAAGTCCCGACGTTTTAGAAGCGGAAGTCGCGGCGCGCACAGCGGAATTACGCGATGCGAACGCTGCAAAAGATGAACTTTTGCAAAGCGAGCAAAAAGCCCGTCTTGATGCCGAAATCGCGCGTAATGAAGCGGAAATGGCTCAGCGAACTGCTGAGACAGCAAACCGCGCCAAGGACGAGTTTTTGATGACGCTCTCGCACGAGCTTCGCACGCCGCTGAATGCGATTCAGGGGTGGGCGTCGCTTCTTAGCAGCGGCAAATTAGATGAGGAAACAGCCATGCAGGCGGTCGAAACTATCGAACGCAACGCGTGGACACAAACCCAACTCATCGCCGATATTCTGGAAGTTTCGCGCATTATTACGGGCAAAATGGTGCTCGACTTACATCCCATCGACCCGGCACCCATTGTGACCGCCGCATTAAAGGCCGTAGAACCGGCAGCGCAGGCGCGAAATATCGTGCTGGAATCGCATCTGGAAGGCGAACCACTGCTTGTTTCTGCTGATAGCGCCCGCATGCAGCAAATCGTATGGAATCTTCTCTCCAACGCGATTAAATTCACGCCGCGTGGAGGAAAGGTCAGCCTGGCATTGCAGCGGCGCGACTCGTTCGTGGAAATTATGGTCAAGGACACGGGCGAGGGAATCGCGCCGGAGTTCCTACCCCACGTGTTTGACCGATTCCGTCAGGCCGATTCAAGCGACACTCGTATTCATGGCGGACTGGGATTGGGATTGGCCATTGTGCGCCATCTCACCGAATTACATGGCGGAACAGTGCGCGCCGAAAGTCCTGGATTGGGGCAAGGAGCAACGTTTATCGTTTCGATCCCAATCCGTGCGGTCGCTTCTCAACCCGAACTCCCGCGCCTCGGCAGCGAACGCCAGGCACGATCCACGGTGAATCCTCACGCACTCAGCGGCCTAAAAATCTTGGTCGTAGATGATGAAGAGGAAGCCCGAACCCTCGTCAACACTATTCTTACGCTCCACGGCGCCCAAACCTTCGTAACATCAGGCGCCGAAGAAGCCCTGAATAAATTGACGGCATGGGAACCGGACGTTTTGATTTCTGATATTGGCATGCCTGGTCAAAACGGCTACCAGTTGATAGAAAATGTCCGGCATAGCAACCAGCGCAGCTCACGACTCCCGGCGGCTTTCCAGCACAGTGGGATCCGAAGCTTGGAATTCACGTGACTTGAAGTCGCGG
>JADMIO011624685.1_pt1 | contig 10826 bp, 8 predicted proteins | sample 8958161 | NCBI WGS metagenome assembly JADMIO01 (sample SAMN16585339, study PRJNA669376) | soil metagenome | isolation source: Crop rotation soil | place: USA: Cullars Rotation, Alabama | collected 2011 | reverse complement strand
ACATGATGCCGTCGCTGAGCATGATGCCATCGCTCAACATGATGCCGTCGCTGAGCATGATGCCGTCGCTCAACATGATGCCGTCACTAAGCATGATGCCGTCGCTGAGCATGATGCCGTCACTAAGCATGATGCCGTCGCTTAACATGATCCCATCACTCAGGACCATGCGGCCGTTATGCATTACCGAATCGCCTACCAGAATTCCGTCACTAAGCATGATGCCGTCGCTGAGCATGATGCCGTCGCTCAACATGATGCCGTCGCTGAGCATGATGCCATCGCCGACGATGATGCCGTCGCTCAACATGATGCCATCGCTAAGCATGATGCCGTCGCTCAACATGATGCCATCGGTGAGCACTGGAGTATTTTTGAAGAGTACGCCGTCGGCATAGATAACGCGGTTGCTGAACTTCACGTTTTCCCCGCCAATAACAGTCGCGCCAAATGATTTCAACGAGGTGCTGCCACGAAGAACTTTGCTACCTGCAACCAGGTGATCCGCGTTTGGCACTACCGCGCGTGAGAAGTTGACGGCGGCGGCTGCGTTCACCAGGCCGGCGCCTTGGGCGAATAAAGACTGCGCCTTGCTGCCGGAATTCGGTAACGCTTGCGCAGTCTTTATTAGGATCGCCTTAACGAGCGACGGGGTGAGAGACTTGTTGGCTTCGAGCATCAGCGCCACCGTGCCCGAGATAACCGGCGCTGAAAACGATGTGCCGGAATAGTTGAAGTAAACATTATGTGCTGCGCTGGATGAAACCGGTTGCACTACGCGCGCTGGATACTCGCTGGCCAGCGTCGGATTTACTTCCTGCGACATGGTCGCAACGATGCGGCGGCCTGGGGCCACGATATCCGGCTTCGCCAAGTGGTCAAAGCGGGTTGGTCCTTTTGACGAGAACGACGCAATCGTATCGTCCGAGCGGCGCACTGTGTCGTGAGTATCGGTGGCGCCGACGGTGATGACATAAGGACTGTTGCCGGGGCTGCCAACCGAACCATACGCCAACTGATAAATCGCTGAACCGTCTGCGTTGTAACCGGTGATGACGTCAGTGCGGCCAAGGTTTCCGGCGCTGCAGACCACCACGATGCCGGCGCGAACGGCCATCTCTACTGCTTTGCAAATTGGGTCAGTGTGAAAGGACTCGCGCACTGGCATGCTCAAACTGAGGTTGGCAACGCGAATATTGTAACGAGCGCGATTTTGAATCATCCAGTTCAAAGCCGCCAGCACGTCGCTGGTTCGTCCAATTCCGTTTTCATCCAACACGCGAAGGTCAACCAGGTTGGCCCCGGGGGCAACGCCGGCGTAATTTGCGGCATAACCATCAGAAGCTACACCGTTGCCAGCCGCCACGCCCGCGACGCCTGTGCCGTGACCGTCAGCATCGCCGCTGCGTTTGCTGGAAGTGAAATCAACCGAAGCAAGCACGCGTGATTTGTTCTTGCTTATAAAGTCAGGATGGTTCGCGCTGATGCCGCTGTCGAGAATTGCAATCGTGACACCGGTGCCGGTAACGCCCGAGGCGCCTGGTCCCGCCTGCACCTGCGAGACGCCCGTTGTTTCGTTCGTCAAATTCATTTGGGCTTTGACTGGACGATCGGGAGCAACATACAAAACGTCTGAACGAGCAGCGATGCCCGCGACCTGATTGAGAGGAACATCAGCCACGATGGTGTTCAGACCTTCGTAGGTGGCGCGCTTGTTTCCATGAGCATTGACGAGCGCACTGTCCTGCGCTGCGGTCGGCGCACCTTTGGTTTGAATCAGCACGCGCACGGTGGCGGTTGAGCCATGAGTGTTGGAAAACTCAGGCGCCGCTTTCTTTTCAACGTGGCGGGGATTGCTGCCGTTCTTAGGGGCGGCAAAGGTGCTGGCCATCGGCGCCAGGGAAACTGCCGTTAGGCTGATGAGGCTGATATAAGCTGAGATTTTGCGTAACATGGTCGTAGTCCCTTTCAAAGTATTGCTGTTCGCTGCGCCCTCTCTCTTTCAACAGTTGTGCCACTTCCTGGAACTACTTTTTGGCAGTTCCAAGTTGAGAAATGATTAGACTTAAGGGCTATGAAAGGTAAGCGACTAGGCTAGATGGAAAACGGCGGAGCTTTGGATACAGCGTATCCAGAAAGTTGAATGGCGATTGAGTGGCGATGGAATGGCGTGAGAAAACCGGCACAAACGTTAGGTATTTGGGAACTTCGTAAGATAGTCGGCCGGGTACGCGTACTTGGCAACGAGATATACAGTGAATACTGAGTATCCAGTGATCCAGTGATCCAGTGATCCAGTGACGCAGGCTTTGCCTAGTAAGTCGCGTTTGCCCAAAAAGTCATGGCGGGACATCGTCCGACATCGTGCTTGCCCAAAAAATCGGCGCTTGTCCAAAACGGTAGTGTCCTCATCCGACCATGTGATATAAGCACGCTGTTTCTCACGTTCTCAAACCTTGGAGGCTTCACAATGAAAAGAATCTTATGTTTTGGACTCCTGGTATCCTCCTGCACTTTCGCGGCTGCACAGAAGATTATCCGAACCCCATTGCCGACAGGCGAAGAAATAACCAAGGCAGCGGAGATGGCTATGCTGAACCACAGAGCTTCAGTCACTGCCGAGAAGGACGGGAAAAAGGTCACGGTCACGCCGGTGGATTCGACCAAAACCAAGACCTCCCAAAACCTCGAAAAAGGTCAGGTCGTCGGCCTGATTGACGTTGAGGGCATTCCTGAACTGCCTAACGGTAAGTATGTCGTATTTGTGCGAAAGAGTGCCGGCCGTTGGCAAGCAATTTTTTGAGGCGGGCGGTAAGATCATTAAGCAGGATGATACGATTGAAGTCAGTTCAAAAAGGCCCAAGGAGCGCAAAGCGGGCACCGAGCCTGTGATAGTAATGGCTCCGGTTGATACGCGTATTTGTTTTTGGTTTCATAATCGCTGGGTCTGCCTTGCCCTTAACCCTCTGCATTGGGTCTCTCCGTTATAGCGGACGCTCATCCGGGCTGGCCAGACCGAACTGTTGTAACTCAATCCAAGAAGACACCGGTCTGCTTGCATAGCAGACCGTTCTTGCTTTTGAAACAAAGTACAGTGATCCAATGATGCAGTCATGCGTTGATGCGCTCTGGCCTTGCGCAGAAAGTCGGATTGGATCTGAGTAATGGTTAGGTGCGCCGAGTTTGTTTTTCCCCAGGCCCGAAGGGCCGGTATTGAAAGCCGCGCCCGTAAGCGCGTGGACTTGAATATTTAGGGACGGCCGAGCGCCAAAAGGTGCGGCAATGGTTGCAAGGTTTTGCTGAAACTTTCAGCCCGATCGTTTGGGACTGTCGCACCCTCGGGCGCTCCATTCGGGTGCGGCTTGATTCAACGCCCTCACGAGCGTTGCTACTAAATACCGGCCCTTCGGGCCTGGCGAAAAGCAAACTCAACGCACCCTAATCCTGACTCAGATCAATTCCGACTTTTTGTATAAGGCTCACTAATGCACTGGTGCACTGGTGCGACTGGTCCACTTGTGAACCGATCGTTAACCACTGGCCGACTGATCCCAGCAGCTGGCGTTGAGGTTGCTAGAAACTAAGTTGACTGCGAGATTCAGAAGCGTCGAGCTAAGCGCTGGCGGAGAGTTGGTAGCGTTCGAGTTTTAGGTATAAGCCGCGTCTGGTGAGGCCAAGTTCGCGCGCCGCGCGCGAGATGTTTCCGCCGTGCCGGCGCAACGCGTCAGAGATCATGCGGCGTTCGACTTCGGCCAAGGCATCCGCGAGGGTCACGTTTTGCAGTGCGGCGCCAGGCATGGAACTTAAAGTTGAAACTGCACCGCTCGGAGTCGTGGGCGCCGAGGTTCGTTTCAGTTCCGGAGAAAGTTGTTCGGGAGTGATCACAGCAGCATCGTCCGCGCGCGCTACCACTCGTTGAATCTCATTGCAGAGTTGGCGAACATTTCCCGGCCAATCGCTAACCATTAAAAGATCCACTGCTTGCGGCGTTATCTGAATGTCTTTACGCCCAAACCGCGCCGAATAATGATTGATGTAGTAGTTGACAATAGTAGGAATTTCCGAACGACGTTCGCGCAACGGCGGCACACGCAGCCGAATCACATTCAAGCGGTAATAAAGGTCTTCGCGAAACTTACTTTGGGCGACCATTTCTTCAAGGTCTGTATTCGTCGCCGCAATGATGCGCACGTCAACTTTACTAGGACGTTGTTCGCCCAGCGGTTGAATCTCGCCTTCCTGCAAGAAGCGCAAGAGCTTTGGCTGCACATCGATCGGTAAATCGCCAATCTCGTCAAGGAACAGTGTGCCGCCGGCAGCGGTGCGAATAACACCAGCGGAGTCAGTAACCGCACCGGTAAAAGCGCCGCGCCGATAACCAAACAGGTAGCCTTCCGAAAGTTCTTTGGGAACGGCCGTGCAATTAAACGGCACGAAAACTTTTGAACGACGCGAAGACAGCGCATGAATAGCGCGCGCTACTAATTCCTTACCGGTGCCCGACTCGCCGGTCACTAACACAGTTACATCCGACGAGCGAATTTTATGAACCTCCTCGACCAGTTTAGTCATGGCCGGACTGGAGTGAATAAACCCGGGCATCAGGCTGGCGCCGGCAAGTTCAGTCGGTTCGGGCGCGCGCGATCCCCGCTGCGACCCAGAGCGCAAAGCACAGACGTCCATGCCAAGCTCCGCAACGCGCAGGAGCGGATCGAGAGAAAGTCCTCCAGGCAATTTTGCGCGAATACGCGGCGAAATGAGGAGCGTGGCTGGTTGTGCGTGCGAGGGTCGCAGCTGAAACAACTCGGCGTCATGCTTGCGCGCAAAAGTATGCTGCGAAGCATCGTCGTTGGCCTGGTCCAACTCACTGGCAATCTTGGCACTTTCAGCCGGAGTGCAACCCTGCGCGATAACTACGCGTTGTTCGTTGTGATCACCCGGCTCGCAAATCATTACAAGTTTGGCGTTTGTTTCCTGGCGCATAATTGCCGCTAACTCGCGCAGCAATAGTTCGCGCGAAGTGACCGCTTCAGCGAGACGAAGCGTCAACAATTGAGTTAAAGCCGATTGCTCTTCGCTCCTTTCCGGCGTGCTGCGATCAAGATTTGCAAGACCTGCTTCCGCTCGCTTCTGATCGAGTTTGGCTCCCAACTCGCGAAATGCGTTGACAGCGCGCGACAGGTGTTCGATCGCGCGGCTCGGCTGGCTGACGGCATAAGCGCGACCCAGTTCGTTGTGCGCGCGAGCGGCGCGGTAACGGTCCCCGAGCATGTCAAAGATAGAGACGCTGCTGCCGAAATGCTGCGCCGCGGATGAGAAATCAGACTGAAGCATCGCCAGCATGCCGCGTAATCTTTGGGCCTCTCCCGCAGATCCCAGATCGCCGCCCGATTCAGTTGCTTCTTCGTCGAGTTTGGTTAGTTGATCTGAGCACTTTTCCGCTTCGCCGTTGCGCAAATGCGCCTCGGCCAGGATCAAGCGCGATTCCGCGATGCCCTGGCGATCGCCGATGGTTTCGGCGAGGGCCAACGACTCCTGCGCTTTGGCGAGAGCTTTGGCGTGATCTTCCATCGCGAGGTAGCAGCGAGCGAGAGTTCGGAACGCCTGACAGGCATACCACTTGTTGCCATCTTCAGTGGCGAGAGCTACAGCGCGCTGAAGATAATCCTTGGCCTCGTCGAGTTCGCCGCGCAGCATCAGCAACTCACCAAGCGAATCCAAAATCATCGGCACTTTTTCGGCGCACTCATCCGCGGCCGCGGCTATTTCAAGCGCGCGCTCCAATGCTTCCTGTGCCTTTCCCCACTGTCCGATCAGGATCAGATTGATACCCAGGTTGTTATAACCGTTGGCTGCTGTGGCAATGTGATCGGTACGCTCGTAATAGGCGATTCCCTTTTCCAGGTAACGGATTCCCTCCTGCGGCCGTTTGAGGAACCAGCAGCAACCGGCCATGTTCGAATAAATCCGTCCCAGGGTGTAACTCGCCGGATGATCGCCAACGAGTTTCAGCGCCTGCTGAAAATTTTCTAACGCGGTTTCATAGACACCTTCCTGGATTTGACACAGGGCGATGCCGAAATATGCTTCGGTCAAGCCGCGCCAGTCACCCGACTGGCGAAAATATTCGAGGGATCGCTGAGCATAATCCAGAGCGATTGGATGTTCACTAATGCTGCGATAAACGCGTCCCAGGGCTGCGTAAATCGGACCAAGATTCTGGTCCGGATTATTTTCAAATTCCCGCAGCGCGCCTTTGAGAATCGAGATTGCCTTCGGATGATCGCCGTTATAGTTGTAGGAAAGCCCTATCTGAACTTTTAGACTTTGAACCGTTTGCTGATCGAGTTTTTCGCGGGACTCCGGTGACTCGTACATAGCTACCGCTGCTAATGATTCGCGGTACTGTCCCTGCATTTCTAACGCTGTGGATAACGCGCATCTTGCCAATGCCAGAATTGTTGCATTGTTACGCGCGGCACTAATGAGGGACGTGAGACGAGTTTTTGCTTCGGCGGAGAGGCCCTGATCCAGCAGCGATCTTATCTCGTCCAACTCTTCAATCAGATTTGGGTTTGGAGACTGCGGCGCGCGCGCGCTAAGGCGCACTCGCGCATCGGCGAGATCGACTACACCTTTCCTGGTTGAGGGTGTCTTAGGCGCCGAATCCCCAGCTCCGGAGCCTGATTTTTTAGTCATTCAGTTCTTAAGACGCTCAATTCATAGAGCTTTTCATGCCGAACAACGATTTAGCGGCGGAAGGTTTCTGCTGGTGCTGCGATTCCCCACAAAATCGCGCACCACGATAACTTGCAAACACGGTAGAATTTAGCACACACAACAATAAGCGTCCATGTTCTTTCCCGCCAAACAACGGCCAAAATACCGCAAAAACCAGAAGGTTCCGGTTGGTACTTGAATTCAAAATTCGTGCGATGAAGAAGTAAGTTAGTTGCGACTAAATGTCGGCCAAGCGCCGATTGGATATTGATAGGAAAGTACAGCTAACACAAGGAATTAAAGGCCCCTTTCCTTGACACTCTTTTGCGGCCACCGCTATCATCCTCGTTTCCGTCGTGGGCACGAAACTTCGCCCGAGTGATCTATGTTTGAGTCCTTATCGGACAAGCTAAAAAGGACACTCAAGAATCTGCGCGGCGAAGGCGTGCTGACAAAAGAGCACGTTGACGCGGCCTTGCGCGAGATTAGATTGGCGCTGCTCGAAGCCGACGTTAACTATAAAGTCGCGAAAGACTTTATTGCTTCCGTCAAAGAGAAGGCCGAGGGACAACAGGTTTGGCAGGAGCTTAAGCCTTCCGAACAAGTCGTCAAAATAGTTTACGACGAACTGGTTGACCTGTTAGGCGGCCAGTCTTCGCGACTGGTCTTTACCAAACAGATTCCGAACGTCGTCATGATCGTTGGGCTGCAAGGCTCAGGCAAGACGACTTCAACCGGAAAGATTGCGCGCTGGCTTGCCGCGAACCAGGATCGCAAGCCGTTGCTGCTGTCGGTTGACGTATACCGGCCAGCCGCGCGCGAGCAGCTTAAAGTTATTGCCCGGGCCACTGGCCAGCAGATCTTTGAACAAACCGATACGAACGATCCGTTGACGTTAGTGCGCGGCGCCGTTAAGCACGCTCAACAGACCGGCTTTGACACGCTTTTGATCGATACGGCGGGACGGCTTCACATCGATGAAGAATTGATGACGGAGCTTGTCAACATCAAGAGCGAAACTCATCCGGTGGAAATTCTTTTTGTTGCCGACGCGATGACCGGTCAGGACGCGGTTCGGTCTGCCGAAGAGTTTCACCGTCGCGTTGGCATCACCGGTGTGGTGCTGACGAAGATGGATGGCGATGCGCGCGGCGGTGCGGCGCTTTCCATCAAGCAGGTCACGGGACAGCCGGTTAAGTTCGTCGGCGTGGGCGAGAAGTACGATGCGCTTGAGCCATTTTATCCGGATCGTGTCGCCCAGCGCATACTCGGCATGGGCGATGTGCTGTCGCTCATTGAAGAGGTGCAGTCGAAAGTTGATCAGTCGGAAGCGGAAGAGCAGTTAAAGAAGCTTCAGAAAAACGAATTTACACTCGACGATTTTCGCTCACAGCTACGACAAGTAAAGAAGCTTGGTTCTTTCTCAAAGATCATGAAGTTGCTTCCGGACCAGTTGCTCGGCGGCATCGGCATGCCGCAGATGGACGAAGAGCAGACCCGGCAAATGGAAAAGGAACTAAAGCGCACTGAGTCAATCATAGACTCGATGACGCGCCTCGAGCGCACGGATCACCGGATACTAAACGCGAATCGCAGACGTCGCATTGCGCGCGGTTCGGGTACGTCGGTAGCGGAAGTTAATAAGCTCATCAAACAGTACGTCGAGATGCGGCAAATGATGAGGCAGTTGAGCAGCTCAGGATTGTTTGGCGGTAGTGGGCTCAAGGGCAAGATGATGCGGCGCATGGCCGGCGTGCCCGAGTTGGGCGGTTTCGGTGGCCTGGGCGACAACGGCGATGAAATGCCGGCATTGCCGGCAGCGCCTGCAAGAAAGAAATTGAAGAAAAAGAAAAAGAAGCGTAGGCGGTAAGTTGAAAATAAAATTAGCGAGTGCACTGTTGACTCAAAGTTTTAGTTGGACCAGAAGAGCGGAGGAAAAGTTTTGTTAGCAATTCAGTTAATGCGCACCGGCGCCAAGAAGCGTCCTTCTTATCGAGTGGTAGTGAAGGAAAAACAATCAAAACGAGATGGCGCCTATCTCGAAAACCTGGGCACTTACAATCCCACGCGTCAGCCAGCCGAGATAAAGCTCGACATGGACCGCGTCCGTTATTGGCTCAGCCAAGGCGCGCAGCCAACCGATACGGTAGGACGTCTGATTAAGGCCGGCGGCAAACAAGAAGCACCTGCGCCGGCAGAAGCGTAAAGATCGGCGAAGAAAATGAAAGATGCCGTTGAGCTGATCGTCAAGGCCTTGGTAGACGATCCCGATGCCGTCGACATTCGCGAAGTGCAACGCGAAGGAGCTACCTTGATCGAAGTGCGTGTGGCTGCGGGCGACATGGGCAAAATCATTGGCCGGCAGGGAAGAACAGTGCGCGCATTACGCGCGTTGGCCCACGCGGTGAGTCTAAAACGCAAGCATCGCTTCATACTTGAAGTCGTGGAATGAAAGCCCGCGAAACCGGTAGTGATGCGCAATTGATCGTCGTCGCCCATGCGCTGCGAACGCGCGGACTGAAAGGTGAAATCGTTGCTGAGCTGCTGACAGATTTCCCGGAACGCTTTGCGCAAGTGTCAACCATCTTTGCGGTGCAGCGAGACACAAGAAAGACGCTTCAACTCGAAGGCCACTGGTTTCAAAACGGCCGCGTAATTCTAAAGTTTGCGGGTTACGACGATGTCGAATCAGCAAGGACGCTGGTGGGATTTGATTTTGCGTTGCCGGAAGCGGAACGCATCCAGCTCTCTGAAAATGAGTATTACGATTGGGAACTCGAGGGTTGCTCTGTAACCCTGAAGGACGGTTCCAAGTTGGGCGTGGCGCTGGGAGTGCTGCGTACGGGTGGAGTTGAACTGCTGGAAGTTAAGGACGCCAGCGGCCGGGAATATTTGATTCCAATGGTCCAGTCTTTCCTGCTTAAAGTGGATTTGGCGCGTCGCGAAATTTTAGTCGATCCGCCGGAAGGTTTGTTGGATCTCTAATCTGTCTTTGAAATCTTCAAGTGCTGCGCTGCGATATCATTACCATCTTCCCGGATTTTTTCCGCGAAGTATTCGAATACGGCATCATTCGCAGAGCGCGCGCCGCGGGTTTGGTCCAACTAGAGAGCCACGACCTGCGTCGCTGGTCCACTGACAAGCACCACAGTGTTGATGACCGGCCATTCGGCGGCGGCGAGGGCATGGTGCTTAAGCCGGAACCGATCTTTGCAGCCGTAAAAGAATTGACGGGCGCCGCAACCCGTCGGGATTTTGCGCCGTCCACCCGAGTAGTCCTTTTGTCGCCCCAGGGGCGCGTATTCTCGCAGCAGTTGGCCCAGGAATTTGCGCAACAAGCGTCCCACCTGGTTCTGATTTGCGGGCGTTACGAGGGTATCGACGAGCGCGTTGCGGATGCCTTGGTCACTGACGAAATCTCGATCGGAGATTATGTATTATCAGGCGGCGAGCCCGCAGCCGTGGTAGTCGTCGACGCGCTCATTAGATTGTTGCCGGGTGCGGTTGGCAACGAAAGCTCGACCGCGAACGAGTCGTTCGCCGCGGGTTTGCTGGATTGCCCGCAGTACACGCGGCCACCTGAGTTTCTAGGATTGAAGGTGCCGGAAGTTTTGTTGCATGGCAATCATGCTGAGATCGCGCGCTGGCGTCGCGAAGCCGCATTGAAGAAAACGGAACGTTATCGCCCCGATCTGCTGAAATAGTTTTTGTTGAATGGAGTATTGAGATGAATCGATTAGATAGTATTGAACAATCACAGTTGCGTCAGAACGTTCCTGATTTCCAGGCGGGCGATACCATTCGCGTTCACGTACGCATTAAAGAATCGGAAACCAAAGAACGGTTGCAGGCTTTTGAGGGCGTGGTTATCGCCCGCAAACACGGCGGCGCGCGTGAAACCGTTACCGTGCGCAAGACGAGTTTTGGTGTTGGCGTCGAACGAATTTTTCCTTTGCACGCAACTATCGTGGACCACATCGATTTGGTCAAAAGAGGTCGCGTTCGTCGCGCCAAGCTTTATTACCTTCGTGGCTTGCGCGGCAAAGCGGCTCGCATTCGCGAGCGGGACACTCGCGGGCAGCAAGGTGGCGAGTCTCAGGCTTCCG
>JADMIO010941495.1_pt1 | contig 10826 bp, 14 predicted proteins | sample 8958161 | NCBI WGS metagenome assembly JADMIO01 (sample SAMN16585339, study PRJNA669376) | soil metagenome | isolation source: Crop rotation soil | place: USA: Cullars Rotation, Alabama | collected 2011 | reverse complement strand
GCATTGGCCGCTAACACAACTTAGTCCGTCGCAACATGGATTAAGCACGCTACACGATTCCCCTTCGCCGGGGCAAGGTGGTGGGCATGAGAAATCAAACTCGAGCCTGGAATGCGACGTGTTGGCCGACGAGCAGCTCGAGGACCCGTGGCCTATCCATTCACAAGGGCTCACAACTGTATGGGATGAGAAAAATCCGGTAAAACCATCGCCGAAGTCAGTTCTAGTAATGCAATCAGGGCTTTGACCGCTACACTGAACTCCAATGTAGCCTCCATCGCCTTCACAGTGGGCAAACACAGGTGGGTCGGGCCGCAGCACATCAGCGAGCTTGAAGGCGGCTAGTAAGAATGAAAATGCCTGGGCCAATGGGCCATTGCGTTTTCAAAGCTAGTGGCTGATCGACGGGAATCCACTTGCCTGGCGTGGCTGAGTCAGGGTGAAGCATCTTGCCGCGGTACCACTGCAACTCGTCGCTGAAAATCACGGCATCGAGTGAAAACCTTACAGCCATCTGGTTCACATCGTTGCCCCGGCTTTTCGCATCTGCGAGCGCTTGATTCAACGCACCCTGGTTGACCATTATCTCGATCTCATCTCAGGGTGCTAATGGGTCGCGCCAAAGATCTCTTGATGTCAGGGCGGGAAGGATGCTGAGTCTGTCCTACTTACCTGCTAAAGTCAATGAAAACATTGGCTGGATATTCCCAGGCGGCTTGGCCCTTTGCTGGAAGTCACTGTTGAACTTAGCAGCATTCGGTATCGTAGTGGCCTTCAGGAGGTGAAAGGAATGTATTGTTCATCTTGCGGCGTGGCTGTCGCGCAGGGCTTGAGCTATTGTAATTTTTGTGGCGCAAAGTTGAATGGGAAGAAAAGCGATAACGCCACCAAATCATCAGAGGTGAAACCTGAATCCCTCGTATGGGCCATGGTAGCGGTCCTGGTCTTTGGCTTTGCAGCCATCGTGTTCCTCTTGATGGCGATGAAAATGGTCGGCTTAAATGTGGGCCAGATTCTCGCCTTCATGTCACTGAGCTTTTTTATAATGCTACTGGTCGAAGGCGTGTTCATTTGGCAGTTATTGCGTCGCAAGCGTGGCGCTGAAGAAACAGGCAAGGAGCAATCTACGAAAGAGCTTGACGCGGCACAGCCACGAATGCTGCCGGAATCCGTACCGAGCGTGACTGAGCACACGACTCGCGCATTTGAGTCGATCTATAGCGAGCGAAAATAAAACTCAAGAATCGCCGCTTAACCCACGCCGCGCTTTACAACTTATCCCTTAATAAGAATAGTACCTTGTCTTTAAACTCACTGACTTAGGAGCAACAGAGTCATGTCTGATCAAAATGCGATCGTACGCTACGCGATCTATCCGGGCATCGGGATCGCGCGCGTTGGCAATTCCCCCGACGAGTATTTCATTGGCCCGGAAGCTCCTGGCGAAGTACCACAACCTGAAGACGGTTACAAAGATTCAGCCGGCCGAATAAAGCGACAGGCAGCACGGTTTCGTATCTACGGCTTCAACGAAGCAGGCGAAGCGGTACGCGAAATTACAGCGGATGATGCCGAGATCACATGGCGCGTACACGTGGCTAATCGCAAAGCCGGCTGGTATCAGTTTCAGAACGCGATGGACCTGGGCAAATATGCTCAGACCACAGCCTTGCGCAACAAAACAATCACCGGCAGCGATCGGCTGAAACTAATAATCGATCCCGGCCCACGCTCAATCAGCGGACGCAACACCCAGGGAAATGCTTGTCACATGGTGGATGGGTGTTCCATGGCAAACGGACGAGGCGAGTTGCTTATCCGGCTATGAGATTCGAACGTTTCTTTCACTTCCCTCTTTCTGGGCGGCGCGGGTTCCGAATCAGGTTCTTAGCGAACGCTCGTATCGACGCGTGCTTGACGAAAGCCTGCCTCTGGTGCAGCGAATGAAGCATCTGTTCTATCGTGTTGACTGGCTGCGTTACTTCGGTCCTGACTACAAGACGCGCATTAACGACAACGTCGCTAAACGGGACAAGCTCGGCATAATCACGCAACGCGACGGATCGGCAGACCATGCCGACCATGGACTGCCCGCACGCTTTTGGGTCGAAACCGGACTAGCCCCTGAGTTCACAAAATCCGATCCCACATGGCCACGTGAATTGTTCTGGCGCCGGCGTCATGCACCGGGTGTTGCCGGCGTCAAACGCATGTCACTGTGATGTCCTCAACTCTTCAAAACGTCTGCACGAGTTTTAAGCTTGTGTGAAGTCTTGAGTTTGACTGCTACACCAGTAACACCCAACCCGATTAGAAACAGCGAAGCAGGCTCAGGGGTGGGGGTAGTAATTGTAAACACTGTCAACGTAGATTGAATTTCCGGGTTTGTGGTAACAGTAACGAATCCCTGACCTACAAATTCCACTGAGAATAAAGGTGGCGTACCAAGTGGAACGTTACGGTCTGCAAAGACGTTGATGACGCCCGTTATGACAGTGTCAGTGAAACCGAAACTGATTACGAAAGCGTTATGGGTCACTCCGTCGATTGTTAACGTGCCACCGCCAGCGTTAGGTCGAAGCAGCGAAGACAGAATATTCGACGGGGTACAGGGCCCAATGTCGCAATTATTGCTGGCGGCACCTGAAAACGACACATTCGGCCCGCTAGCGTTCCCCGTGTTGCTCCAGAACCCAGGAGACGTAAACGTAGTAAACGACCCATTCGTCAGCGTTAACGGGTCGGCATGTGCAATTATTGCGGCCGACAGACAGAAGGTGATTGCAAGAAGAAGACGCGAAATCATTCTTACTGTCATCGTTGGATTAGACTGAATATTGGTTCGTGTGGTTTTCGGGAATGGGTTCATCGCGTAACGCTCCTTATGATCTCAGCTGAGTAACCGAACACTAGTACGGGAAGAGCGGACGCGTCAAGCCTATGTCAAACAGACGTTACATCTTTCACATTAAAAGAATATTGCATGCTTCCCTCGCCCAAGTCGTTAGCCGCAAACCTGACGGAAGAAGATCCAATCCACGCGACACATCTCCTGAATCGACCCTGACTTTCACTTTTCCCTTTGACGATCAATGTATGCTTCATAGTAATATGTGTCTGTGACATATATAAACACACGAATACTCGACCGCGAGCTGAAGAAAGGCAGTGCGGAGTTGCTGATACTTACGCTGGTTGAAACTCGGCCGCGGCATGGGTATGAAATCAGCAAGCTAATCGAGGAGCGCTCGGGCGGCGTACTGCGTTTCAACGTTGCCTCACTTTACCCACTGCTTTATAGGCTGGAGAAACGAGGATGGGTTAAGGGCCGCTGGATCGAGAAGGCCGGTCAGCGTCGCCGGCGCTTTTACCGTCTCACGGTTGAGGGTAAGAGAGTGCTGGCGGCCCAGCGTAATACGTGGCAGGAGTTCGTCGAGGCAATCAACCGCATAACGAGGATCGAAAATGCCTGATTGGAATAAAGAGATTAGCAGGCGAATGGCTGGGCTGAAGCTTGCGCCCGTGCGCGAGTCGGAAATCGTTGAAGAGTTGGCTCAACATCTCGACGATCGCTACCAGGAATTGCTGGCGGATGGCACGTCAGACATCGACGCCGAACGACTGATCCTTGCCGAGCTCAGTGAGAACGAATTATTCCGCGAGCTGCAGAGGATTGAACGCAAAACACCGCCGGAACCGATCATTACCGGAACTAATCGGAAGATCAATTTCGTCGCTGACATCTGGAAAGACTTGCGCTACGGCATCCGAATGTTGCTTAAGAGACCCGGCTTCACCGCCATTGCAGTCATTACACTCGCACTCGGAATCGGCGCCAGCACTGCAATCTTCAGCGCCGTCAATCCGATTCTGTTCGAATCGTTGCCGTATCCGGATGCCAGTCAAATAGTCACAATCTCGGACGACTTCGGCACGACGGACTCGAGCATAGGGATGACCTTCGGAACCTATCGTGAGCTGGTCCAGCGCAGCAGATCCTTCACAGCCATTGCGGTTGTCAAACAGTGGCAGCCGGTTATGACTGGACCAGCGGAGCCAGAGAGACTCGAGGGACAGCGCGTGAGCGCGAGTTACTTCCAGGTGCTGGGCGTGTCGCCTGCGCTGGGATTGAACTTTAATTCATCCGATGACCGGCTCAATGGTCCAAACTTAGTAATCATCAGCGAGGGCCTCTGGCGGCGTCGCTTTAACGGCGAGAGCGCAATCGTCGGACGGCAGGTTACCCTGAATGGCAGCAGCTTTACCGTGATGGGGGTCATGCCAAGAGCGTTTGAGAACGTCGTGTCTCCCAAAGTCGAGGTTTGGTCGCTCTTGCAGTACGACTCTTCACTTCCCAGCTTTGAAGGTCGAGAGTGGGGACGTCACTTGCGGATGATTGGCCGGCTGAAGCCCGGTGTTGACACGGAGCAAGCCAGATCGGAGCTCAACACAATCGCGCGCACTCCGCTACCGGAATTTCCCCGGCCACCTCACGCGGCGCTTGATAGCGGTATGGTCCTGATCTCGCTCCAGGATCAGGTGACGAGAGGTGTCAAACCCGCACTCATGTCTGTCCTTGGAGCAGTTGTCCTGCTACTCCTGATCGCTTGTGTGAACGTGACTAATCTGCTGCTGGCTTGCGGTGCAAACAGGCGCGGTGAATTTGCGATGCGGATCGCCCTCGGCGCCGGACGCAATCGAATGATCCGGCAACTGCTAACAGAGAGTCTCTTGCTGGCGATGATGGGTGGCGCGCTCGGGCTGCTCCTGGCTGAGTTCGGAGTACGTGCGCTAGTGACGCTCAGCCCCATAGAACTGCCGCGCATGGTGGATATCGGAGTCGATCGAACCGTATTCATCTTCGCGCTTGGGATCACAACACTCATCGGCATCGGCGTTGGATTGCTCCCGGCGCTACACGCCTCTCGAGGCGACCTGAATATAAAACTACAGGAAAACTCGCGGCGCACCGTGGGTGGCCACCAATGGATGCGCCGCACGCTGGTCATCGCTGAAGTATCGCTCGCTCTCGTTTTGCTGGTGGGAGCTGGTTTACTGTTCCGCAGCTTGTCGCGTCTGTTCGCGATCGATCCGGGATTTGACACGTCTCAACTTCTCACCATGCAGGTGCAAGCGTCTGGCAGTCGATTCGACGATGAGAGAACGCACCGTTTCTTTGCTGAGTCTCTGGACGCGGTCCGCCAGCTTCCCGGCGTGTCGGCGGCTGCGTTTAGCAGTCAACTGCCATTGAGCGGCGATCTTGACGACGGATATGGCGTGCGTTTCGAGTCGAGTGCGACTGACAGGCCTGAGGACAATTTCGGAGCGTTTCGTTATGCGGTGAGCCCCGGCTACCTGGAAACGATGTCAATCCCGCTGCGTAGTGGAAGGTTGCTAAATGAGCACGACACGGCCAACACACCGCCGGTCGTTGTGATCAGCGAGTCGTTGGCACGGAGTAAATTCCAGGATCAGGATCCGATCGGCCGGCGCTTACGCCTCGGCGGAAACGATGGACCATGGAGCACTGTGGTGGGAGTGGTTGGGGATGTGAAGCAAACATCGCTAACGGTGAATCAAGCGAACGCCGTGTACATGACGACCGAGCAGTGGCGTCTCTTCGTGGATAGAGCGTTGTGGCTGGTGGTTCGGGCTAACGGTGAACCAGCAGAACTGGCTCCTGCGATCAGACAAGCGATCTGGTCGGTTGACAAGAATCAACCAATTATTCGCGTCGCCACCATGGACCACCGTCTGGCGTCCTCAGCCGCTGAACGTCGTTTCGCGTTGATCTTGTTCGAGGCATTCGGCTTTGTGGCGATTGTGCTGGTAGCCGTCGGTCTCTATGGCGTGCTCTCCGCCAGCGTCACCGAACGCACTCGCGAGATTGGAGTACGGTTGGCGCTGGGCGCACAAAGGCGAGACGTGCTTTATCTTATTTTGCGGCAGGGCCTGGCCATGACTCTCGTGGGCGTGAGCATCGGCTTGCTTGCTTCGTGGGCAGTGACACGTTTGCTGACCACGCTGCTCTATGGCGTAAGCGCAACTGATCCACTGGTCTTCGGAGGTGTGGCGTCGCTATTGATTGTGGTCGCGTTGTTAGCTTGTTACGTGCCTGCGCGCAAAGCGATGAAGGTCGATCCTCTGGTGATCCTGCGATACGAATAGCTGCTGCGGTTGGGACGCCGCAGCAGCAAAGCGAGAACCTGGGCTACTCACGCCGAAACCCCTTCATGGCCGGGAGGGCTTCAACGGCCGGTTTAAGGCCGCTGGTTGCGCGGCGTCAGGATTCACGGGTAAAAGCGGGTGTCTGTTCCTCTTTACTGGAAAGACTTCCACATCAATTGACACTGCATCCGTACCAGCAGGCTCTGCTCGATAGGTATAAATACCTTCAATATCGAGCGGATCTACTGGCGGACCCGCGGGAAGCACCTGATAAAACACCTCAAAAATCACGAACCCTTCGATATACGGCGGCGGTACCGCATTCGCCGGCGGTGGTATCGGTGGAACGGCAATATTGAGGTGACCGTAGATGTCCCGGCAAACGACTTCCATCGCCCAATCAGGATCCAGCTTCTCGTCTCTCCTGAATTGAGGTGCAATCGGTATTTGCTGACCCTTCAACTGAATTATCTTCTTGCGAAAGGTGATGGTAAGCCCGGTGTTATTGTGAACGTTGATCTTGGTTGAGTAGTGGCCCGCCTGAGCATCTGGTACCGCGACTAGTGCGGCGTTCGGCTGCACTCCGCAGATGAATTTTGCTGCGTAAGTGTCGGTTACGGTTGGCGGGTTTTGAGCTTCCGCAGTTGCGCTTGTGACTAGCAAGCTGAAGATGCTTACCAGTGCAAGCTCAGTTATTCTTCGTACTAACTTTTTCATTTCTTCTCCTTTACATTCACTTTGGTGAAAGAAAAGCGCTACGCCGTGACTCCGTTAACAGAGTCAAGCGATACGCAACGAAAGCGAGATTCAGGAGATCTGCCGGCGAATCTTGAGGTGAGACAGTAAGGAGTGTCTCTGTCGTTCACCCTTGGTTTGTCCGCAGTATCCGGTCGGGAATCACGCCGTGAGTGGCTATTTCTGGGCGTGACCTACAATCATCCGCTACGATGTGGGATTTCTATAGTGGATGCGCGAATGATATTCCTGCGTATCATCACTGTCAACGAAGAATCGGGCGAGATTAAGTTCTATGAATTTGAAAAACGTTGATTGAGGCGTAATAAGTGAGTGACGGGAAGCCACGCAGGAGGGTCGCGTCTACATACTGACACATACTCAACGTGGGCGACTTTAAGGTGGGGGGAAGCTTAGTAGCCAGTCTCGATAAGACCAGATGAAAGGGCCTCGAATGGTATTCGAGTGGTCCTGCGAAATCTCTTATCTCTTCATCGGTCAACGGTCGTTCGAAAAGAGACGCACCGGTACGTTCTGGAAAGAGTCGCCTCATTTGCTTCAACAATCTCGAGTTGCGCACTGGCTCGAGAAATATCGCTCGGCCACCTTCTTTCAACACTCGGTGAACTTCACGGGAAGCTATTTCCAGATCGAGATGGTGAAGAATCGATATACCAAAGACGACATCTACTGATGCATCCGGCAAGGGCAAGGCGTGTCCCGAACCGAGCACTAACATCGCTCCGTTACACTGATTCGCAATCATTCGTTGTTTTGCCCGTGCCAGCATCTCGGATGATATATCGAGCCCAATTAGCTTAGCCCCACGACGCGAAAGCACTACCATATTCGGCCCATCGCCACACCCATACTCAAGCACAGTTTTCCCGCTGATATCACCAAGGAGGTGAAAGGCATACTCGAGCGGATACACCGTATCTCGCGGAGGGGCGAGATAACGATTCACTACCTCTTCTCCCATCCGCAGTGATTGCTTTCTCTGCAATGCGTTCGAGGCGCTGCATGTCTTTTCTGCCGACTCGCGCTCTTTCACGGTCATTCGAGTTAGTTTCATTGAAAACATTTTATTCAACGCACGTTGTTGGTCAATCGAAGATGAGGTGGAGGCCGGAGTCGCTGCTCGGGACGAAGGTTGGGTTGACGCCGAAAACAGAGTGAATGCGTTCGGTCGTGAGGACTTCGGTCGGGGCGCCGCTGGCGACGATGTGCGCCTCATTCAGCAACACGATGTGATCGGCAAAGCGGGCCGCGAGATTCAGGTCGTGGACCACGCCCACGGTCACTACGTCAGACGCAGCGGCGAACGCTTTTATCTTTTTCATGAAATCGATTTGGTGGCGGATGTCGAGAAACGTGAGTGGCTCGTCGAGGAAGAGGTAACGGCAGCATGAGGCATCGAGCCAAAGTTGCGTCAGGACGCGGGCGAAGTTAACGCGCTGGCGTTCGCCGCCGCTGAGCGTCTGATACTGTCGATTGCTGAAGTCCGTTACATCAAAGTGGGCCATGACTTCGTCGACAATCTTCTCGTCGGCCGGTCCGGGCCGCCCGGCAAAGTGCGGGTAACGGCCCATCATGACGAGCTCGCGAACGGTCAGCGGGAAGGCAACTTCAACGGCCTGCGAAAGTACCGCGCGACGTTTTGCAAGCTCAGCTTCACTCGCGTGTCCGACGTCAATGCCTTCGTACTCTACTTTACCCGCTTGCGGGCGCAGCAAGCGCGCGAGAACTTTGATGAGAGTTGATTTGCCCGCTCCGTTTGGTCCAACGATCAAGTGAAGCTTCGCAGGCGCGAATGATACCGAGACATCCGCAAGCAGCGGCTTGTTACCAACGCGAAACGTGATGTTTTCGGCAGTGAGCATGATCAAAAAACGTACTGCCGCCGTCTCAGTAGAAAAATAAATACCGGGACACCGACAGCCGACGTAACGATGCCGATCGGCAACTCCGCGGGCCGCACTGAAAGCCGCGCAATCAAATCCGCGAGGGTCAGCAGCGTTGCCCCTGTTAACGCGCTGCCGGCGATGAGAAAGCGATTGTCAGCGCCACCAATCATTCGCAGGATGTGAGGCACAATGAGGCCGACGAAACTGATGACACCGGTGAACGCTGTTGCCACCGCTACAATCACAACGTTCACTGACAGTATGATCCACTTCAAACGATTCACGTTAACGCCGAGATAAGTCGCTTCTTCTTCGCCAATCATCAGCGCGTTGAGCTGTTTCGAGTAGCGCAACGCGATCACTGTTCCGGCGATAGTCGAAATCGTAACGATCTCGACTGCTTTCCAACTCGCTCCTGACAAAGTTCCCAGGCTCCAAAACGTAATCGATCGAGCCTGCGGATCGCGCGCGATGTACGACAGAAATCCGATCGCACTCATGAAAAGCGCGTTCACAGCCAGCCCCGTCAACAGCAACAGAACGATCGAAGCACGTCCATCTTCGCGTGAACGTGCAAGAAGAAAGACCAGGTACGTTGAGACAACGCCGCCGGCGCAAGCTGCAATCGGGAGGCTCCAAAGACTCGCACCGATGTGAAGTACGCCGCCCAACACGAAAAAAAGCGCGGCGCCAAATGCAGCGCCACTCGAAGTTCCAACCAGTCCGGGCTCGACGATGGGATTACGAAACAAAGCCTGCATCAGCGTGCCGCCAACGCCGAGACTCGCGCCGACCAGCAGACACAGAATCGCGCGCGGTAAACGCAGCTCGAGCAGGATGCGTTGATCGAGAGTCGGTTCAGGGTATCCGGGAAGCAGGGACGCGAGTGCGCGAGTGATCTCAGCAGTGGAAAAGTCGATCGCGCCGAAGCGTATCGAAGCGGCCAGTACGAGAAGCGTGACAACAACTAACGCAAAGAGGAGTGCTCGCCGGCTGCGATCTTGTTTTGTCACTTTTGATGAATGATTGCGGCTACCTTCGCGATGTTTTCACCCGAGCGTGGTCCGAAGTAATTTAACACGTTCTCTTCGATTCGGTAGATGTGATTGTTCCTGGCAGCATTCGAAGTCGTAACGCCCGGCAAAGCTTTGATCTGATCGAGTGAGCCATTAAGGCGATCATAACCATAGCTCGTAAGCAGAATCACGTCGGGATTCGCCTTCGCGATGATCTCGGGCGACTCCATCCGCTGCATGCCTCTGTTTTCGACCGCCATCTCTCCGCCGGCAAGTTCTACCATCTGGCTGACGCCACCGCCATCACCACCTCCGCCTTTGCCGACGACAAGATACACATTCGACGCACGACCAAAGTGAATCACGGCGACGCGTGGGTGATCCGTATATTGCTTCACTTGTTCCAGCGAAGCAGCGCGTTGGGTGTCGAGCGTGTTGCAGAGCTCTTCAGCGCGCGCCTCTTTGTGAAGGTACGCGCCCATCTCGCGAATCAGCGCCTTCGTCCCGTCGAATGAATCATTCTTCGCAATGAATGTTTTCATCGGGATGTTCAACTGCTGAAGTTGTTGCACAACTTGCGGTGGTCCGATGTTGTTGTCGTGAATGATCTCGGTCGGATGTAAGGAAAGGATACCTTCAGCACTCAACGCGCGATGATAGCCGACCGTCTGCACATTTTTAACTTCAGGAGGATAGGTAGTCGAGAGATCGACGCCGACAACTTTGTCCTGCGCGCCCAACGCCCAGATGATTTCGTTGTAGACGGGCGAGATGACGACGTAGCGCGCGTCAGTGGAAACATTTGGCGCATTGTGAAACCGAGAACAGCCACCAAAGAAGAGGTTAGCCACAAAAAGGCACAAAAGACACAAAATGATTTTTGATTGTGAGCCGCCCATTAGGGAGTCCCGTTCTTTTTTGTTATGTGCCTTCTGTGCCTCTTTGTGGCTAAAAAACAAACCGCGCCTGCAACTGAAACATGCGAGGCGGGTCGATGTTT
>JADMIO010839033.1_pt1 | contig 10826 bp, 13 predicted proteins | sample 8958161 | NCBI WGS metagenome assembly JADMIO01 (sample SAMN16585339, study PRJNA669376) | soil metagenome | isolation source: Crop rotation soil | place: USA: Cullars Rotation, Alabama | collected 2011 | reverse complement strand
AATAACTATCGCAGACCTGCAATTCTTGGGAATGTGGGGCAGAACGACGATGTACCTTATTTATTTAAATAAATATCAATCAAGAAAGGAAGCTCGGAGAAGTATCTTTGAATATATTGAAGTGTTTTATAACCGCGAGAGGATGCATTCTACGCTTGGCTTTTTATCGCCAATCGAGTACGAGCAGAATTTCCGGAATATCTCTTAACCGTGTGTCCACTTTTTCGGATCAAGATCAGATTGCATCTGGGGTTGGTGACGAGGGTGTGGTTGTTAACATTTCGAAGCCAATCTTATCCGTTGTTAGCTCCCTTTAGAAAAGGTCATGTTCCCGAATTGTTCCTGAAATGTTCCCGAATCGCTTTTTTGAGAGTTTCAGAAAACAAAAAACCCGCTTAAAAAGCGGGTTTTTTTGGAGGTGCCGATCGGATTTGAACCGATGTGAAAACGATTTGCAATCGTTTGCGTAGCCGCTCCGCCACAGCACCTTTATTCACCTTACAGAGAGAGCAGAGGCGAATGGTATACCGGCCCCTCGGCTTCTTGGCAAGGGCGGCTGTTAGCGGGCCCACAAACCGCGGTAAGAGCGTTTTTGTCTGGGGCTAAAGGTCTCGGGGATATTGGAAAAGTGAGTCATGGCAATTGGTCTCGCTACGTTGGTTGTTTCGGTGTGGAGGCGATCATCTGCTGCCAGCGCGGGCAAGGTGAAATGAAATTCGACGCCTTTTTGTTTGTCCGACTTACACCAAATTTTACCGCCGTGGGCGTCGACAATAGTTTTTGCGATGGCAAGGCCCAGGCCGTTGCCGCCTTTTTTATTTTTAGTGAAGAAGGCCTCAAACAGTTTTTCGACGTCCGCAGGCTCGATATATGAACCGGCATTGCCGATGCAAATCTCTACGAAGCGTTTCGAATTGTGGCTGATGTTGCGCGTTTTAATCCAAATGCGACCGCGTTTTGGGGTGGCCTCAAAGGCATTCGATAAAATATTTAAAATCACGCGTTTCATTTTTACAGTGTCAATCGCAAGCTTGTCTGTGTGAGTTAACTTAAGCTCGATGGTCACTTGCGATTTGGGTTTTAGCTTCGAAATTTCGGCGATGCACTGTTGCAGGAATTTTGTGGTGGAAGCCAGTTCGACGCGCAACGGAATGCGACCGTCGATCATCATAATGTCCTGCAGTAAACCATCCACTGCTGCCATGCTGGAACGCGCTTCCCCTAGGATGGCATCGGTCATCTTTTTGCGTTCATCGCCGTCTTCAATGGAGTCGAGCGCATCGAGGCCCATTTTTAAAATGCCAAAGGGCTTGCGAACATCGTGTGCAAGCATTTGTGTTGAGGCGGCAATTGCCGCTTTGCGTTCGAGTTCGATTTGTTTGCCGACCATGGGCATAAAAACCTTCGAGCGGAAAATTGAAAACACGACGTACCATACCAAACCAAGCAGCACGCAAACCAGCAAGAGACTTGGCAGCACAAATTCCTGAAAGGAATTCAACCAATCGTTTTTCCATGCAATCGACACATTTAAAAACTGTGTTGTGCCGCCGGACGAGATAAGGGGTGCGCTGATTTTTGTTGAAAAAAGATCTTTAACACGAGCAATGCGCCCGACTAAGCCAGGGCGCGTGTTATCCATTGGCTGACGAGAAAACGAAACATGAACTTCGGCTTTCTTTTTAACGAGATTTTGCAAGTCGCGTTCAATTTGCTGGCGTGCATTTTGCAAGTTCGAGTGAGCCAAACGGCTGGCCTCGCGGTGCGCAATGTTATGCGCAATCGAACGATAGACGTTACGCTCACTGAGCTCATTCGAAAAGGTACGAAACACTAAGGTGCCGGCCACGATAAGCGACGCCAAAATGACGAAGCCTACGCTCAGTAACATCCATAAACGGAAGACTGGGCCAACGGATTTCATGTTGCTCCCCTATATTAATCTAAAGGGTTCGTAACACGAAATATGCCAGGTTTAATGAGGCGTTTTTAAGGGGGAATTAGGGTCGGATGGCAAGACTTTAAACGAAAAAAGAGAGCGGCCGACCAAACCTTAGACACCCTATGGTCCGCGCAGTCGTTATTGCATCGAAAAGACGGAGCTGTCGTAGTTGGCTGAGCACGCAACATCGAGACAGTTAACCCACAGCCAACGCGTGCCCGATGCATCCGCTGGAATGTTGCAAGGCGTCATACCGCGGCCCCCTGACTTGACGTCAGTTTTTCCGCCGCTAACACGGGTTTCGCATTTATCGGCAAAGATATCTGGGGCGAAAAAAGGTAACAGCACGTGCGCCGTCGTGGTCCCTTCCCAGGTCCGTACGAGCTTAGAAGTCATATCGCTGGTTTTGCTGCCGCTGCGAAACACGCTTAGGGTTTTTTTGGTAATGGCGTCTTGGCCGCTAATGCGGACGTTGCCATCAAGCGAGTAAACGGCGTGCCGAATTGTTACGGTGTCGTAACTCATGGTGCCCTGCGTGCGAAATTGCGTGACGCGCTCTTGAATATAAGCATCGTTTGGTGTGTCAACGGTACCGGTCGTCTGCGTCGGTGTGCCGACTTGTGTGCTGGTTTGAGTCGTTGTCGCAACCGATGTTTGGGTCGCCGTTGCAACCGATGTTTGAGTTGCCGTCGTGGTCGCTGTCACAGTCCCACTCTTATTGCCAGCATTCGAACCAACCAAGATAAAATCACTTTTAAAAACAAATCCCTGCAAACCAGGCGTGCAATAGTTGGCTGTGGCATCAAAAGTGTTCTGCTGCGGATTCTCAATACTCACAATTTCGCCAATTGCATATTTCATATTTGTTGGAAGGTTTTGTTCAAATTTAAATTGAATTTTTGTGTTTGCCCGTAGCCCACATTTTCTAGCGGTGTAAGCAGGATTATTGATAAGCGTGCCGCTTGAGTCTTTAATCCGAACCAATTCGAGCGAGCTTTTAAAATAGGTTTCGGTTACAGCTTGTAAGGTTAAAATTGTTCCGGTTGGCTGGTCCCAATTTAAAGTCTGCTGCTGGCCAACCCCTGTATCGCTTTCGACGACCGCATTTGTGAGACGTTTGCAACCGGCTAAGGTAACAAAAAAAGTAACAAGGATGAGGGTTCCAAATGCGCGACGAAAGATTTGTTGATGCATAGCTGCTAAGCCCCATTTGCCAATCGTTAACGATCAGCAAAAAGTCTATCACTTCGCTGCGGCCTCGAACTCGGCAATTAACGCCGAGGGGTCGCGTACATTGCCATTAAATTTACGCCCGTTGATAATAATCATTGGTGTGCCGGTAATTCCAATTTTGTCGGCTGCTTGCATATCTTCCTGAATTTTTTCCATTTCGGCATTGGACTTCAGGCATTCGGCAAAGCGTTTGGTGTCTAGCCCCATGCTTTCGGCTTGCTTGATATAGCTTTCGGGTGAGTGAGCGGCTTCAAAGTTTTTGCCTTCTAAATCCTGTAGCGAAAAGGCCCACTCTTTAAATTCCCAAAACTTTCCTTGCGCCCCGGCACAACGGCCTGCGACCGCAGCGTTACACGAGAAGGGGTGCATGTTCGACTGAACTTTTGGGTTGCACACATTGCTGAGCGGGTAGTTTTTATACACAAACAAAACGCGATTTGCGCCATATTCTTTAAGCGCACTGTCGATACCAGTTGCGGCCATACGGCACGCAGGGCATTGGAAGTCCGACCACATAAACATAACAATGCGCGCATCATCGGGGCCCTTGCGATAGTCTTCGCCCTTGCCAACAAAATTGCTTTTGTTGATGGTTAAAACTTCGGCCGCAAGGGGTGTTCCCACAGGCGTGGCCTTGGCATCAGCCGAGGAAAGTGTCGTATTCTTGGCGTAGATCATCGGTGCAAGCGAAGGTCCAATAACACCAGCAATCAGTGGCGGCGTGGCAAACAATAGCGAGGTCGACACAAGTTTTAAAAAAGCGTTGGGATGTGCAGTGCTATCTTCAAGCTTAACTTTACTAAACTGCATGTAAGACAAAATAAATAAGATAAAATTGATAACGTGAATGCCTGTGCACACAGGGCACACGGCATGGATTTTAAATGACGAGATGTAAAACAGCACCGCAGAGGTGGCAAAGCCAATGCCGGTTACAAGCAGGCGCCACTGTGCAATCCATTTTTCAGACACTTCGACAATCTTCGGTAAAAAGGCAACCGTCAGCACAATGCCAAAGTAGGCCATCCCAAATGCGCCAAGTGGCATTCCAAAAAATTCGCCATACTCGCTGCCAAACACCTTTGTGCAGCTTACGCTTTCTGAAATGTCACACGAAAGCGATTCGCCTGTGACCGCACCTTTTAAGTGTGCTGCCAACGCATAAAGTGACACAGCAAACCCAACCACGCCTAAAACCACATGCCCCTGACTTGTCTTTGCTCTTTCCACTGCAGACCTCCGTCCTCAATCAATGCCCCCAAGCCTACAGCCTTCACCTCGGCAGAGGCAAGATTTTCCGAAGTCATTTGCATCGACGGGCAAACCTTGCGCAACACAATGCCTGGCAATCCGAGATAATTGTTTTATTCGCAAAATCGACCAAGGGGTCGAGGCAAGGGAGAGCCGACTATGCGCAAGATTTATGGAATTGTGGCCGCCATTTTTATAATTTCTGGCTGTCAGTCTTTGAAAGGGGGCGACGGCCCACGCCGACAGAGCCTCTTTGGTTCGTTGAATCCAAATTCTAAAAACGAGGCACCCGCTCCAAATACTGCGGGCGGTGCGCCGATGGGAAATCAAGCCGCACTGCGATCGTATGGTGCGGGCGGTGCGCCCATGCAGGCGATTGTGGTCCCCATGGAACTCACAAACATCGATGGCAACATTTGGCGTTCGGGCATGGAGCCAGTTGCGCTGTTTAATATGATTTCGCGCCTGCTTGCCCAGCGTTACTTAATTTCAAACGTCGATCGACGCTCGCTGACGATTGCAACTGATTGGGATAAGTTTTTTATCGAAGGCCGGCTGTTTCGCAACCGCCTAAGCATTTCAGTGTTTCCTGTTGGCTTACGCCAAACCGAGGTCGTGATTAAAAATACGGTCGAGTACTATTCGGGAAGCCCGAATGGCGGCGAAGCAGCGACCAGCGTTGTCAATTGGTACCCGACTCCGGATATTACCGACGAGCTGCCACGTGTGGTCGATTCGTTGAATCGGCAGATTGCTTACTTAAACCAGCCGACGATGAGCCGCTAAACCTCCATAGTTTTTTGAATCGTATGGACTGCACGCTGCAGTTTTTGCAGCGTGCGTCATTTTTGTTTAAGGCAGAACACAATCAAACTTTAGTTAGCGCCGAAATGTTCCGTTGAGAAAAGCATATCACCCAACTGATAACAGGAGGGGTTGTGCAACGAAACACTTTTTATCAACTGCTAGCCGGCATCGCTTTTATTGCGGCTTGTACAACCGTACGCAACGCGTATGCGCGCGAAACATATTTAGATATTTCTGTAAACGGTTTGCAGCAGCGCGACCAATATGAAAACGGTATTGATACAAAAGAAACGCTTGGCGTGGAATTGGGCGTACCTATTACGCAGTATTTTGAAATCTCGCTAGGCTATACGATCAATCGTGAAACCTTTGAATATAGCGCTAATGCGAGTCGCGAAAAGCGCATTGAGGCCGCCGCTGTGAATTGCTCGGGCGGCACCAGCACCGATCGCGCCACTTGTGCTGCAGAATATTTGAACGACGAAAAGTTTATTTATCGTAAACTGAATACCGACATCACGACGAACGCTTCGTTTGGTTACCCGATTGGCCTTTGGTACCCGTCGATCTTTTTCGGTAAATTGTGGCGGACAACAAACGAGTCAACCTCAATTGCAAAAGGTAAGGACGAAAAAAATCCCACGTGGAACGCGGGTATGGCTATGCAGGTTTACTTAACCTACAAGCTTCGTTTCAAAGCTTCCTATCGTTTGTCACCCTCAACCACATCTAAGCCCTCGCATCGTCAATTCGATACGCTCACGACGGTTGGTTTTACCTACAGCCTTTAATGCCCTTTGCCTGCGGAAAGACGCGTCGACGCTCGAATTTGGGTGTGACCAATGCGAATCACATCATGCGACGTGACAAACGTTGCGTCCTTAATGCGTTTCTCATTTACAAATGTGCCATTGGTGCTGCCGAGGTCATTGACCACCAACGAGCCATCGGTTTCAATTTGAATCGACGAATGACGGCGCGAAATTTCTTCGTCACCATCAAATTTACCAACGCTTGTTACCCGCCCTAAAATGCAATTTCTTTCCGTAAACTGTAATTTTTCAGAGTTGCGATCGGGGTACACGACGTCAAGCACCAACACCGTGTTTTCAAAAATCGAGCGATGCATGTGCTCGAGGAGGCTGACGATGTCCGGGTTGTGGTGCGGGGTTAATTCCTTGGGTGTGCGGAAACGTTTGAGCAAAAGCGCCGGCGCATTCCCCACTGCCACGCCTGCCGCCTGCGGGGCCTCGCTCACCTTAAATTGAATGTCGACATGGCCAATGCGAATCCAGTCGCCATTGCCTATGCGGCTTTTTGCAATCCGTTTTCCATTTAAAAAAGTGCCGTTCGAACTGTTTAAATCAAACACGCTAAACGAGTCGTTTAGCCATAGCAGTTGACAATGAGTCGAGGAAACCTCGGGGTCGTCGATGATCACATCCCCCCGCACACGGCCAATTTGTAGGGGCTGAGGGCCCAATTGGTACGTGGTTTTTCCAAGGGTGGGGTGAATCACCTCAATGGAAGCGCGTGGCTGCGACTTGGGTTGCATAAAAATGCTCCATATACATCGTGTTGGTTGACACATGCGTGTGATTGTAACAGTTTAATAAAGTTTTCATGTAAAGAGCAACGCAAATGACAGAGCTTTGTCGGCTAAAAAAGGAAACGTGTGATGAACGCAAACCCAACACAAGACGAACCATCGTTGTTTGAATTGGTTGTGTTGTCGTTTGGCAATGCGGCCTTGGTCAGTTTGGGCGTGGTGCCCGAACCAGGTGCTAGCACCACACACGTCGACCTCGATCACGCGCGGCACAACATCGAAATCCTCGAAGTCTTGCAACAAAAAACCAAGGGCAATTTAACGCCATCCGAAAGCCATATGCTTGAGAGCGTTTTATATGACCTGCGTTTAAAGTTTGTTGAGACGAAAAAAATGTCGTAGCCTGAAAGATTAATTAAAAAGAGTTAAGGGTGTTAAACAATGGTCGATCAAATTCCTATTACCCAACGCGGTTCGGACAGGCTGCGCGAAGAGCTTAAACGTCTTAAAACCGTCGATAGACCAACGGTCATTAGCGAAATTGCCGAGGCACGTAAGCTAGGCGATTTATCGGAAAATGCCGAGTATCATTCGGCACGCGAAAAGCAAGGCTTTATTGAAGGCCGGATTATCGAACTTGAAGACAAAATTTCGCGATTGCAGGTCATTCCCGACGGCAATGGGCCTGCACCAAAAGTTATGTTTGGCACAACTGTTACGTTAAAAGATGTTAGCGAAGACAGTAAAGGCGAACAGCGCAGTTACAAAATTGTTGGCGACATCGAAGCCGACATCAAGCAGAACGCAATTTCGTTGCAGAGCCCATTAGCAGCGTCGCTGATGAATAAAGTGCTCGGTGATATTGTGACGGTAAATTTGCCGCGCGGCGAGAAGGAATACGAAATCGTTAAAATTATGTTTGGCTAAGCCAGGCGTCGGACGGCGCGCTGATAATCGTTTATCAGCTCGCTAACCAATTGCGCGCAAGTTAAAACCGATTTGACTTCCGAAACAATCTGCCCCACTTCAAGTTCACCTTCGGCTATATTTCCCTCAAGCATCCCAAGCTTTGCTCGGCCTTTTCCAAGCAGTGATTCAAGCTCTTCGCGGCTTGCGCCTTTCTCTTCGGCCTCGCGTACACGCTTTGCAAATTCGTTTTGTAACAGGCGCACCGGCACGTGTCGTTTTAGTGTGAGGAAGGTGGCGTTGTTTGGCGCATTAAGCATTGCCTGCCGAAAATTTTCGTGTGCGGAGCTTTCGCTGGTCGCTGCGAAGCGCGTTCCGATTTGCACCCCATCGGCGCCCATTGCCAGCATGGCCGCAATGGCATCACCTGTACCAATTCCACCGGCGGCAATGACGGGAATGCTTACGACACCGCGCATCTGTTGCATTAAAACCAAGGTCGTGGTCTCGTCGCGCCCATTGTGACCGCCTGCTTCGAAGCCTTCGACGACAATTGCGTCGACGCCTGCGTCCTCGCATTTTTTCGCGAGTTCAGGTGTGCTGGTCACGTGAACGACTGTGGCGCCGTTTTGTTTTAAAAAGCTGGTGTAAGTTTTAGGCGAACCGGCGCTGGTAAAAAAAATACGAATTCCATGATCGAGTGCAATTTGCAGCTGCTCTTGGATACCATGATACAAAAGCGGTGTGTTCACAGCCAAAGGCTGGGTGGTAAGGCTTTTTGCTTTTTGAATGTGATGAGCAAGCAGCTCCGGTTTCATGCTGCCGGCGCCAATCATTCCTAAGCACCCCGCGTTTGAGGCTGCTGCGGCAAGTTTGCCACCACCAACCCACACCATGCCGGCCTGCACGATAGGGTGCTCAATTCCAAATAACCGACAGACGCGATTTTCTGTTGGCCAAATGCGATTCATATAAGGCTCCGTCCTGTTTGTTACGTTAAAATTTATTGTGGAGGGATAGGGGTGGGCTCGGCTTCCACTGCGGGTGTTCCTGTTGGCGTCGGTGTTGGCGTGGCGGCCGGGCGCTGGCGTGGCGTTTGCTTTGCAGCTTCGGCCTGGATGCGCCTATCGGACTCTGTCGTAAAGCGTCCGGGCTGATCGGCTAAAAAAGGCGAGGGCACGATTTTAACGCCACATGCGACGATGCCAGCAAAGGCTAGGCAGAAAAAAACGGCTCTCATTTTTTCGCTCTCCGGTTTTTGTATTCGGCAAGTTTAGCAAGGTGTATCGGGCCCATCCAAAAATTTGCAAACAATGTGGCATCGCTTTCGTGAAGCGGTGCGTGTGACATATTACGCTTTAACAGGAGATTGCGGAGGGTTTTATCGCACGCTAAAAAACGCGAAGCAAGATTTCCGGCGGCGTTATAGGCATCGGTGGACGTTACGAAAAGGGCATCGGCGATATTAAGCCGCATCATTTTCTCAGCATCAAATGACGCCGCCGTGGCAAATAAGAGGCCGACCTGACGCGGCGAATAGTGTGTGAGCTCGCTGAGACGGGCCATGCCATTCCAACCGCCCGGCACGCCCCATTGGCTTTGCCAAAAATGGAGGGCTGCGGTGTGCGTCACAAAACGAAAATCGGTTGCTAAAGCCAATTCGGCTCCGCCGCCAAAAGCCCCGCCAGCCAACAAGGTAACAGATGGTACCTCGAGTTTTGCTAGACCCATACAGAATTCACGCATGTTGTTTGCATAGGTCGATGCATTATGCGCCTGGCTTTCGCTCAGCTCTTTAACGTCCCCACCGCTTACGAAAATGCCTTCCAACTGCGAATGAAAAAGCAGTGCGCCACATTTGTTGTCCATCAGCCAATATAAAAAAGCAGGGGTAGCGCCATGCTTGCCGACGCAGTCAGTTAAATGCGCCGCGGTTGAAAAGCTAATTGCGTTTTTTGTTTTTTCGGCATGAAATTCAATATGCGCAAGGCTATTTTGAGCGTATATCGATAGAAAATCATTTTTAAAAAAATCACTCACACAAAACTCGCAGATGAAAGTTTAACGTGAGCGGAGTTTAATGTCCTAAGGCTAAATTCACAACCGAGGGCTAAAACAAAGCCTTACTTTGCAAGATTTTCGGCAATTGGACTGATGAAATGCGGACCGAGAAGCTGTTTCGCAATGTCGTCCTGGGTGGTGAGCGGCTTGGTCTGATGAGAAACCATCAGGCTTGTGCTCAGCATCCCCGGCTGGTTTTGGTTCGCGTCTGTTACGTTAATTGCTTGTTTGAATTCCACTGCAAAAGCTGGCCCCATAATTGTCATGGTCGCAACCAGAATCGCAAAGATGAGTCGGACATTGCACATAGAGGCTCCCTTGCAGCGTGTGTCCTCTATTAAGATCTCGAATCGACAAGGCGCTAAAAAACTTAAGCGTTTTCATTAACTAGTTGTTTTTATAGGAAGTTTTTGCGAACATTCTGGCTCCAAAAACTTGCTTTATAAAACTGGCTGAAGTATTTACCGTGGCCTTAGTGAAATCGCTTTTTAGCCCATGTAGCTCAGCGGTAGAGCACTTCCTTGGTAAGGAAGAGGTCTCGAGTTCAAGCCTCGACATGGGCTCCATTGATCCCAAATCCTCAGTCCAGTTATCCACACCCATTCGTTTCTCCAAGTGAGTCGATTTTTTCGACAAACGCAGGAGAGCAAGAAGGCCGTATAGTGCCTAAATTAGGTTGAACATCCTCCACTGAGCATCAGTGCACTTGAGATCGGCGCTCGCTACCGATTTGTTACGTTAAAGACCCTTGTCATAAGGAATTTAGGTAACAGCTTTTCATTCCGAATCCTCAATCCACATAGCCATGTAGCATTTTCCGGTTTCAAGGTTGCAAAAAAAAACAGCAACCGCAGAATCCGACGAGGGCACAATAGCGTCTAAAATTTGGTTAGACATCCTCCATCGAGCGACAAAGCAACAAAGCGTGGTGCTCGGTGCCACGTTGTTACGTTAATCCATCTTTTCCACAATGAACTAAGCAACGTTTTTTTATCTTCATTCCCCAACCTTTTAGGTAGATGGTACATCGTCGTTCTGCCCCACATTCCCAAGAATTGCAGGTCTGCGATAGTTATT
>JADMIO011624684.1_pt1 | contig 10827 bp, 8 predicted proteins | sample 8958161 | NCBI WGS metagenome assembly JADMIO01 (sample SAMN16585339, study PRJNA669376) | soil metagenome | isolation source: Crop rotation soil | place: USA: Cullars Rotation, Alabama | collected 2011 | reverse complement strand
ATCCCCAGAACAGCAGTCCCGGGCCCGAGAGCGCGGCCATCCGGGTGTGCGGCAGCGTGCCGCCTTCCTGATCCTCGCGCTCCGACCAGCGGTTCATGAACCACGAGAGAAATGCCCAGCCGGCGAGATAAAACACCGCGCGTCCGAGAAAAAACGGAAGGTTCAAGTACGGCTGCTTGTGGTGCAGCAATTCATCGTGCGCCACGATTTCCGGGTGCGACCACGGATAGAGATTCGGAATGCCGATCAGGATCGGCAGGAACATCACCGCCACCAGCGGAATGGTTCGCGCCGCGGCTTCGCACGCGCGGCGAATCACCAGGCCCCAGGCGCCACCCGTGACGTATTGCAGCATCAACCACGCCAGCGGACCCACAGCCAGGGCAACGACGAAAATGTACGTCCACAGGTACGAGAAATAGAACTGCGTCTTCTGCGGCAGCAGCAGGAATCCGATCGCTGAAAGCACTGCCCCCGCGACCCCGACGGCGGCTGCGCGGGTCCGCCACTGCTTCAAGTCGCTGCGCAACTCCTGCGAGAGATTGAAATCAATGTGCTGCGCTGTCACTTCTCACCTCCCGGGGCAGCCGGCGGAGCATTCAACTGGGCACGCGCGGCCGGCGGGATATCGTTCACGGAGGTGTTCTGGCTCAACTGCAGCGCACGGACGTAGGCGACGATCGCCCACCGGTCGCGCGGCTCGATCTGCGCGGCGTAATCGGGCATCGCGCCGAACCCGTTCGTAATGACGTCGAACAGATAACCGTTCGGAACCTGGCGCAGACGATCGATATGGTACGAGGGCGGCTTGCGATATCCGCGCCGCACGATCATACCGTCGCCGTTACCCAGGCGGTCGTGGCATGGCGAGCAATAGACGTTGAAACGCACCTGCCCCTGCTGGATAACCTCTTTCGTAATCGGGAACGGAAAGGCATCGAGCGGCTTGCCGTCGGGGCCCTTTCCCGTATGGAACGCGGTGTCGTCGTTCAGGTGACCCCTCGCCACGGTTCCTTCCACCAGGGGGCGTTCGGAGCGGCCGTCGCCGAAGAAGTCGGACGGGCGCAGCGGGATGTACTTCGGCTGGTCGTGCATGTCCTGACGGCACGCCAAACTCGCGCCGGCCATCAGCACCACCGCGGCGAGTTTCAGATTAATGCGCAACTTCAGATACCTCTCGGGGCTCCAGAGTCTCCAGAAAATCGGCCGTCCTGTCGTGATCGAACAGCGGATCGGTTGCCTCGATACACAGGAAAAAGCGGTTGCGGGAAGCCAGCGCGAACCGCGGCACATTAAAGGTCGGATGATAAGGCATCGGCAGCCCGCACAAGGCCAGTAACCCCAGCACCGTTGTGATCGCCGCGAAGAGAATCGTCACTTCGAAGGTGATCACGATGTAGGCAGGCCAGCTATGCAACGGCCGGCCGGCGATGTTGATCGGATAGTAAACCACCGTGACGTAGTACTGCAGAATGTATCCGCAGATTCCGCCGATAATGCCGCCGATCAGCACGAGCAGCGGCAGCATATTCTTGTGCAGGTGCAGCGCTTCGCTCAATTCCTCGATCGGGAACGGCGAGTACGCGTCCAACTTGCGGTAGCCCTTTTCACGAGCGGCGCGGGCCGCATTCACCAGCGCGGTGGGATTGTCGAATTCGGCGATGACACCGTAGATCGGTTTGTTCACTGCCTGACCTCCTCCTCCACCTTCGCCTGCGGCAGCAGCGTCCGCACTTCGAAAATCGAGATCATCGGCAGCAGCCGGATGAACAGGAAGAACAGGAACAGGAACAGTCCGATCGTCCCCAGGTACGTGGCCCAATCCCAGCGGGTCGCCTCAAAAATTCCCCATGAAGATGGCAGGTTGTCCTGCGCCAGGCTGCTGACGATGATCACGAACCGCTCCAGCCACATGCCCACCAGCACGATCAGCGACCAGATGAACAACACCACCGGGTTACTGCGAATCCTCTTGAACCAAAGTGCGTTCGGCGCGATCACGTTGCACGCGATCAGAACCCAGTAGTGAACCTTGTACGGCCCCGTCATGCGGTTCCACATCACGGCCTGCTCGTACACATTGCCGCTGTACCACGCGGTGAAGGCTTCCAGGATGTAGGAGTAGCCGACGATCAGCCCGGTCGCCATCATGACCTTTGCCGAATTGTCCAGGTGCTTGTCCGTGATCAGGCCCTGCAGTCCGTACACCGACCGCAGCGGAATCGCCAGCGCCAGCACCATCGCAAAACCGGAGTAAATCGCGCCCGCCACAAAGTACGGGGGGAAGAAAGTGCTGTGCCAGCCGGGCACGATTCCGATGGTGAAGTCGAAGCTGACGACGGTGTGGACGGACAGCACCAGCGGCGTCGCGATTCCCGCGAGCAGCAGCGAGGCAGTTTCGTACACCGCCCAGTGCCTCGCCGATCCGCGCCATCCCATCGCCATGATGCCGTACATGAAGCGCGCGAAACGGCTGCTGGTGCGGTCGCGGAGCGTCGCCAGATCGGGCATCAGTCCCACGTACCAGAAGAGCAGCGATACCGTGGCGTACGTCGAAACGGCGAACACGTCCCACACCAGCGGACTCCGGAAGTTCGGCTGGATTCCGCGCGTATTGGGATACGGGAACAGCCAGTAGAACAGCCACGGACGGCCCAGGTGCAGCAGCGGGAACATGCCGGCGCAGGCCACCGCAAACAGGGTCATGGCTTCGGCGAACCGGTTGATGGAGTTGCGCCAACGCTGGTTCAACAGCAGCAGGATCGCGGAAATCAGCGTCCCGGCGTGACCGATACCGATCCACCACACGAAGTTCGTGATGTCCCACGCCCACATGGTGGGGTGCCGCAATCCCCAGATCCCGACGCCTTTGGTGAACAGCACCGACACAGCCAGCAGGAAGAGCAGCAGCAGCCCGAAGCCCAGCGCGAAGGCGCCCATCCAAAACAGCGGCGTGCGCTTGGTGAGGACGACAGTGGCGATCTGGTCCGTGACCGTGCCAAAGGTGTAGCCCGGAGCAATGATTTCCCGCGATTCCGGTTTATCGATTACTTGTTGTTCATCCGCCATGGCTCACCTTATGACTCGATCTCCGGATTCGGGTTCCGCAAAGCCGCCAGATAGGTCGTCCGCGGCCGGGTATTCAGGTCGGCCAGCAAACCGTAGTTCAATTTGTCGGCTTTCATCCTGGACACCTCGCTATTGGCGTCGTTGATGTCTCCGAAGATGATCGCCTGTGTCGGACAGGTCGCCTGGCACGCAGTCTGGATCTCCCCATCCCGCACCTTGCGGTCTTCCTTCTCCGACTCGATCTTGGCGTAGTTGATGCGCTGCACACAGTACGTGCACTTCTCCATCACACCGCGGCTGCGCACCGAAACGTCCGGATTGTGCAGCAGCTTGAGACTCGGCGTCTCGTAATCCGAGAACAGGTAGAAATTGAAGCGCCGTACCTTATAAGGACAGTTATTCGAACAGTAGCGGGTCCCCACACAGCGGTTGTAGACCATATCGTTCAGGCCTTCGGCGCTGTGGCTGGTCGCCTGTACCGGACAGACCAGCTCGCAGGGTGCATTCTCGCAATGCATGCACGGCACCGGCTGGTTGTAAATCTCGGGATCGGCTTCCGAACCCTGGTAGTACGAATCGACCCGCAGCCACTGCATCACCCGGCCGCGGCGAACCTGGTCCTTGCCGACTACGGCGATATTGTTCTCCGCCTGGCAGGCCACCACACACGCGCCGCATCCCGTGCAGGCGTTCAGGTCGATCGCCATGCCCCATGCGTAGCCGGGGTACTTCCACTCTGGATAGAGCGTCAACTCGCGCGGCGGATTTTCCGCGCCTTCGTGCGGCGACTCGGGATTCTTCTTGTATTCCTCGAGGTCAGCCTTGTGGATGATGTGCCGCCGGTCGGGATCTTCGAGCGCATGGAAATTCTGCGTCGCGGCGAAAAGGTAGGTCCCCGATTCCTTTTGCGCGTCCAATCCGACGTCGTGCCACAGAGCCTCTGCCGTACGCAGACCGTAGGGATTGAACCCCATGCCGGTTCCGGCGCGGCCCGCCCGCGTGCGGCCGTAACCGAGATGCAGCGTCGCCGCTCCATCGACATGGCCCGGCTGAATAAATACCGGAGCGCGCAGCGAGCGGCCCTCGTAGGTCAACCGCAGCAGATCACCCTGCTTCACATTCAGCCGGTGGGCCGTCCGGACGCTCAAAAATGCCGCATTGTCCCAGGTCAGCTTCGAGATCGGCTTGGGCAATTCCTGCAGCCAGCCGTTATTCGCAAACCGCCCGTCGTAAATGGTCGGATCGGGCCGAAAGATAATTTCGAGCTTGCCTTCGAGCCGCCGCTTTTGTGCCGCCGTTTCCAGCGCCGCCCCCTGCAGCTTCGGAGTCTTCGGCGCCGCGGCCGTGTCCGGCACGATTCCGTCGTGCACTACTTTCCGCCACCATGTCTCGAAGTCCGCGCCTTTGTGCTGCGACGCCCAGTAGCCCTTGACGATGTTGTAGCTGCTCATGTCGGGCGTCTCGGTGAACATCTGCAGAAGCTGCGACGCCGACCGGCCGTTGTACAGCGGCTGCACCAGCGGCTGCTGAATGGACACCGTCCCGTCGAACGCCCGCGCATCGCCCCAGGCTTCCAGGTAGTGCGCTTCCGGAAGCTGCCACTGGCAGACTTCGGTCGTCTCGTCGTCATACAGGCCGAGATGTACCCGCATCCGCGCCTTTTGCAGGCGGTCCTTCATGCCGAGTTCCACGGGAGCGTTGAATACCGGATTCCCGCCCAGGATCAACAGCAGATCCACCGCACCGGCGTCGAGGTCCTTCACCAGATCCTGGAGCGAGGCAACCTGGTCCACGGGGTTGGCTTCAATAGGTTCGGTGTAAAACACCGTCTTTCCGACATTGCCCAGGCTCTGGTTCATCACGTGCGCCAGCGCATGGACGATCGGCGGCTGCTGCTCGCCGGCGATCACCAGGCTCGCACCCTTGTGATTCAGCAGGTCGCGCGAAACCGCGCCCATCCACTTGTTGATGTCGCCGTTGTCGCCCTCTTTGGGACCGTTCGCGGCGCCCAGTCCGGTCGCCAGCAGCCACGCGAATTCCTGGACATCGCCCGCGCGCAGCGGCAGCCGGTGATCGGCTTTCGTGCCCGTGGGAGTCGGCATCGGCTCCACCACATAGAGCCGGTTCATTTCCGCATGTTCGCCGCGGACCCGGCGGCGCGACGCGAACTGCCGCGCGTATCGCAAACTGCCGTGTCCCGACGCCAGGAAATCCGAATCCAGCGACACAATCACATCCGCGTTCGCCAGGTTGTAGTACGTATTCACCGGCTCACCAAACGCCAGCGCGGCGGCCGCCCGGTCGCTGTGGCGTCCCGCCGGTTCCCATTGGTGCCACTTCGCTCCGGGATACAGCCTCACGATCTCGCGCAATTGCGCCGCCATCACCGGTGACGTGACGGTCTCGGTCAGGATGCGGATGCCGGCCCCATTCTTCGCGCGCTGCGCCGCCAGGATTTCGCGCAGACTGCCCAGAAAATCGCCCCACGACCGGATCTCGCCCTGAAACGTAAGCGCCTGTGAGCGGTCGGGATCGTACAGTTGCAGCACCGAGGCCTGCGAGAACGCATCGCACGCGCCCAGAGTCGCCGGGTGCTCGGGATTCCCTTCGATCTTGGTGGGCCGGCCTTCGTGACTCTCCGCCAGGACGCCATTCGCGATTCCGTTCAGGGTGTGCGCCGTCGCAAAAAACAGCGGCTTGCCCGGAACCAGATCCTCCGGCTGCCGGACGTACGGCATGATGTGCTCGGTCGGCTGTCGCGTGCAACCCGCCAACCCCGCCAACGCCAGCGACGCGCCCATCAGCTTCAGGAAATTGCGGCGGCCCTGACCCGCGTCTTCGTCGTCGCTCCAGCCGATCGCCTGTTGCGGAAACTCACGCTCCAGCAGATCGCGAAACGCCGGCGTCGCCGCCAGTTCATCCAGACTTCGCCAGTATTCCCGGCCGCGGGCCCCATCCAGCCGCGAACGCACCGCGGACAGGTCTAACTTCTGTTGTGATTCACTCATCGATGGCAAGTAGAACAGCTAGTGAGTACGCGAGCATCCAGAACCTTGTATTCCTCTTTCAGCCTGCGCCCAATCTCTAATTGGTCGCCCTCCGGCTGATAGCCCATTTTGGTGACGAATTCGCGCGGTCTCAGATATTTTTCGGGTTGGCGGTGGCAATCCAGGCACCACTCCATCTGGAGCGAATTCTCCTGGGACGTGAGCGGCATCCGGTCTACCCGGCCATGGCAGCTCTCGCAACCGACTCCCTTATTGATATGGATACTGTGATTGAAATAAACAAAGTCGGGCAGATCGTTCACCCGGGTCCACTGGATCGACTGCCCTGTGCGGAAACTGGCGCGGACCGGTTCGAGCGTCGGGCTCGTGTTCCAGATCTGCGAATGGCAGTTCATACACGTCTTGGTCGGCGGAATGTTGGCGAAGCTCGACGTTTCAACCGTCGTATGACAATACCGGCAATCCAGGCCGAGCCCGCCCGCATGATGTGCGTGGCTGAACGGCACCGGCTGTTCCCGCACCTCGGTAGCGCGAGTCGCATAAGAGGACCTGTCCAGTTCGGCAAAGGCCCACGCGAGAAAGCCGATGATGAAAATTGCCCCGAATATCGTGATCCGGGCAAACGTGTTCGTGCTGTGATGGAAGATCTGGGACATGGCTACTTACGTCCCGATCCGAAACTCGTAAATTGTTCTTGTGCCATTACGAAGACAGCTATTCCCCCAACAACCCCTGTTACCAGCATCCTTTTCAGTGTCCCAGGATTCCCCAAATCGATTCGATGCAGAATCGCCGATTTTGTTTCATTTTAGACGGATCGTTCTTCACTCATCCCGCTTCTTGTGCATTCACTTCCGTTGCAACAGCGAGACACAGTCTTCCAGGTGGCTCTCGACTCCATCCCTACAAATCGCAAAGGTGGCCCCTCGCTGCTGATTGACGGTCCGCTTGTTCCATAACGAAGCGCCGCAATACTCTCCATCTTTGCCCAAAACGTAAAACTGTATATCGATTCCAGCGAGGCGTTTTTCGTCATTGTCGAAATTCCTCGCAACACGCTTCAACGCGTCGAGCGCCGCTTCTTTAGGCGACATCCCGTGCTTCAGATTCTCGACTACCGTATGCGCGCCCGCCACGCGTAGATTCTCTTCCCCGCGTCCTGTCGACCCGCACCCGCCGATATCGTTGTCCAGCCACAGTCCCCCGCCGATAATCGGCGAATCCCCCACGCGGCCCGGAATCTTCCAGGCCATGCCGCTGGTCGTCGTCGTCGCCGACATCTCGCCCTTCGCGTTCAAGGCGATGCAGTTGATCGTCCCGGTCGGCGGATTCTTCGCCACTTCGAACGCCCACGCAATCAGTTCGTCGCTCATTCGCGGAAACAGCCGCTTCAACTCGGCGGCGCCCTTCTTCGGTGGCGCGTCCGTGATCGATTCCCAATTCGTATGCCCCGAAGGATCGCGCATCGATCGCTTCCACGCCAGCCACGCCATCCGCGAGCGCTCGGTCAACAGCTCTTCTTCTTTATACCCGTAGCGCTTCGCAAACTTCGTCGCGCCCTCGCCCACCAGCATCATGTGGTCGGTCTCCATCATCACCAGCTTCGCGATGTTGGATGGCGTCTTGATGCCCTGAATCGCGCCTACCGCCCCACCCCGCCGGCTCGGACCGTGGATGCAACTTGCGTCCAGCTCCACCACGCCTTCTTCATTCGGCAGCCCGCCGTATCCGACGCTCGTATCGTTCGGATCCAACTCCTGTATATTCACTCCGGCGATCACCGCATCCAGCGTATCGCCGCCCGACCGGACTACTTCCATCGCCTTCGCCGCAGCTTTGACGCCGTTGGAGCTGGAAATCACCACATTTTGTGGTTTGGACTGCCCCTTCACCACCCGGATCATCGGGAGCGCAGCCGCACCTAGAATCGCCGCCCGCCGGCTAAAAGAGTTGTGCATTTTGTTTGGTCTCCTCTCGCCGGCTACAGCACTCTGCTCGAAGGCCGGACCAATGCTGGCAACGGGGCACCGGGTATGCGAAAGAATTCACATTATGTCACAGCGCGATCGGGAGGTTGTAGTCCGAAACCGCCCAGCCCTGCTGCACCCTCACTGCTTCGGGAACAGAATCGGCAGCGCGTCCTCCGACGTGTACATACACCGCGCATTATGCCCGCACAAATGGACAATCTGGGTCTGGTGCCTGGCGCCGTATTTCTCCGCTACGTACTTCGCGAAAGCCTTCCCCCGATCCAGACGCGTCGGGCCCTGCGCCATCGCCGAACACGATCCATCGAACCCGCCCAGCGGCAGGATATCGATCTCTCCCAGCAGATACACCGTCGGCCGCGCCGCAAGCTGCTTCTTCAACTGCTCGTCCGGAATGTTGCCGGTGTATCCCGTGCGCCCTTGCGATCCGTACGGCCACTTGTCGTAATTCGAGCAGCTCGACGCCCCAGCAAACGCCCCGAAGCTCTTGCCGTCCGGCGTCGGCCGCGAAGAATCCAGATACGCATAGCTCGAGGGATTCGACACCACGTACGTGATCGGCACTCCCAGCGTATCGTTCACCTTATTGGACATCTCGTACCGCGTCACAAACTGCCCGCCCGCCGAATGGCCCGTCAGCACGATCTGCTTCAGGTTGGGAAAGATCTCCTTGCGCGCCAGCTTCTTCAGCAGCTCGTCGGCGAAATCGAAGGACGTGAGGTTCGCATGGCTCGGCGAAACGCCCCCGGCCCGCCAACTGTTCCCGCCGCATGGCCAGTTCACTTCATTCGCATCCAGCTTGTCCGCGCAGCTTTGCCCCTGGTTGGACGCGAGCCGAGGCGAAATCACGATGGTGTCGTCCAGCGCACCCGCCAGGAAGGCCGCCGCCACCGATGTGCGGAAGTAGTTATCCGCATCGCGGCCCGCCCCGTGGACCACCACCAGGGCACGCTTGATATTCTCGTTCTTCGTTTCCAGCGGATACGTGCGGTAGATTTTCGAGCGCGCCGGACCGCGTCCGAACGTGATCCACTCGGTACAGCCGTCGGTTGCGATACAAGCGCCTGCGAAAGCGGACGCCGGCAGTAGCGCTAGAAGAGCAATGGCACGCGTCATAGCAGTTAGGATACCGGGTTTGCAGCCTTAATTCCCGCCCCGAATTCCGGCCGCGGAGTGCGGCCAGCGCCGCCCAGCCCGGCCGGCTCGTGCCGTCCAGGTCCGCAGGCCGGGACAGGGCAGGACGGAGCGTCGCGAAAGGCAGGCCGGGGTGGATGCATCCGGCAGTCGAATGTACGGCTGAAAACAAGTGTTGCCGCGACCCCTGCAGGCCGCGGCAACAAGAGACTGACGAAAGCTTCCTGCTTTCCAACATACGCCGGAAGGCGTCCTGCGTCTATCCTGTTCGCACAGGATTGGATGTGCTACTCAGTCCACAACGCAGCCGCTGTTTTCACAGCACGCGAACCAGCACTACGGACGCATCGTCGTGGCTGCCGCGCTCGAAGGCGGTGGCGATCAGGTGGCCTGCCGCCGCCTCCAGATCCAGCGAACGGGTAACGGCTTCCAGCATGTCCCCCGCTCCGGCACATCCGTGTACCCCGTCGGAGCTCAGCACGAAGCAATCGCCGGGCTGCACCGCCAGCGGCTCGTTCCACACTTCGATCGCCGGTTCCTTCTTGTGTCCCAGCACGTGCAGCAGGACGTGGCGATCGGGGTGGCGGGCCGCCTGCTCCTCATTCAGGATGCCGCGCTTCAGCATCGCGCGCACTAGCGTCTGGTCCTCGGTCAACTGGCGGACCTCGCCTTCCCGCACCAGGTAAATGCGGCTGTCGCCTACCCACGCGCCCCAGGCCTGCAATCCCGTGAGTGACAGGGCGGCGCCCGTGGACGCCATGTTGCGGCGCCCGGCATCCAGCGCAGCCGACGCATGGATCGCCTGGTGAGCGTCCAGGAACGAAGTCCGCAGCGCTTCGTGCGGGGTGTCGGCGCTTGCGTAATAGCCCTGCTCGATCGCGGCAATCGCGACCCCCGCCGCCAGGTCGCCCGACGGTCCGCCGCCCATACCGTCGGCCACCACTGCCAGGATTCCGCGCCGCACCAGCAGTGCTTCGTCTGACGGAGCCACGCAATCGCAGGAATCTTCGTTGGTCAGCCTGCCGGGGCCCGGACTGGTGGCGCAACAGAATTCGATTTCGCGTTTACCGCATAGAATGCGCGCGACCGGCATGCTCGAACGAAGCTAACATACTTCACTTGCCGCCGGTGTATACTGCGAGCGAATGACCAGACGTCACATGATCGCCGCCACCGCCGGCGCCGGGCTCGCTGCCGCCGCAGACACACCTGCGCCGGTGAAACTCGGCATCGACCTCTTCAGTCTCCGCTCGCAAAATTGGACCCCGTTTCAACTGCTCGACTACAGCGCCGCGCAGAAGGCCAAAGTTGTACATTTTTCCGAAATCCGCTTCATCGGCAATCTCGAGCCGGACAACCTGCGCAAAGTTCGCGACCACGCGGCCAAACTCGGAATCGAGGTGGAGATCGGGATGCGGTCCATCTGTCCGACCTCCAAAATGTTCGACGCGGCGGCCGGGACTGGCGAGCAGCAGGTCGCCCGGATGATCGACGCCGCCAAAATCGTCGGCTCGCGGATCGTGCGCGCCGTTCTGGGCAGTGCCGACGACCGCAAACCCGGTCCCATCGAAAAGCACATCGAGAGCATGGTGGCGGTTCTCCGTGCATCGAAGTCCCGCGCGCAGGAT
>JADMIO011456625.1_pt1 | contig 10827 bp, 5 predicted proteins | sample 8958161 | NCBI WGS metagenome assembly JADMIO01 (sample SAMN16585339, study PRJNA669376) | soil metagenome | isolation source: Crop rotation soil | place: USA: Cullars Rotation, Alabama | collected 2011 | reverse complement strand
GATGGTGGAGACGAACTAAACAAGTGTTGCAGTGATGCAGTGTTGCAGTGATGCAGTTTTGCAGAACAGAGTTTTCAAGTTTTTTAAGTTATGGAAGGATTTGATGTATCTGAACTGCAGCACCGCAACACTGCAGCACTGCAGAACTGGTTTACTGCAGCACTTAATCCTGCCATTATAACATAATTCTAATATTGGGCGTAAATTTGCCATTCTCTTAAAAATTTAAAACAATAATTATGGCTACTGAATTCACAGATACGAACTTCAAAGAGCAGGTTCTGGATTCTGATAAATTAACGGTTATCGATTTTTGGGCTGAGTGGTGTGGTCCATGCCGCGCAATTGGTCCGGTTATCGAAGAACTTGCGAAAGAATATGATGGAAAGGTTAATATTGGAAAAGTGAACGTGGATCAAAACCCGCAGCTGAGTATCAATTATGGCATCACTTCCATTCCGGCAATACTTTTCGTAAAAGGCGGACAGGTTGTTGACAAACTGGTAGGCGCCCAGCCAAAGACTCAGTTTGTAAAGAAGATTGAGGCGCACAAATAAGGGTTCCATGGGTTTCAGGGGTTTGAGGGGTTTCAGGAGTGCGAAATTCCTTAAATGATATTAAATAAAAAGGTTCGGAATATTTCAGCAACACTGAATATTCCGAACCTTTATTATTTATGAGAACTTAAAAACTTTCAAAACCCATGGAACCCCTCAAACCCCTGAAACCCCTGCAACCCCTGGAACCCTCTAGTGCGCCAGGCTCTTCTCATCAAAATTCGCTAGCTTCCGGTCGTGTTTGTGTTTGAACAGGAAGAAGAACAGGATGGCGACAACTAGTGCATAAGCAGCGAAATATAACCAGATGTGGTGCCAGTCTTTATCCCCATTTATAGTGAAATATTTATTGATCACGTAACCGCTAACCGTGCTTCCCAGGAAAGCTCCTACTCCGTTTGTCATCATCATGAAAAGCCCTTGTGCACTGGATCTTATGCTTTGATCCGTATTTGTCTCCACGAATAAAGAACCTGAAATGTTGAAGAAATCGAATGCCATTCCGTATACAATACAGGAAAGAATAATCATCCATAATCCTTCTTCAGGATTTCCATAGGAAAATAACGCAAACCGTAGCACCCAGGCAAACATCGAAAACAGCATCACGTTTTTGATCCCAAATCTTTTCAGGAAAAACGGGATCGTCAGGATGAATAAGGTTTCTGATATCTGTGAGATAGACATGATGATGGTGGAATATTTCACCACAAATGAATCTGGTCCATATTCAGGGATTTTTTTGAAATCATCCAGGAATGTATCGCCATACATATTTGTTAACTGTAAAGCCGCTCCTAATAACATGGAGAATAAGAAGAACAAGGCCATTTTATACGTTCCAAAAAGCTTGAAAGCTTTAAGCCCTAGTTGCTCCAGGATTCCTGCACTCTTGGAAATGTTTTTTGCCGGCGGACATTTTGGTAAAGAAAATGAATATAACCCGAGTAAAATAGCAGCCACGCCACCAATGATAAACTGGTTTGTATTGGCTTTGCTATCAGTAAGATTCGTAACCCACATCGCCACAATGAAACCAATCGTTCCCCAGACCCGGATTGGCGGGAAAACCTTAACCACATCAAACCCTTCACGTTTTAATATAGTATAAGCAATTGAATTTGATAAAGAGATTGTTGGCATATAACAGATCATTGCCCCAAAAATGACATAGAATAATGTACCTGAATCGGTAACGTATGGCACATAGAAAAGCACTGCACCATAAAGAATATGAAGAACTCCATAAAGTTTTTCAGCATCGATCCAGCGATCCGCAATTATGCCGGTAAGAGCAGGCATAAATAATGAGGCAAGTGCGAGAGTTGAAAAGATCTCACCAAATTTCAATCCGGCGTCAGGTTGCTGGCCCATTGGACTGGAGAAATAATACGTCGCGATCGTGATCAGCCACGCACCCCATACAAAGAACTGTAAAAAACTCATTAAGATCAATCTGTATCTTATACTCATCAGATTAGTTTTGTTTAAGCAATTAATGATCGTTTAGAGAGAGAATATTTGACAAGATAATGGTTTTTAATAAACGGTAAATGTCTTCACTTGTCCACTAAGCCTCAATAAATTGTGGATAAGCCGGAATTGCACTCAACAATTTTTATCACGCTGTCTTTTATTAGTTAAAATCAGTTAATTTAGCACGGAGAAATTGAATGTTGTCAAACGTGCAAAGGGCGTTTTCTTTAACCTCTCCTTCGTTGATTCAATACTGTCGGGCATTTGAAATAAAAATCAAATTTCGGGATGGTCTTAACTTCGATGGGGTTGTTGTTTTGTTCAAAATCATTAACTAAAAATCTTTTTTAACCAAAATTGTACTGCCTTGAAAAAATTTACTTTACTCGTTGGTGTCATGCTCCTTCTCTTCGCTGTCTCCAACGCCCAATCTCAATTGCAGAATGGAGTACGACAAAACAGAAACCAATCTGAGTCTACTCAGCGTTGTGGTACTATGGAGCACGTTCAGGTGATGCTCGAGACCAATGCTACCATGAAAGCAATTTCACAAAGCAATCCACTCCTGCCTGTACTTTCCAACGTTTCCGGTAATTACCGTACAGCAGCAATTGTCACTGTTCCTGTTGTAGTTCACATCGTACTGGCTAACCCGAATTCTGTTACCGACAATGATGTAAATACCCAGATCGCCAGGCTTAACCTGGATTTCTCTGGTTTAAACCCTGACAGTACTAACGTACCTGCTGCTTTCCAGGCAGTAAGAGGACACTCTCAGATTCGTTTCACCCTCGCCCGCAGAACTCCTGCAGGCGTGCTTACAAATGGTATCGAAAGAAGAGCAAGTGCTACCGGATCGAACGCCAACCTGGCAACAGATCCGATCAAAGTAACCTCACTTGGTGGACTTGATGCCTGGGATCCTGCTTCTTACCTGAACCTTTGGGTGGGTAACGACGTGAGCGGACAAGGTATTCTTGGCTATGCGCAGTTTCCTGGAACACTTCCTGTAAGCCAGGATGGTGTATTCTTAAATATTCAAAGTTTTGGTGAAAATACCTGTACCAACATCGCAGTGTACAACAGGGGTCGTACAGGCTCTCATGAAGTCGGTCACTATTTCGGTCTTTTCCACCTCTGGGGTGACGAAGGCGGATGTACAGGTGATGATTTCAGAAATACCAGCTCTGTTGGTTCTACCTGCGTTTTACCTGCCACACTTGCAAATGCAGCAGGCCAGGGAAATACAGCTTCTGATATTGGTGATACCCCTAACCAGGCCGGTGCAACTACAAACTGCCCGACTGGTACAGCAACAGATGCCTGTGCTACAGCGGCACCTGGTAAAATGTATCAAAACTACATGGACTATACCGCAGATAATTGCTACAGCATGTTCACAAACAAGCAGGCTGCCCGTATGGAATATGTATTGGACAACTGCCGTTCAGGTTTGAAAACTTCATTAGGTGCTACCCCTCCTGCAACTGCAGTTACAAGGGATGCAGCTCCTGCTTCGTCTGTTAATCCAGGTGGTTCAGAGCAGGTTGGTTGTACGACAACATCTTACCCTGCAACAATTTCTTGTCCAGGGGCTTTTATACCTAAAGTAAGGATCGTAAATAACGGACTTAACAATCTGACTTCAGTTACGGTTGGCCTTATCGTCAATAATGGTACACCTACTACCGTAAACCTCTCTCCAAACCTCGCGTTTGGTGCTACTGCGGTGGTTTCTTTCCCAAGTATTTCAGTTACTACAGGTACTTATACTTTTAAATATTATACTGCTAACGCAAATGGTGCCGGGGCAGATCAGACACCTTCCAATGATACTCTAACGACTACGCTTACTGTATCTGCAGCAAATGCACTACCTGCTTCTTATGATTTCCAGGCTACAGCATTCCCTGCTGCTCCATGGACATTGAATAATCCAAACGGAGATTTCACCTGGGTACAGGTTGCTCCGGGTAGAAACAGTACGCAATCCATGGCGATTGATAACTATAATAATAACACGCCGGGAAGAATTGATGAATTGCGTTCACCGAACTTATCAGTGGGTACAACCGATTCAGTGATCATCACATTTGATGTTGCTCACAAAAACTATCCTGGTTCTAATGATGTTTTAAGCGTGCTTGTGTCTTCCGATTGTGGTGCCACCTTTACTGCTACTTCTTATAGCAAAGCAGGTGCAACTCTTGCTACTGCCGGTTCTTCAACTGCAGCTTACATTACTCCTGCCGCTACAGACTGGAGAAGAGAAAGAGTTGCCATCGGCGGATCATTGATTGCTTCAGGTTCTATCATCGTAGCTTTCAGGAATACCAATGATTATGGTAATAATATCTTTATTGATAATATTAATATCGATCCGAGAACTGCAAGGAACATCAAAGTAGAATCTATCAATGTTCCGGGTGCTACAGAGTGTAACACTACTTTCACTCCAAATGTGACCGTAAAAAATGAAGGAACTGAAACAGTTACTTCTTTCAAAGTTGGTTATCGTGTGGGTGCTGCTGCAAATACCATCACCACGTTTACTCAAACTATTGCTCCAAATGCACAGGTTACTGTTACACTTCCACCAACAACAGGTGTAGTAGGTAACAATACCTTTACAGCATTCACTGCAGATCCTGTTACAGTTTCAGGTACTGGTGACAATGTAAGAGGTAATGATACACTTGTGAAAACAGTTACAGTAGTTACTTTGATCAATGCTCCGGTTGTACAGGGCTTTGAAGCAACCACATTCCCACCTGCCGGATGGACAATTTCAAATCCAAACAACCTGCTTACATGGGTAAGAAGAGCACCGGGAAATAACAGTGGATTCTCTGCCTTCATCGACAACTTCAATGGTGTTACCAATGATATCGATGAGATCAGAATTCCTGCTATAAAAGTTACAGGCGATTCATTAATATTCAGCTTCGATGTTGCAGCAAGGTATTATTCAGCAACATTAGCAGATACGCTCAGTGTGTTGATCTCTACAGATTGCGGAAATACATTCACTCCAATTTATAAAAAATGGGGAGCTACACTTGGTACCCTTTCTACAGCTGCATACACAACACCTGTTGCTGCAGATTGGAGAAGAGAGCGCGTAGCAGTTGGCGGGGCCAATGTTGCGAGTGGCAGTGTTGTATTCCGTATCAGGAACCACAGCAAATTTGGTAACAACATCTTCATCGACAACATTAACATCGACGAAGTCTTCAAACGCGATATCACTGTAACTGCAATAAAAACTCCCCTTGAAGTGCTTTGTACTTCTGCTGCAACATCACCTGTTGTAACAGTTAAGAACACAGGTATCGAAACAGTTACTGGTTTTAAAGTATCTCACCAGCTTGATAATGGTGCTGCTTCTACAACAACAGTTAGTGCGGTAACTCTTGCAGTTGGACAATCAATGGACGTAACACTTAATCCTATTACTCCATCTGTTGGAACGCACGTTCTTACTGCATATACATGGGATCCTGTTAGCTCAACAGGCACAGGTGATTCACGTAAATCAAATGATACACTCAGAAAGACTTTCTATGTATCAGCAATTGCGCAGGTACCTGTTACAGAAACATTTGAGAACGCTACCTTCCCTCCTACCGGATGGGCAGTAATCAACCCGGATGGTGCTACCAGCTGGGCTCGTACCACTACAGCAGCAAGATCAGGTTCTGCTTCAGCATTCTTAAAAGGATGGAACTATACTGGAAATTCAAATGTTGACAAACTGGTTTCACCTGTGTTAACACAGCCAACAGCTACTGATTCAATCTTTGTCTCATTTGACCTGGCTTACGCAGCTGGTCTCAACTACCCGGGAAGTACTAATCTTCCATTGGATACTCTGGAAGTAATGGTAACAAAAGATTGCGGTGTAACCTTTACATCTGTATTCAAAAAATGGGGTGCTGAACTTCAAACTATCGGCGAACCATACCTTGGCCAGAACAACGCAAACCCTGATGAATTCACGCCAACTTCAACTGACAAGTGGAAGAACGTAAGGCTTCATCTGAATCCATCAGTAGGTACTGGTCAGTTCCAGGTTTACTTCAATGCAACAACAAATGGTCAGAACAATCTATACGTTGACAATGTGAATATTTTCACCAAGACATTGCCTGCAAGATTGAAGAACCAGGGTTATTTGGTTTACCCAAGTCCTTTCCATAGTTCATTTACTGTTCACCACTTTGCAGTGCCTACAACACTTAAAGGAATCGGAGTTTACAATGCTCTCGGTGAATTAGTTTATGACAAACAATACTCTGGAAATGCGGCTACAGAAGAAACAGTTAATCTGTCAAAACTTGCAGCTGGAGTTTACCTCGTTAAACTCACTTACCTGAATAAAGTAGTAACAGAAAGAATCGTAAAACAATAATCTTTCTTTAAATAATGCTAAAGGGCTGCTCTTACTGAGCAGCCCTTTTTGTTTTAGACCTTTACAGAGGTTAACTTTGCAAAAAAAATAAGATGGGTAAAGAATCTGTGGCATCGCTGATCAATCTCACACCAGATATCGATCTAAAAAATCTTGCTGAAAAAGTTATTGCAGGAAACAGGATCAGTCGTGAGGATGGATTAATTCTTTTTAAAAAAGCATCACTTGCTTTTACAGGAACACTTGCGAATTATATCAGGGAAGAAAAGCATGGCGATAAAACATACTTTAACCGGAATTTTCACATTGAACCAACTAACGTTTGCGTATATGCCTGTAAGTTTTGTTCTTATTCCAGGCTTTATGCAAAGCGGGAAGAAGGCTGGGAACTGAGTATTGATCAGATGCTGGATATTGTAAAAAGCTACGATGGTAAGCCAATTACTGAAGTGCACATTGTTGGTGGCGTACATCCAAAAATGAATATGGATTATTTTATGGAGCTGCTTCGCAAAATAAAAGCGCACCGGCCTGGGCTGCATATCAAAGGATTTACAGCAGTGGAACTCGATTACATGTTCAGGAAGGCAAAAGTGAGTGTTGAGGAAGGACTTCGTCAATTTAAAGAAGCAGGTCTTGATTCTCTTCCAGGCGGTGGTGCAGAAATTTTTGATGAAAAAATAAGATTGGAAATAGCGGGCGATAAAGTAGATGCTGAAGGTTGGCTTCACATACATGGTACAGCGCACAAGCTCGGTATACACACCAATGCAACCATGCTTTACGGTCACATCGAAAATTACGAACACCGTATCGATCACATGGATCGTTTACGCAGTTTACAGGATGAAACAAAGGGCTTCAATACATTCATTCCATTGAAGTTTCGCAACCAGGATAACGAGATGAGCAATATCGCAGAGACAAGCATTACGGACGATATGAGGACGTACGCGATCTCAAGAATTTACCTGGATAATTTCCCGCACATCAAAGCATACTGGCCAATGCTGGGCAGGCAAAATGCACAGCTCAGTCTTGCATTTGGTGTAAATGATATTGATGGTACCATTGATGATTCAACAAAGATCTATTCAATGGCTGGTAGCGAAGAAAAAAATCCGGCGATGAATACAGAAGAACTCGTTGCATTGATCAGGCAGGTAAAAAGACAGCCGGTGGAACGTGATACGCTTTATAATGTGATAAAAGATTATGGTGTAGAAGCGAAAGTGGTCGTAGATCCGTTGCTGAATTGATGAACGTTGGAGAAAATAAAAAAACGATAGTTTTTTATCTCATTTCGGATATATGAAAATCCGTACACGAACTCCATTTCTACAAGAAATTGCAAATCTGGAGTTCATCTCCAGATTTGCAATTTATGATGATATAAATTCAGCGTTTTTTGAGAGACGAATCAAAACAACTCCTGCTGCGGCGTTTCCTTCTCATTCTCCCACTCCATCTCCACTGATTTAGAATAATCTGTAAGCTTACTACCAATTGCACGCCAACCCATCACTTCCACCATCTTCACTACTTTAAATTTCGCTTTACGAACCTGTGCACCACGACCTGTTTGCACGGTTAACAGTGGTTCAGTGGCAGTGGTAACAAGTTCAAGCCTGTTACCCTCTCCTTCCTTGATGAAAAAGAATTTAGTATGCATTGTAGTCGTTTCTATTTTGAAACGCTTGATGTTGTATTGAAGCTTTTCGTTGTCCAGGTAAACTGCGGTGATCACTTTTGCAGGATCAAACTTTTCTATCAAAGCAATATTCTCTGCATCGAAACGCTGTGTAAGTTCCTGGTCGGTGATCTCGTAATTACCATCAAAGAAAATGGTGAGGATTTTGTCTTCTGCTTCAAAGCTTCCAAGAAATTGCCCCTTTTCTTCGGTGTTCAGTCTTCCGAAAGTATCATCAAACCAAAGTTTACGTCCGCTTAATGTTGAACGTCCCTTTTCTTTCAGTTTCACGTTCTTGATCGGGTATTTGGTTACCTGGTTACCAAAACTACCGCGACTACGAATTTCCATTTCTTCAAAATAGAAATCGAATTCTTTATTCCTCGCACTGCAGTTTGGACTTAACAGAACCTTCACTACTTCAGCTTCCCCGTTTGGATTCACACTCATGTAGTGAACCTTTGATTTATCTTCTCCTTTCGTAAGATCGTATTCCTTATCCCTTGTAGTACCTGTGATGTTGAAACGCTTTGCATATGACACGCCGGTTTTACCATCCACGTAGATCATGTTGTAGGTTGTGCGCTCATCATTTTTCTTAAATACGGCCACATGAATGATGTCTTTGCCGATAAAAACTTTATCTGCAACTTTTACCACCTTCACCTTGCCGGCTCGGGTAAACGCAATAATGTCATCGAGATCAGAGCAATCAGCAACAAATTCATCTTTCTTCAAAACGGTACCGATAAATCCTTCAGAACGGTTAACATAGATCTTTGTATTAGCGATCGCAACTGATTTAGCCTGGATCGTATCAAATAATTTGATCTCTGTTCTCCTCTCCTTTCCTTTTCCATATTTCTTCAACAAACCTTCATAGTACGCGACAGCGTAATCCGTAAGATTTGCAAGGTCATACTTCACCTGTTTGATATCAGCTTCAAGGCCTTTGATCTGTGCAATGAGATCATCAATATCCAGTTTATAAATTCTACGTACAGGCTTTTCCGTAAGCTTAAGAATATCTTCCCTGGTAATCGTTTGCTTAAGTTGCTTTAAGAAAGGTTGAAATGCTTTTTCGATTGCAAGCAAAACCTTTTCCCAGGTCTCATGTTTTTTCTCAAGCTCCTTGTATATCTTTTCTTCGAAAAATATTTTCTCAAGCGAAGTATAATGCCATTTGTCCTGCAACTCTCCCAGCCTGATCTCCAGCTCACGCTTTAGAAGTTCTTTGGTATTGTCTGCAGATTCTTTCAGCAATTCCGGTACACCAATGAACCGAGGCTTATGATCGATGATCACGCAGGCATTCGGTGAAATCGAAACTTCACAATCTGTGAATGCGTAAAGCGCATCAATGGTTATATCAGGAGAAATGCCCGGTGCTAGTTCAATGGCGATCTCTACATCAGCAGCGGTATTATCCGTTACTTTCTTAATCTTTATTTTTCCTGAATCATTTGCTTTAATGATCGACTCAATAAGACCTGTTGTAGTATTACCAAAAGGCACATCCTTTATTACAAGACTCTTCTTATCCACTTCCTCTATTCTTGCACGAACTCTTATCTTCCCCCCTCTTCTTCCTTCATTATAATTTGTTACATCTATCGTTCCTCCTGTTAAAAAATCAGGGTAAAGCTCAAACTTTTTGCCGCGCAGATATTTTATCGATGCTTCGATAAGTTCGACAAAATTGTGAGGCAATATTTTAGTTGCAAGACCAACTGCAATTCCTTCCGCGCCTTGTGCAAGCAAGAGTGGAAATTTCATCGGCAAAGTCACCGGTTCATTCTTACGGCCGTCATAACTTAATTGCCAGTCGGTTGTCTTTGCATTGAATGCAACTTCCAAAGCAAACTTGCTGAGCCTCGCTTCAATATACCTTGGAGCTGCAGCCTCATCACCAGTGCGTACATCACCCCAGTTACCCTGGGTTTCGATCAGCAATTCTTTTTGTCCAAGATTCACTAAGGCATCACCAATGCTCGCATCTCCGTGCGGGTGATACTGCATACTCTGCCCGATGATGTTCGCCACTTTATTAAAACGGCCATCATCCATTTCCTTCATTGCATGCAGGATCCTGCGCTGCACGGGCTTCAGCCCGTCTTCCATAGCAGGGACTGCACGCTCCAGTATTACATAACTTGCATAATCAAGAAACCAGTTCTTATACTGACCGGATACACCCGAATCACTGTGCAAATATTCTTCTGATGATTTGCTTTTCGCCATCTAATCGCTCTCTTATTTTCTATTAAAAATTATTCTTAAACCCTGTTCGAACCTTTTGAACACCTTGAACATTGAACATTGAAAATTGAACATTGAACATTGAACATTTGTCGCGATAGCAATCGGGATGAATTATTGAACCTCTGACACCCCCACTTCCTGCTTCCTCTTCACCTCAAACTCCTTCATATTTCTCAAGTTCCCCTGTATATCAATCTTACCTTCTTCTGCCATCAATTTAATTCTCCAAAGGAGGTATGCATCACCGGTAGTGATCTTTGCTTTGCTGAAAAAATGTTGCATCAGCTTACTTCCTTTTTGCCAATCCGGTGTGATCTGCTGCATCAATTCATTATCATAAAAATCATAATCCTTCTGAATTAATTTTTTACCGCCTACGGAGCATTGAGTATCCCAGGGGGTGAATAGTCGGAGGCACTCTCTCATGAGCG
>JADMIO010930551.1_pt1 | contig 10828 bp, 9 predicted proteins | sample 8958161 | NCBI WGS metagenome assembly JADMIO01 (sample SAMN16585339, study PRJNA669376) | soil metagenome | isolation source: Crop rotation soil | place: USA: Cullars Rotation, Alabama | collected 2011 | reverse complement strand
GCCGCGACTTCAAGTCACGTGAATTCCAAGCTTCGGATCCCACTGTGCTGGAAAGCGGGGCGGGCGGGGAGCCGCGGTGGGTCGCGACGACGAAGGTCCCGTTCCGCGACGCCGCCGGCCGGCCGGCGGGGATCGTCTGCATCAGCCGCGACGTGACCGAGCGGGTGCTGAACGAGCAGCGGATGCGGGAACTCCGCGATTTCCTCGACTCGATCGTCGAGAACATCCCGATCATGCTGTTCGTCAAGGACGCGGCCGACCTGAAGTACCTGCGGTTCAACCGGGAGGCCGAGCGGCTGCTCGGGCTCTCGCGGGACGAGCTGGTCGGCCGGTACAACCGCGACTTCTTCCCGCCGGACCAGGCCGACGCGTTCACGCGGGCCGACCGGGCGGTGATCGACGGCGGCGTGCCGCTCGACATCCCGGCCGAGCCGATCGACACGCGGTCGCTCGGGCGTCGGATCCTGCACACGCAGAAGATCCCCGTGTTCGGCGCCGACGGGCGACCGCGGTACCTGCTCGGGATCAGCGAGGACATCACCGACCGCGTCGAGGCCGACCGCAAGCTCCGCGAGCAGAACGAGGAGCTGGCCCGGCTGGCCGAGCGGGAGCGGCTCGCGTACGAGCAGCTCAAGGCGGCGCAGAGCCGGATGGTCCAGAGCGAGAAGCTCGCGTCGCTCGGGCAGCTCGTCGCCGGCGTCGCGCACGAGATCAACAACCCGCTCGCGTTCGTCAGCAACAACGTGACCGTCCTCCAGCGCGACCTGAAGGGGATCCGGCTCGTGCTGGACCTGTACCGGCAGGCGGACGGGACCCTCGCGGAACACCGACCGGCCCTGGCCGGCGAGCTGCGGGACCTGGTCGAGCAGATCGACCTCGCCTACACGCTCGACAACCTCGACGGCCTGTTCGCCCGGTCGCGGGACGGGCTCAAGCGGATCCAGCAGATCGTCAAGGACCTGCGCAACTTCGCGCGGCTCGACGAGGCGGACCTGAACGAGTGCGACCTGAACGCCGGCGTCGAGTCGACGCTGAACATCGTCAAGGGCCGCGCGAAGTCGAAGAAGGTCGAGCTGGCGACCGACTTCGGCGAGCTGCCGTTCGTCACCTGCTACCCGGCGAAGGTCAACCAAGTCGTCATGAACCTCGTGACCAACGCGATCGACGCGTGCGCGGACGGCGGGAAGGTGACCGTCCAGACGCGGGCCGAGGGCGCCGGGGACGAGGCGGCGGTGCGGATCCGCGTGAGCGACAACGGGAGCGGCATCCCGCCCGAGGTGCGGGACCGGATCTTCGACCCGTTCTTCACGACCAAGCCGCAGGGGGAGGGGACCGGCCTCGGGCTGAGCATCAGCTACGGGATCGTGCAGGACCACGACGGGGCGATCGAGGTCGATTCGGAGGTCGGCCGCGGGACGACGTTCACCGTGACGATCCCGAAGCGGGGACCGCGGGGCTCGCGGACGCGCAGATCGGAATGAGCCGCGGGCGTCCGCCCGAACCGGACGCCGCGCCGCTCACGCCGCCGCTTCGGCGGCCTCGGCGTCCGCCAGCTCGTCCGCGGCGTCGCGGTACTGCCGCCACAGCACCCACAGGCTCGAGAACCCGACGTACAGGTACCCGCCGGCGAAGATCAGCAGGAACGGGATGCTCACCAGCCCGGTGTACTGGCGGCCCCAGTAGTAGTAGATCGAGGCGCTGACCCAGACGCAGACGGACATGTAGGCGCCGAACGCGATCTCGACGACCGGCAGCAGCACCTTGTCCCACTTGAACCGCGCCTCGGTCCGCAACCGCTCGCGGCTCACGCCCGTGACCCCGTACTTCGGCGTCCGCACGAACTCGCTCGGCGTCCGCCGCACGGCGCTCCAGATCGCCTCGAGGACCGCCTTGGCGTTGTTGAGGCTCACGCCGACCCCGAGCGCCATCAGCACGGGCATGTACGCGATCGTCCGCCACCCGGCGTGCTTGCCGAACAGCTCCCGCTGCCCGAACGCGAAGAACGTCCCGGCCGAGCAGGTCGCGAGGACGAACAGGCTGCCGCTGAACACGTACTGCCCGATCGACTGGGCCTTGAGCGGGCTGAAGATGTTGAAGAACGTCGGGTACATCAGCAGCGTCAGCAGGACCATCAGCGGGTAGACGAGCGTGTTCGTCAGGTGGAAGAACGCCTCGGTCTTCACGCGGACGCTCAGGTGCCGGCTGCGGAGGATCTTCGGGAGGAGCTTGATCGCGGTCTGGAAGCTCCCCTTCGTCCAGCGGTGCGCCTGCTGCTTGAACGCGATCATCTCCGGCGGGAGTTCGGCCGGGGCGCTGATGTCCGGGAGGTAGACGAACTGCCACCCCTTGAGCTGGGCGCGGTAGCTGAGGTCGAGGTCCTCGGTGAGCGTGTCGTGCTGCCACCCGCCGGCGTCGGCGATCGTCTTCCGCCGCCACACGCCGGCCGTCCCGTTGAAGTGCATGAACCGCCCGGACCGGTTGCGGGCCGTGTGCTCGATGACGAAGTGCCCGTCGAGGAAGATCGCCTGGCTCTTGGTCAGCAGGCTCGCGTCGCGGTTCAGGTGGGCCCACCGGACCTGCACCATCCCGACCCGGTCGTCGCTGAAGTGGTCGACGACGTTCCGCAGGATGTCCCGCGGCGGGACGAAGTCGGCGTCGAAGATCGCGATCAGTTCCCCCTTCGCGTCCGCCAGCCCGGCCTCGAGCGCGCCGGCCTTGTACCCCGCGCGGTTCGCCCGGTGGATGTAGGAAACCGGGTACCCCTTGGCGGCCCACTGCTCGCACGCCTCGCGGGCGAGGCGGGCGCTGTGGTCGGTGCTGTCGTCGAGGACTTGGATGTCGAGCTTGTCGTGCGGGTAGTCGATCAGGCAGGCGGCCCGGATCACCCGCTCGGCGACCGTGTCCTCGTTGAACATCGGGAGCTGCACGGTCACCCGCGGCAACTCGCCCTCCCCGTACGCGCGGGTCGGCTCCGGCCCGTCGGCGCGGTGCTTCACGTACAGGTAGAGCAGCACGTAGCGGTGGAAGCCGTAGAGGGCGACCAGCCCGAGGACCGTGCAGTACGACACGACCAGAAGATGCCCCAGCACGTGCTCCCACATAGATCGTTTGCTCTCGCGGTCAGCGGCCGCTGCGGAGGCGGTCGGCCGGGACGCCCGCTCGTTCCGGCCTCCGCGAGCGAGGCGCGTACGTGCGAGTAGGACTCGACGACACCAGAAACGACGCGCGGCCGCGCCGACGTCCGTTCATACCAGACATACCGCCGCCCGTGGCGACGCGCCTCTCGCGGCACGTGTCGCCCGGTCCTTCGAAGCGACCAGTCTCTCGCTCGCCCTGCCCCGGCCGGCGGGCGGTGATGGTAGCAACTGCCGCCGCCGCGACCAACGCGCACGGCATCTATCTCACCGGATGAACGGGCGGTTGGCGACGCGCGAATTGCCGCACCGACGAGCGGGCTCAGACGCGGCGGGATTGTAGGTCGGTCGCCCGCGCTGTCAACGCGGTGCGCGGGCAACGGCCGGTCGGAGCGATAGTTAGGACGGCACGGTGGGAGCCGGGCACCGGCGCCACCCCCGTCCGGGCGCCCGAAACCGCCACGTGAGTCCAGAGTATCTCCCCCGTGCGTCGCGGCGCGAACGGGCAAAGTCGGCCGGGCGAAGTGTAACGAAAACGACGCGACCGACCGCGCGAACGGTCGGCCGCGTCCGATAACTAAGCTTCGACACCGCTCCCGGGACGGCGGTGCCGACCGCCGACGCGCCCGGCGGGAGGCGCCGTTCACGCCTGCGGCGGCGTCGATTCCCCGCCCTCGGTCGCCGCGGGGGCGCCGGCCGTGGCGGTCGCCGCCTTCTCGCCGCCCTTCTTCAGGACGCGATTGGCGAACTGGTGGCGGCGCTCGTTCCGCTTGCGGCGGAGGCCGGCGCTGCGGCGGACGGTGCCGGTCACGTCCGCCTTGGCGGTCAGGAGCTGGAGCGACACGATGCTCCCGCCGTCCCCGATCCGATGACGGGCGGTCTTGATGATCCGCGTGTACCCGCCCTTGCGGTCGGCGAACGCGGGGGCGACCTCGTCGAACAGCTTCTGGACGACGCTCTTGCCCGTGAAGTCCTGGTTCTCGTCGACGAGCTGGCGGTCGTTCAGGATCTGCGTGACCCGGCGGCGCGCGAGGACCGTGTTCTCGCGGGCGATCGTGATCAGCTTCTCCGCCATCGCCTTGACCTCCTGGGCCTTGGGGAGGGTCGTGCGGACCCGCCCGTGCTCGAAGAGGCTCTGCACGAGGTTGCGGCGCATCGCCTTGCGGTGCTCGGTGTCGCGGCTCAGCTGCCGGCCGCGCATCATGTGACTGCTCATGGGAAACTCCGAAGTTCAGAGTGCGGAGTGCGGAACTCGGAGTGCGGAGTGAGCCGGGACGCGTCCCGGGCCGCCACTCCGCACTCCGCACTCGCCACTCCGAACAGCGCTATCTCACTGGTTCGCCGCGCCCTCGGCGGCCGGCGCGTTCTCGTCGCCGCCCTCGTTGTCGGCGCCCTCGTCCTCGTCGCCGAGGTCGTCGTCGTCATCGTCGTCGTCGTCCGGCATCGTGAACGACTGGGGCGGGTTGTTGATCGCGTCCAGGTCCATCCCGAGGCTCAGCCCGAGGTCGGCCAGCTTCCGCTTGACCTCGCGGAGGCTCGTCTTCCCGAAGCTGCGGACCTTCAGCAGGTCCGCGTCGGTCTTCTTGACCAGCTCGCGGACCGTCTGGATCTTCGCGCTCTCGAGGCAGTTGTTCGCCCGTACGCTCAGGTCCAGTTCCTGGACCGTCATGTTCAGCTTCTGCTGCAGGTCCGGGTCGATCAGCGCCTTGTTCGCGTCCCGCAGCGCGGCGATCGCGTCCTCGTTGGCCGTCTCGCTCCCGAGCTCGAAGTACTGCACGAACGGGTTCAGGTGCTTGCGGAGGATCTTGCTCGCCTCGACGAGCGCCATCTCCGGCGTGAGCGTCCCGTTCGTCCAGATCTCGAGGATCAGCCGGTCGTAGTCGACCTTCTGCCCGACGCGGGCGTCCTCGGTCGCGTACCGGACGCGGGTGACCGGCGAGAAGATCGAGTCGACCGCGATCAGCCCGATCTCCTGCTCCTCGGCGTCGCCGATGTTCTCCGACGCCGTCACGTACCCGCGGCCCTTGGCGACGGTGAGCGTCATCTCGAACTTGACGTCCTCCGTCAGGGTCGCGATGACCAGGTCCTTGTTGACGACCGTGATCGCCGGGTCGGCCTCGATCATCCCGGCGGTGACCGGGCCGGCCTTGCTCGCCGTGAGCCGCATTTCCTTCGGCTCGTCGGCGTCGAGCTTCACGATCAGGCTCTTGATGTTCAGGATGATGTCGGTGACGTCCTCGGTCACGCCGGCGAGCGAGCTGAACTCGTGCTCGGCGCCCTTGAGGCGGAAGTGCGTGACGGCCGCGCCCTCGAGGCTGGAGAGCAGGATCCGGCGCAGGCTGTTGCCCACGGTGGTCCCGAACCCGCGCTCGAACGGCTCGGCGGAGAACTTCCCGTACGTCTCGGTCGACACCTGCTCGTCGCGCACGACGCGCGACGGCAGTTCCAAACCGCGCCAGCGGATCCTCATGGTCGTTCACTCCTTGCGCGTCGCGCGAATTGCCGGAAGTTCCCGCCCCCGAAGTTGGGGGCCATCTGTACTCCGGCCTCGTCGGGCGAGGCGACTCGAATTGCTAGTTGCCAGTGGTCAGTTGCCGGTTGCCAGTGAAGCGGCAGACGCCGGCCGCCGCTCTGTACCGGCAACCGGCAACTGACCACTGGCAACTCGTCCGGCGTTACACGCGCCGCTTCTTCGGCGGGCGGCAACCGTTGTGCGGCAGCGGGGTCACGTCCTCGATGCCCGTGACCTTCAGGCCGGCGTTCTGCAGGTTCAGGATCGCCTGCTCGCGGCCGGCGCCGGGGCCCTTGACCTTGACCTCGACCTCGATCATCCCGTGCTTGCGGGCCTCGCTCGCGGCGCGCTCGGCGGCGCGGCCGGCGGCGAACGGGGTGCTCTTGCGGGCGCCCTTGAACCCCATCGTGCCCGCCGACGCCCACGAGATCGTCTCGCCGACCGGGTCGGTGATGGTCACGATCGTGTTGTTGAACGTGCTCTGCACGTGCGCGACGCCCTTGGTCACGCCCTTGCGGAGCTTCTTCTTCGGGCCCTGGCCCGGCTTGGCGGCACCGCCGCCGGTCTTCGTCTCAGCCATGTCGTCTCCTGCGGATCGTCCGACCACTCGGGTCGTACCCGCGTGTTCGTAGCACGGGCTTCCAGCCCGTGTTTCCTCTTCCGGTTCGACCCCCAAGACACGGGCTGGAAGCCCGTGCTACGGGTTACTTGCCGAGTTCCTTCACGCCCTTCTTGCCCGCGACGGTCTTCCGCGGTCCCTTGCGGGTGCGGGCGTTGCTCCGGGTCCGCTGGCCGCGGACCGGGAGGCTGCGGCGGTGGCGGTTCCCGCGGAAGCTCTGGATCTCCCGGAGCCGCCCGATGTTCTGCTGGATGTTCCGGCGGAGCGCGCCCTCGACGAGGTAGCTGCGGTCGATGATCCCGATGATCTTCGCCAGCTCGTCCTCGGTCAGGTCCTTCGCCCGGCGCTCGGGGTCGATCGCCAGCTCCTTGAGGATCAGCAGCGCGTTCGCCGGGCCGATCCCGTAGATGTAGCGCAGGCTGATCTTGATCTTCTTCTCCGGCGGAATGTCGATACCGGCAATACGAGGCATTGCTTTCGCTCCGAGGGTTCGGGGTTCAGGGTTCGGGGTTCAGGCGCCGCGGGGCGGGTTCCGCTGAACCCTGAACCCCGACCCCTGAACCCTCCCGCTCACCCTTGCTTCTGCTTGTGCTTCACGTTCGTGCAGATCACCCGCACGATACCCTTGCGGCGGACGATCTTGCAGTTCTCGCAGATCCGCCGGACGCTCGCTCGCACTTTCATGGTCCACCACCCGCAAAACGGTCAGGTCCAAGGAAAAGCCCGGTCCGGGACCGGGGAATCGAACAATATAGCAAGACGGCACGCGCTTCTCAAGAGCGTGCCAATCAACCGAAAACGGCTTTGTCAAGCCCGTTTCGCGGTCGGACGGTCGGACGGAACCGAGCTCACAACTGTCCGGGTCGCCCGTCCGTCAGGATGTCGGTGCCCGTCTCCGTCACCGCCACCGTGTGCTCGTAATGACAGGCGGGCATCCGGTCTTCCGTGATGACCGTCCACCCGTCGTCGAGCAGGACGACGTCGCGGCGGCCCATCACGACCATCGGCTCGACCGCCAGCGTCATGCCCGCCCGCAGCTTGAAGTCGCCGCGGAGTTGCTCCGGCGTCACGAAGTTCGGGACTTTCGGGTCCTCGTGCATCTGCCGCCCGAGCCCGTGTCCGACGAACTCGCGGACGACGCTGAACCCGTTCCGCTCGACGTGGTACTGCATCAGCCGGGCGACGTCCGACCACCGGCGGCCGGGCTTCATCTGCTCGATCGCGATGTCGAACGTCTGGCGGGTCACGTCGAGCAGCTTCTGCACCCGCGGGCTGACCTGCCCGACGCCGACGGTCTGGGCCATGTCGGCGCAGAAGCCCTCGTACTTCAGGGCGAGGTCGAGCGTGACGAGGTCCCCTTCCTTCAGCACCCGCTTCTTGGTCGGGATGCCGTGGACGACCTCCTCGTTCACGCTGATGCACATCTCGGCCGGGTAGCCCTCGCCGGGCTTGTACGTCGGGTAGTTCAGGCTCGTCCCGACCGCGCCGACTCTGTCCAGTTCGACGCGGGCGATCTCGTTCAGGTCCCACGTCGACACGCCGGGCGCGACCGCGGCTTGGAGCAGGTTGAGGATGTCGCGGCCGACCTTCCCGGCCCGCCGCATCGCCTCGATCTCCCGGCGGCTTTTGATGATGATGGCCATGGTGGGGTTCAGGGTTCGGGGTTCAGGGTTCAGCGGAAGAGGAAGACTGCTTCGCCCGACTGCCGACCGCCGCGCTCTTCCTGAACCCCGAACCCCGAACCCTGAACCCTAGTAGCGTCCCTTGATCCGCTTGCCCGCCGACCCGCCCTCGCCGCCGAGGAAGCCGCCGTAGTTCCGCATGAGCAGGTTCGCCTCGATCCGCTGGACCATGTCGAGCGCGACGCTGACGACGATCAGCAGCCCGGTCCCGCCGAGGAACGCGGCGATCGTGAACGGGATGTGCATCCAGGCGTTCACGGCCGTCGGGATGACCGCGATGACGCACAGGAACGCGGCCCCGACGAACGTGATCCGCATCATCACCCGCTCGAGGTAGTCGGCCGTCCGCTTGCCCGGGCGCAGGCCCGGGATGAAGCTCCCGTAGTCCCGGAGCTGGTTGGCCATCTCCTTCGGCTGGAACTGGACGGTCGTCCAGAAGTAGGCGAAGAAGTAGATCAGGGTGATCTCGGTCATGATGTAGACGAACGACCCGCGGGCGAACTCGGCGTTCAGGAACCCGATCACCCGGCCGAACACCGTCTCGTTCCACTGGTTGTTGACCGCGACGCCGTACAGGTAGCCGAGCACGACGCCGGGGAACAGCATCAGCGACTGGGCGAAGATGATCGGCATCACCCCGCCGTGGTTCACGCGGAGCGGCAGGTACTGCTTCTGCCCGCCGTACACCCGGCGGCCGCGGGTGTGCTTGGCCTGCTGGATCGGGATGCGGCGCTGGGCCTGGGTGATCAGGATCGAGCCGGCGATCACGAAGACGAACGAGCAGATGAGGAAGATGATGTCGCCCGCGCCGATCGCCCCCTCGGGCGCGCCGGGCTGGAAGTTGGCCGACTGGATCAGCTCGCTGATGGCGGCCGGGATGCGGGCGAGGATGCCGGCCATGATGATCAGCGAGACGCCGTTCCCCAGCCCGTACTCGTCGATCTGCTCGCCGAGCCACATGAGGAAGACGCAGCCCGCGGTCAGGGAGGTCAGGCCCATGACCCAGAACGTCATGCTCCCGTAGAACTGGCTCTGCACGAGCGGCGGGGAGCTGTTGTGCATGTAGCTCATCCAGAACGCCGCCTGGATCACGCACAGCGGGACCGTCGCGTACCGCGTCCACTCCTGGATCTTCTTGCGGCCGGTCTCGCCTTCCTTCTGCATCTTCTCGAGCGACGGGACGACGGTCCCCAGGAGCTGGAAGATGATCGACGCCGAGATGTACGGCATGATCCCGAGGCCGAAGATCGTGCTCTGCGACAGGTTCCCGCCGCTGAACAGCGACACGTAGCTCGCCAGCCGCCCGGCGGCCGAGTTGTCCTGCGCCTGCTTGGCGGCGATCTCGGCCATCGCCGACTGGTCGACGCCGGGGATCGGGACGTGGTACCCGATGCGGTAGATCGCGAGCATGAACAGGGTGAACAGCACCTTGTTCCGCAGCTCGGGCACCCGGAAGATGTTGATGAACGTCTTGAGCATGGCAGTGGCCGAAAACGGATAGTGGATAGTTGATAGCCGATAGTCGTCGACCGGCGGCGGACCGCGCGGGCCAACTATCCACTAACAACTATCCACTATCAACCGACCGCGAACCGTCAGGCCTTCTCGGGCGCCGGCGCCGCTTCGGCGGCGGTGGCCTCTTCCGCGGCGCCCTTCTTCTTCTTCGAGCCGCCCGCCGCCTTCTCGCGCGGGACGAACCGCTTCTTCGGCTTCGGGAACTCGAACGTCCCGCCCGTCAGGTTCTGCGCCGCGCCGCCGGCGGCGGTGATCTTCTCGAACGCCGACTTGCTGTACTTGCCGGCGACCACGGTCAACTTCTTCGTCAGTTCCCCGTCGCCGAGGATCTTCACCGGCAGCTTCGCGTCCTTCACGAGCCCGGCCTGCACCAGCGCCGCCGAGTCGACGGTCGCGCCGTCGTCGAAGCGGTTCAGGTCGGCCAGGTTCACGATGTGGAACCGACGCTCGAAGTTGTCGTTGCTGAACCCGCGCTTCGGGAGGCGGCGGTGGATCGGGGTCTGGCCGCCCTCGTGCCCGGGCTTCCAGTGCGGCCCACCCCCGCGGGCGCCCGAACCCTTGTTCCCGCGGCCGCTCGTCTTGCCGCGGCCGCTGCTCTCACCGCGGCCCCAGCGGCGGGTCCGCTTGTTCCGCGGGGCGCCGGTGGTGATCTCGTGCGTCATGCTCATGGGACTGCTCGCTGTTCTCGTACGTTGGGGGACTCGCTACCGCCGCGCCGCCCGGCCTACGAGTACCGGGGCGGGCGCGACTCGCTGTGTCGGTTCGCCGGCCGCCCCGCTCACGCGTTCGCGACGGCGGCACCGGCTTCCTTCTCGAGCGCGACGCCGCGGGTCTGCTCGATCTGCTCGCGGCTCTGGAGCCGGCGGAGCGCATCGATCGTCGCCTTGACGAGGTTCTTCGGGCTGGTCGACCCGTACGCCTTCGAGAGGATGTCCGTGATGCCGGCCAGTTCGAGGCACGGGCGGACGCTCTTGCCTGCGGTGACGCCGGTGCCCGGGCGGGCGGGGACGAGGACGACGCTGCTCGCGCCGCTGGTGCCCTTGACCAGGTGCGGGACGGACCCGCCCTTGAGGTTCACCTTGAACATCTGCTTGCGGGCGTCCTTCGTGGCCTTCTCGACGGCCGGCGGGACCTCGTTGGCCTTGCCGTAGCCGATGCCGATGTTGCCCTTGCGGTCGCCGGCGACGACGAGCGCGCCGAAGCTGAACGTGCGGCCGCCCTTGACGACCTTCGAGCAGCGGTAGATGCGGACGACGGAGGACTCGATGCCGGACCCGTCGTCGTCGCGACCGCGGCCGCCGCCGTCGCGCCGCCCGCGGCCGCCGCGCCGGTCGCCCGGCCCGCCGCGCCCGCGGCCGCCGCCACC
>JADMIO010945865.1_pt1 | contig 10829 bp, 7 predicted proteins | sample 8958161 | NCBI WGS metagenome assembly JADMIO01 (sample SAMN16585339, study PRJNA669376) | soil metagenome | isolation source: Crop rotation soil | place: USA: Cullars Rotation, Alabama | collected 2011 | reverse complement strand
GTCGCGCGGGAGATCGTCGAGAAGCACATCGACATCTGCCTCGACGCCGGGATCAATCTTGAGGGCATCAACGCCGAAGTGGCGAAGGGCCAGTGGGAATTCCAGATCTTCGGCAAGGGCTCAAAGAGCGCCGCCGACCAGATGTGGGTGGCCCGCTACATCATGGCCCGCCTCTGTGAGAGCTACTGCATCGACATCGAGTGGCGCTGCAAACCGATCCTCGCTCCGTTCCAGCAGCCGCTGGACTGGAATGGCTCGGGCATGCACTCCAACTTCTCAACGAAGTACATGCGCGAAGTCGGCGGCAAGGCGTACTTCGAAAAGCTGATGGCAGCCTTCAACCAGTACCGCGACGAGCACATCGCCGTGTACGGCCCGGAGAACCACCTCCGCCTCACCGGCCTCCACGAGACGCAGTCGATCGACAAGTTCAGCTACGGCGTCGCCGACCGCGGCGCGTCGGTGCGCGTCCCGCACAGCTTCATCAATAACGGCTACAAGGGTTACCTCGAGGATCGCCGTCCGAACTCCGCCGCTGACCCGTACCTGGTCGCCGGAAGGATTCTCAAGACGATCCAGACGGTGCCGACGAGCTGAGCGTCGACACGAGCGCGAAAGTTTTCACGGCGTCCTCCTGCGGGAGGGCGCCGTTTTTTTTTAACCGCGAATGGACGCGAAGGCGGCGCGGCGCGCGGCAGGTCTGAGACGATTTGTAGGCAGCGAGCTCGCTCGCGCCGGGGGGACGTCGCAAACTGGATGGTCCCGCTCAAATCCAAGAGCGCCTGCGAGCAGGCGGCCCACCGCCGCGCGGGAGCGCGCGGCTAGCTGCGGCTGGAAGCCGCAGCCACTTCCATGAGAATTGGTCTTTCGAATTCGCGGCCATTCGCGTTAATTCGCGGTTGAACCCCCATGCCGAACGAGTCCACGTCCGCCCGCGCTTCTGGCTGGGAATGGTTGTCGGCGGGCCTGCTGGCGGCAAACCTCGCGTGGACCACGCTATGCCTCGGCGGCTATCGGGCGGAGACGATGATCGTGACCAGCGCGCTGAACGGGCTGCTGCTCACCGTTTTCCTCGCGCGCCGGGCGCTCGCGCCAGCGGGAACTATCAGGAAGTTTCACCCGGCCGGCTGGTGGTTCGTTCCTTTTCTCGTTTATGCGGCGGCGAATGTGCTGTGGGTCACGCCCGTGCCGTGGCTCGGTTGGCGGGATTGGCTCGGCTGGGCGCAGATGATCGCGGTGTTCTGGGTGGTGCTGAATGACGTGCGCGAGCGCGGTCCGCGGACGCTGCTGCTCGGCGGGCTGGTGGCGGTCGCGACGGTGGCGGTGGCGATGGCGGGTTACCAACGCTTCGTGAAGCCGGACTGGATGATGCTGGGGCGGACGCAGGTGGATCAGTTTTTGGGGCGGTCGAGCGGCAGTTTTGGAATTCCGAACAGTCTGGCGGCGCTACTGTTGTTGCTGATCCCGGTGCTCGGTGCGCTGGCGCTGCGACGCGGGGCGTCGGTGGTGCACCGCGTCTTGTTTGGCTATCTCGTGGTGTGGCTGGGACTCGGGTTGGTACTGACGATCAGCCGCGGCGCGTGGCTGGCGCTGGCGCTCGTGCTTGCGGCGTGGCCGGTGTTTGCGGCGCAGGGGTCGTGGGCACGCCGACTGGGGCTGGCGGCGGTCGCGGGACTCGCCGTGCTGGCGGTGGCGGCGGCGCTGCTGTTTGCGCTGCCGCGGGTGCGTGAACGGTTCGTGATGATGAAGGCGGATGCGGGCGAGAAGACGCGGCCCATCATGTGGCGCGGAGCGTGGCAGATTTTTGAGGCGCATCCGGTGGTCGGCGGCGGGGCGGGGAGTTTCAACGTGCGGTTCGAGCAATACCGGCCCGAGCGGTACCAGGATGAGCCGCAGTGGGCGCACAACGACTATCTCAACACGCTGAGCGACTACGGCGTCGTGGGTTTTCTGCTTTTCTTCGGCGCGGCCGCGGCGATCACGTGGCGGTGCACGCGCGAACCCCATTCGTTGCGGCGCGACTGGCTCGACGAACGGATGGTGGCTGGAGCGATGGTCGCGGGGCTGGTGGCGTTTGGGCTGCAACTGTTCGTGGACTTTCATTTCAAGCTGCCCGCGCTCGCGATGGCCTTTGCCCTGGTTGCCGCGCTGCTTGTCCAACGCGCGTGGCCGGCGGCTGCGGCTGCTGCAGGATCGAGCTGGTCGAAGATTTCCGCGGCGGTTGCGGCGCTGGCCGTGCTAGTGGGAACGATCTTTTGGGTGCAGCCGATTTATCGGAGCGAGGCGCTTCGCAACCGCGCGCGGCAGGCGATCAATGGGTTGGCAGCGAGCGAGCCAAGCCAACACGTGCAGCGGAGCGTGCTGACCCAAGCGGAGGCAGATCTCGGCCGGGCCCGTGAGATTTATCCCGGCAACTCCCAAGCTTGGGCCGATCTCTCATACGTCGCGTCCCTCCGGACTCACATCGAGCCGGAACGCGGCGAAGAATTCGGTCGGGACGCGGAAAAATGGGCGCGGCGTGCTCTCGCCGGGTCGGAAACGGTACCCGAATTCTGGCTTCGGCTCGGGGTCGCATTGGACGTCCAAGGACGGTGGTCGGAGGCTGGCTCGGCGTTCAACCGGGCCTTAAAACTGGCCCCAGCCAGCGCGACCGCGTGGTTCTATCATGCTTTCCATCTGTCACTTAACCCAGTGCAGCACGATTTGGCTGAAGCGGCGGCGAAGCTCAGCTTGCGCCTTGACCCAAGCAACAAGCAGGCTCAGGCTTTATGCCAACGATTGGCAACAAGCCGTCCGGGACCCTAGTTTTACCAATATTATGCAAACGAAATTTTTCTCTTGGCTGATGTTATGCGCGGGGGCGCTGCTCTTTGCCGCCTCTGCTTCCGCCCGCACCGCCGGAGTCATTACGGCTGCCAGGGTCCACGGCACGGTCACGGCGATTCACGTGGGGGACAACACCAGCCGCCAGTTGAAGAACGGTTCGACGGTGACCGCGGGATATGTGGTCAACACCGCCAAGGATTCCAGCGTGGTCCTGATTTTTGCCAACGGTGCGGCCGTGAACCTGTCGCAGAACTCCTCACTCTCGATCGACGAGTTCCTGATGGATCCGTTCGACCCGAAGTATTCCGCGGCCACGGCCAAGGACGAAGCCTCCACTTCCGTGACGTCGCTGACGCTGGTGCGCGGCGAACTCGTCGGCAATGTGAAGCACCTGCGTCGCGATGCCGGTTCAAAGTTTGAGATCAAGACGCCAGTCGGCGCGGCAGGTATTCGCGGCACGACCTTCCAGTTTTCCGTCCAGCAGGACAGCTCGGGCAAACTGTTCGCCAGCTTCGGCATCGCCGAGGGCCTGGTCTCGTACGTTTCCCTGGATGGGCTGGAGCACATGGTGCCCGCCGGCAAGGACGTGAAGGTGAACTTTGACGGCAGCGTCGATCCGGCGACCGGCAAGATCACGGTCACCCCAGGCAGCGTGCAAGTGTCCGGGCTCGAGGACATGTCCGCGGCCGAACAGGCCGCGATCGCGCAGGCGATGGAGGAGATTCTCGCCGCCGATGCCGCGGTTGTCACGGAGGGCGGGGCCCCCAACGCGGTGCCGCCGCCAGTGGCGACGACGCCGGGAGACGGGAAGTAATCAGATTTTCGATTTTCGAATCTCGATTTCCCTCCTTCGCCAAGGCTACGGAGGGCAGGTCGAATTTCGAATTCGGTCCTCTTTTTCGACGCCCGGTGCCCCTTCGGCTTCGGGCGTTTTGCTTTGTCCCACCCTCTGAAGGGTAGCTGCGAGCGTGAGCGAGTGACTCGCGGTCCGCTCGCTCACGCTCGCAGCTGCCCTTCCGGAAATCTGCTTTCATTCACGGTTTTCGCCACCTAGCGTCGCCCGCCGTGCCCCAGCAGAAAAAGAAATCCGCCAGGCCGTGGCTGCGCTGGCTGTTGCTGCTGATTATCCCGGCCATTTGGTGCACGCTGCATCACTTCGGCGTGCTGTCGGACTTGGAAAACCAGATGCTCAAGATGCGCTACCGCGCACGGGGCGAGATCGCGACGCCGGTGAAGATTTTTTACGTGGATGTGGACACGCGCGCGATTCAGCAAATGGGCGAACGGCCGTGGAACCGCGCGGATTTCGCCGTCGCGTCGAAAGCCCTGTTCGACGTGGGCGGGGCCAAGGCTATCGGCTTTGATTTTGTCTTCTCCAATTACCTGGCATCCAAAATGGTCCCCCGCGAGGAGCTCGCGAAAGGTAACTGGGCCTTCGCCAAGGTCATCCATGATCACCCCGGCATCGTGCTGGCGGCGCAATACAGCGGCGGCCAGGCGCTGGCCCAGGAAGGCAAACGGGAATTCCCGCTCCTGCGGAAGGGCTTCGTCGACCGGACGAAAAACGACGTTCCGGAACTGCCGGAAGACCCCCTGCTCCGGGCCGGATTGTGGGGCACGGTCGGCCTCATCGACGTGGACTACGATTATGGCGGCGACGAGGTGCCGCGCTGGGTGCCGCTTTTTGCCGATACCTCCGGCGTGGGGGTCACTTTCTACAACCTCTCGGTCGAGCTTGTCCTCGCGGAGCTCGGATTGGACGAATCCGCCCTGCACCGGACGGACGATGCGCTCACGATCGTTCGCCCCGACGGCACCGTGGCGGCTGAGCTGCCCTTGCGCGAGAAGCAGCTGCTGGAGGTGAACTGGTTTTCGCGATGGGAAAATCCGGACCTCAATCCGCGCGAGAGCATGGCAGACGTGCTCCTCTATCAACGCGAGTTGACCGACGAGAAACCCGAGGTGCGGAAGGAAGCGGAGGATTTCTTCAAGCAGTTCAAGGGTGCAATTGTCCTCGTCGGCCCGGTGGATCCACTGCTCCAGGACCTGGCGCCCACGCCGTTCGACAATGCGCCGGTGCCGAAGGTCGGGCTGCACGGCAACCTCATCAAAACGATCCTCTCCGGCCGTTTTATCCGGCGTCTGCCCGAGCCGGTTGATTATGTGATCACTTTCCTCCTCACCATCGGCATCGCGGCGCTCTGCGTGACGGGTGGAACGCGGAGCGTGCGCTACAAGTTTTTCGCCGGCGTGCTGATGCTGGCCTACGTGGCTTACGCCCTGATCCTGTTCAAGAACCAGGACCTCGTGCTGCCGCTGGCGATGCCGATTGGTTCGGTATTCACGGCGAGTTTCGGTGCGATCATCTGGCAGCTGCTCGATGAGGAAAAACAGAAGGGCGTCATCAAGGGCATGTTCAGCACGTATGTTTCGCCGCAGCTGGTGGAAAACATGGTTGAATCGGGCGCGGTGCCGCAGCTGGGCGGCCACGACGCGGAGATCACGGCGTACTTCAGCGACATCCAGTCGTTCTCCACGTTTGCCGAGAAGATGGAGTCCGGTCCGCTGGTCGAGCTGATGAACGAGTACCTTACCGCGTGCACCGACATCGTGTTCGCGCAGGGCGGGGCGCTCGACAAGTACATCGGCGATGCGGTCGTCGCAATGTTTGGCGGGCTGGTGCCTCTGAAGGACCACGCGTACCGCGCCTGCGTCGCGTCGCAGCTCGTGCAGCGCCGCCTCGGCGAATTGCGCCAGAAGTGGCGCAAGGAGGGGGAAAAATGGCCGAATATCGTCTGGCAGATGCAGACGCGCATCGGCCTGAACAGCGGCCGCACCACGGTCGGCAACATGGGCAGCAACGCCCGGTTCAATTACACGATGATGGGCGACAACGTGAATCTGGGCGCACGCATGGAGTCGGGCGCGAAGGCTTACGGCGTGTACACGATGGTCACCGAGGCCACGAAGCAGGGTTGCGAGCAGTTCGGCGGCGATCGCGTGGTGTTCCGCTACCTCGACAAGCTCGTGGTCAAGGGTCGCACGCGCCCCGTGCCGATTTACGAGATCATGGGGCTAAAGGAAGACGTCACCCAGCAAACGTACGACTGTTTGGAGCAGTTTGCGTCAGGCATGGCGCTGTATCTTTCGCAGGACTGGGATGCGGCGGAGCTGAAGTTCCAGCGCAGCGCGGAGCTCGAGCCGAACCAGCCGTGGAAGACCCCCGGCGTCGAAAACAATCCCTCGCACACGATGCTCGCGCGCGTGCGTTTCATGCGTGCGAATCCCCCGGGACCGGGGTGGGCGGGGGTGTACGAGCTGAAGGAAAAGTGAGGTGGCGAAGTGGCTGCGGCGTCCCCGTCGCAGATTCGACGTAACAACGGTATTCGACCCTGGAATTGGAGTCGGCCCGCGTCGATGGTCGGGGACAGAGCGTGCGATTAGGCAGCATCCAATTCACGGGTCGGAGACCCGTGCTACGGGACGCCACGCTACTTCAGAATCATATCCTTCACCGTCTTCCCCGCGGGGATCATCGGCATCACGTGCTCGGTGTAGGGGACGATCACGTCGAGGACATACGGGCCGTCGTGGTCGAGCATTTCCTGGATGGCAGCCTTGAGCTCGCTCTTCTTGTGGACGCGCCGGCCCTTCACGCCGAAGCCGGCGGCAATCTTTACAAAATCGGGATACAGGCCATCGAGGTTTTCGGGACTGCCGATGTTCTCCTCGTCACCGAGGATCGTGTTGCCGCGGACACTGGCGTAAAAGCGATCTTCCCACTGCACGACCATGCCGAGGTGCTGGTTGTTCAGGATCATGGCCTTGGCGGCGATCTTCTCGATGTTCGCCGTGGCGAGTTCCTGGATGTTCATGACAAACGAGCCGTCGCCGTCGATGTCGATGACCTGCTTGTCGGGGCAGGCGACCTTGGCGCCGAGCGCGGCCGGATAACCGAAGCCCATCGCGCCAAGTCCGAGCGAGCTGATGAAGCGCCGCGGCTCGTTGAAACGGTAGAATTGCGCGGCCCACATCTGGTGCTGGCCGACGCCGGTCGTGATGATGGCGTCGCCCTTGGTGAGCTCGTAGAGCATGGCCACGGCTTCCTGCGGGGCAATGTGCTTGCTGGATTCGAAGCCGAAGGGGTTCTCCTTTTTCCACTTCGCGATTTGCTGATGCCACGCGCCGGTTTCGGGCGCGGTGAATTTGTTGGCGACGGCCAGCGCGTGCATGCGGCTGAGGGCGTGCTTGACGTCGCTGACGATCGGGAGGGTGACGCGTTTGTTCTTGTTATGCTCCGACGCGTCGATGTCGATGTGGACGATCTTCGCATGCGCGGCGAACTTGCTGGTTTCGCCCGTAATGCGGTCGTCGAAACGCGCCCCGACGGCGATGAGCAGGTCCGACTGGTCCACGGCCCAATTGCCGTAAGCCGCGCCGTGCATGCCGAACCACTGCATTGAGAGCGGGTGCGACTCGGGGAACGCCCCGACACCCATCAGGGTGGTGGCCACGGGCACGTTGGTCTTTTCCGCGAACTTCCTCAGCTCGGCATGGGCCCCGGCAGAGATGATGCCGCCGCCGGCGTAGAGGACGGGCTTCTTTGCGTTGGCGATGAGCGCGAGCACTTCCTTGAGCTGCTCATCTGTCGCATGCTGGGTGGCGGTGGCGTAGCTGTTCTGGAATTCCACCGTGGAAGGAAACACCGGCTGGAACTTGGCCTGTTGGACGTCCTTCGGCAGGTCGATGACCACGGGACCGGGCCGGCCGCTGCGGGCGAGGTAGAATGCCTCCTTGAAGATTCGCGGGAGCTCGTGGACATCCAGCACGAGGTAGGAGTGCTTCACGATGGGCAGCGTCATGCCGTAGAAGTCGGTCTCCTGGAACGCCATTTTGCCGATGTACTTCGAATAAACCTGGCCCGTGATCGCGACGAGCGGGATGGAGTCCATGTACGCGTCGGCGATGGCCGACACGAGGTTGGTAGCGCCGGGGCCGCTGGTGGCCATGCACACGCCGACCTTGCCGGTGGCGCGCGCGTAGCCCTCCGCGGCGAACGAGCCGCCCTGTTCGTGGCGGGGCAGGATGGTCCGGATCTTGTCGGTGCGCGCGAGGGACTGGTGCAGCTCGAGCGAGGCGCCGCCGGGATACGCAAAAATGACGTCAACGCCCTCGCGGATCAGGCACTCGACGACGGCGTCGGCGCCCTTCATTTCGCGGCCGATCTCGGCCTTGGGAAACGCGGCGGGGGAGGTGTGGTCTTTTTTCATGGCGGAAAAAGGGGACGTGGAGGGCCCGAAATAACAGGGATTTGGGGCGGGGAAGCAAGCCTCTGGGCCTGAATGATTCTTCATGAATTTTCCCCGCGGATGGCGCGGGTGGACGCGGATATTCAGAGGTAAATGCGCGTCCATCTCCATGATCCGCGGGGGAGAAGATTTCTGAACCGTGTCATAACGATTTCGGTTGGCGCGTTGGGGGCGGACGAGCACGTTTGAGCGATGCTCAAACTGCTATTCATCGGCGATATCGTTGGGCGGCCGGGCCGGGACATCGTCAATGAACGGCTGGCGGGGGTGCGGCGGGAGCACGGGATAGATTTTGTAATCGCGAACGGCGAAAATGCCGCAGCCGGCGCGGGCATCACGGGCGTCATCGCGAAGTCCCTGCTTGGTGCGGGCATCGACGCGATCACGCTGGGCGACCACGTATGGGATCAGCGCGGGTGGGAAACGGAGATCACGCAGATCGAAAAAGTCTGCCGGCCGGCCAATTTGCCGGCGTCAAATCCCGGCGAGGATCACGTCATCGTCGAGACGCGCGGATTTCGCGTGGCGGTTTTCACTGTTCTTGGGCGGACCTACATGAATTTGAAGGCGGATGACCCATTTTCGTGCGCGGACCGGATGATCGAGAAGCTGAAGGGCCAGGCGGATGCGATTGTCGTCGAGATTCACGCCGAGGCGACGTCGGAGAAGCAGGCCCTCGGCTGGCATCTCGACGGCCGGGTGACGGCGGTGCTCGGCACGCACACGCACGTGCCGACCGCGGATGCGAGGGTGCTGCCGAAGGGCACGGCTTTCATTTGCGACGTGGGGATGACCGGACCTTACGCGAGTGTGCTGGGCCGACAGGTCGAGCCCGTGATTGCCAAGTTTCTCGACGGAATGCCCCATCGATTCGAAGTCGCGACGGAGGATGTGCGGATGTCGGCTGTCGTGATCGAAATCAGCCCGAAGATGGCGCGAGCGGAGAAGATCGAGCTGCTGACAGTGCTTAGGTAGGTCTTCGATTGTAGGGCGGGATCGCTGATCCCGCCGGGGCCTCGAGACTGCGAATGGCCCGGTAATTGAACCGCGGTTTCGGCGGGATCAGCGATCCCGCCCTACATCTGCGGCAGGGATCCCGCAGCCACTTCAGCTGTGAATCACGCCGGCTTCCTCGAACGCGCCGAGGCGACGGTAGCGTTCGTAGCGGGCGGTGAGGAGCTTCTCGGTGTCGAGCGCGCGGAGGTCGTTGAAATGTTTCTGCAGCGCGTACTTCAACGCGGCAGCGGCCTTCGCGGGATCATTTTGCGCGCCGCCGAAGGGCTCGGGGAGCACCTCGTCGACAACGCCGAGGACCTCGAGCGTCGCGGCGTTGAGCTTGAGCGCTTCGGCGGCCTTGGGGGCGGCGGTGCGGTCCTTCCAGAGGATGGCGGCGCAGCCTTCGGGGGAAATGACCGAGTAGTAGCTGTTTTCGAAAATGAGGACGCGGTCAGTGACGCCGATGCCGAGCGCGCCGCCGGAGCCGCCCTCGCCGACGACGACCGCGATGGATGGCACGCGGAGCATGGCCATTTCGCGGAGGTTCACGGCGATGGCTTCGGACACGTGGCGGGCCTCGGATTCGACTCCGGGAAAGGCGCCGGGGGTGTCGATGAAGGTGAGAACCGGCAGCTTGAAGCGCTCGGCGGTCTTCATGAGTCGGAGCGCCTTCCGGTACCCTTCGGGCTGGGGCATGCCAAAGTTGCGCTCGATGTTTTCCTTGGTGTCACGGCCTTTTTGCTGGGCGATAATCATGACGGCTTCGCCTTGGAAGAACGCCGTGCCGCCGACCAGGGCGCGGTCGTCGTTGAACTGACGGTCGCCGTGAAGTTCCTGGAAGCCTTCGCAAATCATTCCCACGTAATCGAGAGCGTAAGGGCGCTTCGGATGGCGGGCGATTTGGACCCGCTGCCAAGGCGTGAGGTTGGAGTAGATTTCACGCCGGGTCTGCTCGAGACGGTTCTCCATGGCTTTCACTTCGGCCGACACGTCGAGCTTATGCTCCATGGACTTCTGGTGCAGGGCGTCGAGGTCTTTGGCGAGTTCCCGCAGCGGCTTCTCGAACTCCAGGACGTAGGCCGGTTTTTCCATTGGGGGCAAAGTTACGGGTCGGACCGGAAGGGTGTCAACGGGTGGGATATCAGCTAATGCCACCCGCTTGCTGGTCGGGGTTTTTCAACTGGTCGCGCCAGCCGCCGATCTTGGCCTGCGCGCCGAAATGCTCCGCCCTGGCCTTGTCGCCGCGCTCCATCCAGATGCGGGACAACGTCGTGTTGATGAACAGATCCGTGGGCTGCAGCGCGTGAGCACGCTCGGCGGCGGCGAGGGCGGCGTCGAGGCGGCGCAGCGAAAAATTCACCTCTGCCAGCGCATGCCACGCTTCGAAATTCTCCGGCGCGGCTTGGGTCGCAGTGGCCAATTTTGCCAGTGCCGAGTCTGTTTCGCCACGCGCGTAGTCCGCAGTGGCATCCTCGATCAGGGTCTGGAGTTCGTCTGCGGTCATGGCATCCGAAGTAGCGAGCAGCGGGTAGTGAGTAGCGAGTAGAATGTGAGTGGACTTCGGAAAGAAAAAAGGACGGCCGCAGGGGCCGTCCTTGGGGAGGAATGGAGTAGGGCGGTTACTTCTTCAGGTCGGCTTCGACGTTGATCGTGATCGACACTTCGTCGCCGACGGCGCGGCCGAGCATGGCGGGACCG
>JADMIO011478774.1_pt1:5000-10830 | contig 10830 bp, 6 predicted proteins | sample 8958161 | NCBI WGS metagenome assembly JADMIO01 (sample SAMN16585339, study PRJNA669376) | soil metagenome | isolation source: Crop rotation soil | place: USA: Cullars Rotation, Alabama | collected 2011 | reverse complement strand
AGGTTTTGCACGTCAAACTGGACGTTCATCGAGACCCGTTCCTTCTGCAATAGGTCTGCGCCAACGGAAAAATCCAAAACCATTCGTGGCTTCACTCGCCCGCGTTGGAAATCGATCTCGTTGTACAAACGCGGATCGAAACCCCGGGCGACGAAGTCTGCGAGCGTCGTTCCGGGGTCGACGTCCGCGGGCACGCCGGAATCGTAACGCCCGCTGAAGCTCGCGTACAGCCCCGATGGCCGATGGTTATAACTGACCTGAAATTGCGCTTCGTTACGCTGATCGTGATCGTTAGCGAACTTCAATCCGTTCAGAAACAGATCCCGCGGGTCTTCGCCTAAAAACAGCCCGCCGGTGATCGGCGTCACGCCAAACGCCCGCGCATTCGCGTACGAGACGAAGGTACGGACGCCGTGAATCTCGGTCGACTCCAGCCGGACCTCTTCGCCCGTAACCCGTCCTGACGAGATCGCGATCGGAAAGATAACCCCAGTCTCGAAGAACTGGTCCTTATCGGAGAAATTCTCGATTCGCTTTTGATAGACAGTCAGGTTCAGTCGGAAGAACTTAGAGAGGAGCTGTTGTGCGCCGGCTTCGAAGGCATTCTGTTTGTCCGGCAGGATCGGTTGCACTGCCGTGACGCCCTGTAAAACCGCGATGGGCGAGAGCGCGGCGGCTTCGTTCGAGCTCGCCAGCAAAAGGTTCTCGGCTGGTGGAGGCTGAAACAGTCGATTGTAAGAAGCGCGCAGCGTCGTCTTCGTCCTCGGGACGTAATAAGCGAAACCTATGCGCGGGCTAACCGCCTGTTCGCTGATCAGCAGTTTGTAGTTGTCATAACGCACGCCGAGATCGAGGGTCAGGTTCTTGAAAACAGTGAACCGATCCTGCATGTAGGCGCTCAGCGTCCGGCCGGTTTTCGACTGATTGAAGACGAACGGATTCGCCGCATTGAAATTGTTTACCGGGTTCGGAAAAACATTTCCCTCCTCATCCTCCAGATCGGGAAACGCTGCTGTCGGATAGAAGGTGAAATGCTCGTCGACAGGCGTGATCGTGAATTGCCCGCCAAGCTTGATGTTGTGACTGCCACGCGTGAGCGCGAGCGAGCCGATGCCGCCGTAGTTCTGAAGCGTGCGATCCTGGTTTGCGACGACGGGCGTCGAGAGTGGATTGCTGACGAGTTTGGCGTTGCTCTGGCGGTGGAAGAAAGAGAACTGTGCGACAGAGTTTGGCGAGAAGATGTGCTGGAAGCTGATGTTCTGCGAGTTATCGCGAAGACGCTGTCGCTGGTCCTGCCCTGCCGCTTCCTGGGCAAATCTGTTCGGCACCTCGAAATTCGAGCCACCGAAATTGAAGACGCCCTTCAGACTGTTGTTTGCGTCGAATTGGTAATCGAGACGGAAGAAAGCTTTGCCCGTGCGTCCGAAGTTGTGAAAGTTGTCGAGCGTCGGCGGATCGAGATATCGCTGCGACGTACTTGCTGAAAGGTTCATCAGAAAGCCGAGTTTCTTCGTGTGCGTCGCAAAGTCGGCCGCAGCCTCGCCGGTTGAGAAACTGCCGCCTGAAAGCGAAATTCCGCCCTGTGTCGGTCCTTCCAATCCGGAGCGAGTGTTGACGTTGATTACGCCGGCAAGCTTGTCGCCAAATTCTGCAGGGATGCCGCCGGTCAGCACTTCCACCGTCCGCAGCGTTCGCGCATCAAGACTTGTTGAGAAGATGGCCGACATGTTGTCTGTAACCGGAACGCCGTCGATCACGTATTGCACCTGCGATTCGGAGCCGCGCGGATGCATGCGGCCGTTGTCGTCGGTAACAAAGCCCGGTGTTGACGCGACGATGGATTCGATCGCGCGAGACGGAGCCGCGCCGAGTGGGCGATCGAGCAGCGTTTGATTTATGTCTGTATCGGATGAGGTGCGATCGGGCTCCAGCAGTAGCGAGCCGCCGGTTGTGACAGTGACTGCCGCGGTCGTCTCTTCGAGCGTTACGGAGAGCTCGAGATTAAGAGGAACCGTGCTTTCGAGATCGATCGATTCCTCCGCGGGTTGAAAGCCGTTTGCTTCAGCGCGCACCTTGTACGTATTGAATGGTATGTTTACCAGCTTGAACGAGCCTTGCGCGTCGGTTTGAGTTGTTTGCCGGTAGCCGGTTACGGGTTGCGTGACGGTGATCATCGCATTTGGAACGAGCGCGCCACCCGGATCTTTAACTACGCCCTGAACGCTGCCGATCCTGGCCTGCGAGAAGGCGGTTGGACCAAGTAAGATAATAGCGCCGCAAATGATTGCGGCCCTAAACGGGATTTTGAAAAACATTGCATCAAGCCTCCTGAAATGCCGGTAAAGCGATGCGGGCATGGCCACGCAGTTTTCTCCTGTTGGAGAACTGGTTGCTCAGTCCGTAGTGATGCTTCGGTTCTAGTTGGCTTGAGGTGGCGCTCGTCCTGAATGGGAGCGATGGGATATCGAGCGAGTCGAAACGGGATCGAACGTTAGCGCGTGGGTGACACGGGCTAATGGTGCGATATTGAGTTTTACGGAGATCAGCGTCGCCGAGAAGTTCTGATGCAGTTGGCAGATCAGACAGTCGCTGCATCCCGGCTTTTTGCTGAAAGTGCCGCTGGCGCCTGAGTCTGGATTTGTTACCGACGCGGCGCTGTTTGACTGAGGCGCTGCGACTCCATGGCGGTGAGCAGCCTCGACAGTGGTACCGTAAAAGATGAAGAGGACCAGCAACAGACCGAGGCCGCGTTTCAGTGTCGCGCCGTGGGTCTGAATTGCTTTCGTTATCATTGGAGTCTCAGGATTGTACACAAAAGTGCGACGTATAAGCGAACAAGTCAGGAAGAGGGGCTTGCCCCCGCTCTACCCCAACAGCGGGGGCAAGCCCCTCTTCCTGACTTGTTCTTTTTTCTTGTTGCTCTTGGTCAGCGCCAATATCGTTACGGCTCAGAGTCGTGTGGTCGTCTCGGTTGATAACCCGGCGCAGATCAAAGTAGAAGCGGAGCTGTCGACACCGACCAACTCGTGGTCCTTCCGGAATGCATACGCGGGAGTTCTCGGCATTGCGGAACGCATCGAAGACTTTCGCGCTAAGGATGCAGATGCTCGAAAAGCTGCGGTTGGCGAGTTTCGATCCGAGCGCGCGTCGAGGGTGATCAATTACACCGTTAAGCTTCCGAAACCCACGCCTGCCGATGTCTCTCATGTGTCCTGGCTCACTGGCGATCGCGGCGTTCTGATGCTTGCTGACCTCCTTCCGGTCGAGATTCGAGGTGTTTCCGTGTTGTTCGTTCTGCCGGACGGTTGGTCGGTTGGATCGTCATTCCTACGCGACGTACATGGTCAGTATGAGGTCATAGAATCTGAGAAAGCAGTTTTCCTCATCGGTAAGGCGCTGCGAACGAGTTCGACGGCTGTACAGGGAATGCCGCTGGATATCGTGCTCAGCGGGAACTGGCCATTCAAAGAACGCGATGCTTCGGAGCGTGCTACAAAGGTGATGGAGAAATATCTGGCGCTGACCGGATTTCGTCTGCGTGACAAATCAGTGATCGTCATTGCGCCGCTTCCAATCACGGAGCCGATTACAGATCCCAAAACAAATTGGAAAGCCGAGACAAGAGGTTCCACGCTTGTTCTGCTAATAAATCCAGACGCCGGCTTCAAGTTCTGGAAATCACAGCTCACCGTCATCTTCACGCATGAGGTTCTGCATCTTTGGGTGCCAAACTCTCTGAAGTTGGAAGGTGACTACGACTGGTTCTTCGAAGGATTCACTTTGTACACCGCGCTTCGCACGGCTCTTGAGCTCGGTGTAATCGACTTCAAAGAATATCTCGCGACCCTTGGACGGGTTTACGATCAATACCGGGCCCATCCAGACACGCTATCCTTGATTGAGGAATCCGAGCGTCGTTGGGCGAGCACAGGTTCCCAGGTTTATCTCAAAGGAATGCTGATCGCGTTTCTGTATGACTTGATGATCAGGAAAGAATCCGCCGGCCAGCGAACGCTCGCTGATAGCTACCGAGATCTTTTTAGCAGCCGGTTGACTGACGGCGCGGACGGAAATGAAGCTATAATCGGCTTGCTGGGTTCAACGCCCGTCTCCCGCTCGTTCATAAAGACATACGTTGAAAACAGCACGGCTGTGGATCTGAACAAAGTTCTCCCCGCGTATGGAATGTCGGTTCTTTTCACCGGTAAAGGTTTTCAGCTACGAGTCGAGGGCGACCTGAACCAGGATCAGAAGCAGTTGCTCCGATCGCTCGGCTATCAGGATTGATCAAGACTCGAAGGAACACGAATGAGATCTAGCAAGACCCTTTTTGTTTTCGCACTGTTGTTGTTGTCGCTTGGTTGTTCGACCCTCGCGAACAAAAGCAGCACGGGCGTTATCGTCGCGCGGCGCGCACAGATTCGCAGCTCGACTGCCGTCGTCGCGGCGGACCTGTTGCAAGTGAATCGTGGGGACGTTGTAGACATACTCGAGTCCACTGACGTCAACGATCCCAGCGACAACTCACGGAAAGAACGATGGCTCCGCGTCAAGGCTCGCGACACTGATATGACCGAAGGTTGGATCGAGGCGCGCAACGTTATGCCTGACGATGTGCTCAAAGAGTCGGAAAAATTAGCCGCGGAAGACAAGGACGTTCCTGCCCAGGCGACAGGTCAGCTTCGTGCGAGCTCGAATCTCCGGCTCAGTCCTGATCGCAGTGGGAATGAAAACATTATGATGCGACTCGATAGTGGATCGAGTTTCGACATCATCGGTTGGAAGCGTGTGCCGAAGCCGAAGTCTTCCGAAGCGATCGAGACCGACGTCGCGCCGAAAGCCGGCAGCGCTCCACAGCAGGGCGGTGGACAATCGGCAGCACAGCGGGAAGACGAAGACAAGGAACAGGACGAGACGAATGAGCTCTGGTACAAAGTGAGACTTCCTGGCGACGCGTCGCCCGCGCCTGCCGGTTGGATTTACGGCAAGCAAGTCGGGCTTTCCGTGCCGAGCGACATTATCTTTTATCGCACCGGGCGTGAGTTTGTAGGTTGGCAGCGTCTCGATGGTGGTGACAAGGAAAAGACGACGAAGGATGCAGGGAAAGAAGACAAGCCCGGAAGTTGGTTGATTCTCGAGAAGAGCAGCTCGAATCAACCGCACGGAGTTGACGAACCTGACTTCGATCGCATCTATGTGCTTGGTTATGACAAGCGTAATCAGGAGCACTACACGGCGTATCGCAGCCCGGATTTGAAGGGTTATCTGCCTGTGAGAATTGAGGGACAAGGCGAGAGTAAGAGCTTCACGCTTCGCTTGCAGGAAGAGGAAGGTGGAGCAGTGAAGGAAGAGCGTTACAGCCTTTATAAGGATGCGCGCGGCGTGTTGAAAGTGAACGCGCCGAACATCGCTCCGCAGGGTAGGCGACGGCGGTAGTTTTAGACAGGATTTACAAGATTTTCAGGATGGCCCAGCCAATCATCATCGGTATTGGGGGATTCACTTCTAACGTCGGCAAGACGACGCTTCTCTGCGAACTACTCAAAGCATTCCCCGGCTGGGAAGCAATCAAAACCACGCGCGGTCATTACCGCTCCTGCGGCAAAGATCCGAAAGCCTGTTGCGTGAGTCATCTCTTATCTGCAGAACCCCTCGTGCGCTCGGGCCGCGCCGAAACGTACACATTAGGCAAAGATACAGGACGCTACTGGGACGCGGGCGCGTCCAACGTCCACTGGCTAATCTGCACGGATAATCAGGTCGAAGAAGGTATCAAACTGGCGCTCGCGAAAGTTAAATCACCGGGCGTGTTCGTCGAAGGCAACAGCTT
>JADMIO010941494.1_pt1 | contig 10830 bp, 10 predicted proteins | sample 8958161 | NCBI WGS metagenome assembly JADMIO01 (sample SAMN16585339, study PRJNA669376) | soil metagenome | isolation source: Crop rotation soil | place: USA: Cullars Rotation, Alabama | collected 2011 | reverse complement strand
CGACGCGGCCGCTGGAGCTTCTCGGCGCTCCCGATATCGAGCCGCGGGCGCTGCTCTCAGCGATGGCCACGCTTGCCCCGCACTGGATGCGCGGCTGCCGGCTGCGGCCGTGCTGGTTCGAACCCGCGTTCCAGAAGCACACGGGCAAGCTGTGCGCGGGATTCCAGATTCACGTCGAGGACGGGGCCTACGATCATGAAGCCTTTCGACCCTGGCGGCTCATCGCCCTTGCGCTGAAGGCACTGCGGAAGCTCGACCCGGACTACGAGTTGTGGCGCGATTTTCCGTACGAATACGAATTCGACCGGCGCGCCATCGACCTCATCAACGGCAGCGAGCTGCTGCGTGCATGGGTCGACGATCCTGCCGCCGCCCCAAGCGATCTCGATGCGCTTGCCCGTGCCGATGAGGAGGAATGGCGCGCAGAGCGGGAGGAGTTCTTGCTGTATTAAGCGGCGACTGGACGCAAAAACCAATTCCCTCCCGAGGGGGAAGGAATCTCTTCTTCAGTCCAGCCGGGCGAGATTGGTGCCGCGCAGGAGTTTCAGTTGCAGGCTGAACGGCGCGGCGGCCGCCTCGAATACCGGGCGCTGCTCGTCCGTGATCGGAGGGGCGGATGGCATCACCACGCGCAGCGGATTCTGGTGAACGTTGGCGATGCGGAATTCATAGTGCAGGTGCGGGCCGGTGGCAAGCCCGGTCGAGCCGACGTATCCAATCACGTCTCCCTGCGCGACGCGCATGCCCTTGCGCAGGCCTTTCGCCAGCCCCGAGAGGTGCCCGTACCAGGTCGTGTACTGCGTCTGATGGCGCAGAACGACGAGATTGCCGTAGCCGCCCTGGCGCCCGGCGAACTCGACGATGCCGTCCCCGGTCGCCTTCACCCGCGTGCCGGTGGGAGCTCCGTAGTCTATGCCCCGGTGCGCCCGCCACTCCTGCAGGACGGGATGGAAGCGGGCGTTGGTGAATCCGGAAGTGATGCGTGAAAACTCGAGCGGCGAGCGCAGGAACGCCTTGCGGATGTTCTTGCCCTCCAGCGTGTAGTAGCCGCCTTCGTTCTCGCCATGCTGGAACCAGACCGCCTGGTAGACCTTGTAGTTGTTGACGAACTCGGCGGCGAGCACGCGACCGCTGCGCAGCAGCTCGCCCTGGTCGTGGAACGACTCGTAGACGACGGTGAAACGGTCGCCGCGGCGCAGGTCCCGGTGGAAGTCGATATCGGTGGAAAAGATCTCGGCGATCTGGATCGCCACCGAGTCGGGCAGGTTGGCGGCGTCGGTGGCGGCGAAGAGCGAGCTCCTGATCTGTCCCGACCCCATCTGGACGCGCCGCTCGAGCTGAACCGGCCGCTCGACCACGGTAAACGCCTCGCCACTGCGCTCGACGCTGGTCATGGTCCCGGCGTTGATATAGCGCAGCGCAATCAGCCTGCCGTCGGCGTTGGTCTGCGCGCGCATGGTTCGGCCAGGTACCAGCCGGTAGAGTCCCTTCGCCATGCGCTCACCACGGAGGTACTTCACGGCATCCGGGTCATCCACACCCAGACGGGCGAGCAGGGTGCCCAGCGTGTCGTCGCGGCGCACCCGCTCCTCGCGCCAGAATCCCGCGTCCGGCGGCACCGCGAGGCTCTCCGCCGGGAGGGCGAGCTGTTCGATGACCTGCTTGCGGGTAATGGTATCGGTCGCCGTGTCGGGGGCGATACCGAAAGCTGCGACTACGCCTAGAAAGAGCAGGGCCAGGAAAGCAATGATGCGCCGCAGACCCGTTCGGGCGAGGGGTGTCAGCAGCTTTTGCGCTAGAATCGCGCTGGTGCTTTCCCGCATGATTTGTCTGAAGTTTTTGGCGCGGGGGAAGCTTAACAGAAAATACCCCTACGGCAATAGTCCACATTTCGCATCGTGAAAAGGCGCGTGCGTAGTGCACGCCACACACCTCTTCAGATGGAATCCATCGACCAGCAACTTGAAGTGATCCGGCGCGGCGCGGACGAGCTGCTGATCGAATCCGAGTTGCGGCAGAAGCTTCAGCGCGGCCAGCCGTTGCGCGTCAAAGCCGGTTTCGATCCGACCGCGCCGGACCTCCATCTCGGCCACACGGTGCTCATCAACAAGTTGAAGCAGCTCCAGGATCTCGGGCACCACGTCGTGTTCCTGATCGGGGATTTCACGGGCATGATCGGCGACCCTTCGGGGAAGAACGCGACCAGGCCGCCGCTCACCCGCGAAGAGGTCGCGCAGAACGCCGCCACCTACAGCGACCAGGTATTCAAGATTCTCGATCGCTCGCGCACGGAGGTGAAGTTCAACTCCGAGTGGATGGGCCCGCAGACCGCGGCGGATCTCATCCGGCTGGCGTCGACCTACACCGTGGCGCGCATGCTGGAGCGCGACGATTTCTCGAAGCGCTACAAGGATGGCAGGCCGATCGCCATCCACGAGTTCCTCTACCCCCTGGTGCAGGGCTACGATTCGGTCGCGCTCAAGGCCGACCTGGAGCTGGGCGGCACGGACCAGAAGTTCAACCTGCTGGTGGGACGCGAGTTGCAGAAGCATTTCGGGCAGCCGGCGCAGTGCGTACTGACGATGCCCCTGCTCGAAGGGACCGACGGCGTCAACAAGATGTCCAAGTCCCTGGGAAATTACGTGGGTATCAACGAGGCCCCGGGCGAGATTTTCGGCAAGCTCATGTCGATCTCGGACGAGCTGATGTGGCGCTACATCGAGCTGCTGTCCTTCGCGACGGCCGGGGAGGTCGCGGCGAAGCGGGAGGCCGTCGAGAAGGGAGGCAATCCGCGGGACGTGAAGGCAGACCTGGCGAAGGAGATCGTCGGCCGGTTCCATGGGAGCGCGGCGGCCGCGGCGGCGCTCGCGGATTTCGAGGCACGCTTCAGGCGCAACGAGATTCCAGCGGAACTGCCGGAGGTCAGCCTCGCCGCGAAAGGCGATGGCCTGGCGATAGCGCAAGTGCTGAAACAGGCAGGGCTGTGCGCGAACGCCTCCGAGGCCCAGCGCCTCGTCGAGCAGGGCGGGGTGAAGGTGAATGGCGAGAAAGTGAGCGATCGCTCCCTCAAGCTGGGACGGGGTGAGCAGGCGATCGTCCAGGTGGGCAAGCGGAAGTTCGCTCGAGTGACGATAACCTGAGGGAGACGATGAGAACCCCAACCGCCCTCGGACCACGCCTTGCCGCAGCGGCGCTTGCGTTCGTATCGTGCGCTGCCCTGGGCCAACCCAAGTACCCGTCGAAACCCATACACCTGATCGCGCCGTTTGCTCCCGGTGGGCTGGTGGACGTCCTGTCGCGGGCCGTCGCGGACAAGCTCAAGCCGCCCCTGGGGCAGCCTGTGATCGTCGACAACCGGCCGGGCGCGGGTGGCAATATCGGTGCCGCGGCGGTCGCACGGGCCGAACCCGACGGCTATACGCTCCTTATGTCTTCCGCCGGGATCCTCACGATCAACCAGTTTCTATACGCCAGGATGCCGTTCGAACCGGGCAGCGCGTTCTCGCCGGTCACGCTCGTGGCCGACATGCCCATGCTCCTGGTGCTGAACCCGAGCTTTCCCGCCCGGTCCGTCGCTGAATTCATCGCGTACGCGAAAAAGCCCGACGCCCAGGTCAATTTCGGCTCGCCGGGAAACGGCACGACCGGCCACCTTGGCATGGAATTGCTGCAGGCGGCTGCCAGCATCAAGCTGACGCACGTGCCCTACAAGAGCGCGGCGGAGGCGATAGCCGCCGTCGTCGGCGGGCAGATACAGGGGGCCATGGACAATCCGCCCACCGTGCTCGAGCACATACGCGGCGGCAGGTTGAAAGCGATTGCCGTGGCGGCGCCGGCGCGGCTGCCGCAGCTCCCGGACGTTCCTACGTTCACCGAGGCGGGGTTGAAAGGTTTCGAGGCCTCCTCATGGTTCGGGGTGGTGGCGCCCGCGAACACCCCGCGCGAGGTCATCGCGCGCCTGAACCGGGAGATCGGCGCGGTGCTGCGCGACCCGGAGATGGTGAAGCGTTTCACGGCGCTGGGCGCGCGGCTCTCGCCCGGCACACCGGAGGACTTCGCGGACTACATCGAGATCGAGCGCGCCAAGTGGGAAACCATCGTGAAGCGGGCGAACATCAAGGCGCAGGACGAGTTGCCGGCCAAGGCGCCCCCCGCCAAGAAATCCCCGACCGGGAAGTAGATCCAGCCTATTTCGAGCGGCTGCCCCACAGTTCCTTCAGCCGCGCCTCGCGCCCGCACCCCGACTTGTAGAACTGGTAGCGCACCGGGTTCTTCATGTAGTAGTCCTGGTGGTATCCCTCGGCGGGGTAGAAAACGTCCGCTTTCGCGATCTGCGTGACGATCTCGCCCTTGAACGGCTTATTGCCGGCGAGCGCGGCGCGGGAGGCCTCGACCAGCCGGCGCTGCTCGTCGTTGTGGTAGAAGACGGCGCTCCGGTATTGCGAGCCGTGGTCGCAGAACTGCGCGTCCTTCTGGGTCGGATCGATATTGCGCCAGAAGGCATCGAGCAGCTTCTCGTAGGTGACCTTGGAAGGATCGTACTCGACCTGGACTACCTCGGCGTGGCCGGTGCGGCCGGTCGAAACCTGCTCGTAGGTCGGGTTCCTGGTCTGTCCCCCCATGTAGCCGGACGTCGTGGCGGTCACGCCCGGGACCTTGTCGAAAGCCTCTTCCATGCACCAGAAGCAGCCGCCTCCAAAAGTCGCCTTGGCCGTTGCTTCCGGCCTGGGCGCCGGCGTCTGGGCGTTCAGTCCGACCGGCACGAGGAGAGCCGCAATCAAGAAAGCCATCGGAATCGAGTTCAGTTTCATTGCATCCATCCTTGGGTTGGCTTGTCTATCTTCGCGCCTTGTGAACCCGTGGCTGCGGTCCCTTGCGCCGGCGCAGCTCGGCAAACGCCTCCAGCTCCCAGTGGCGCATGGCGACCAGCATGCTCATCGCGGAGCGCTGCGCGAGGGGCAGCCCGGTGTCTTCGTTCTGCAGCTCGGAGAACTCCCGCGCGATGCGCTTCAGGCGGGCCACTATGGCGGCGCTGGAGGTCCGCGACAGCATGCCGTTCATGACCACCATGTACTCGTGCGGGCGGGCAAACCGCGAGCGGAAATACTCGCTGTGCGCCTGCTCGTTGAAAAAGCGCTGTATGGGTCCGTCCGGCAGCCACGAGAACGTCTGCGATACCAGCAGCTTTATACGGTTGTTGGGCTGCAACTGGATGAACCCCAGCCGGTCGAGCCGGGCGAGCAGCTGTATGCACTCCGCCCGGGAGATGTCGTAGGCGGCTACGATCTGCTCGCAGGTCACGCGGTTCAACGCGCACACGGCCGCCAGAAACAGCTTGCGGTCGGAGACGATTTGCCGTTCCTGCTCCCACGTGAGCTGGGATACGAGGTTCTCCTCCTCGTGGAGTATTCGCGCCAGGTCCGAGAACTCGGCGCGCGTCAGCTCGCAGATCCGGTCCAGGCGCTTCAACGTGAAATCCCGCTTGGAAAACATGCGCTTGACGCTCGCCTCGCTCAGCTTGAGGTTGCGAGCCACCTGCGCGTAGGTGACGCCTCGAGCCCGCAATTCACGCTTGAGCACATCCACGAGCGCCGCGGTTTGTGCCATACGTCGCCTCCTCCCCGGCGGCCTGCCGGGTCTGCGGCTCCGGCAGGCTGCCAGCCGACGGTAGCACCTAATTAGACCCTCGGGCAAACAGGTAGCAACGGCGCAGGTTTTGCTGGCCCGTCGCGTGCTCCCTGACGAAGATGCATGCGCACCGGGCGCATGTTGCGCCGCCGGGCTACGTTCCAGAGGGGAGACTCATGCGAGGAGCCAACGCAATCACCATGATGGGGCAGCGCAAGCCGGATGAGGACACGCGCAGGCGGGCCATGGTGCGCTTGAACGGAATGATGTTCTACTGCACGGGAATCGCGTCGTTCGTGGAAAGCACCGCTCCGCTCGATACGAACCGGCTGATCAAGCTGTCGGCGGAGCACACCGACGTCCGCCCCTGGCTGGAGGAGGTTTGGCTTCCGGGGCGCGCCGCGCACGGGCGCCGGTTCCGGGACTACATCGAAGCCACGTGGCCGGAATTCGAATGGGAGGGCGCGTACCAGGACTTTCGCGATGCCTACCGGCTGCGCACCGCCGGCCGGGTGGGGCCGCCCGGGCTGGCCCTCGAATTCGTCGCGCGCTGTGTTACGGAAACGACGCTGGCGGTGTTCTACCGCACCCTGGCGAGATCGGCCGATGAGCCGGAGTTGAGGGAGCTGACTGCCGCGGCGGCGCGGGACCACGCCGCGTATTTCAGCTATTTCCGGCGCCTCTACGAGCGCGTCAGCGGTCGCCGGCGCGCCGGACTTACCGCCGCCTGCCGCGCCGCGATTGCTTCCTGCCGCTCGGCGCGCGAAGTGGATGTTGCCGCGGCGTTCCATCCTCTTGGTCATCACTGGCACGGTGGGTGGGTTTTCCCGGAACTGACCTATCCGGAGTTCCTGGCGCGCCTCGCGCAATTGCTCAAGCGCCAGGCCCGGCTGGGACCCATGGAACGGCTGCTCTTCAGACCGTGGCTCAATCCACCGGCGAAGACGAGTGAACCCGCCGCGACGGTCCCGCCGAGCGGGGTGCGAAAAGGCGCTGGAACCGGCGGCGCCCTGGCGCGAGCGGCGTAAGGTCCCGAGCGATGGCTGCGTGTGCGACTTCCGGAGGACGAGTAAACTCCGAGGACGAGTGAGGCGTAGCGCCCAGGAGAACGGAAAATGGCGCAGGACCCGGCGAATACCGCACCCCCCGGCAGGGAAATCGCCACGCTCGCTGGCGGCTGCTTCTGGTGCCTGGAGGCTGTGTTCGACGAGCTGAAGGGCGTCGAGGCGGTCGAGTCCGGCTACATGGGCGGCCGGACCCGGAACCCCACCTATCACCAGGTTTGCGAGGGGAACACGGGCCACGCCGAAGTGGTGCGCATCACGTTCGACCCGGCCGCGGTGTCGTTCAACGACCTGCTGGAGGTGTTCTTCGTGATCCATGATCCGACCACGCTCAACTACCAGGGCAACGACGTCGGCACCCAGTACCGTTCGGCGGTCTTCTATCACAACCCCGGGCAGCAAGCGGCCGCCGAGGCCGTGATCGCGAAGTTGAACGCGGCGAAGCTGTGGAACGACCCCATCGTGACCGAGGTCGTCCCGGCGGTGGAGTTCTACGTCGCGGAGGGTTATCACCAGGAGTACTTCGCGCTCAATCCGTCCCAGCCGTATTGCCGGGCGGTAGTCGCCCCGAAGGTCCAGAAGTTTCGCAAGCACTTCCTCGAGAAGCTCAAGCGTACCGCCTGACGGCTCCGCGCGAAGACTCCCTGCACGGGCAGACTTGAAGTTCGGACTATAAGTCCTTGACTTCATGCGTAAGCATTGCGTGCCGGGGCAAAGTGCGGCGCGTTTCCGCGCATTTGCCGGGATGAGCGGCGCAGCGCGAGCGAGCGCGACAAGCGCGTCCTCTTTCGCGCAACCGCGCAACCGCCGCTCTCGAATCCGCGTGTCGCATCGGTGTTGTACAGAATGAAAAATCCGTCGAGAAGACGAAAAAATGCTTGCAAGGTTGCATGGACATTGGCATTCTCTACACGCCGAATTCATTCTTACACGGCGTGTCCAACCACAGGGCGCTGACTTCAGCGCACATTACCGGGAGAGCAATATGGCGAAAGCTAAGAAGGGCAAGGCTTCGAAGAAGAAGGTAAGCAAGGCGGCGAAGAAACCCGCGAAGAAGAAGAGCGCGCGCAAACCGAATGCGGCATTCATGAAGCCGATGAGCCCGAGCTCGACGCTGGCGGCGGTGATCGGCGGCAGCCCGATGCCGCGCACCGAAGTCACGAAGAAACTGTGGGGCTATATCAAGCGGAACGGCCTGCAGGACAAGTCCAACAGGCGCATGATCAACTCGGACGACAAGCTGAAGCCGGTATTCGGCGGTCGCTCGCAGGTCTCGATGTTCGAGATGACCAAGCTGGTCAGCAATCACCTGAAGTAATCCGCTTTGCCCATGTCGGCCGGCGCCGCTTGCGGCGACCGGCCGTTTTTGTTTTCAGAGCCGTCCCGACCGCTTGAGCTCGAGGTAGCGGTTCACCAGCGTGATGGCGAGCACCTGCGGCTCCACGTCGAGGCAGATCGCGCCGGCCCCGGCGAGACGCTGGAACGCCCGCTCCCGCGCGCGCAGGTAGTCCGCCGTGGCGGCGTGCGTAAGGGCGCGGTCGAAGCTGTCGATGCGGGTGGACAGCGCGCGCGACAGGATCGCCTCGCGCAGGCTCGCGAGCACGACGAGGTGGCGCGTTCCCATGAGCTTCAGGGCCGGGAGGATCGCGTCGTCGTCCTCGTCTCTCAGGTTGGTGAGGAGCACGACGAGCGACCGCCGCGAGAGCCGCCGCATCACTTCCTGCGCGGCCGACTGGTAATCCGAGGTGAGCCGCGTGGGCTCGAGGTCGTACACCCGGTTCAGTATGGTGTGTATCGTGGCCACCGACTTGCGCGGGGCGAGGTATCGCGGCTCGCCGCTCATCGCGAGCACGCCCACGGCGTCACCCTGGCGCAGGCCGACGTGCGCCAGCAGGAGCGCCGCGTTCAGCACGTGGTCGAAATGCGAGAGATCGCCGTCCTTCGCACCCATGCGCCGGCCGCAATCGATCAGGAGGAGGATGCGCTGGTCGCGCTCGTCCTGATACTCGCGGGTGATCAGGCGGGCAGTGCGCGAGGTCGCTTTCCAGTCGATCGAGCGCAGGCTGTCGCCCTGGCGGTACTCGCGCAGCTGGTGGAATTCCAGGCCCTCGCCGCGCCGCCGCGCCTGCAGGATCCCGATCTGCGAGAGGCGGTTGTCCGTCGCGAGGAGCGTGTAGCGCGCGATCGCCCGGAAATTCGGATACACGCGAACCGGGTTCTCGGCGCCCACGTAGCGCGTCGCCTCCCACAGCCCGAGCGGTGACGCGAGCCGCAGCTCGATCCCGCCGAACCGGAAATCGCCGCGCCGCACCGGCCGCACGCGGTAGGTGAGCTCCGCAAAGCGGCCGGGCGCGAGGTCCACGCGTTGCGGCAGCAGCTCCGACTCCAGTGCCTCGGGGTGGTGATCGTGCACGGCCATCCTGAGCGTGGCGCGCCCCTGGTTCGCGAGCCGCAGCGCGACCTCCTGCGCCACCCCGAGCGAGAGCGAGCCCGCCACGGCGCGCCGCGCCGCGGGAGAGGGGACGCGGGTCACCAGAGCGGCGTCGGTCAGGGCCAGCACTGCGGCGAGCGCAAACAGCGCGGTCCAGGGGCCGGCGAGTGCCGGGAAGATCGAGGCGACGACGCCGGCGGCGAGCAGGCCGGCGACCGCGGCCAGCAGCCGCGGCGACGGCAGCAGCCAGCGCGCCCGGTTCATTTGCGCGGGGCTTCCACGCGCTCGATGAGGGACTTCAGGATCATATCGCTCGACTGGCCTTCTATCTCGAGCTCGGGCGCGGGCGTAACCCGGTGGCGGAGCGCGGGCAGCGCCATGCTCTTGACGTCATCGGGAGTCACGAAATCGCGCCCCGCGAGGAGGGCGGCCGCGCGAGCGGCGCGGGTGAGCGCGATACCGCCCCGGGGACCGGCGCCAGCGGCGACGCCCGGCCAGTTGCGCGTCCCGCGCGCGAGCCGTACAGCGTAGTCGAGCACGCGGTCGTCCACCGCCTGGGACGCGGTGATCGTCTGCAGCGCGAGCACGGAGGCGGGCTGGATGAGCGTGGCCACCCCGTCCACGTTCAACCGGTCGCCCACCTGCCCCATGGTGACCTGCCGCACCATCCGCGCTTCCTCTTCGGCGCCGGGGTAGTCGATGCGCACCTTGAGCAGGAAGCGGTCGAGCTGGGCTTCGGGCAGCGCGTAGGTGCCTTCCTGCTCTATCGGGTTCTGCGTGGCGAGAACCATGAACGGGGGCGCCAGCGTTTCGCTCTTGCCCTCTATCGTCACCTGGCCTTCCTGCATCACCTCGAGGAGCGCCGCCTGCGTCTTGGCCGGCGCGCGGTTGATCTCGTCGGCGAGGAGCAGGTTGGCGAACACGGGCCCGCGCCGCGTGACGAACTCGCGCGCCGCCTGGTCGTAAAGGGTGTGCCCCGTGACGTCCGCCGGCATGAGATCGGGCGTGAACTGGATGCGCGAATAGGTGCCGGCGAAAGTCTTCGCCAGTGCGCGCACGAGCAGCGTCTTGCCGAGGCCTGGCACGCCTTCCACCAGCACGTGGCCGGCGGCGAGCAGCGCCACGATCACCTGGTCCACCACCTCGGTCTGGCCGACGACCGCCTTGGCGATCTCGGCGCGCATGGCGGCTACGATCTTCGTTGCCTGCTCGAGCTGCTCGGGCGTGGGCTTGTTCTGCTCCATCGTTCTTCCTTTTTTGTTGAAACGGCCAGGTATCAACAGGAGGAAACAGAGATAACTGAGGAAAGCGCTTGACCCTCTGTTCCCTCCGTTGCCCCCTGTTCAAAGCATCGTCTGTTCAAGGCCGCGAAAGCTACGCGCCGTGGTCGAGGCGCGCATGCACCTGCTGCAGCGCGCGCATGAGCGCGATGAACTCCGCGCCCCGCCCCACCGTTCCCGGCGCGATCAGGCGCGCCGCCTCGGCCTCGGTGATCCCGGCGTACGTGGCGAGCCGGGCCGCCCGCTCGCCCGGCGGTAGCGAGGCGAAACCCGGGTGCGCCCGCGCAAGGCGAGCGAGGCAGGCCTCGCGCGCCGCCTCGGCGAGCCGGTCGCGGCCCCGGTTGTTCCAGTGGAAGCGCCCGCTCGCGCGCAGGTGGTCGAGCAGCCGCCGGCGGGCCGGCGGCAGATCGGCGGCCACGGGCCCGAA
>JADMIO010789871.1_pt1 | contig 10832 bp, 7 predicted proteins | sample 8958161 | NCBI WGS metagenome assembly JADMIO01 (sample SAMN16585339, study PRJNA669376) | soil metagenome | isolation source: Crop rotation soil | place: USA: Cullars Rotation, Alabama | collected 2011 | reverse complement strand
CTTTCCCGCGGGTCTCGCGGCCGGCCTGCGCGAACTTGTTCCACGGGCAGACCGCGAGGCAGTCGTCGCAGCCGAAGACGCGGTTGCCGATCCCGGGCCGCAGCGCCGGATCGATCGGGCCCTTGTGCTCGATGGTGAGGTAGGAGATGCAGCGGCGGCTGTCGAGCTGGTAGGGCGCCGGGAAGGCGCCGGTCGGGCAGACGTCGAGGCAGCGCCGGCACGAGCCGCACCGGTCCGGTTCCGGCGCGTCCGGCGGCAGGACCGCGGTGGTGAACAGCGCGCCGAGGAACAGCCAGTTGCCGTGGTGGCGCGAGACCAGCACGGTGTGCTTGCCCTGCCAGCCGATCCCGGCCGCCGCGGCGAGCGGCTTCTCCATGACCGGGGCGGTGTCGACGAACACCTTGACCCCCGCACCGCCGCGCGCGGCGAGGAAGCCGGCGAGCTCCTTGAGCCGGCCCTTGACGACGTCGTGGTAGTCGCGCGAGCGCGCGTAGACCGAGATCGCGCCGCGGTCGCGCTGCCGCAGCACGGCAAGCGGGTCGCCCTCCGGAGCGTAGCTCACGCCGAGCATGACGATGCTGCGCACCGCCTCCCAGAGCGCGCGCGGATCGGCCCGGCGCTCGGCCGTCTCGGCCATCCAGCTCATCGAGCCGTGACGGCCCCGGGCGAGCCAGGCGCCGAGGCGCTCGCGCAGCCGCTCCGTCCCGGCCGCGTCCCGGGTGGTCACGCGCGCGGCGTCGAACCCGAGCACGCGGGCGCGGGCGACGACGGCGTCCTTCAGCGACGCTCCGGTCAGAAGTCGAGGTCGTCGTAGTGCGCCGCCGGCGGCATGCCGGCCACCCGGTCGGCGAGCAGCGCGCGGAACGACGGCCGGGACTTCACCCGGGCGTACCAGTCCTTCGCCGGCTCGCTCGTCTGCCATGGCACGTCGCCGAGATAGTCCACGCACGAGAGATGGGCTGCCGCGGCCAGATCCGCATAGGTCAGGTCGCGGCCGGCGAGCCAGTTCCGCGTCGCGATCAGGTGGCCGATGTAGGCCAGATGATAGTGCACGTTGGCGCGCGCCGCCCGGATGGCGCTCATGTCGGGTGCGCCGCCGCCGCTCTCGCGCGGCATGAAGCGCTTGTCGATCTTCTCGGTCACGAGGTAGCCCGTGACCTCCTCGTGGAACTTGCCCAGGAACCAGTCGAGCAGCCGGCGCACCTCGACCCGGGCCGCCGTGTCCTGCGGCAGCAGGCGGCGGCCGTTCAGAGCGCGCCCGAACGTCTCGTCGAGGTATTCGGCGATCACCCCGACGCCCGGGACGACGAGCCCGTCCGGCGCCACGAGCACCGGCGTCCGCCCGGCCGGGTCGAGCCTCAGGAACTCCGGCCGGCGCTCCCACGCCCGCTCCTCGACCAGCGTCGCGCCGACGCCCAGCTCGGCCAGGACGACGCGGATGAAGCGGGACTGGGGACAGAACGGATAGTGGTGGAGCGTCGCCATGAACCGGTCCGAACGAGGGCGGGCGCAGTCTAGGGCGCGCCGGCCTTTCGGAGTCCTAACGGCCCGGCCCTGGAGCCGATTCGGCTGACGCCGCATCGACTCCAGCTTCCCTCAGCCGCATGTTCGACGGCGAACCGGATCCCACTTCGCCTGAAAATGCTCTAAACCAGCATCTTCCCCTTCTCGTCGATCACCGAGCCGAGCTCGACCCCGGTCTCGCCGAGGTAGTCGTTGAGGAGCATCTCGTTGTGCGCCTTGCCCGACGGGATCATCGGGAAGCAGTTCTCGGTCTTGTCGACCACGCAGTCGAAGATCACCGGCCGGTCGACGTTTATCATCTCGGAGATCGCGGCGTCGAGGTCGCTCGGCCGCTCGCAGCGGATGCCGACCGCCCCGTAGGCCTCCGCCAGCTTCACGAAGTCGGGCAGCGAGGCCGAGTAGCTCTCCGAGTAGCGCCCGCCGTGCAGGAGCTCCTGCCACTGGCGGACCATGCCCATGTACTCGTTGTTGAGGATGAACACCTTGACCGGCAGGCGGTACTGCGCGGCGGTCGACATCTCCTGCATGTTCATCAGGATCGAGGCCTCGCCGGCGATGTCGACGACGAGCGACTTCGGATGGGCGAGCTGCACGCCGATGGCGGCCGGGAGGCCGTAGCCCATCGTGCCGAGCCCGCCCGAGGTCATCCACCGGTTCGGCTCCTCGAACCGATAGAACTGCGCCGCCCACATCTGGTGCTGACCGACCTCCGTGGTGACGAAGGTGTCGCGGCCCCTGGTCAGCTCGTACAGCCGCTGCACCGCATGCTGGGGCTTGATGACCTCCGCGGACGGCCGGTAGGCGAGGCAGTTGCGCGCCCGCCACCCGGCGATGCGCTCCCACCATGCCGCGAGGGCCGGCTTGTCGACCTGCGCGGCGCTCGAGCGCCACAGGCGCACCATGTCCTCGAGCACGTGGGCGCAGTCGCCGATGATGCCGAGCTCGGCGCTGACCGTCTTGTTGATCGACGACGGGTCGATGTCGACGTGGATCTTGCGCGAGTTCGGCGAGAACCCGTCGAGCCGCCCGGTGATGCGGTCGTCGAAGCGCGCCCCGATGTTGATCATCAGGTCGCACTCGAACATGGCGAGGTTGGCCTCGTAGGTGCCGTGCATGCCGAGCATGCCGAGGAACTGCGGGTCCGAGCCCGGGAAGGCGCCGAGCCCCATCAGGGTCGAGGTGATCGGGAAGCCGGTCAGCCGCACGATCTCGCGCAGCAGCGCCGCCGCGTGCGGCCCCGAGTTGATCACGCCGCCGCCGGTGTAGAACACCGGGCGCTTCGCCTGCGACATCAGCTCGACGGCCGTCTTGATCTTGCCGATGTCACCCTTCACGGCCGGACGGTAGGTCTTGTGCTGGTTGCTGCGCGGGCGCGCATACAGGCCGGACTTGAACTGGACGTCCTTGGGCAGGTCGATCACCACCGGGCCGGGGCGGCCGTTGGCGGCGACGTAGAACGCCTCGTGCAGGATGCGCGGCAGGTCCTCGATCGACTTCACCAGGTAGTTGTGCTTGGTGCAGTGCCGGGTGATGCCGACCGTGTCGCACTCCTGGAACGCGTCCGAGCCGATGAGGTGCGTCGGCACCTGCCCGGTGATGCACACCAGCGGGATCGAGTCCATCAGGGCGTCGGTCAGGCCGGTGACCGCGTTGGTCGCCCCCGGGCCCGAGGTGACGAGGACCACGCCGACCTTGCCGGACGAGCGCGCGTAGCCTTCCGCGGCATGGACCGCGCCCTGCTCGTGCCGGACCAGGATGTGGCGGACCTTGTCCTGGTGGAACAGCGCGTCGTAGATCGGCAGCACCGCGCCGCCCGGGTAGCCGAACACGTGCTCGACCCCCTGGTCCCGCAGGGCGCGCACCACCATCTCGGCCCCGGTCATCGTCTCCATCGTCCTGTCCTCCGGATGATCCCTGCAGCGCCCTCGCCGCGGCGGCCGGCCGTCCCGGACGCCGTGCGGGCAACAAAAAAGGGTCCCGCGGGACCCTGAAAGCGCCACCGGCCGGCAAACGGGCCTAGACCCGCTCCGTCGACGGCGCTCCTGCTACGATGAGATCCGCGCGCATGCGTCTGCCTCGTAAACGCCGCGAACGCTATCCGAGGGCGCGCAGGGGGTCAAGCCGCAACCGGCCGTCGGCTCGCCGCCGAGGGTCCGGTTTTGCGTGTCGTCAGGGGTCCGGTTCCACGTGTCGCCCGGCACCCCTGCGCGCGCCGACCGCATCAGCCGCGGCCGCCGCCCCGTCTCGCCCCGGACAGGACGAGCGGCGCCGCGGCGCGGCCATCGGGCGAGCGTTCGAAGGCGAGCGCGATGATCCGATCCGATCGGCCGATGTCGGAGCGGTCGCCCGTGTCCGGGACGAGACGCTCGTCGCAGGCGAGCCGGGGCACCCTGTGGTCCGCACCCTGGCTGAAGCGGGCGATCAGCGCCTGGACCTCGTGGGAGGGACACGGCGCGCTGAAGAAGTAGCCCTGGACCTCGTCGCAGCCCTCGATCCGGACGGCCTTCAGCTGGTCCTCGGTTTCGACCCCTTCGGCCGTCGTGGTCATGCCGAAGCTGAGGCCCAGCCCGGCGATGGCCCGGACGATGATCCGGCCGCTCGCGTCGCTGTCGAGGCCGCGCACGAACGAGCGGTCGATCTTGATCTTGTCGAACTGGAAGTTCTTGAGGTAGCCGAGGCTCGAATATCCCGTCCCGAAGTCGTCGAGCGAGATCCGGACGCCGAGGGCGCGCAGCTGCCGCAGCAGATCGTAGGTCTGGTCCGAGGTTTCGAGCAGGACGGATTCGGTGACCTCCAGCTCGAGGCGATCCGGCGCAAGACCGGACGACGCGAGGGCGTTGACGACGATCGACACCAGATCGCGGTTGCGGAACTGGATCGGCGAGAGGTTGACCGCGACCCGGATGTTGCCCGGCCAGGTCGCCGCTTCGGCGCAGGCCTCCCGCAGCGCCCACGCCCCGAGCGGGGCGATGAGCCCGGTCTCCTCGGCGACCGGGATGAACTCCGCCGGCGGGATTGCGCCCCGCTCCGGATGGTTCCACCTCAGCAGCGCTTCGAAGCCGGTCAGGCGGTTCGTGGCCAGGTTGACCAGCGGCTGGTAGAACAGTTTGAACGCGTTCTGGACGAGGGCGCCCCGCATCTCGACCTCGATCGCCCGGCGGGCCTGGACGTGGGCGTCCATCCCGGGCTCGAAGAAGCGGTAGTTCCCGCGTCCGGCGGCCTTGGCGCGGTACATCGCGAGGTCGGCCATCTTGAGCAGCTCGCCGGCGTCCGCGGTGTCGCCGGGTGCGACGGCGATGCCGCAGCTCGTGCCGATCAGCAGTTCCCTGCCGTCGATGGAAAACGGCTCCCCGAACAGGCCGATCAGCCGCTCGGCCAGAGCCGCGGCGCTTCCCGGGTGCTCCTTCGCGAGGTGGAGGACCGCGAACTCGTCTCCGCCGAGCCGCGCGATGGCGCCCTGCCCCTCGAGCGCGTCGCGGAGGCGATCGGCGACCTGGCGCAGCAGGGCGTCGCCGATGGCGTGCCCGAGGGTGTCGTTGACGCTCTTGAAGCCGTCCAGATCGAGAAACAGCAGGGCGAGCGTCTCCGGGGTGCCCGCGAGCCGCGCGAGCGCTTCGGTCAGCTGCTCATGGAACAGGACCCGGTTGCCGAGCCCGGTCAGGGCATCGTGGTGGGCGAGGTAGCGGATCCGGTCTTCCGAGCGCTGGCGCTGGCTGATCTCCTTGGTCAGGTCCTGGTTGACCCGGACGAGGTCGCGGGTGCGTTCCTCCACCTTCGACTCGAGCGTCTCGCGCAGCACCTGGTTGGCGCTCTGCGCGGCCTCCTCGGCCCGCTTGCGTTCGACCTGGGCGTTCACGCGCGCCAGCGCCACCGGGAAATCGACCGGCTTGGTGACGTAGTCGTTCGCCCCGAGCTCGAGCGCCTCGACGATGTCGGTGCTCTGGATCTTGGCCGTGACCATGATGATCGGCAGCGAGGCGAGGGTGTGCGACTGGCGCAGGCGGCGCAGCACGCCGATGCCGTCGATGTCGGGCATCATGACGTCGAGCAGGACGGCGTCGAATTGCTGCTCTCCGGCGAGCCGGAGCGCCTCGCGGCCGCCGTCCGCCTCGGTCACGTGGAAGCCCCGCCGCTGGAACCGGCGCGTGAGGATCGCCCGGTTCTCGGCAATGTCGTCGACGATCAGGAGCCGCGGCGCGGAGGGCGACGCCTCCGCCGGCCCGAGCGGCGCGAGACCGCTCGCGTGTGCACCTTGCGACATCGTCTGCACTCCCCTTACACAGCTCATTCTACGCCGCACGATCGAGCGGCTGTCCGGCCCGGCCCGCCTGATCGGCCGAGGCCGCATCGGCCGGCTCGTCCTCCACCCGCATCGCAGCGGGTATCCGGAGCGTGAAGCAGGACCCGCGGCCGCGTTCGCTGCGCACCGCGATGCCCCCGCCCATCAGGGCGGCGAGCTTCTGGCTCAGCGCGAGGCCGAGACCGGTCCCGCCGTACCGGCACGAGGTCAGCGCCGAGGCCTGCGCGAAGTTCTGGAACAGCCGCGCGAGCTCGTCCTTGCCGATGCCGATGCCGGTGTCCTGCACCGCGATCTCGACCCAGTCGCCGGCCCGGCCGGCATCGCGCTTCACCGAGACGGTGATGACGCCGTCGGTGGTGAACTTGGCGGCGTTGCCGAGCAGGTTGAGCAGCACCTGGCGGAGCTTGGTCACGTCCGTCGTCACCGATCCGACCCCTTGCGGGATCCGCTCGACGAGCTGGTTGCCGTTCTCGAGCACGAGCGACCGCGACGTGGCGATCACGTCCGCGACCACCGTCCTCAGACAGGCCGTCTCGACCGAGAACTCGATCGTGTCGGCCTCGATCTTGGAGAGATCGAGCACGTCCGTGACCAGCGACAGGAGATGCTTGCCGGCGGACCGGATCCGGTGCAGGTCGGCGACCTTGCCGGACGGGCCGCCCAGGTCCTCGGCCTCCTCGAGCAGGATCTCGCTGTAGCCGATGACCGCGTTCAGCGGGGTCCTGAGCTCATGGCTCATCTTCGCAAGGAAGATCGACCGGGCGTGGCTGGCGCGCTCGGCCGCGTCCTTGGCCTGCCGCAGGCGGTCGGACGTGGCGCGGTGCCGCTCGAGCTCGCGCTCGAGGTCGGACCGCATCGAGATCACGCTGCCGTAGTAGATCGCCATCCACGACATGTAGACGGTGGCCGACAGGATCGAGATCCATCCGACCGTGGCCAGCTCGGCGCGCGGCAGGCGCTCCGGGAATCCGAACAGCCAGGCTGCGCCGCAGAACACCAGGAGGTTGGCCGAGAACAGGCCGAGGGGCAGGATGAGCCGGCCGGAGAAGTAGAAGAATCCGAGCAGCAGGCTGACGATCAGCCACGGCATGAACGGCGAGCTGACGCCCCCGTAGTGGAACGACCCGTAGAGCGAGGCGAAGGCCAGGAGCTGGATCGACAGGAGAGCGACGAGCTGCAGATTGCGCGTCGCCCTGAGGGCGAACGGAAGCAGCCAGAACGAGCAGATCGTCAGGATGAGCGCCCAGCACGCGATCCCCGGCTCGGGATCGGTGCGGTAGAGGAAGATGCTGATCGCCTGCGCGAGGGCGGGACCGAACAGGTGCGTGAACACGAAGTTCCGGGCGAGGCCGTGCTCGGAGCGCTCGCGCTTGATGGCTTCCGGGATGAACCAGTCCAGGACGCGCAGGACCCTGTCGAACACCCCGGCCTCGGTCACGGCACCGCCCTCCTCGCAACCGGCGGTCAGAGTTGCCTGCGGAGGTTGAGACTTCCTTGGCATCGGCGGCATCCCGGGCGCTCGGCCGGACTCGGGGTTAATCGATCGGGCCGCGCCCGGACCCGGCGGTCCGGCCGCGCCTTTGTCTCCGGCCAGCCGGATCGCCGGCGGCGATCAGGCGGCGGCCCGCGCGAGGCCGGGCCGGTTCTGGGATGCGAGCTCGTCGCTGGCCAGACGCACGCCCGCCTTCAGGCGCGCGACCGCGTCGCGGACGTTCTGCTCGGTGTGGTGCGCCATGACCTGCATCCGGAAGCGCGCCGAGCCCTTCGCGACGGCCGGATACTCGACCAGGTTGGCGATGAGGCCGAGCTCCGGGAGACGCCGGCTGACGAGGCGCGCGAGGCTTTCGGCGCCCATCTTCACGGCGACGATCGCGGACGGGGCGCCGTAGACCTCGAGCCCCGCCTCCCGGAGATGGGCGCGCAGGCTCAGCACGTTGCGCAGCATGTCGGCGCGCAGCTGCCGGCCTTCGGCCGACTCCACGATGTCGAACGCCTTCAGGACGACGGCGGCCTGCACGGGCGACAGCGCGTTGGAGAACGTGCACGGCGGGCTGTAGAAGCGCAGGTATTCCTTGACGGCGCGCGACCGCGTCGCGACGAAGCCGCCGTTCGAGGCGAAGGTCTTCGAGAAGCTCCCCATCACGAGGTCGACCTTGCCGACGAGCCCCTGCAGGCCGATGTGCCCGCGGCCGTCCTCGCCGAGGCAGCCGAGGTCGTGCGCGACGTCGACGACCAGCGTCGCCCGGTACTCGCGGCAGAGATCCTGCATCGCGGCGAGGTCGGGTGTGTCGGAGTCCATCGAGAACAGGCCTTCGGTGACCACCAGGATGCCGTTCTCGGTGTCCCTGGCGCGGATCTTCTCGAGCCACTGCCGGCAGTGTTCCACGTCCAGATGCCGGAACAGGTAGACGTTCCGGGTCGCAGCGCTCGCGCCTTCCTGCAGGCAGGTGTGCGCCAGGCTGTCCATGACGACGTGGTCGGCGGAGCGGACGAGGCCGCGGATGACCCCGAACCCCGCCGCCCACCCGGTCGGGAACAGCACGACCTCGTCCATGTCGAGGAACTCGGCGATCCTGCGTTCCAGCGCGACCGAGTAGCTCGTGTTGCCCACGAGCGCCGGGGAGCCGGCGCTGTGCACGCCATGGCGGCGGATGACCTCCTGGGCGGCCGACTTGATGGCCGGATGCGCCGACAGGCTCAGGTAATCCTGCGAGGCGAAGTTGATGCCTTCCATCGCGGCGCCGCGGTCGTCCCGGGCGGCGCAGGTCGCCCCCGGCCCGCCGTCCGTCGCGCGCGAAAACGGCCAGAGGCCGTTGCGGCGGCGCAGGTCCTGCCAGCCGAAGAAGGCTTCCACCCGCGCGAGAAGGTCGCTCCCGCTCGGGACGCGGAAGTCCCGCATGCTCCCGGACAGGGCCGCGGGCGGGATGGGATGGGTTCCGTGGGCCGACATGCGCTCTCCTGTCACGTTCTTGATCCTTGTCGGACCGGTTGTAGCAGGAGAGCGTTACGTCGATCTTTAGGTCCGGAAGACTTCGCGGCGATCGCCTTCCTGATCTGCCGCATACTTAAACGTCTGTGTGCCGGAGCGGGCAGTTTCCGTCGTCCCACCGTTTCGGGATGATCTCTGACGACACTGTCCGTCATTCCGGGGCGGGCCGGAGGCCCGAGCCCGGAACCCAAGAACGAAGGCGGATCAGGACGGTGCTGAGCCGTCCCGCTTCATTCCCGACCGCCTCCGCTCATGGCTTTCGACGCCTGCGGCGCCGCCCTTCGGGTCGGCCCGCCGCTTCGCGGCGACCGGAATGACGACCTCCCGAACCCATCAGCCGGAACCTTCTCAGACCCGGCGAGCGCAACCGAAGGTGTGATTCGTCCTCACGCCCGCGCGGCGGCGAGGCAGCCGCGGATCTTGTCGAGCAGGCGCGGAAGGTCGATCGGCTTGGTGTCGAAATCGGCGCAGCCGATCTCGATGCTCCTGCGCCGATCGCTCGCCAGGGCATGCGCGGTGAGCGCGATCACCGGGATCCCGGCCGTGTCCGGATCGGCCTTGATGTGCTGCGTCGCCTCCCAGCCGTCCATCTCGCCGAGCGCCACGTCCATCAGGATGATGTCCGGACGCTCGCGGAGGGCCGCATCGATGCCGGACCGTCCGTCGACCGCGCAGCAGACCTCGAAGCCCTGCCGTACCAGGCGCCGGGTCAGCATGTCCCGGTTCATCTCGTTGTCCTCGACCAGCAGGACCTTGGGCATGTCGTGTTCCCTCACCCCGTCGGCTTCGCCGACTCGACCTCTCCCAGGGGGAAGAGGCAGCTTCCTCACCCGGTCGGCTCAGGCGGCCCACGCCAGCGCCGGGCGCTCGCCCGAACCGTCTCGCGCGTCGCGAGCCTCCTCGGGCTCCGGCGACGCCCCGCCGACGGGAAGGCGGACGGTGAAGCAGCTGCCGACGCCGTGCTGGCTTTCGACCAAGATGTCGCCGCCCATCAGGCGGCAGAGCTTCTGGCTCAGCGCGAGGCCCACGCCCGTGCCGCCGTACTTGCTCGAGGTCGCGTCCTCGACGCCGTCGAACTGCCGGAACAGGCCGGGGAGCGCGTCCTCGGGGATGCCGATGCCGGTGTCGCGGACGGCGACGGCGACCTCGTCGCCGGACGCGCCGTGCCGGCGCGTGGCGGTCACGAGGATGCTGCCGCCGTGCGTGAACTTGGCCGCATTGTCGATGATGTGGAACAGGGACTGCTCGGTCTTGTGCGCGTCGCAGCGCACGAGCCCGAGGCACCCATCGAGCTCCAGGCTCAGCCCGGTGCCGTTGCCGGCCGCGCGCTTGCGGCAGCGCTCGGCGGCGCTGCGGACCAGGGCTGCGAAATCGACCGTCTCGACGAACAGCTCCATCTTTCCGGCCTCGATCTTCGACAGGTCGAGCACGGCGTTGACGATCTTCAGCAGGTGCTGCCCGGCGCCGTGGATCTTGTTGAGGTCCTCGACCGTCGCCGTGTCTCCCTCGGCCTCCGCGTCCTCGAGGAGGATCTGGCTGTAGCCGATCACCGCGTTGAGGGGCGTGCGCAGCTCGTGGCTCATCTTCGCGAGGAACTCGGCCTTGGCGGCGTCGGCGCGCTCGGCCTCCGCGGCGGCGCGGCGCAGTTCGACGGCGGTCGCGAGATGCTGCCGTGCGGCCGCCTCGAGCTCGACGCCGGACGCGAGGACCTTCGCATAGTACGACGCCATCATGGCCACGTAGAGCGCGGCCGCCGAGGTCGAGACGATCCCCAGGCCCTGCAGGGCCGCGGCCGGCATGGCGCTCGTCGCGGACAGGCCGAGAACCTGCAGGCCGAAGTAGGCCGCGACGTTCGCCGCGAACAGGATCGGGACGGTACGCCGGAGCGCCGGCGACGATCCGAGGTAGAAGCAGGCCAGCAGGGGGATCGTGAGCACCCACGGCAGTGTCGGAGAGCTCACGCCGCCTTTCCAGCACATTGGGATCCTAAGCTTAGAATTCCACGTGGACAAGTTGTCG
>JADMIO011426317.1_pt1 | contig 10834 bp, 8 predicted proteins | sample 8958161 | NCBI WGS metagenome assembly JADMIO01 (sample SAMN16585339, study PRJNA669376) | soil metagenome | isolation source: Crop rotation soil | place: USA: Cullars Rotation, Alabama | collected 2011 | reverse complement strand
CCGCAACGGCGTGTTCAGCGACAACGTGATCGTGTTCGCGTCGGCTACGGCGAACGGCGCGGTCAACGTGGGCCCTGGTACCGCCCCGGAATCATTCACTTTCGCCCGCAACTGGTGGTATTGTGCCGACCAGCCCTCGCTGAGTCGCTTGCGGCTGCCGAAAGAAGAATCCGACGGCGTTTATGGCCGTGATCCCGCGGAGGCGAAGGGAAGGGCGGGTGCGAGTGCGTGGGTCCGACCCTAGCGGCACGGAGTCCGCGGCACCGAAATCACGGACGTCCTCGAAGCTGCGGCGGTCGACCGCCAGGTGAGACAGCATGGGGCCACGTGATGCGCACTCCGCGACTTGACCACCTGAACTACGGTGACGCGGCGCGCGATGGCGTTGCGGTGAGATCGACCCGGAGTCGCGCGATGGCCTCCATGATGTTTCCCTCGGCCACGGAGCCGGTGGATGCGTCCAGAACAAGCGCGGCTTCACTCCTCCTGCCGTGGCGGGCGAGCGCCAGCGCGATGGGATACGTGATCGCCGGCTGGCGCGCAAACAGCCGTGCGCCCTTTTCGAGTTCCGCCAGCTCCTCGGCGTTGGGGGACAGCTCGCAACGCGCCCACGCTTCGCCCAGGAGAGCGAAGATCTCGGGGAGAGGTGGAGTTTGCTTGGCGGCGCGGCGCAGCGGCTCGAACACCGGGGCGAGCTCGGTGTAGGAGAAGCGTTTGGTTTCCGGCTCTCCTCGACGCAGGGCGGTGAAACGCAGCCGGGCCAGCTCGAAGTATGCCCGCGGCCGGGCAACGCCCAGCGCGGTCGCCGGTTCGAGAAACTCGCGCGCCCCCTCGTCATTGCCCGCGTCGATCTCGCAGAGCCCCATCGTCGCCAGCAGCCGCGGATCGCGATCGCCCGTGTCGTAGGCGCGGTGCAGGGTCCGGCGCGCTTGCGCGATGTAGGGTTCGCGTGCGCGCGGCAGGCGGCGCTGGACGTGGCCGATTGCGAGTCGTTCCCACTCGCCGCGCACGCGTGCGATTTCGTTGGGAGTCGCGCGCCTGACTTCGAATTCGGGGAGCGGTGGCAGTTTGCCCGGATTGATCCAGACCGGACTTCCCGCCGCCTTCGGAAGGTAATCGCTGAGGCGATCGCGCAGCTCCGAAAAATCGAAGCCGAAGTTCGCCTCGAACACCGCTTCGTTGATCGGGCCTTCGGCAGCGCGGGCGACAAATTTCCACAGCGCGTCGCGCGTGGCGCCCCCGGAGACAATCGCCCACCGGACGAACAATTCCTGCGTGGAGGCTCGTATTTCGGCGTGGCGCGGATGCCGGCTTTCCATGGCCCGTGCGGCCTCGTTCGCGAATAGCTCGGATGCGGGCAGCACCGCGCGCGGGCGGGTTGCATCGCCCGCGAGGGCGCTCGCTTCCGACGAGTTTTGCCAGAGCAGCGGTCCGAGCGTGATGGGATCCAGCACGAAATCCGCGCCGCGCCACGCCCGCTCGACGCCGTCGATGAACCACGCCGGCAGCTCGGGCACGCGGCGCTGCAGGAGATAACGCACGTGGCTCGGGGCGACGCTGAGCGTGGAGGCGTCGAAGAGCGCCTCGTCGATGTACACGATGGACGCGTGCATGTCGCGGTCGCTGAGCCGCATGTTCGGCGCGATGTTGATCCGATTCTCGCGCGACGCTTCGCCGCGACGTGTCCGGTCCTCGCCGTCCGGCGCGGCCTGCAGCTCTCGCTGGATTTCAACACTGAGCGTCTGCTTCAGATCCTGCGTGTACAGCACGAACACCGCCGGCAAGTCCAGCGCCAGGAAATCCTCCGGCACCAACGTGCCCACGAGCTGCTTCTTGGTCAGCCACGCCTCGACGAACTGGCGCGTCGTCGAGGAGGAGCATCGCGCAAGAAACTCGGTGCCTCCGGCGGCCACATACAGCCACGGTACCGTGGAGATCGATTCTTCGACGAGCATCGGCGGCAATTCGACGGCGTCGGCCGCGCGGCCTGGCAGGACGCCCGCTCCGGCGAGCAACGCGAGCGCGAGGCGTGCTGCGGCGCGCGTGATTTTCACCTGACTTCCTCCGTTGGACCGATCTTCACCGCGAAATCGTACAGGCGGAGGTTCAGAAACTCCTCGGCGCGGCGATAGACCGCCGCATGCGTTTCGGGCGGCGCCGCGGCGAACGCCGGATCCAGTTCGAGAAAATCGGCTGGTCGGCCCAGACCCTGCAGCCTGGCGCGCAGCTCACTCCCCGACGCGTCAATTGCGGTGTTCCGCTTCGGTTCGAACAAAAGGAATACGGGATTGGTCAACGCGTCCGCCTGGTCGATGACCGAGAGTTTCATCCAGTCCGCCGCCTGGTGATCGATCAACGCGACGGGGATATCGCTCCGGTTTTTCTTCCGCCCACCGTGGGCGGCCTCTTCCGATCGCAGCCACATCCGCAGATCCATCGGCGCGTCGAACGCGAGGCCGCAGCGAAACGCCGCCGGCTCGAGCTGCAACGCGCGCACGGCGAGGTAGCCGCCGAACCCATGCCCGAGCGTGGCGACGCGCTTGCGATCAAAGACCCGGTCGGCATTCGACCGGGCGATCCATTCGATCGCCTTCAAAGCGTCGTCCACCGCCACGCGATCGACGCCGGCCCGCAGTACGTTCAGGTCCGCATTCCTGACACCCGCGACGCAACGGTGATTCAGGCGCGCCACGACGAAGCCCAGATCTGCGAATACCTGGGCCTCCGGATCAAATGCGCGTTGCGCGTGTCCGGGAAACCCGGAAGGAAAAACCACCAGCAGGGGTGGCGGATTGAGGCGCGGCTGGGCTGGCCATGTCACATACCCGCTGAGGTGGACGCCGTCGGGCGCGTCAAATTCGAAGAAGCGGGTCTGGTTGAGCTTTGCCGCCTGAAGCCACGGGCGGCGATGGAGGACCGCGAGCACGAGGTCTTCCGGTCGCTGGTAAACGAATACGCGTCCCGCGTCACTGCCGCCCGTCACCCGCAACAGCACCCGCGCACGTGTCTCGCTCCAGTCCAGGATCTCGACGATCCGGTGGGGAAATTTGGACGCGAGTTCTTGCTGGACCTTGGCCAGCTCCGGGTCGCGCCAGGAGGTGGCGGGGTGAATTGCGTCCACGTGTTCGCCGACAAGCTTGAGCCGATACCAGTCGAACACGTGCGGGTCGCCTGGCGGCGCAGGCCAGTCACCGCCGAATTCCCGGACATTGCCGGTGCGGATATCGACGAGATGCTGGGCCGGAATGTTATAGGCCCCGTGGGTTTGAAAAACCAGCTGCTCGCGGTCATTCGGCAGAAATCCGAGCATGTCCAGGTGGGGCATCCGCCAGTGCACGGATTCGTTTCGAGTCGCCTGCAGTTCCTGGGTCGTGCGGAGCAGGTCCGCCATCGTGCGCCGCGCCTCCGCGGGCGTCTCCTGGAAATCGCGGGCGTCGATCAGCGCGCCGCGCTGTCGTCCGTCCGCATCCACGGCGAAGATCGGCGAGACGATGGTGGGGCCGTCCGGGTTGGGCGCGAGCCGTCCCGATTTGTCCGGGACCGGCGGCAACGGAACGATCCGCTCGACCGGGGCGAACACCAGCCGCGTGTCCGTGGCCCAGCGCATGAAACGAAGCGGCAGCGGCAGGTGGTCGGCGGGTGGAGGCGCGGCATCGCGGCTGAGGTCGGCGCTGATCTTCTGTTTCGGACCCGGGGGTTCGACGCTCATCATCACGATGGTGAGATCCCTCCCGACCTGCGCGGTGTAGGCGATGCGCTGACCGTCCGGCGAGAGCGCCATCATCTCGCCCAACGGCGGACGAAACAGAGCCTCGACCCGGTCGTCGAAGGGCGCGGCGCCCGCCGGGGCAAGCAGAACGAGCGACGCGAAAAAGGGAAGGCGGGGCGGCCTCACGGGTGGAAGCGAAATCAGCACCCGCCGGGGCGCAAAGGGAAAACACTTTTCCGATGCGGGTTTCGCCACTGCGGCTGCCGCCCCACCTTTGCTTGGCAGTCCTACAGGACTGCCTGCGAACTAATGGGAGCCGCACCCGACCTTCGATGAGGGGCGTCAACGTGTGAAACTCTTTTAGATGGGTCGCGCATGCGGCCACGCCCCGAACAGCCGCAGAGCTCCCCAACCATCACCCCTCCGACATCGCGTACGATTACCTGAGGACCGAATTTTGAGTGGTGAATATGCCCCCGGGCACGCGCTCATGACGAACGTCTTGGCGCCGGAGATTGGCGTCAGTCGCACGCCGATCAGGATCACTCCGCGTGCGAGTGACATTGTGTATGTGTATGGTGCACTGCGCGTGCGCGGGGCGGAACCAGCCAGGCCCGCTTCGGCCAACACGTGTCACGACAAACACACTGACACGGCACCCCGGTCGTCTGCTCGCCCTGATTGGCATGAATCCGATCACTCGGCGGCCCGCTTGAACCGCGCCGGCCGCAAAAGGCGGGACATCACGCGTGAGTTTCCGCGGGGCACTTAGGTCGCGCGCACCACGCCGCCGTCGACCCGGACCGCCGCGCCGTTTGTCGCGCTCGCCAGAGGTGAACACAGGAACGCGACCACGTGCGCGACCTCGTCGACCGTGGCGAAGCGCTGCAGGAGCGACGTGGGGCGGACGCTGCGAAAGAACTCCCGCTCGAACTCCTCGGGTGTCTGCTTCGCGTCGGCCGCGAGCGCACCGAGAAAATCAGTGACGCCTTCCGACGACGTGGGCCCAGGCAGCACGGCATTGACGGTCACCTGGGTGCCGCGCGTGAGTCGGGCGAGTCCGTTGACCAGCGCGATTTCAGCCGCCTTCGTCATTCCGTAGTGAATCATTTCCTCGGGAATCTGGACGCCGCTTTCGGACGACATGAAGATCACCCGCCCCCAATTGCGCTGCAACATCGAGGGGAAGAACGCACGGGTGAGTCGCACGCCTGACATCACATTCACCTGATAGAATCGCTCCCATTCCGCGTCGGGAATATCGGCGAATGGCGTGGGCGCGAAGATGCCAGCGTTGTTGACGAGAATGTCGACCGCGCCCGCTTGCGCGACCAGCGCCGCGCAACCGGCGGCCGAGGAAACGTCCGCGGCAATGCCGCGGGCTCTGCCACCGATTTTGCGGACTGCCGCATCGACCGAGGATTGGGTGCGTCCGTTGACAATCACGTTCGCACCCTCCGCGGCGAGGCTGCGTGCAATGCTGAAGCCGATACCTTTGGTCGAGCCAGTGACGAGAGCGGTTTTGTTTTCTAGTTGGAGGTTCATAGATTTGAAGCGGCGGGTGCCGGGTGGGAAAGGATTCGCGAAGCCGAAGTCGTCGCAACCCAACGCGTCGGAATGTCGCGCCCCAGGATAGCGTCAGGATGAGCGGACCTTCCCAGCGCCGGTCACCTCCGGACCTAAACGGTACACCTTCTCTGCCAGTAGACGGCGCGCTTCGCGACGTCGTGCGACCACCAACGAGAGGCGAGAGCCTGACATAAAGCGCCGGTGTGGACCGCTGCGCAGGCCCGGCCCAGGCATCTTAAAACAACGCCTGCCTCGCGGAGAGATTCGACGCGGATACGGGACGGAAATCAGGCATTCCGCTACCTCGGTTGGCGGGAGTGCGCGTGGTAAAGAGCGTCACGGAAGCTCCTGGACACGGCGCGAGGATCAAGCGCATTTCACCGAGGCCTCACGCGAGACGCCGAGTGCCGGCGGACCACGCCGCACGGGTGTCCGCGCTACGGGGTGCGATCAACCGCGGTCGCGGGCGCGCTTTGATGAGTAGCTGCCGGGGCGGTGCCGTCAGCGCCCGGCTGCTCCGCATGCCAGGCCGCGATGCGCGCGCGCAGCTGGGCCATTGAAAGCGGCTTCACGTAGTATGCGGCGGCGCCGAGCGCGTGCGCGCGCTGCACGTCGCTCGCGTGCTCGGAGCCGCTCAGGACCGCGACCGACAAGGGCGGGACGAACTGCCGCTCGCGAATCCACGACAGCAGCTCGAAGCCGCTCACGTTCGGTATCTTCAAGTCCAGGAAAACGAGATCCGGCTGGCGTCGACCCGTCCCCGAACGACTTGCCTCGAGCTCCTGCATTGCGATGTGGCCATCAACAGCGTGGATCACGTCGCATCCGTAGCCACACCGGTCCAGGATCCAGCGAAAGAAAAAGGCGTCGTCTTCCGAATCTTCGATAAGGAGAACAAGTGGACGTGGAAGCGGGCTGGACATGGCTCAGGTCGGGTAGGCCTGCTGCAACTTCATCGACCGCCCCGCCAACAGCTTTTCCATGAGACCACGAGAGTCGAGGGGTTTACTTTCCGCTCCTCGCGTAGGGAAAGTCCCGCAATCGACGCAGACCGTTTGCAGACTCACCGCGCCGCCATCGACCCACGCCGGTGGTCCTGCTTACGGCGGCGTGATTTCCTCAATCTCAACCAACACCGGCTTGCCGGGCGCGCAGTCGGCCTTCAGCGCCACGAAACGCTCGCGATATCGATCGTAGATCGGCCACAGCGCGCTGCGATCAGTCTCGGGAATGGGCAGCGCGTCGATGGCCGCGCGCGAGAAGAAGCCAAACTTTCCCTCGACGATTTCCGGGGGCAGGGCGGGGAGGGGGACTTTGCAGCGAAAGAGAAACATGAGCCAGTGGGACTGCCCTTCGTACGCCTTCTCGGCGATCATCGCGAAGAGATGAAAGTCGGCCGCCGTGACGTGGTGTCCCGTTTCCTCGAAGGTCTCGCGCACCGCACATTCAAACGGCGATTCGCCGATGGCGGTCTCGAGTTTCCCGCCAATCGGGCTCCATATGCCGAGATTCGGCGGCTTGGCGCGGAGCATCAGCAGGTGCTCGCCCGCCGTGTTCTCGAGAAACACGAGCACGGCGATTTTGTAGCTCAGCGCGGGAGCGGCGGAGGAGGGCGTCACGACAGCAAACATCCAAGCTCTCCAAGCAAGCTCCAGAGAAAACGCGTAACGCGATCATGTGACACCTCGACGCCCCTTTGATTGGCTGAGTTTAAGCGTGACCCCACTTCGGCCTCACACAACGGTCCTGCTTTCCTTGCGCGTCGCCCCCCAATTCCCCTGTGCGCCTTTCGTGATGCTGGCGTTTTGCGTCGGACTCCTTCCCCTGCGGGCGCAGGACGTCGAGGTGACGGCGGTCAAGTTCAACAGCGTGCGCACCAGTACGGGTACAAATGGCAACTGGCTGGAGGCCGACGTCGCGATCAACGTGAAGCCGTCCCCGGGAACTCCCAGCCAGATGGTGTCGCGGGTACGGGTCTCGCTTCTGCTCGGCTTCGAACTCGCGGCGGCCGCGGGCGTCGAGCGGCACTTGGAACACTACCGTTCGGAGGCCGAGTGTGTTGCGCTCGAACCGGGCCGCGCCAACGTTCGGTTCTATTTACCGGCCGAGGTGGTGAAGCGTGACCAGTTGCACGGAGATCCCAAGTATTGGGGTGTCGAGGTGTCAGTAGGCGGCCGGGCCGTGCCGGCGTCTCGCGCCGCCTACGCCGCCGCACTCGCCAGCCCCGAGCAGCGCAAAAACTTCCAGACGCGCGCCGGCCCGGCCGCTGCCGTCAACGACGGCATTCTGCTGCCGCAATTCCTCACGCCGTTCGTGAATGAATATCCCCGTGCCACGCCGTCATTTGTGCGCCGAGATGCGCACTGATCCGTGACTTGCAATCCCGGTAACTATAATGCGCTTGCCGCGTCTCGCCCCATCTGAAATCGCCTTTTTTGCCACCCACCCCCTATGCGATCACCCCGCGTTCTAGCCGTTGACATTGGAGCCGGCCATGTCGCGTGCGGAGTGTTCACGGTGGGCGCCACCGGGCGGCTGGTGCTGCAGCAGTTCGCGCTCGAGCCCCACAGTTCGGACCCTTCCCACGAGGGCCGGTGGTCGATTGAGATTACTCAGTCTCTCGGGGCCGTGGGCGCACGGCGAAAGCTGTCCGGTCCGGCCGCAGTCGCGGTGCCCGGCCACCTCGCGCTGACGAAGTTCATCAAGACTCCGTCGGTCGCGAAGGAGAAGCGGGGCAAGATCGTCGCATTCGAGGCGGCGGAAAATATCCCGTATCCGCTGGAGGAGGTCGTCTGGGATCACGTGGTCGTGTCGGACGACGGCTTCGACCTCGAGGTGATGCTGGCGGCGGTGAAGTTCGACGCCATGCAGTCGCTGTGCAGCGCGGCCGACGCCGCCGGATTTCCGGTCGAGCGGGCGACTCCGGCGAGCCTCGCGCTGTGCCATGCGTTTCGTTACAACTATCCCCAGGTTCACGACAGCGTCATCGTGGTGAACATCGGCGCGCGCACGACGAGCCTGCTGTTCATGGAAGGGGACCGGTTTTACGTGCGGACGCTGGCGCTCGCGGGCAACGCCGTCACGCAAGCCATCGCGGAGGAACTGCGGATCGATTTCGCCTCGGCCGAGACACTCAAGATTCAAGTGCTGTCCGGCAAAAGCGACCTGCCTCCGGCGTCGCCCTCACGGGCGGCGGTGCAGCGGGCGGCAACGGGGTTCGCGACGCGGCTGCAGGTGGAGATCACCCGCTCGGCCGTCAACCATCGCCGCCAGTCGGGCGGCGCCGCCGCCGTGGCGGTTTACCTGACGGGCGGCGGCTCGTTGATCGACGAGCTTCCAGCGACGCTCGCCGAGAAACTCAAGCTGCCGGTCGAGCGCTACGAGGCGCTGAAGAACGTGGACCTTTCCGCCGATGCGCGGGCGGCGGGCGCGGAAAGCGCCGCGCAGGTGCTCGCCGATCTCGTCGGCTTGGCGACGCAGCTCGTGAAGAACGAATCGGAAGCGAGCCTGCTTCCGCCCGCGTTGACCGCCGCGCTGGCCTTCCGCAAGCGCCAGCCGATGTTCCTGGCCGCGGCGGCCGTCGCGATTCTCGCGCTCGTGCCGCCGATCATCTATTTCCATCAGGTCACCACGGCCACGCTCGAGCGCGTGTCGCAGGTCGACAGCCAGCTGATGCCGCTCCGGGCCGTCCAGCATCGCAACGCTGAAAACCTCGCGCAGATCGAGGAGGCGACGAAACAGATCACGGCGTTGCGCGGCGCGTATGAGACGAAGGCGAACTGGATCAACTTCCTGGCCGATCTGCAGGAACGCCTCGTGAAGATCGAGGACGTGTGGCTCGACAAGCTGCAGGTCGTCCGACCGCCGTTGCCGGAGCCGGGCGCGACAGCCGAGACACCGCCGGCCGCCGTCGAAGGCGCCAATCCGCCGGACCCCGCCGCGCCTCCGCCCGGTCCGCCGTTGCGCCTCACGTTGAGCGGGCACCTGCTCGACACGCGGAATCCCCAGTCGAAGGTCAGCGCCGAATCGACGCTCCGCGTGAAGCAGCTCCTCGCGAGCTTCACGGGCTCGAAGTTCATCAAGGCCGTCGAGAACGAACGCTTCGACAACAGCCAGAACGGGCTGCTCCGCTTCGATTTCACGCTGGTGATTAATCCGAGGAAAACCTTGTGAGCTTCTTCCGCAAGAATCCGCTCTTTGCGACGGCGCTCACGGTCGGCGCGGTGATCGCGCTGGGCGAGCTGGCCCTGACGTACGAGCGCTTTGCCGCCTCGCGCGCTGCCGCCCGGAAACTCGAGGAACGCAAGGTCGAGCTCCAGGGCATGGCCGATCTCACGCCGCCGCCGACTCGCGAGGTCGCCGCCGCCATCGAGGCCGATCTCGCGAAGGCCCAGGCCGCGCTCGCGTCAATGCAGAGCGAGTTGAAGGGCCGGGGACCCGCGGCGGAACGGATTCACGCCGCAAAGGTGCCGGCGGTCCGGACGGATGCCTATTTCGATCTCGCGACGTTTGTCGAACGGACGCGCGAGCGGGCGCGGAAGGACGACGTTGACGTGCGCCCGGAAGCCGCCCGTTTCGGTTTTTCCGCCTATACCAACGAAGGCCCGCTCACGGATCATATTGAGCCCGTCTTCCGTCAGCGCCAGGTCGCGCAGTATCTGGTGGACGCGCTGATCGACGCGCGGCCCCGCACGATCCTTTCCGTGAAACGCGAGCACACAATCAGCAAGGCGGAACGCGAGGCGCGTGCCGCCGCGATCGCGAACGGAGAGACCCCGCCCGAAGCCGGCGGCGATGACGGCCCCGACTACTTCACGATCGATCCGCGTGTCACCGCGCGTGTGCCCGGCTTCCTCGACACGATGGCGTTTCGCTTCGCCTTCACGGGCCAGACCGCGGCGCTTCGGACGTTTCTCAACCAGCTCGCCAGCTTCGAACTCCCGGTGCTCGTGCGCGAGGTCGAGGTGGATGTCGCCACGAACGAGGAGACCGCGCGGCAGACGCCCGCTGAGGACTCCGCGGCGGCTTCCGAGCAGCCTGCGGCGCCCGGAACCCTCGCGCCCTCCGTGGTGTTGTCGGCCGATGTACCGGCCCCGGCGGCGCCGCCTCCCGCAGTCAAGCCCGCGCCGAAGCCTGCCCCGCGCGGCTCCACCGCAACCCCCATCGTCGCGAAGTCGCTCTCGAAATTCACGGTGACGGTGGAGTTCGTTGAGCTGGTTCCGCCCGCTCCCGCGCCGGCTGACCCCAATGCGCCGCCCGCGCCCACGCCGCCTGCCGGATCATGAACGACCGCGCTCTTTCCGCCCCAATGACTTTGTGTCCACACCCGGGCCACCCTCACGGGGCCGCTCCACTTGGCTGGCAGCGGGCGCCTTAGTCTGCCCCTGACCGCCGACCCCATGGCTGCCACTTCCAGCGACAAAATTCTCCTCGGCGCCGCGCTCGCACTCGCGATCGCCTCGGCCGGCGTCTTCGGCCTCCTGGCTTATCGCAAGACCGGCGTGCCCGCGGGTCCGCCGCCCGACGTCGCGCTGGCCAGTGCGACCTATGAAGCCA
>JADMIO011602974.1_pt1 | contig 10836 bp, 7 predicted proteins | sample 8958161 | NCBI WGS metagenome assembly JADMIO01 (sample SAMN16585339, study PRJNA669376) | soil metagenome | isolation source: Crop rotation soil | place: USA: Cullars Rotation, Alabama | collected 2011 | reverse complement strand
AAAGCAAAGCCGCCGTTCCCGACTTTACCTTCGTACGCAACTTGCCCGCTGTATGGAGCATCCTTATGCTTCACCCACGGAGCGCCGATGTAATCAAAACCGAGGTCGCACCAAAACGCGAGCTGGTCGGAAAATACCAACGCGTCGGGATGATAGATAAGAATGTATTCGTATTCGCTAAATGCCTTATAAAATCGAGGAGAGAACAGCAACCGGCGATGGGCCTGAACACTGCCGAAGTATTTTTCATCGAATGGTCTCAATCGGAACCCCGGAAAGTCGGGTTTGAGGTTTTTGGGAACCACGAGATATTTGTCATATCGACCAAGGTAGCGGCACAAATGCCGGAATGAAATTTCTTCTTCTGGTGTGAGTTGTGTCCGAGTCGACATCGGCACAACAATCGCCACGTTCTTACCCTGTCGGATCATAAAGTCGAGGCAGCAGGTACCAGCCCACTCTGTGAGGCTCGGAGCCGGTCGCCCGGGATATCTCGATCGGGCACCATGGCTTTCCAAGTCTGCTCAATCAGTTCTGCGACTTTCTCGTGCCCCCGATGATTCCAATGCGGATCTTTCTGCTTGTAGTGAGTTGCTGTCAAGTACATTGTAAGCGGAACGATGGTCAGTCCGAGGCGGGAAGCGATCTCGGAAAATCGTTTGTCGGGTCGATTTGGATCAAACGACTCGCGGTTCGGGGCACAGGCCGCAAGTTGATTCTGACCCGATTCCGTCAGCTGAACCACATCCGGAATTGTCATCAGAACCAGCCGTGCTCCTGCTGCTTCGCATGTTTGCTTGGCTTCGCCTAATAGGAACTCACAAGCAGAATAAGCTCTATCCGAAAGAAAGGTCGCGCAACACAGTTCAGCCAGCTTGGCGTAATAATCAGGAGTCGATCCATTCGGCCATTTGTTTGGAGAGACGTGTTGGGTAGCGATTTCCCATGATTGCGAATCTTTACGTAGACGGACGAATGGCGTGCGGTAGTGACGGTTATTTGGAAAAAGATTGTCGTAAAGGTCGTTACCGAAGTAAATGAACCATATAACCAATTTACCCGAGAGGCGATCGGTCAACTCCCGCATTACCAACAGCTCCTGGACCATGTTATATCCGGGTGCGCCAATAGCTTTTACTCGAACCCCGCTTCTATAGCGCCAGAATGTCGCTCGGGTGTCGACCCCATAACCAAACGCATAAGAGTCGCCAAAAACCAGAACGTCGGTGTCTGAAAGTTTTTGTGTGTCCGGCCAACCTTCGGAATCTGTGAGTACATGGAAAACGCTGTCCCTCACCATGGTAAGGTAATATCCGTCCAGGTTCGGTCGCGGTCGCCAGCCGACGATCGGGGTAAATTGAACGAGCTGGTCCGAACCGAGAGCTGCGGGCTCAAACAGTCGCGCCGTACGCTTCGTGATACCCGAAACAGCCCAGAGGACCAGCCAAATCATCACCAATGGAATGGCTAAGCCAATTCCCGCTGTCATTCCTAATAGCCCCAGAAGAGTTCGGAAAAATTTCATAATTTAAAATAGAGTGTATAGTCCGTCTGGCAATCGAGGCTCGCGGGAGTTTTCAAGACCGGACAACATGATCAGAAACGGTAACAAAAAAAGTGCCCAGAGCTGGCCAGAGTTCCACGCCCATGATCGAAAACCGCCGAGCCATCCGGCGCTCGTTCGAATCTTCTTGTTCAGCGGAAATTCCCGTGCAAACTCCGCAGGAGCGAGAGTCCGCCTCTGATTCCATAGCGATTTGGTTTTGACGAGCGTGCTGAGGTCAATCGCTGAACCGGCCCGCCCCACAATTAGAAAAATAATGTAGAAGCAGGTCGCAGTGAGCATAAGGCGGGCGACCCGAGAAAATAGAACTGCAGCGGAATTCCAAAACGCGTACGGTTTCTTCATTACCTCCGGACGGAACAGACCTGCGAGTGGCAGGCCGACCAGTAGGACGGATCCAAACATGAGACTTGCTCCGAAACGAAAACAAAGAGCGAGAATACTGACCACGGACAGATTCAATAAAGTTAATGCTATTGAAAAACTCCTGAGGTATGCCAAACGGGAAGGAGGCAGAAGAATCATTAGTCTCTCAATCAAGGCCGTATTGTTTCTTGTACTGTTCCGGATCCTGTAAAAGGCTGGAATGCTGATTTTCTTTGATGAGGAGATAATTTTCTAATACGAGGCAGTCTATCTCGGTGGCCATAAAGCAGTGAAAAGCGTCTTCGAACGAGCACACGATCGGTTCACTACGTATGTTAAGCTGGTGTTCACGATCACGGGACATCCTGTAATCTCGTAAAACTGGCGCATCAATCGATAAAGCCGCCCATGTCGGTCGGGATCGATAGTTTGAATCCGAGCCGAAAAATCTACGTGTGTAACCGCTGGCAGCGCCGACCGCGGAATCGATACCCGCACGCGGAGATCGGGATCTTGCATTTGGGTGACCTCAGCAGAAGTGAGTTGGCGGCGGTGCTGTTCGCGAAGAGGAGCGACGAATAACATATAGGGACTATTCTCGTCAGGTCGCATATCGAAATATTCGTGAACGAATTCCTTCAGAACACAAGGAGCGAATGGTCGGAACGATTCGCGAAACTTGATCTTGAGATTCATCGTTTGCTGCATACGGGCAGATCGAGCATCACCCAGAATGCTCCGAGAACCTAAAGCCCGTGGACCGAATTCCATTCGCCCTTGGAACCAACCGATAACCTTATCTTGAGACAGGAGACGGGCGACTCGACTCAATAGTTCGGATTCATCGGAATAGTACGCGTACTCAGCTCCCACGGCATCGAGGAATAATCCGATGTCGTCATTACTGAACGCCGGGCCTAAAAAGGATCCCTTTTGGCTGTCCTGCGGATTCACTTTGCGAGGCTTATTCAAGACATGGTGCCACACGAGGAGAGCTGAACCGAGTGCGCCGCCGGCATCGCCTGCCGCGGGTTGGATCCAGATCTGATCAAACGGACCTTCTCGCAGGAGGCGTCCGTTGGCGACGCAGTTGAGGGCGACTCCACCGGCCATCACCAGGTTTGTTGCGCCTGTGAGTCTGCTCGTATATCTTGCCGCTCGAAGCACCACTTCTTCACATACTTTCTGTACCGAAGCCGCAAGATCCATCTCTTTCTGCGTAATGAAGCTCTCCGGCAGGCGAGGCGGTCCGCCGAAAAGATCGTGGAATTTTTCGGAGGTCATGGTTAACCCCTGGCAGTAGTTAAAGTAAGACATATCCAGCCAGAGCGAGCCATCCTCCATGATCTTAACTATACGATTGAAAATCTCATCGACAAATCGCGGGTTTCCGTAAGGTGCCAAACCCATCAACTTATATTCCCCAGAATTTACCTGAAAACCTGTGTAGTAGGTAAACGCAGAATACAGCATGCCTAGTGAGTGCGGGAAGCGCAGCTCTTGAAGAAGTTGCAATCGATTGCCTTTACCGTGCCCAATAGAGCTCGTTGCCCACTCACCTACCGCGTCTACCGTCAGGATTGCCGCCTCTTCGAAGGGAGAGGGAAAGAAAGCGCTCGCCGCGTGTGATTCATGATGATCGCTGAAAAGAAGTTGCCCGCGAAATTCCGACCCTAGCCCCGCCTTGATCTCCCGTGCTAAGTGCAGCTTGCTGCTTGCCCACACCGGTAATGCTTTGCGGAAAGCTTGAAATCCTTTAGGCACGTACGCGAGATATGTTTCAAGAAGACGTTCAAATTTTACGAGCGGTTTTTCGTAGAATACGACGTAATCCAGATCTCCGCTTGCCAGACCTCCTTCGCGTAAGCAGTAATCAATGGCGGTGGAAGGAAAACGCGGATCTCCCTTTTGTCGGCTAAAACGTTCTTCTTGAGCCGCTGCGATGATTTCACCATCGCGGATGAGTGCGGCGGCGGAATCGTGGTAAAAAGCGGAAATTCCTAGAACATTCAGAACCATCGTAGAGCGGCAATCCGTATGATTTAGAGTGCGTGTGGCCGGTGAGTCGCCCTTCTGAGTTAAGCGTGCTGGGAATGACGAGTCTTAAAACGACCCCACATAAATCCAATTCCATGCCAGACATCGAGTTCTTTCCTGAATGTCTGTGGGTCTTTTCTCAATAGAGCTTGCAACCATCCAATCGTGTGAGTGTATGTCGTAATAAACGCAGAAAAGGGAATACCGAGAGCCGTCCGACCCCTTACTTTGCCCAAGCGCAGAGCACGGTTTTCCCCGGTGTCGAACTTGTATTTGCGAAAGTAACCCCGTTCCATCCGGCTGGGTTCTAACCGTTGCCAGACAATGAGTTTAGGGTCGTAAATTACATTCTTACCCATCTGAACAGCACGCATCACGAAATCCGTTTCGTCGTGGCTATAAAGCTTTGCACCGATCCTCCCAAGCGTGACGTCGAATAATCCCACATCGTCAAACAACTCACGCCTAAAAGCCATGTTCGCCCCAATGACTCGGATGGCGTTGCCGTTTTCGACTCGTCCCGCAGTGTCGGACTCTAACAGTGATAAAAACATCAGTAGACCACGATTATTTTGAATCCAAGCGGGGGGAGGTGCCGGCCACTTCGGCAATACCTTACCGCCTATGCCGTCTGCGCAGCTCTGCTGCAGTAGATCGTAAATAGTTTGGACCCAGTTGCACTCAGGAGTAATGTCGTCATCCGTAAAGGCAACAATCGATCCACGACATTGAGCAATTCCTTTGTTGCGAGCAAAAGATAACCCCTGGGATTTTTCAAACACATACCTGACAGGAATGGTAGTCTCGGTTGCAAACTCTAGAACAATCTCTTTTGTTTGGTCGCTAGAGTTATTGTCGACGACGACTATTTCCCATTTTAGCGATCGATCAAAGGTTTGATTCTTTAGAGCTATAAGCGTTTCGCGAAGTGATTTGCAGCGGTTGTACGTGCAAACAACGACGCTCAAGGTAGCTACGGATTCCACAAGCGTTGGGTGAAAGGAAGGGTGCGATTCTGGCCGTTGCTTTCCTAAACGATTTTATCAGGCGAGCACTAGGTCGACGAACTGCCGTTGAAGTCAATCGGCCGGGAGCTTAGTTTAGGCGTGAAAAGACCGATAATGCTGGATCTCGTGCAGCATGCTTTTTTCGAACCGGTTCCTGAGGTCCTCGTTGAGAATCTCTTGACAGACCCGATCGAAGAGCTCTTTTACTCGCGCCTTTGGAAATCCGTCGAAAGACTCCCCCATAAGCGCGACGTGATCCTGCACAATGAGCGGTGCCATCGGCCCAACCGCTTCGCTGAGTTTAGCAGTCAATTGTTCGAAAAGTTGGGCTGGAGCTATTCCGGTAAGCTCGGTTGGCCATGAGGTTTCTTGGTTGCTTGCCTGATCGAATTCCGCTTCTTCGTTTTCGTTGGCCGTCTGCGTGGTGACTTCTGCATTCACCGAAGCGTAATACGAGCTGTAGTAATACCTGTAGCTGGAATAGTCCGGTGCCCGAATGTCAACCGCATTAAGAACGACGCCGAGAATATGACCCTTAACACCCTCGAGTGTCTGGAGTGCCTGCCGAGCCGAAAATTTGTTCGTTTTTCGGCTGTGTAGTACCAGGATGACGCCGTCACAAAACGTGGAAAGAACTTCTGCATCCGTGACGCCGATAACTGGAGGAGCATCCAGCAAAATGAACTCAAACCTATTCCGTAAGAGATCAAGCACTTCTTTCATCTTACTTGATCCCAGGAGATCGGCGGGATTGGGCGGAACGAGGCCGCGTGAGATCAGCGAGAGGCCTGGAATGGCCGTTTCTTGAAGACTTTCTTCCAGCGTCAAATTACCGCTAAGGATATTGCTGAGACCCTTATCGTTAGCTCGTCGTAACGATTTATGACAACGGCCTTTGCGCATATCCGCATCCAGGATCAAAACACGCTTGCCGCTTTGCGCCAGAGCGACTGCCAGATTCAACGTGGTAACTGTTTTTCCCTCACCGGGTCCGGGGCTGGTAAACAAAACGGTTTGCGGCGGCCTTTCGGGTTGGGAGAACAGAAGAGCGGTTCGAATACTACGATAAGATTCAGAGAGTATTGAGGTTGGCTGGGATGCAATTATAATTTCTCTGTTTGAAGTCTCCTGTGCTTGGCCGCGTACATAGTTCAATAGCTGTTTAACGCGTTCGGTCGGTAATTTAAGTCGAGCTTGCGGCCCGTACCGGATTGATCTTAGTTCGGGAACAATTCCTAATGTAGGTATAAATAGGAAGCGCCAAACGTCTTCGGGCGTGCCCACCGTAGAATCGAAGTACGCCAGACAAAAGGCCAGTGCGACGCCCAGAAAAAGAGCGCCGCTTGCAGTTGTCATCAAAAGTTTGAGTTGCTGCCCACCGGAAATCAACCCGCCGGGTGTATCTGCCAGCTCTGTTACCTGCATATTTGAGACTGGAAGATCATTGGAGATGGTTGTTTCGTTCAATCGCGCGAGGACGTTATTATAAAGAGTGCGATTCGAATCTACCTCGCCCTGCAAAACGCTGTATTGAACTCCGAGTGTCTTAAGATCGATGGCTGCCTGCTTTTGCCTTCCCGCTTCAGCCTCCAACGACGCCTCTTTATTGCGCGCGGAATCATAGTCCGTCTGAATGCGGCGCACCACGTCGTCAATGGCCACTTTCATTCGTTGGCGCGCGTCATTGATTCGCGTCTGAAGCTCAATCATTCGCGGGTGATCAGGTTTAAAAACAGTTCCGAGCTTCACCTGCTCTGAGGTCAGGCTTTCGATGGCAGTCCTGTACTGCTGAATCGTACCGTTGTTCATCACTTCAGAGAGGTCGTTAAGGTTCTTGTTGCTGAGCATCTGGCGGAGAGAATCAAGCTCAATGCGCTTGATTCGAGCGGTGGTGAGACTGCTGTTGAGAGCAATCATCCGATCGACAATCAGGTTCTCACCCCGATCCATGGAGACGACGCCATGAGCGTTACGGAAATTGTTAACCTCGGCCTCCGCCTGTTCAACCTTCGACTTGAGTTCTGCGAGTTTTTTCTCCAGGAATACCCGTGCTTCTTTGGTTACTTCGAAACGGGTCTCGAGATTCATACGGACAAAAGCGCTTGCATGGGCGTTGGCCAACTGCTGTGACAAAAACGGATCAGGGGTCACGAACGAAATTCTAACTAGCCGAGTGCCACGCATCGGCTCGACCCGAAGGAAACTCAAATACCGGCCGATCAGCCCTGGATCAACCGTTGGTTTGCTGGTTTCTTCAGCAGCCGGCCCGTCTTGTTTGGCGCCCGCCGGTTTGGCTTGTTGCATCGCTGTACCCGGAGTGGACGTCGACGGCTTCGAAAAGAGTCTGGACAGCGAAATGATTTGATTCAGTAACGCCTGTATGTTGCCAAAGAACTTGGAATTGAGCCACCTAACTGGATCGGGGCTAATGACCTGGGTGTTAGTGAAGGTAGGATTGGACCCGAGATTTAGATCAGTTATTACTTTCGCCGCCAATCGACGACTCTTCATTAGCTCGTGCTGCGTTGAATAATAATCACCGCTACTTACGTTCAAGTCGATTACTTCCTGAACGCGAATATAGGACGGAGGTTGAGGATCTATCTTAATGGTCGCCGCAGCTGTATACATCGGGGTAGCGCCGGAAATAATCCACGCTCCGAAGCTGAAGACAACGATGAAAATCAACAGGATTAGCCGGCGATATTTCAGTACGATTTTCCAGTAATCCCGGAGGTGAGCTTCCTCCTTAGGTGGATAAAATTCGGCGCCGTCGGAGGGACTGCCGAGCTCGTGGTAGTGGCTGTGTGAAAGCTCTTTCAAGAATAACTCAAAGCACGGCCAACATTAGTGAAGGCGTGCTGGTTCTGCGTTAGGTAATTTGAAGAAAGGTGGATCGGGCCGGATGATCCCAATTACGAGCCGGCCATCCATGGAATCGAAGGAATCACACTGGGCATGTTGACGGCCTGTTTCAGGTAGAAATTCCAAACCCATTTTAGGCCGCTGATCGGCACAAAGAGAAAGTCATCGGCCTGCATCGGCAAATCTGGCTCCGTACCGGCACGAACCGCACTGAGGTCGACATGGATTTGCTTTACTTCACCGCCAGTTGCCCGGTAAATAGTTACGTTTCCGTAGTCTGCTAAATCCTGATTCAAACCACCCGCCAAGGCAATTGCCTGCGTTATCGTATAACGACGTCCAAGCGGAAAGGATCCCGCTCGCGCCACAGCTCCATCAACAAAAAACATTCCTGCTTCAGGTACATTGATAATGTCACCGGCTTGGACCGGGAGATTAACGACTTCCACCGTCTTATCATTTATAAGCCCTACGCTACTTGCAAGAGCGAAAAGATCGATAATGTAACTTTTTCTTCCTTCGGGAGTTTGGCGGTAAATATGAACCTGACTTCCTGCGCGGGGACTAACTCCGCCGGCCATAGCCAAGACGTCGATCAAAGTTTTGGGCCCGGTAAGATCAATGGCGCCGGCTCGGTTGATCGACCCTAATAGATACACCCGCTGGCTTCGGAACTCCCTGACCAATACTCCGACTTCGGGGTCATAGACGAATTTGTCATACCGTTCTCTAAGATATTTCTGCAATTCTGCAACTGTAAGACCCGCCACTTTGATGTCGCCGAGAAGAGGTAACGTGATGATTCCTTGCTGGCTGACTCGTAAACTCAAGTCCCTGGGTGTTAATCCACCACCGGAACCAGTCTCCACGTTGTATATTGTAATTCCAACCATATCTTCGGGGCCGAGACGATAATCATCAGCCGGCGGGAGGTTATCTTTTAGCGCACCCGAAGCAAGAATTCGGTTGATTTCGTCCGTTGGCAGGGGAGATGTCACGGCCCCATTCGCGGGCACAGGGGGTGCCGGAGGAGATGGGACGCACCCAAGGAAGAAAAAAGGAATGAATGCTCCGGCTGAGAGCATTCGGAAGATCGCAGATCGTTTCAAAAACACGTTGTCAACCCGTAATTGAGTATAGCTCCGCCCTAGTGAACTAACACTCTTTTATGCTGTCGTGTGACAGCCTCGTCGCAGTAAGCCGAAGAGTTATTTCAAGCAGCGGCCGAGGCAGCCGCGGTAATCCAACCAGTTTCGACGAAGTGAATTGGCAATTCGACATTTGTCGGCCGATTCAAAAGGTTCAGCAGAACCTTCACTCGTCCTTTCGGGTTTGGCAGCTCTTGCAAAATGCCAACGAGTCCTGCTAGGGGACCGGTGTTAATCCGAACCTCTTGACCTTGCTGGAGGTTGGTGCGACCCGTGATAATACCATTTTTGTCCGACTGTCGCATCAAAAACTCGATCACGTCGTCATCAATGCAAGCCGGGGAACGGTTAAAGCTGACGAGGCGGTTAACACCCGGGCACCAGGCCACGTAAAAGTACTCTGCCGCTTTTGACAGATCGAGCCGAACGAAAAGATAGTTTGGAAACAAGGGTACAATCCGGCTGCAACCCCTAGGTCCGTGCGGCAACAGCAGCCGTGGAAAGAAGACATCAAGGCCTTTTGCTGATAAATTCAGCTGGGCGTGCAGCTCTCTTTTAGGTTTCGAATATACTACAAACCAATGACGTTGTGCCAAGTGCAAATCCATCCCGATGCAGAGTAACTCCGCAACCGCGCACGAATGAGGGCAACATATGTGCCATATGGGAGTAGGTTGCGTTGCGCATAAAGGGCGGATTTTACTACGGTTTCGCTGTGTTTAATCGCTTAACATCGGGAAAATAGCAGTAAAAATCGGAAATTTCTGTCCGACGAAATCAATTAACTTGTGGAAATAAAGGTGATTTGCACGTTCGGAATTTTTTTTCCTATCGGACAAGTACGTCTCATGTATCCGAGGGAAAGTCAACTACGAAAATGTCGCAATATCAGCTATTTTGGCGTGTTTTTGCTCTCTACGCTAAAACATCCGGATCCGAGTTTTACAGCTTGTCTGCCTTAAGACAAGGGGGCTCGGCAATCCTTGTCGCGTGAGCGCCGAACCGGACATCTGTCCTGATGAACCTAAAGCCGTTCATGGCAATCGAGAGAATAATTGGCGAGCGTTTCCTTCAGTAATTTTTTGTTTATCGGTTTCGGACAGCCAATCAATTGACCGGAAAATTGGAACAATGTCTTCAAAATTCCGGCCAGTTTGCGGATCGACTGCATTTACGGCACCAAACATTTCGGTCGCGAACAGTACATGATCAATGCCCACACGCTTGATCAGAAGTTCCATAGATTCTCTGTCGTAAATTGCCATATCCCAATAAACTCTCCTGGCAGCGTCTTCGAACGGCTCCAAACCCTCCTTAACGTGCATGCCGCGATGGCGGTTCCACTGATACGGAATCGCACCGCCCCCATGTGGAATGATCACTTTCAACTTCGGGAAATCCGCGAACACCCGCGACCTCAGGATCTCCACAGCCGCCGAAGTATGTTGGCCAATGTAATACGAATTTGTCAGGTGCATCGCCGGATTCAACGAAGCGCTCGCGTGGATTGTGCAGGGCACGTCCAATTCAACGAGCTTCTCCCAGAGCGGGTACCACCAATCGGATGCCATCGAAGGCGTAACTGGTTCGCGACCGCCGGCCATGTCCGGATTTACGTTGCACCCGACAAATCCCAGGTCTTTCACGCACCGATCCAGCTCATCCACCCATTCCTCGGGCCTGACACCAGGTGATTGCGGCAGCTGGCACACTGGTGAAATCTTGTCCGGCCAGCGCTTAGCAACCCGGGCGATCAGATCGTTGCATGCTTCAGTCCAGTACCGGCTTACCAGTGGCGAACCAAAATGATGACCCATGGCCGATGCCTGGGGGGAAAAAAGCAGCCGAT
>JADMIO011367339.1_pt1 | contig 10836 bp, 11 predicted proteins | sample 8958161 | NCBI WGS metagenome assembly JADMIO01 (sample SAMN16585339, study PRJNA669376) | soil metagenome | isolation source: Crop rotation soil | place: USA: Cullars Rotation, Alabama | collected 2011 | reverse complement strand
CCGCGACTTCAAGTCACGTGAATTCCAAGCTTCGGATCCCACTGTGCTGGAAAGGCCCCGATCGTGATCTTCGCCAGCAGACTAGCCGTGCCGCGTGGTCCGAACGCAGTGCTCGATAACGTGTTTGAAAAGAGCGCGCCCGCATCTGCCTTGCCCGGTTGCAGCAGGATCACAATGATCAGCACTAGACAAGCCAGTACAAAAAGACTGTAAAGAATATAAGTTAACAAAACAAACTCCTAAAAACTTCGTCTCAACGATTGTAATTCACAATCTCCGCAAAACTCTCTGCTTTCAAACTCGCGCCGCCTACGAGTGCCCCATCGATGTCCGTTTGACTCATCAGGCCGGCGATGTTGTCGGGTTTGACCGAACCGCCGTAGAGAATCCGAAGCGCCTCGCCGGCTGCTTGAGAGTGCCTTTCCGCGAAAACGCGCCGGATAAACGCATGCATTTCCTGCGCTTGCTCCGGCGTCGCTGTGCGTCCAGTGCCAATGGCCCAGACCGGCTCGTAAGCGACGATGATACGGTCGAGGTCTGAGGCTGTCAACCCGCTGGAACCCGCAGTCAACTGCTGAGACACAACGCTTTCCGCACTTCCCTGCTCGCGCTGATCGAGCGTCTCGCCGACGCACATGATCACATTCAACCCCGCCGCGATGCCAGCATGCGTCTTTCGATTCACCTGAACGTCAGTCTCTGCGTAGTATTGCCGGCGCTCGGAATGGCCGACAATCACGTACCTCGCGCCGACATCTCTCAACATCGACGCCAGCACCTCACCCGTATGCGCACCTTCTTCGTTTTCCGTCGAGCAATCCTGACCGGAAACACGAATGTTCGAGCCTTCGAGTCGATCGGCGACGGTCTTTATAGCCGTGAAAACAGGCGCGATCACCACGTCACAGTGGTTTGCGTTGGCGAGGAGGGGCTTCAGCGCGAGTGCAGTATCAACTGCCTGGCTGAGCGTTTTGTACATTTTCCAGTTTCCGGCGATTACTGGTTTACGCATAGTTATTGACAGGATTTACAAGATTTTTTCAGGATGAACAAGATTATTTATTAGATAACGCAGCGACGCCGGGTAATTCGTCACCGGCGAGAAACTCCAGAGTAGCGCCGCCGCCCGTGGAGATGTGCGTAATCTTTTCGGCGACGCCGGCGCGAGTCACGGCAGAGACGGAGTCGCCGCCGCCGACGATTGAAGTTGCGCCGCGGTCGGAAGCTGCGGCGACGGCTTTAGCGACGCCGATCGTACCCTGATCGAATGGTGGCTCTTCGAACACACCCATTGGACCATTCCAGATGATCATGCGTGCGTCCTGCAGCGCGGACGCGAAGTGGCCCACGGTTTCGACGCCGATGTCCATGCCGACAAGACCGAGATTGGTGAACTCAATCGGAATAGTCTTAGTGACGATCTTCTCGCCCTTGATCGGCTCATAACTATCGACAACCTGGTGGTCCGTCGGCAGGAGAAACACAATTCCCTTCTCTTCAGCACGCTTCTTGATCTCAAGCGCGGTCTGCAACATCTTGTCCTCAACAAGAGACTTGCCGACCGTGAAGCCTTCAGCTTTCAGGAACGTATAGGCCATCGCGCCGCCGATCAGAATCTTATCGACACCGCGATCGATCAGCGCGTTGATGACCGGAATTTTGTCGGAGACTTTTGCGCCGCCGAGAATCGCGACAAACGGATGTTCGGGATGATTGATCGCGCGGCTGAGGTAGTCGAGCTCTTTCTCCATCAACAGGCCGGCAGCGGCTTTGGAGACGTGATGAGTGATCCCCACTGTTGAGGCATGCGCACGATGCGCCGTGCCGAAAGCATCATTCACATAGACATCACAGAGCGAAGCTAACTGCTTCGCAAAACCTTCGTCGTTCTCCTCTTCTTCAGCATGGAAACGAAGATTCTCGAGCAACAACACATCGCCATCCTTAAGCTCACGAACTTTCGACTCCGCCGCTTCGCCAACACAATCGTCAGCAAACGCAACCGGCTTCAACAGCGACGAAAGATGCTTAGCGACCGGACGAAGACTGTATTTATCAACACGCTCACCTTTCGGTCGTCCCAGGTGCGACGCAAGAATCACGCGCGCGCCTTGATCGATCGCGTATTGAATCGTCGGAAGCGAAGCTGTGATGCGCGAATCGTCGTCTACCTTGCCGTCTGTGATCGGCACGTTGAAGTCGACGCGCACAAAAAGTCGCCGGCTACTAAGCTCCAAATCCTTTATAGAAAGTTTAGCCACGAAAAGGCACAAAAGGCACAAAAAAGAAAATTAGAGACCTTTGTTTGCGATGTACTTGATCAGGTCGCGAACGCGGCAGGAGTAACCCCACTCGTTGTCGTACCAAGAGAGCACCTTCAGCATCCTGCCGCCAATCACTTTCGTGTACTCCGCATCGACGATCGACGAATTCGGGTTGCGTTTGAAGTCAACTGAAACGAGCGGCTCTTCACAGAAAGCAAGAATCCCGCGCAGCTCTTCATTTGCGGCATCCTTGAACGCCCGATTCACTTCCTCAGCCGTTGTCTCTTTCTCGAGGTCCATCACCACGTCGACGAGCGAAACATTCGGCGTCGGTACACGCACGGAGATCCCGTCGAACTTTCCTTTTAACTCCGGCAACACGAGCGCAACAGCCTTTGCCGCACCAGTCGAAGTCGGAATCATCGAGAGTGCCGCAGCTCGCGCACGTCGCATGTCTTTGTGCGGCAGATCGAGAAGCTGCTGATCGTTTGTATAGGAGTGAATCGTCGTCATCTGCGCTGAACGAATACCAAACTTCTCATGAACAACTTTCGCCACCGGCGCGAGACAGTTGGTCGTGCATGACGCGTTGGAGATGATGTGATGCGCAGCCGGATCGTAGTTCTCTTCGTTCACGCCAAGAACGATCGTGATGTCTTCGTTCTTCGCCGGCGCGGAAATGATCACTTTTTTCACAGTGCCATGAAGATGCTTCTTCGCATCCTCTGCTTTCGTGAAAATACCTGTCGACTCAACGACGATCTCAGCGCCGACTGACTCCCAGTCGATCGCGGCCGGATCGCGCTGCGAGAAGACACGAAACTCTTCGTCGTCGACTTTGATTCCAGTTTCCGTCGCGCTGATCTGATGATCAAGATTCCCGAGCACGGAGTCGTACTTCAGCAGGTGCGCAAGTGTTTTGGTGTCGGTCAAGTCGTTGACGGCGACGAAATCGATGTCTGGATCACCAAGAGACGTGCGAAAAATATTTCGCCCGATACGACCGAACCCGTTAATACCAACCTTAACCGCCATTGCCGAAGCCCTCCAACTTTAAATGATTTTGTCTCAATTGTGGGACAAGCGCTGTCGCAATTGTGGGACAGTTTTTCCCTATTCACCCGTGCAAACTGCTTGTAAGAATGAAAGGCAAGATTATGCGGAGGGTTTCGGCGTGTCAAGCGAGGCATTTATTCGAGATAATCAACTTTTTGAAACTGCATTTCCGCACGAGACGTAGTACAGGCTTGATGCGGCGGACCTTAGTTTGCCAGAATAAGTCGACTCTTCCTTTGCAAAGCGGTCGAAACTAAAAGAAATACGTTTAAGGAGCTCTTCGTCTGATGTTTAATTTGATATCTCGCAATCTAGTGAGGCCTGCGGTCCTGGCATGCATCGTGTTCGCCGGAACGAGCGCTACGCTGGCACAAGTACCTCGTTCAACTCCGCGGCCGACACCGGCGCCCAACGATCCTACAAGGCCGCCTGGAACCGAACCGATCCCGGGCACGACGACGCCGGCGCAGAATCCAAGCGCGCCTCCGGGAACACAGCAAACAAGTCCGACTACACCGCCAGGAAGTACCGTCACTCCGCAGGCAACGCCGTTGCCTACACCGCCCGCGGGTAATGTGCCGGGCGGATCGAATGTGCCTACCGGATCGGGTGAGCCGTTGCGTGACCCTGTGATTCCGCAGTTCCAGGCGAGGCCGCTCCCGCCCGTGCCGAGTCTGCAACGCTTGGGTGTCGGCAGCGAGACTCTATCGTTGTCGATGAACGATGCGATCAAGCGCGCGCTCGAAAACAACAACGACATCGAAGTTGCACGTGACGACGTTCGCTTTGCAGAAACTCAGTTGCGCGCGCTCGAAGGGATCTTCGATCCGGTTTTCGCGTTCACGCCGCAGTACGACAAGCGCATCTCGCCACAGCAAAGTTCGCTGGGCGGCGGTTCCGTCACCAGCACGACGACTTACTCCTGGACTCCTTCCGTGGTGAAACAGTTTGGCCGCGGCGGTGGAAACTACTTCCTCCAGTTTCAGAATTCGCACACGAACACGAGTAACAGTTTCAGCTTGCTGAATCCGTTCTACTCGTCGAATCTGTCGCTACAGTTCACACAACCACTGTTGCGCGATCGTTCGATTGATAACAACCGCCGGCAGATTCGTATTCAACGGAAGCGTTTGGACCAGTCAGACGCAGACTTCCGCCAGCGAACAATCGACGTGATCACGCGTGTGCAACAGTCCTACTGGGAACTGGTGTTCGCACTCCGCGATCAGCAGAACAACCTCGCCAATTTGAATCTGTCGCGCGAGAGCCTGCGAAACGTCGAAGCACAGATCGCGGCCGGTGCAAAGGCTCCACTCGAAAGGGCTGAAGTGCAGACAGAGCTCGCGAATCGTGAGACCGCGCTCTACTCGGCGATTCAGGCAGTTGCGATCGCTGAGAACAATCTCAAGGTCCTCATTTTTAAGGATCCACGCAATCCGGAATGGTCGTCCCAATTAACTCCGACCGACACGCCGAAGTTTGATACGAACCCGGTGAATCTTCCCGATGCGTTGAAAGCGGCTCGCGACAATCGTCCGGAGCTGCGACGTCTGCGCCTTCAGAACGACATCAACGATATCGATCTCACGTACTTCAAAAACCAGACCAAACCGCAGATCGATTTAGTTGGAACAGTGGCGTTAACTGGTCTCGCTGGTAAGAACGTCCAACCAATTATACCGGACGGAACTCAGGTGCCACTCATCAATATCGATAGTCCGCTGACCAATCCAAATGCGTTCTTGTTCGAGCAGATTCGCCGGGCTCAGATTGCGTTGGGTCAGGCGGCGCCGTCTATCCCCCTGGTGCCAGTAACGACCAATAACGTGAATCCCGGTCTTATCGGCGGCTACGGACAAGACCTGCGCAACCTGTTTGGCGGCGACACACGCAACATCACGATTGGCGCTGCGATCTCGTTCCCGTTAAAGAACAAGACTGCCGAGGCAAATCTGGCGGGCGCGAGGATTCAGAAGGAGCAGTTGCAAGCCTCGATGAGATCGCAGGAGCAGATTATCGAAGTTGACGTTCGTAACTCTGCACAGGCGGTTGAGTCGGCACGCCAGCGAGTTCTTTCAGCACGCGAAGCAAGAACAAATGCCGAGATGCAGCTCGAAGGCGAGCAGCGTTTGTACCAGGTAGGACGTTCCACGACGTTTCTTCTGTTCCAACGTGAAAACGCGCTGGCCAACGCGCGCGCTTCCGAGTTGCGAGCCGAGACTGACTACAACAAGGCACTGGCTGACTTGCAGCGTGCGACGTCGACGACGTTGAGGGTCAACAACGTGGTGGTCGAGTCGCCCGTGGTCCCATAGACAGTTCCGCGCAAAGGCGCAAAGGCGCAACGGCAGACGCAAAGGAGAATTTAATGTCTTCTTTGCGTTTTTCGTTGCGCCTTTGCGTGAGTATTCCTATCCTATGCTGGCAGGCTCCGATGAAGATCAGCGCCACCATCATCACATTTAACGAGCAATCGAATATCAAAGCCGCCTGCGAATCAGTCGCATGGGCCGACGAGGTGTTGGTGGTAGACTCAAACTCGTCCGACGCCACGCGCGAATTCGCGGAAGCTTGCGGCGCGCGTGTTATAACGAATGCGTGGCCCGGTTTTGGCGCGCAGAAACAGTTCGCAGTTGAGCAGGCCAAATACGAATGGATCTTCAGTCTCGACGCAGACGAGCGTGTCTCAGATGAATTGAAAAGATCAATCGAGTCCCTGCGAACAAAAGCTGAGCTCGCGGATGGTTATCAGATCGCTCGCCGCACTTATTATCAAGGCCGCTGGATCCGCGGCGGCGGCTGGTATCCCGATCGACAGTTACGACTCTTCCGGAAGAGCAAGGGGCACTGGAAACAACGGTACGTTCACGAGTCGGTAACGATGGAAGCCGGTGCGCGTGTTGAAAACCTGGGTGGCGATCTTTTGCATTACACTTCACAGAATGCGGCGCATCATCACCGGATGATCGGTGAACGGTACGCACCACTTGCCGCGCGACAGATGTTTGAAGAAGGCCGGCGCACTTCAGTCTTCGGCGTGGCATCGGCTGGACCAGCGGCGTTCATTCGTAGTTTGATTTTGAAAGGCGGGTTACGAGACGGCTTCGCGGGCTTTACGATTGCGAGTTTCGCCGCGCATCATGCATTTCTGAAGCACCTGATGCTCTGGGAGCGACAGCAAACCACAAATCACACGGATAAAAATGCCTGATCTAAATTTAGTTCCTCCAGCAGTTGGGTATGTTATCGCAGGAGTTTTTGGGGCGGTCATCGGGAGTTTCCTCAACGTTGTAATTCATCGGGTTCCACTCGAAGAGTCGGTAGTCTTTCCCAATTCTCGTTGTCCTTCATGCGGGGGGGCGATCGCTTTTTACGACAACATTCCCGTTCTCAGTTGGGTGATGCTCGGAGCGAAATGCCGTAGCTGTAAAGAGCGAATCTCGATTCGGTATCCGGCAGTCGAGCTACTCACGGCGGTGTTGTTTGCCGGAGTCGCATGGCATGCGGGTCTGAGTGCCGCGCTTCCTTTTGATCTCGTGTTTACTGCGGCGTTGTTGGCGCTCGTCTTTATCGACGCCGAACACATGATTCTCCCCAACGTCATCACTTACCCTGGGATTGTGTTTGCCGTCATCGCCCGCATCACTATTCCGTACCTGACGGGAACGCCGCATTTCGATGACTTGCCTTCACTACAGCATGGTGCTTTGGCGGACATGCCGATCTGGGTGGTCTCGCTTGCGGGAGCACTGATTGGCGCGTTGATCGGCGGCGGTTCGCTTTGGCTCATGGGCTGGACGTGGGAAAAACTTCGCGGCATCGAAGCGATGGGACTCGGCGACGTGAAGATGATGTTTATGGTGGGCGCTTACCTCGGTTGGCGACTCACGATCCTGACGATCTTTGTTGGTGTCCTCACCGGTTCCTTGATCGGTATCATGTTGATGGCCCGCAAGGGCGAACGAAACATGCAGATGTTGCTGCCGTTCGGCGTCTTTCTCGGTCTCGGCGCAGTTGCGGCACTACTCTTCGGCGCACCACTGGTTGAATGGTACGCAGGCCAATTCAGGTGACCTATCGCACTCGTTTTCAATCCGGACTGACGATGCTCACCGGGCTGTTCCTGGTGGCCGTCCTGTTTGCGATCCTGCTGTATGCCGTCACTCCTGAAACTCCCGCTGCTCGTGGTCCAATCCTGCTGGCGTCGTTCATCGCGATTCTGATCGGCGGTTTGCTCGCGATCTTGTTTCTGTTGCGCTGGCTGCTGCGTCCTTATCACCAGCTCGTCGGCGAAGCACAACGCGCTTCCGTTTCGGATCACGTCAAATCGCAGGACGAAGCGGAGTTTGTGCTCGAGACGTTTCAATCAGTAGTGGCTCAACTTCAAGAGCAACGAAAGGAGCTCGAACACCTCAGCTCTGAGGCGCGAGAACGCGCTAACTCAGCCGAAAAATTCAGTGAACGCATCGTGGCGAGTTTGCCGTCCGGATTGATCGCTTTCGACGGCGCCGGACTCTCAATGGCCATCAACACTCCGGGACGCAATCTCCTGGAAGTGAACGGCGCCGCGCTCGGCGAGTCGTACAAACAACTCTTCGGCCCACATGAAGAGCTCGCCCGAATGGTCGGCGACTGTTTGCGAACGGGAAATGTGTACCGGCGCACTGAGATCGAAGCGATTAGTCCGAATGGAACGTTGCGACGACTGGGCGCGACGATCGCTCCGATTGACTTGCCGCCCGAGCGTGGTCCAAGGGGCGCGTTATGTTTGTTGACCGACATCACCGAGGTTACTGAGTTGCGCGAACAGGTCGCACTTAAGAACAACCTTGAGAGTCTGGGTGAAATGTCGGCGGGACTGGCCCATGAATTTAAGAATGCGATCGCGACGCTGCAGGGTTATGCGCAGCTCCTTCAGAGTCTGGATCTGAACGACAAGGCGCAGGCGGCGGCAGGTTCGCTATTGAATGAAGTGCGGAATCTTTCGGGAATGGTGACTGCGTTTTTGAACTTCGCGCGACCGCAGCCGTTGCAGCTCGAGCAAGTGTCGCTCTCGGAGTTGATCGACGATTGTGCCGCCGAGCTCGCGCCGGTTTTTCAGGAGTTGAAGGTGCAGTTGATTGTCGATGCAGAGAAATCGGTAACGGTGCAGGCGGACGAGCGCATGTTGCGACTCGCGTTGCTCAACCTGATGCGTAATGGTGCTGAGGCAAATCCGGGTGGAACGGTTTATGTCAGAACTAAGGGCGCGGTTATTGAGGTTAGAGATACGGGGCCGGGTATTCCGGTGAAAGACATGCAGAAGATTTTTATTCCGTTCTTTACGACGAAGGCGAAGGGGCATGGGATCGGGTTGGCGCTGACGCACCGGATTATCACGCAACATGGAGGGACGCTAACGGCTGCCAACTCGGCTGAGGGCGGTGCGGTCTTTACGATTGTATTAGTTACAGATTGATTCTGTATTCGAGCCAGCGTTTGTCTACCAATGCTGCAATGTCGTCTCGGACAACCAATTCATCGGGAAATCCGGGCTTGGTGCGCGCGTCGATGACGATCGGCGCTGTGTAGACGAGATGATGGCGTTGGACCGTGGTGTTAACCGCGTAGATATCTGCTGCGGGTTCGAAGCGGGTCCAGGTGGCCCACAGGAAATCCGAAGAGGATCGGGCGACACGAGCGTCGTCATGCAAAACAATCAAGGGCCAGTCTGCGAATACAGGATCGTTTGCTACTTGCGATGTTATCGAATCGCTTTGTAGCACGAGGCAGCCGGCACAAAACACTTCCGCGTGCGAGACTGAGCTTGGCAACTGACCGGTGAACTGACGCGGTAGCTTCCGAACCGGATCACCCAGGCCCAACATGATCGCTTTGCTGCCTTCGTTCACCTTGCCACTCGTGTAATCAAGCGTGTCCATCGAGACGTTTGAAAAGATAAACAGATCGGTCTCCGGCTTAAATCGCTCAAGGATATGTTCAAGTAGTCGTGGAAAGTCTTTTAGATTCTGAGGCGTATCAGTCAGCAGCAGGAACTTCGTCAACGACAACTGCCCTTCACCGAGAATTCTGAATCCCGAAACTAGAGCTTCCCGCCCGTATCTCTCGCGCACGACGGCGGCGCAGAGTGAGTGAAATCCCGTCTCGCCGTATGTCCAAAGATCTCGCACGGATGGCATCACCATTGGGAAGAGCGGTGAAAGTAACTTTTGTAAGTAATCTCCAATGAAAAAGTCTTCCTGGCGCGGTTTACCAACCACAGTCGCTGGGTAGATTGCATCACGACGATGAAAGACCGCGTCAACGTTGAAGACCGGATAATCGTGTTGCAGCGAATAGTAGCCGTAATGATCTCCAAACGGGCCTTCCGGTCGCCGTTCGTGTGGCGGCGCCTGTCCGACGAGAGCGAATTCAGCTTCCGCGGCGAGACGATGACTCGCGCCAAGCGGATTGCCCGTCATCTTTAGCTTCTCGCCGGCGAGTAACGATGCAAGCACCAGCTCGGGTACGTCTTCAGGCAACGGAGCGATGGCGGCGAGAATTAGTGCCGGTGGTCCACCAAGAAACACCGTGACCGGAAGCGGCTTGTTCATGCGCTCCGCTTCGCTGTAGTGAAAACCGCCGCCTTTTTGAATCTGCCAGTGCAGACCTGTCGTGTGCGAGTCGTAGACCTGCATGCGATAGATGCCGAGATTGTGTTTCTTTGTTACCGGATTCTCGGTGTAGACAAGCGGCAGCGTGATGAATGGTCCACCGTCTTCCTGCCACGTCGTCAACACGGGCAGTTGATCTAAACGTGCAGGACGATCGACAACCTGTGTGACAGGAGATCGCGAGGTGTTTCTGGTTCCGAGCTTGAGAAAGTCAAACGCAACCGAACGTTGCTGCCAGAGCTCTGCAAATTTTGGCGGCAGGATCGATTCGGCAATGTGAACCATCTGGCGAACTAACGCTTCCGGCTTCGGACCAAACGCGAGATCGATGCGTCGCTCCGTGCCGAAAAGGTTGGTAACGACCGGATAACGGCTGCCTTTGACGCGCTCGAACAACAACGCCGGTCCACCTCCGCTGATCACGCGTCGATGGATCTCAGCCAGCTCGAGGTACGGATCAACCTCGGATTTAATGGTGATGATTTCGTTTTCTCTGGTGAGTAGATCGAGAAATGTGCGAAGGCTGGGATGCATTCGTAAGCTTAGGGCCGGTCCGGAGCCTTCTCAACAGTTCGCGGGCGCGCGCGTGTCGTCGGCGCCGGTTCGCCAAGTCGTTTCTCAATCTCGTCGTGCGCGACCTCCGCGGCTTCCGCGACGTACTGCTGGTGCGATTCGAGAAACGGTTTGATCAGATCGAGTGTCTGCGCGTCGCCGATACGCGCGAGTGCTTTCAACAGGCCGGCGTTGATTCGCGGCGCGTTGGTCGTTCGTTTGAGAAACGGATAAAGCACATCGGGACTCTCCAACTCTTTCCAGCACATTGGGATCCTAAGCTTAGAATTCCACGTGGACAAGTTGTCGCG
>JADMIO010839032.1_pt1 | contig 10836 bp, 7 predicted proteins | sample 8958161 | NCBI WGS metagenome assembly JADMIO01 (sample SAMN16585339, study PRJNA669376) | soil metagenome | isolation source: Crop rotation soil | place: USA: Cullars Rotation, Alabama | collected 2011 | reverse complement strand
CTTTCCCCGATGCCCGCCACGGGCCGATGCGCGCGAGGGTCGCGTCGAGGTCGCGGCCGGGCGCGCCCCACGCCCCGGGCAGGAGCCAGCCGAGGCGCACCCGTCCAAGCCCCCCCTGGATCATCGTCCAGAAGCCGTGGTCGACCGCGCGGACGAACGCCACGCCGGGCGCGACCGCCACCAGAGCCGCCGCGACCGCGATGGCCATCGCCGAAGGCCATCCGAGCCACCCGCGTTCCGCGGCGAGGCCCGGGAGAACGAGGGCGATCGCGAGCAGGATGAAGACGGCTTGGCCCAGTGACTGGCCGACCTTTGCGGCGCTCACCGAGGCCCACCGGACGCTCGAGGGCACGTGCGGCCCCAGAAGACGCACGCGCAAGAGCTCTCCGCCGATCGTCGCCGACGGCGTGAGGTAGTTGACGGCATCCCCGGCCAGCCGCACCGCGACCAGTCTGGCCGCTCCCACTGGCCGCTCGCCCGCGGGGAAGACCAGCGCCCAGCCGCCCGTGTTCAGGAGGACATCCACGCTCTGGACCAAGAGGATCACCGCCAGCCCCCAACCCAGCGTGCGGAGATCCCGGACGAGGGTCTCCACCCCGATGATCCACACGGTGCCGGCCAGCACCACAGCGCCCAGGGCGAGGCATGCCAGCTCGAGGCGCCGCCGCCGGACCGTCGTCACGGCGGCACCGCCGCCGGCCCCCGCGGACGCACCGTTCGGAGCCAGTAAGCAATGAGGGCGGCCGTGAAGACCCATGCGCCGCCGGCCGCGGCGTAGAGAAACCATTCGAGATGGCCGAGCGCGGCGAGTACCAGGAGCAGGTACGTGTAGTCGCGACTGGCCAGCTTCTCGGCAATGTCCGCTCCCCGCCTCCCACGGAGGCTCTGGGCATCACCAGCCCAGTGGAGGTCCCCGCCCTGCCGAAGCGCTGGTCGGATGAAGAGCACGTGCACCGCCGTCATGGCGGCGACCACCCCGCCCAACAGGGCCAGGGCGGCCCAGAAGCCGCTCGGGGGCAGTCCTCCGCGCCAGAGGCCGGTGGCCAGCCCAAGGAAGACCGCGAGGTGCACCACGTAGTCCCCCGCCACGTCGAGCCGGGCGCCCTCCGCGCTCTGGGACAGTCGGGCGCGCGCCAAGTCTCCATCCACACAGTCCAGCACGACCGAGGCCACGAGCAGCAGCACGCCGACCAGGCGTCCCCAGTAGGACACGCTAGCCAGGCCCGCTGCGCCGAGCAGGCCGATCGCCACGCTCAGGAGCGTCACGTGGAAGGGAGACAGCGCCGTTCTCAGGAACAGCCGGGTGAGGGGCCTCGACAGGGGACGATCGATAAGGGTTGCGAGGTAGCTGTCGCTCGTCGAGCGGTCTCCGATGTGGTCGAGGAGCGCGATCTCGAGGTCGCGGGCCGATCCGCCAGACTCGAGCGGGGCCACGAGACCCGCCCGCATGCGGGTGCCTTCCCGCGTGTGCTCGAGCGGCGTCGCCCCGTCTGCTCGCCACTCGGCCCCGAGCCCGATGGCATCGGCGCGAGCGGGAATGTCAGCGGCCTCGCACACGACACCCACGCGCCGCCCGGCCGCCGTCCACACGGGTCCTCGCCCGGCGCCACGAAGCATTCGCGCGGCTGTGGCATCCACGAGCACGTCCCCCGAGAGGAGCAGCGTCAGCCGGTGCGCCGCCCATGATGCCGAGGACTCCGCATCGGTGAGCCTTTCCAGCCAACGGACGGGCACGCCCCGCTGGGCCAGCGGCTCAGCCGCCCATCGGGGGCGTCCGGGAGCGAGCAGCGCCAGGTCGCGGAATCCGGCCTCGTGGAGAGCCAGGATCGCCCGGACCGCGATGGGCACACCCGCGACCGGCGTCGCGGCCTGCGGGCTGCTTCCGAGGACGACGGCGCAGTGGACTGCCTCACTCCCACCGTCGTTCATCGGGGGCTATCGCGAGGCGCGCGGCGGACCATCCCGAGTGGGCCCGCTCCCGAGGGCCAGCGCCCGGGCCGGAGGCGCGGCACGAGGCGCACCGGGCGGCAGGGACCCAGCCCGATCAGGTCGACGGCGCGTCCGGAAGGCGGGCGCGCCTTGGTCGCGACCTACCGAATGGCGCGCCGTCACGGGACGAGCGCGTACACCTCAAGCTCGCCCACGGAGATGAACGCGGCAGATCCACCCGGTCTCCCGTAGATCCGGATACCATCCCCGGCGATCGGCGTGAAGGCGAGGGTGAACGTCTCGAAGTTCACCCCGTTGTTGCCCGGGTACGCGGGCGTGGTCGTCAGGCCCGACACGTTGACCCACTGCCCGTTCTGCCGGACCTGCACCGTCAGCGTCGTGAACCAGCCGCCGTCCGTGAAGTGCTTCCCCTCCTGGAAGACGACTCGAGTGAACGTCCTCGTCGTCGAGAAGGTGTATCCGACCCAGTCCTCGGTCGCGCTATTGGGCCCGTCCCAGCTGTCGTACTGCTGGGCCGAGTTCGTGCTCCCCACGGCGGGCTTGACCCCGTCCCGAATGAGGCTGAGGGGTCCCCCGCCGCCGATCGGCGCGGTCACCCTCGCGATAATCGTCTGGGCCTGACTCGTGACGTTGGACTCCCCCGATCCGCCGCCGGTCCAGCTGACCTCGGCGATCGCTCCACCGGTCTTCTCGTAGAACTCACCTTCACATCGTGATCCCCGGCCGTCATGGTCCGGGTCGCGGTCCGGACCGTCGCGGCATGGTCGGTCCAGAAATCGATCACGAGCGCGTTGTCCACCCAGAGCCGAATCCCATCGTCGCTGCGGGTGGTGAAGGTCTGCGTCCCGGCTACGAAGGTGAACCGGCCCGTCCACCGGACGGAGAAGTTGTCATTGTTGACGCCGTTGCCGGGGCCGCCGTTCCCCCAGTTGTTGTTGATCCCGGTCTCGCAGCGCGCGAGAACCGGGGTCCCCGTCAACGTCAGGCTGTTGAAGTACTCGGCGCGGTACTGACCCGTCGGACACGCGGTATTAGAGAACGTGGCCGTGTAGGTCACGTTGGAGGTCGGGATCGTCACCGTATGTGACTGGGTTCCGCCGTCCGACCACGACACGAAGTTGTACACTCCCTGAGGACTCGTGACGTTCAGCGTGTGCAGCGACCCCACGATCGTCGTCCGAGTCAGGGGGCTCGTGCCGCTCGTCCCGTCGTAGAGAACCTGGAGTCCAGTCGGAGCGGTGGCCACCGTGATCTGGACGGTCTGCGGATTGATGGTCCGCGAGACGGTGCTGGTGAGCCCGCCGGCGTCCGTCGCGGTGAGGATGATCTCGAAGTAGCTCTCGTCACCGTGATCGGGAATCGTGAAGCTCCCGCTCGCCCCCGAGCCCGACTGGAGCGGATGGATGTGACATGTCCCACCCGGACAATGATGGATCACGATCTGCCACGAGAGCGCCGAGGCCGGGAGGGTCCCCTGGTCGGGATCGGTCGCCGAGCCCGCGTAGTTGACCACGGTGCCCACCTGGTACGTGAAGTTCGCCGCCGGAGCGGTGATCGTTGCGGAGGGCGGCCGGTTGCCGACCTGGATCGACACCGTGGCCGTCGCCACGCCGCCATGGTTATCGCTAACGGTCAGCGTCGCCACCCGGGTGGCGTTCGGTAGCTGATAGACGTGCGAGGGCGCGGGGCCCGTTCCCGTGGTGCCGTCCCCGAAGTCCCAGTCAAAGGTGAGCGGGTCTCCGTCGGGATCGTTCGATCCGGTGCTGGAGAACTGCACGGTCAGGGGTGCCGGACCCCCGATCGGATCGGCGGACGCGACGGCCGTCGGCGGCGTGTTGCCGGACGTGTACCGGATCCGGCGGACCTCGTTGGCGCTGATCGCCACGTAATAGAGCATTCCGTCCGGTCCCATCTCGATATCGACCGGACCGTCCAATTCCGTGGCGAAGTCGGTCACGCTGCCGGGCACGAGGACGTCGTTCGCATCGGCCCGGAGCGTACGCAGCCAGCCATCGGAGAAGTCGCCGAAGAAGAACGCGCCCTGATACGCCGCGGGATAGAGGCTGCCGGTGTAGAAGGCGCCGGCCGTGACCGCGGCCGTGGTGCCGTTGTGCTGGTACTCGTAGAGCGGCGCCCGAACGGTCGGTCCTCCGCCACTCGGCGGCGGTCCGCTGACGAGGGCATAGACGTCTAGCTCAGCGACGGAGATGAACGCCGCGCTGCCCCCGGGAGCTCCGTACACCCGAATGGCGTCGCCCTGGATCGGCGTGAAGCTCAGCGTGAACGTCTCGTAGTTGACCCCGTTGTTGCCCGGATACGCCGGGCTGATCGACAGGTTCGACACATTGACCCACTGCCCAGCCTGCCGGACCTGCACCGTCAGCGTGGTGAACCACCCGCCGTCCCAGAAGTGAATCCCCTCCTGGAACACCACCTTCGAGAAGTTCTGCGAGCTCGAGAACTCGTAGCCGACCCAGTCCTCGCTCGCCGCGTTGTTCCCGTCCCAGCTGTCGTACTGGCGCGCCGACTCGGTGCTGCCCACGGGCGGACGATCGCCGTCGTGGATGACCGCCAGCCCGTTCCCGCCGCCCTGCGGGTTCGGAACGGCCGCGATGATGTTCTGCGGCGGAACCGCGACCTCGACCGGGCTCCCTCCGCCGCCACCGCTCGCGCTCTCGTACACCTCGAGCTCACCGACCGAGATGAATTGGGCGGATCCGCCCGGTGTCCCGTAGATCCGGATGCCGTCGCCCTGGATCGGCGTGAAGGTCAGCGTGAACGTCTCGAAGTTCACCCCGTTGTTGCCCGGGTAGGTGGGCGTGGCGGTCAGGCCCGACACGTTGACCCATTGCCCGTTTTGCCGGACCTGCACCGTCAGCGATGTGAACCAGCCGCCATCGACGAAGTGCTTCCCTTCCTGGAACACCACTCGGGCGAACGTCTTGGCCGTCGAGAAAGTGTACCCTACCCAATCCTCGGTGGCGGCATTGGCCCCGTCCCAGCTGTCGTACTGCTGAGACGAGTCGGTGCTCCCCACCGCAGGCTTGATCCCGTCCCGGATGAGGCCGAGGGGCCCCCCGCCCCCCATGGGCGATGGGACCTTGGCGATGATCGTTCCGGTCAGCGCGAGGTTCGGGGATGACCCGGCCCCGTACAGGTCCTGACAGAACTGAAGGGGCGCGTATCCCGGCTGCTGACCGGACCCCTCGTAGCACGGCCAGCCGAGGTTCGCACCGGCAACCGCCGCGCTGATCTCCTCGGTGGTGTCCCATCCGACGTCTCCCAGGTAGGGGACGTCGGTCCCTGGCCTGAGATTGAACCGGTACCCATTGCGGACCCCGTACGCCCAGATCTTGGACCGGTTGTCGCTGGCATTGCCCGTCCAGAAGGGATTCGTCGGAACTCCCTGACCGGTCCGCGTCACCCTCAGAAGCTTGCCCGCGAGGGAGTCGAGATTCTGAGTCCGCAGCGCGTTGGTGTCCACCGTCCAGAACGACGACGAGTCACCGACCATGATGACGAGGGTTCCATCGGACGCGAACTTGATGTTGCCCACCGAATGCGAGTACCCATCGGCAGGCAGGCAATCGCTCCCGACCGGGAAATCGTTGCACGAGTGGGTCGTGAGGTTTGCGACCACGGTGCCGAGCAGGACCTGCTCACTGGCGGGACTGGCGGTGTCGCCCGTCACGGTGACGCGAGTGAGTCGCGAGGTTTTTACCCCGGTGTAGTCGGTGGCATCGTTCTCGTACACGTACAAGAGATAGAGATAGGGATTCGACGCGAAGCTCGGATCAACCGCAATCCCGATGAGGCCACGATCCCAGTAGTCGTTGACTCGGCTCTTGATGTCGATCATCGGCGTCGGCTGGAGCACGCCGTTCTTGACGAGGCGAACCACTCCGGTCTTTTGCGCGATTGCGATGCGGCCATCCGGAAAGAAGGCGATGGCCGTGGGATTGGTGAGGCCGGACGCGACGACCTCCTGGCTGAATCCGGTGGGGAAGGTCGTCGCGCTCGCCCCAAAAGCACAAGCGAGCACTAGGAGCGCAATCGCGAAGCCGATGCCTCGTCGCACGGCGGTCTGTCCCACGCTCAGCCTCCAGAGCTCCAGAGGCATCCACGCTTCTGCTCGCGCGCGGCCGCCTCCAGCTCAGCCAACCGATCGTGGTTGGCGCCCTGACCGTCCGCGCGCGCAAGGCCCGCGGTTACGAGCTCCTCGGCGACCGAACGCCCGTCCAGTGTCATGATGTAGTACATCCGCCTCATCCGAGCATCGATCACGAGCCCAGGCTCCTCGTAGAGCTCGACGCCGTCGGACACGAGCTCCTCGGTGAAGGCCGTCGCCTCCTTGCCGCAGGGCGTATTGCCGTTCGGCGCCTTCACTCCGAGAATGCCGATCCCCACACGTCCCCGAGCGTTCCGGGCATCCAGGGTGTCGCCTTGAATCACTCGGATGTAGCCGACCAGTTGCTCACGGTCCGGGGCCAGCGAGCCCGTTTGCGCGGCGGATGGGGAGGCCGTCAGCCATGCCAGAGTCCCCAGGGCAAGCACAGTCGTCCAACGCTCCGGCCTGAATCGACTCACAGAGATGCTCCCCTCGACCCGTTCTGTGGAGCTACTAAGAGGCGGGTAGGCTCGTTTCACTAGCTGCTGACTCTACCGGACGCTCGGAGTTTCAGGCAAGGCGCAGTTCCCCCTTACGAGTGCCGCAGTTCCCCCTCACAACGACTTGCGTGCTGCGTGCCAGACGCCGGGAGTCGGCACTCTCCACGCCGGATCGAGCCAATGGATGTTGATCTCCTGCAAGCGCAGTCAACGTATCGAGAGCGTCTCGAAAATCAATCGCGCTTCAGGCGTCGCCCCGTGTTCTCCGGTCTGAGACGAAGTCGAATGGGCATTTCCCCCGGGGCCCGCGTCAGATGACCACGATTCCTGGTTTTTTTCCCGACGCGCACCCCGCTCGGTGGTATGCGGCGCCGAGTTCAGCTACCGTCCGCGGTCAGCTGCCCCTCGACGAGCGTCAGCGTCCGGTCCGCAGCCCGAGCGAGCTCCGCGCTGTGGGTCACGAGGAGCACCGCGGAGTGACCGCTCCGCGCCCGGGCCCGCAGCTCGGCCAGGAGCACAGCCGCGTTCTCTGCGTCCAGGTTTCCGGTCGGCTCGTCGGCCAGGATGAGGGCCGGGTCGTTCAGCACGGCGCGGCAGAAGGCAACGCGTTGCTGCTCGCCGCCCGAGAGCGCGGGCGGGAACTGCTCCGCCCGCTCCCAGACCCCGAGCCGCTCGAGGAGCTCTCTCGCCGCGGTCTCCGCCGCCGCGCCGGGGCGGCCCACGTAGCGCGCCGCGAGCAGGACGTTCTCGCGAGCCGTGAGCTCCGGGATCAGGTTGTACGTCTGGAACACGAAGCCGAGATACCGGCCCCGGAAGGCGGCGAGCGCGCGCCGGCCCGCCCCGGTCAGGCGCTGGTCCTGAAACCAGAGCTCCCCGGCGTCCGCCCGATCCAGGCACCCGAGCAGATTCAGGAGCGTCGACTTGCCGGATCCCGAACGCCCGACCACCGCGACGAGCTCACCGGGGGCGAGCTCGAGATCCACCCCCCGAAGCACCGGGAGCTCGCGCCCGTCGGCGGTACGGAACCGCTTGACGAGTCCGGCGGCGCGAAGGAGCGCGGCAGCCATGGCTCAGGCCCCGCGGCGGATCGCCTCGGCCGGCGACAGGCGGAGGATCCGGAAGGTGGCGTAAGTGCCGGCGATGGCGCCGAGCGCAATGGCGAACCCGACCGCGAAGGCGACCAGCTCGGTCGAGAAGAGAAAGAGCTGCTGCCCGGCCTGGGCCGCCCGCGCGTCGACGGCCGTGCCCCCCAGCACCGCGAGGATCGTGCCGAGGGTGCCGCCGGCCAGGCTGACGGCGAGGCTCTCGCGAAGAACCTCCCCCAGGAGCCGAAGGTCGGTGGCGCCGAGCGCTTGCTTGATCCCGAAGTCGCGGATGCGCTCGAAGGTCGCGGCGGCGATGGTGTTGGAGAGTGAGAGCCCTCCGATGAGAAGCCCGATCCCGGTGATGCCGGCCATGAGCCACGAGAAGAACGCCGTCGATCCGGCGAGCTGGCGCGCCACTTCGCCGGGCGCCACGACGTTGACGCCGGCGACCTCCTGACGGATACGCGCGGCGAGCGCGTCGGGGTCGACGCCAGGGCGCCAGCCCACCGCCGCGCCGCTGTTGAGGTCCGCGGGGGTCACCATGCCGCCCGCCATGAACAGCGCGCGGAGGGTCGGGTCCAGTGCGAGCCAGAGCTCGCGCGCGTCCTCGATCGGAACCACCGCGAAGCGGTCAGGCGCCGTGAGGAGGCGCTCCCCCACCCCGATGACCTCGAAGTCCCGCTGGCCGATCCGCAGCCGCGACCCGACGTGAAGCCCGCGCCCCACTGCCAGCTCGGCCCCGACCACCGCGCGTCCCCGGTCGGCCGGCATCAGCGAGCGGCCTTCCGCGATGGGAAAGGTCGGATAGTTCCGGTTCGGCGACGGGACCGTCAGGTCCACCCCCAGGACGAGCTCCTGGTTGACGGAGAAGAGCTGCGAGGTGGACGGGTTGAGCGGGAGCATGACCTGCGCCTGGACCGCCGCCACGCCGGGCACGGTCCGGATCGCCTCGATGGTCTGACGGCGCAGGAGGCCACCGGCCGTGAATCCCGCGCCGGTGCCGATCCCCGCGCCCGCCACCGAGATCTGGCCCAGCACGAAGCGGTGCCCGCCGTCGATGAACCGGCTGATGCGCCCGGAGAGCGCGCCGAGCGCCACCAGCCCCGCCATGCCGACGGTGATGCCGGCGATCGCGAAGCCGTAGCCGCGAGGGAAGAGACGCCGACGGCGGGACGATCGGGGGCGGCTCACCGGCGCCGGCGCCGGTGCCCTGGCGCCCGGGCGGAGGAGCTCGGCCCAGCTCCGCGCGGGTGCCCGCTGGAGGCGATCACGATGCTCAGACCTCCTCCGCGACCCGAGCGCCCGGGGCAACGGCCGCCGTGCGGACCACGCCGGTCGTCTCGCCGCCGCTCGCGGACACGCGCGCCAGATACCAGGCGATGCGAGCGCCGTCGGCCACGGCGTGGAAGCGGCTCTGGCGGCCCGGCGGATACACGGACCGGATGGGGACCGAGACCAACCGGTATCCCGCCTCCGTCGCGCGGACCAGCGCCTCCGTCTCGAGGACGAAACCGTCCTCGACCAGCGTGATCTCTCGAAGGAACGCCCCGGGATAGATCCGGAAGCCACACTGGCTGTCCGACAGGGGCGTCGGCAGGATGGTTCCGAGAGTGCGGTCCGCCGCGCGAATCGCGAGCCGCCGGAGGGCCGGGATCGGATCGCCCGCCCCGGCGCCGAACCGATGGCCGAGGACGAGCGCGTTCGGCGCCGCGCGGTGCGCCGCGAGCAGGCGCGGCAGGTCCGCCGGGTCGTGCTGGCCGTCCCCATCGAGGGTCGCCACCGCCGTCGCGCCGCGGCGGAGCGCGGCGCAGAAGCCCGTGCGGAGGGCCGCGCCCTTGCCCGCGCGCCGCGCGTGGCGGACCACCACCGCGGCGCCGGACCGCCCCGCGGCCCGGGCGCTCCCATCCGTGGAGGCGTCGTCGACGACAATCACCGGGCAGTGGGCGCGCAGGCGCTCGACGATGGACCCCAGCGTCGACACCTCGTCGAACACCGGGACGACCGCCCAGAGCTGGTCGGTCATGCGGCTGCTTCGGACGGGGAGGCGACCGCGCGGAGCACGAGCGCGACGTGCGTCCCGCCGCGAGCGAGTCCGTGGACCAACGCCGTCCTCGGAGGGCTCTCCGCCGGGGCCCCGGTCCGCGCGAAGCGGAGATCGTCTCGGATCGGCTCGGCGAGATCAGCCAGGGCCGCCACCCCGAAGCCCGCGACGGCGAGTGTGGCCGCAGCGACCCGGAGCCCGCCCAGACCCCCGTGCTCGCCGACCAGCGGGGTCAGGGCGGACAGGCGCGCGCGGCCGCCCGGCAACGCCCCCGCCACGAGGTCGAGCTCGCACGCGTCGTGCTCGGGATGGCCCGCTCCCGTGAGATAGGCGAGGTCGACCGCGTCAGCGGCGGTCGACGCGGCTCCGAGCGCGCGCCGAACGACGGCCGGATCCCGTCGCCCAGCGCCCGGGAAGCCATGGGCGGGCGCCCGGAGATTGCCCCACGCGGCGCCCGCGAGCTCGGCGTAGATCCGAGCCCCGCGCTCGAGCGCGGCCTCCCTCGACTCCAGCACCAGGAGAGTCGCGCCTTCGCCGACCACCGTGCCGTTGGCGCGGCGATCGAAGGGCCGGCAGCCTTCCGGTCCCGGCTCCGCCTGGGACATCGTCCCCAGCCGGCTCAGCTCCCGGTAGAGAATGGGGGACATCTCGTCGCAGCCGCCCGCGAGGACAGCGCGCGCCCGGCCGGAGGCGACCAGCGCGGCGCCGCGGGCAACCGCCAGGTCTCCGCCCGCATCGACCTCGTTCAGCGTGAGCATCGGCCCACGCACGCCGACGGAGATCGAGATCTGCGCGGCCATCGCGTTCATGACGGTATTCGGGAAGACGAGCGGCGAGAGCCCGAGGGTGCCGCGCGCGAGGAAGCCGAGCGCGAAGGTCTCCGAGGAATGGAAGTCGCCCCAGTGCGAGCCCAGCACGAGACCCACCGCCCCCAACTGGCCCGCCGGGAGTCCCGCATCGCCCAGGGCCAGCCGGGCGGCGATCACGCCGAGCTGGCTCGCCCGTGCCAGCCGGCGCGCCTCCCCGTCCTGGAGGTGCGGCGTGACGTCGCCGGCCTCGCCACCGAGCCGGCTCCAGCAGCGCTCGGTCGGAAACGAGCGGACCGGCCCGACGCCGGAGACGCCGCGCGCGAGCGCCTCGCCCACGGGAAAG
>JADMIO010833604.1_pt1 | contig 10836 bp, 8 predicted proteins | sample 8958161 | NCBI WGS metagenome assembly JADMIO01 (sample SAMN16585339, study PRJNA669376) | soil metagenome | isolation source: Crop rotation soil | place: USA: Cullars Rotation, Alabama | collected 2011 | reverse complement strand
CGGCGGCCGCGAGCTCCGGGGCACGCTCCGCCGCCGCGGCGACGCGTGGACGCTCGACCTCGGCGACGGCACCGTGGCCGCGACCGTCGTCCGCACCGCGGCCGAGGTGTGGATCGCGATCGACGGCGAGGTCTACCGGTGCGCCGCCGCCGCCGACGCGCGTCCGGAAGCCGGCGTCGCCGCACGCAACCCGCGGGTCACCGCGCCGATGCCGGGGAAGGTGCTCGACGTCCTCGTCACCGAAGGCGCCGAGGTCGGCGCCGGCGACGCGCTCGTGGTCCTCGAGGCGATGAAGATGGAGACCGTCGCGACCGCGGATGCCGCGGCGCGGGTCGTCCGGGTCCACGTCGCGCCCGGCGCGATGGTCGAGCCGGGTCAGCCCTTGGTCGACCTCGAATTTTGTTGATTTCGCCCCTGCTCGCTGCGCTCGCGATGGGCGTTGCCGATTACGGCGCGAGGCAGGCGAACGACGAGGCGAGGTTGGCGGCGTCGAGCAAGGCGGACGCGCGGGGCGTCGCGAGCGCTACGGCCGTGTCGGCGGTGCAGCTCGTCTGCGACACGATGCAATCCGCGATCGCATCGTTCGTGGTGAGGGTCGTGCCGCATGCGGCGTCGAGGCCGTTGAAGCCGAGGGCGGCACGCAGCTCGGTCGCGAGCAGATCGGCGCAGCCCTTCACGACGTCCGTCCGCGCTCGCACCGCGGCTTTGCCGATCGTCGTGATGCCCTTCGTGCACGTCGCCGTCGCTTTCTCGTTGCACGCGGCATCGTCGTCGGGAGTCGGGAACCCGCCGCGCTCCCGCTGGAGCTGACACGCGAGGAGACCGGTCACGCAGCGCGCGGCCTGGGTCACGCGCGTGATCGCGAGCTTGCCGCCCGCTTTCACGATCTTCCCCTGACACGCGCGGATGACGCGCTCGGCAGGCGCCGCGTTCGCGGCGTTCGCCGGCGTACCGGATCCGACGCACGGGAACACCGCCGATAATCCGGCCGACGCGAGCAGCGCGCCGGCACGCGGCACCGCCACCGCCGTCGCCGCTCCAGCCTTGCAGACCAGGCCGCGCGCGAGGCAGTCGAACACGGCGAAGTCGTCGTCGAGCGCGGCCGGAGGCGAGAGCGCCTGGCACTCGGCGAGGATGCCGTCGAACCCGAGACCGCCGGCGAGCTTCCGCAGCTCGTGGACCTCGATGCTGCCGCAGACGCGCGACGGCGAGAGCTTCGCGATCGTGCGCGCCGCCATGCCGTCGAGCACGTCGAGGGTCTTCGCGCACGTCTTCGTGCGCGCGGCGGTGCGGCACGACGCGAGCGCGTCGCCCGCGAGCCTCCCCTGCTCCGCTTGCGTCTCGCACTTGAGGAGCGCCTGGGCGCAGCCGGTCGTCGTCGTGAGCGACTGCGCGAACACCGCGGTCGCCTGCTGGCCGATCGCGCGCTCGCACGTCGTGAGCGCGGGCGTCGGCGCGTCCAAGCAGACGTCGCCGATGCCGTCGTGATCGAGGTCCTCCTGGCCGGGGTTCGGGACGGTTTGGCAATTGTCGCACGCGTTGCCGACGCCGTCCTTGTCCTGATCGCGCTGATCGGGGTTCGCAACGTCGGGGCAGTCGTCGAGCGCGTCGGGAATGCCGTCGCCGTCGGCGTCCGCGACGGCGACGATCGCGACGGGCTGGTTCAGGTCGATGCTGTCCGAGAGGACCGTGATCGTGCCAGTCAGCGGATCGACGCGGAAGATCTTCTTCGCGATCGGGTCCGCGACGGCGTAGCTCCCGTCGGGCGCGACCGCGACGTCGCGCGGACCGCCGAAGAAATCCTCCTCGCTCGCGACCGGAATGACCTCGCCGTTCTCGCCGACCATCAAGACGGCGCCCGGGCTCGAGCCGAACTGGTTCGGATCGGCCTCCTCGTCGGCGACGACGATGCCGAACGTCGGATCGAAGTCGATGCCGCCGAGCCGCACGAACGCGCCCTCGCTGGTGATCGTCGTGAGGCCGCCGCCCGCGTCGAGGATCCGCACCGCGGAGCCGAACGACTTGACGTTCGGATCGTCGCACGGCCCCGGCGTCGGCGTGGCGGTCGCGCCGGTGCGCGTCGGCGTCGGGGTGCGCGTCGCGGTCGGCGTCGGTGTCGCGCCCCCCGTCCTCGTCGCGGTCGGCGTGGTCGGCGTCGGCGTCGGCGCCGTGGACGTCGCCGTCGGACAGGTGACGCCCGCGTCGGCGATGAGCACGTTGCCGGCGTCGTCACGCGCGATCTTCACCGGATTCACGAGGTCGGTGCTCGCGGTGACGGTCGCGACGTCGCCCTTGTCCTCGTCGACGGCGAAGATCGCCGCCTTCGAGCCGTTCACCGACGCGTCGCGATCCGCGATGAGCAGCGTCCCGTTCGGCTCGGCGAGCACGCTGCTCGGATTCGAGAACGGCGCGCCGCTCGCGATCGTCTCCTCGACGACCTTGCTCGTGCGCCCGACGCGGAACACGGCCCCGCGACGGGAGTCGTCCGCGTCCTGGTCGACGACGAGGATGTCGCCGTGCCGGTCGATCGCGGCGTCGTACGGGTTCACGAGCTTCGGGTCGCCCGCGAGGAAGCTGAGGAGCCCGGTCGTCGCGTCGAGGCCGAACACCGCGCCGGTGCCGTCGGCGGTGCCGAGACCGCGCGGGTCGGCGCCGCGGTCGACGACGAGGAAGTCGATCCGCGAGTGGCCGATCGCGGGCGCGGGCGCATCGCCGATGATCCGGACCTGCACCGGCGAGACGAAGAGGCCGCTCTGCGACACCGCCGTCATCGGCCCCGACGTCGGGACCGCGTAAATCTTCTTGGTCGTCGCATCGGCCACGAGCCACGTTCCGCTCGCCTCGACGGCGACGCCGCGCGGCTTGTTGAAGAGCGCGCTGCCGACGCTTCGGACGATGGCGTTCGTCGCGAAGTCGTACGCGTACGCGGCGCCCGTGCTGGTGCCGAGGTCGCCGGGATCGCCGTCCTCGTCCGCAACGACGATCTTGCCGTCGGGCGCGACCGCGATGCCGAACGGCTCGACGAGCCCGTGCTTATCGCCGGCGGTGCCGTGGAGCAGCGTCACGCACCCGCCGGTCGCGCCGTCGAGCCGGAGGATCGCGCCGGAGCCCGCGGCGTCGCTGTCGACGACGAGGACGTCGCCGTCGCCCTCCCGCACCGCGCGCACCGGGTTGTTGAACTTGCGGCAGCCGGAGAACGGCTCGAGGTTGCCGCCGGAGCGATGCCAGCGGAACACGTGGCCGTTCGATCCGTTCACCACCGCGTCGGGATCGACGACCAGCACGTCGCCGCTCGGCTCGAGCATGAGGCCGCTCGGGTTCACGAGCGGCGCGCCCTTCGCAAGCGTCGCCGTGACCGCGCCGGTCGTCGCGTCGACGCGATAGATCGCGCCGTCGGTCTTCGTCGTCCCGACGTCGGCGCCGCGGTCGGCGACGATCACGCTGCCGTCGACGTCGATGACGGCGTCGAACGGATGCTGCACCTTCGCGTCCTTCACGATCTTCACCGCGAGGCCGCTCTGGCGGTTCACCTCGAAGACGGACTTCGCGCCGTCGTCGGTGACGAGGAGGTTGCCGTTCGTGAAGGCGAGCGCCGGCACCGCGATGAGGACGACTGCGAGCGCGCAAACGCGGCTCGCGATGCGGGCGCGATAGGTCATGTCGGGATACGTCAGCTCGTCACGGCCGGGGGGCGAGATCTCATCGGAGGACGCAAATACGGTGCCGGGACGGGCTGAGTCTAACTGCGCGGGTTCCCGCCGTGCAACCGCATCGCAGGCGTTGCAGCGATGCACGATCCCTCAGCCGCTCTCGAACTCCTGCACGTGCGGCTCCGCTGCCGCCGCAGTGTGCGCGATCAAGCGCCGAGGCGGTCGCCGGGTCGAACACTGGCGACCGCGAGCGCGTCCGCCGCGGCGACCTTCTCGCGCGTTCCCTCGATCCGCGCCTTGCCGAGCCGGACGACGCCGTCGCCGGCCGCGACGACGATCGCACCGCCGTCGACGGCGAGGATCGTCCCCGGCGCGGCGCCGTCTCCCGTCGCCGTCGTGCGACGGCTCTCGTAGAGGCGCAGCTGCGCTTCGCGCGCACGCGTGAACGCACCGGGCTGCGGATCGCAGCCACGGACCAGGTCGTGCACCGTCGACGCCGGACGCGACCAATCGATCGTTGCGTGCGCATCGCGGCAGAGCGGCTCGTACGTCGCGCGGCTCTCGTCCTGTACGACCCGAGGCGCGCGTCCCGCGTCGATGAGCGCGACGCTCTCCAGCACCGCGTCGACGCCGGCCGGCACGATCTTCCCGTAGTAGAGCGAGCCGGCGCTGTCGTCGGGGTCGATCGGCACCGCGTGCTGCAGCAGCAGCGGACCGGTATCGATGCCGGCGTCGACCCAGAAGACGGAGACACCGGTCTCGCGCTCGCCGCCGATCAACGCCCAGTTGATCGCGCTCCCGCCGCGGTGCCGCGGCAGCAACGACGGGTGGAAGCAGATGCTCCCGAGCCGCGGCACCTCGGCGAGCGCGAGCGGGACGATCTGCGTCACGTACGCGAGGATCATGAGGTCGGGCGCGAGCGCGGCGACCTCGGCGCGGACCGCGTCGGGCTTGTAGCTCGGCGGCTGCCGGCACGGGATCCCGCCGGCGCGCGCCGCGGCGGCGAGCGGATCGGGCTTCGCCGCCGAATCCGGCGGCGCGTAGACGCCGACGACGTCGTCCCCGCGCGCGATCAGTCCCCGCAGCACTTTCTCGCCGAACGCCGCTTGGCCGATGACGACGATCTTGAGAGGCATCGGCGCTGCGTAGCAGACGTCGCGATCCTCTGCACGCGGACGTGCGTTGTCGGCCTCCGACGAATCGCACGCGGGCGGACGACGAGGCCCGTCACGACGGACGCACCCGCGCCCGCCGCCGCCGCGACGGAGGCGTGGCATCGTCGTTGCTCCCGCTCGTCGAGGCGCGCACGCGCGCGAGGAGGGAGGACGGACGATGCCGGTGAAGCACGCGTTGCTCGCGTTGCTCGCACAGCGCGATCTCACGGGGTACGAGCTGAAGGTGCGCTTCGAGCGCGCGCTCGGCGACTTCTGGCAGCTCAACTCGGGTCAGGTGTACTCGACGCTCGAGCGGCTGAGGCGTGCGGGGCTGGTCGCGCGCCAGAGGGAGGACGGCGCCGTCGAGCGCAGCCGATACACGCTGCTGCCGCGCGGACGCCGTCATCTCGAGCGCTGGATGGCCGCGCCGGCGCCGCGGCTCCGACCGATACGCGATCCGCTCTACGTGAAGCTCGTGTTCACGACCGCGGAGCAAGCGCCCGCGCTCGTACGCTCGTTCGCGGCGGAGATGCGCCGCTACGGGGACGCCGTCCAGACGCTCACCGCGCTCGTCGCGCGGCAGCCGCTGTCGCTCACAGGACGCGCCCGCTGGCTCGTCGCCGAGGCGGCGCGGCTCCAGTACGACGCGCAGCTGCGCTGGCTGGTGACCGTGCGTCGCGTGCTGGCGACGGACGCCGCGGAGGGGCTCGACGTCGCGACGAAGGCGCGTCCTTCCGTGCGCGCGCTCCCGGCGGAACGCGCGGATGCGCTGCGGGTCGCGTCGCCGCCGCCACCAGAACGTCGCCAGGCCTGATCGTCCGTTCGGCACGCGCGCTCGCGGACGCACGCGCGCTCGCCGGCCGACGAGCGCGTTCGCTCGCGCGTTCGAAAAAATGTTTGCGATCGGCGGCGACGTCACCGCACGCGGCCGGAGCCACGTCACGGCAGCAGCGCCGTTTCGACCGGCGTGCATCGGGCGCTATGGCGAGGAACACCGCGTCCAGCAACCCTCCGCGCGTATCGGCAGCGTCGCGTTTGACATCACCACGGGAAACCCGTACGCCTAAAACGCTTTCCCACGTTGCCACTCCCATGGTCCGTCGCGAGAAGAGCAACTACATCATCCGCTCGGTCGCCCACGCGCTGGACGTCATCGAGCAGTTCTACGGCGACGTTGACGAGCTGGGCGTCACCGAGCTCAGCAAGCGCCTGAAGCTGCACAAGAACAACATCTTCCGTCTGCTCGCGACGCTCGAGTCGCGCGGCTACATCGAGCAGAACAAAGCGACCGAGAACTACCGGCTCGGCGTGCGGAGCCTGCAGCTCGGACAGGCATACGTCGGGCGCATGGGCCTCCTCCGACAAGCGCGGCCGATCATGGAGCAGCTCGTGAAGCAGTGCCGCGAGAGCGCCTACGTCGCCGTCGTGCGCCGCGGCGGGATGGTCCCGCTCGACAGCGTCGACGCCGATCACCCGATCCGGCTCGCGTCGCAGATCGGCGAGACGCTGCCGCTGCACTGCACCGCGGCCGGCAAGGCGCAGCTCGCGTTCGAGTCGGAGGACGAGCTGAAGACGCGCCTTCCCGACTTGAAGAAGTACACGCCCAGCACGGTGACGGATCGGCAGGCGCTCGCGCAGCAGCTCCGCGCCGTCGTCGAGAAGGGCTATGCCGTCGACGCCGGCGAGTACGTGGAAGACGTCCGCTCGGTCGCGGCGCCGATCAAGGACTACACGGGCCGCGTCGTCGGCGCGCTCACCGTCAGCGGCCCCGCGTATCGTCTCGCGAGCGATCGGCTGCACAAGGAGATGGCGCCGCTCGTCGTGAAGGCCGGCTCGGAGCTGTCGTCGCGGCTCGGCCACAATCCGTGACCGCGCGCCGCACCGGCGGCCCCCGACGCAATCGCGAGGAGCGGACTGGTAGTAACGCCGTTTGCATCCGTACCTTGACCAATTTTTTCGCACCGTGTTAGGTGGCCCGTTTTCCATGCACGGAAGGAGAGTGCCCACGTGAAGATCCTCGCGACCGTCAAGCGCGTGCCCGACCCGGAGACCAGCATCAAGGTGAAGCCGGACGGCTCCGGCATCGTCACCGACAACATCAAATGGGTGATCAACCCGTTCGACGAGATCGCCATCGAGGAGGCGCTGCGCATCAAGGAGAAGGTGGCCGGCAGCGAGGTGGTGCTCGTCTCGATCGGCGCGAAGGTCGTGCAGGAGCAGCTTCGGACCGGTCTCGCGATGGGCGCCGACCGCGCGATCCTCGTCGTCACCGATGACGCTCTCGATCCGCTCGCGGTCGCGCGCGTGCTCGCCGCGATCGTGAAGACGGAGAACCCCGAGCTCGTCATCCTGGGCAAGCAAGCGATCGACGACGACAGCAACGCCGCGGGCCAGATGCTCGCCGAGCTGCTCGGGTGGCCGCAGGCGACGTTCGCGTCGAAGATCGAGCTCGCGGCCGATCAGAAGTCGGCGACCGTGATCCGCGAGGTCGACGGCGGCCTCGAGACGCTCGCGTTTCCCCTCCCCGGCATCGTCACCGCCGACCTTCGCTTGAACGAGCCGCGCTACGCGTCGCTTCCCGGCATCATGAAGGCGCGCAAGAAGGAGCTGAAGGAGATTCCGGTCGCGGATCTCGGCGTCGACGTCGCGCCGCGCGTGAAGATCGTGAAGATGGATCCGCCGCCGAAGCGGCAAGCGGGCAAGAAGGTCGAATCCGTGGATCAGCTCGTCGAGCTGCTCCACACCGAAGCGAAAGTCATCTGAAGGCCAGGAGCGGAGATCACCATGGGCGACGTCCTCGTATTCGCTGAGCACACTCACGGGAAGTTCCCGAAGACCACGCTGGTCGCGTTCGCGGCGGGCAAGGACGCGGCCGCGAAGCTCGGCGGCGCGTGCCACGCCGTCGTCGTCGGCACCGGTCTCGACGCGATCGCCGCCGAGGCGGCGTCGTACGGGATGAAGACCGTCTTCCAGGTCGAGAGCCCGAAGCTCGAGCACTACCTCGCGGACGCCTACACCGCGGCGCTCGCGGAGATCGTGAAAGCGAAGAACATCGACACCGTGATCACGACCGCGACGGCGATCGGCAAGGACTTGACGCCGCGCCTCGCGGCGCGCCTGAACGCGCCGCTCGCCGCCGACATCACGGCGATCAACGCCGACGGCACGGTCACGCGGCCGATGTACGCGGGCAACGTCTTCGCCACCGTCCAGCTCGAGGGCACGCCGCGCGTGATCTCGGTCCGCGCGACTGCGTACGACGCGGCCGCGAAGGACGGCGCCGGCACCGTCGAGAAGGTGCCCGCCACGCTCGACGACGGGCAGCTCAAGATGCAGTTCAAGGGGCTCGAGGAGATCAAGTCCGATCGTCCGGTGCTCACCGAGGCGCGGATCGTCGTCTCCGGCGGCCGCGGCTTGAAGAACGGCGAGAACTTCAAGACCGTGCTCGAGCCGCTCGTCGACGAGCTCGGCGCCGCGATGGGCGCGAGCCGCGCCGCCGTCGACGCGGGCTTCGTGCCGAACGATCTCCAGGTCGGCCAGACCGGCAAGGTGGTCGCGCCCGAGCTGTACATCGCCGTCGGCCTCTCCGGTGCGATCCAGCATCTCGCCGGCATGAAGGACTCGAAGGTGATCGTGGCGATCAACAAGGACGAGGAGGCGCCGATCTTCCAGGTCGCCGACTACGGCCTCGTCGCGGATCTCTTCAAGGCCGTGCCGGAGATGAAAGAGGCGGTCCACAAGCTGAAGAGCTGAGCCGCCGGCGGCGATTCGTCACGGGTCGAGATCGATCGCGACCGGGAGCGCCGTGTCGCGCCACTCCTCGAGGTCCTCACCCTCGCGGTACTTCTCGTAGACGAGCCGCCGCGCCGCCGCGTCCTCGTCACCGTCCGCAACGACGCGGGCGGTACCGGTGAAACGTCGGCCGCCGATCTCGACGGCGACGCGCGGGTGACGTCGCAGGTTCCGAACCCACCCCGCGCGCTCGCCGCCACCCGCGAGAAGGTAGATGGTCGCCGCCGACTCCGCGGCCGCGAACCAGATCTCGATGCGACGCGCCTCGCCGCTCCGCCGACCCGTCGTGGTCAGGTAGCAGAACGGCTCGCGCGCGAGGCTCGCCTCCATGGCATCGCCATGATCACACGTGTTCCGTACGCAACCCAGTCGGTGACGATGGCGGATTTGCGCCGCGCACCGTAATCTCGATCCGTGGATCGAACGTGGTTCGGGGTCGCCGCGGCGGTCATCTTCACCGCGGACGCGGGTGCATGAGGAAGCTCGCGCTCGTCGTCATCGAGGCGATCGTGGTGCTCGTCGTCGTCGAGCTCGCGATCCGCGCGGCGCGTCCGGAGCTCGACGTTCCGCATCTCCGCGTTCACGCCGCCGGCTACTACACGTGGTATCCGAACGCGCGCTTCACGTATCGGAACCTGCCGAACGTAGAGCCGCCCTCGGCGGAGGTGCGCGTCAACGCGCGCGGGCTCCGCGGCCCCGAGCTGCCGCCGGCGAAGCCGCCGGGCGAGCGCCGCGTGCTCGTGCTCGGCGACTCGTACACGGCGGCCGTGCAGCTCCCCGAGAACGAGATCTTCACGACGCTCCTCGAGAACGCGCTGAACGCCGCCCGCCCGGCCGAGCGCCACCGCGTGCTGAACGCGGGCGTGAACGGCGCGGGCAGCGGCCACGAGGTGCTCTACTACGAGCACGAGGCGACGGCGCTCGCCCCCGACGTCGTGGTCCTCGTGTACTCGTGGAACGACATCGCCGATACGCGCGCGCACGGCGCGTTTCGCCTGACCGACGACGGCGTCGAGCTCCGGCCCGAGCTCCGGCGGCCGGCGTTCTGGCGCGAGCCGCTCCTCGCGCTCCGCGACGCCGTCGGCAACCGCAGCCTCGCGGCGTACCTGCTCTATCACGCACTCGCCGGAGTCGCACCGCACGCCGCGAACGCCGCCGACATCGCGGCGTCAGCAGCAAGCGGCGCGAGCGTCGCGGCGTCACCGGGGAACGCCGCCGTGGCCACGCCGCAGGCGCCGAGCGCCGACGACGTCGGGGTGACGCTCGTGGTACGGCTCGCGGCGCGACTGCTCGGCGACGCGAAGGCCGACGGCGTGCCGGTCGTCATCGTCACGATCCCGATCCCGATCGGCCTCTCCGGCGGCGACGTTCAGTACGCAGCGGTGGTTGCCGGGTTCGAGCGGCTCGTCGCGGGAACGCCGAACCAGCTGATCGTCGCCGACCAGGCGCTCCGCGACGTCGCGGCGCGCGGCGTGGCTCCGTTCCTTCTGCACGACGGTCACCTGAGCGCGGCTGGGCATCGCGCCGTCGCCGACGTGCTGGCGCCGGCGGTGCTGCGGTACGACCCCGCCCCGTGAGCGGACGAGCGCGCGCTCGCCGCCGGCACCGGCCGGACGAGCGCGATCGCGTCAGCGCCAGTCGACGCTCGAGAGGCGCGCCAGCACGTGGAGCAGCGCCTGGATGCCGTTCGGGCCCTCCCCTTGCGCCTCGAGCGCGCGATACAGCTGGTCGGCGAGCGCCAGGCCGGGGAGCGCGAGCCGGAGCCGCCGCGCTTCGGCGAGCGCGATGCCGAGGTCCTTCACGAAGTGCGTCACCGCGAATCCCGGCGCGAAGTCGCCGGCGAGCATACGCGGCCCGTAGTTCGTGAGCGACCATGAGCCGGCGGCGCCGCCGGAGACCGACTCCAGAACGGTCGGCAGGTCGAGGCCGGCCTTGTAGGCGTAGAGCAGCGCTTCGCAGACGCCGATCATCCCGGTCGCGATGAGCGTCTGGTTCACCATCTTCGTGTGCTGTCCGGCTCCGGCGGGCCCCTGATGCACGATCGTCCGCCCGACGCACTCCAGCAGCGGGCGCGCGCGCGCGAACGCGTCCGCGTCGCCGCCGACCATGATCGAGAGCCGCGCCTCGCGCGCACCGACGTCGCCGCCGGATACGGGCGCGTCGAGCGCCGCGACGTCACGCGCGCGCGACCGCTCCCAGATCTCGCGCGCGAGCGCCGGCTCGCTGGTCGTGAAGTCGAC
>JADMIO010820096.1_pt1 | contig 10836 bp, 9 predicted proteins | sample 8958161 | NCBI WGS metagenome assembly JADMIO01 (sample SAMN16585339, study PRJNA669376) | soil metagenome | isolation source: Crop rotation soil | place: USA: Cullars Rotation, Alabama | collected 2011 | reverse complement strand
CTTTCCCGCAGGACTGGCCGGAATTGTTGAACATATGCATCACGCCGCCGGTCACCGCCTTGGTCAGGTCGGCGCCCTCGAGGATGACGTTCGGCGACTTGCCACCGAGTTCCTGGCTGACGCGCTTCACGGTCGGGGCGGCGCGCTTGGCAACATCGACGCCAGCGCGGGTCGAGCCGGTGAACGAGATCATGTCGATGTCCGGATGCTCGCTCATGGCCGCACCCACTTCAGGGCCAAGACCGTTGATCAGGTTGAAGACGCCCTTGGGAACGCCGGCTTCATGCAGGATTTCGGCGAAGATGAGCGCCGAGGTCGGGGTGAACTCGGAGGGCTTGAGGATCATGGTGCAGCCGGCAGCGAGCGCGGGAGCGACCTTGCAGGCGATCTGGTTGAGCGGCCAGTTCCAGGGCGTGATCATGCCGACCACACCGACCGGCTCGCGCACGATGACGGCGGTTCCCATGGTCTCCTCGAACTCGTACTTCTTCAGCACCTCGAGGGTGTTCATGAGGTGGCCGAGGCCGGCGCCGGCCTGCAAACGTTCCGCCATCGGCAGCGGCGCGCCCATTTCGTCGGAGACGGCGGCGCCGATATCCTTCATGCGGGCCTTGTAACCGTCGATGACCTTGGTGAGCAGCGCGATGCGCTCCTCGCGGCTGGTTTGGGAAAAGGTCTCAAAGGCGCGCTTGGCGGCGGCGACGGCCTTGTCGACGTCGGCCTTGGAGCCGAGCGCAACCTCATACATCGCCTCTTCCGTCGCCGGATTGACGACCGGGGTGGACTTCTTGACGACCGGATCGACCCAGGCGCCGTCGATGTAGAATTGCATGCGGTTGACCATCGAAAACCTCTTTATGTCTCGTCATTTCGGAGCGGATGGAGGGGGAACGAAAAGCGTTCGGCAACTATCCTTGCACGAAAGCCGTATGAAATGAACCCGCCATATGCGGGGCACCGGGATGCGGCTTACCTGACATATAGGGCCGCGGGCGGGCCGGATTCAAGCGAGGCTGCTATTCGCTGCTTCAATTCACGTCATACGAAATTTGCATCGTTCGGCCGTAGCATGTCTCTCCCTGTCGTCATTCCGGGCTTGCGGCTGCGCCGGGCCCCGGAATGACGAAATTCAAAAAATCGCTCACACCGCCATCTTCCTGTGCAACACCGGCCCGCCCGCGGTCAGGCTTTCGGCTGCGTCGATGATGGCGTTGGCGTCGATGCCGTAGTGGCGGTAGAGATCGTCGATGGCGCCGGTCTGGCCGAAATGCTCGACCCCGAGTGCCTCGACGCGATGGCCGCGCACGCTGCCAAGCCAGCCGAGCGCCGCCGGATGACCGTCGAGCACGGTGACGATGCCGCAGTCGCGCGGCAGCGGCGCCAGGAGCTTCTCGATATGGCTCAAATGCTGCACGGCGCGCCGGTCGCGGCGCAATTTCCGCGCCGACGTCCACCCGCCATGCAGCCGGTCGACGGAGGTGATGGCAAGCAGCCCGACGTCACGCCGGCTCTCGCCGATGAAGCCGGTGGCCTCGATCGCCTCGGGCGCCACCGCCCCGGTATAGGCGACGATCACTTCCGCATTCGGCCCGGGCTTGCGCAGCCAATAGGCCCCCTCGGTGATGTCGCCATGCAGGAGCGCGCTGACGGGCCGCTGCACCTGATCGATGGTGCGAGTCGACAACCGCAGGTAAACCGAGCCGCCCTCCCCGTCCTCGCGTTGCATGTGCTCAAAACCCCAGCGCATGATGACCGCGAGCTCGTCGACAAAGGCCGGCTCGAACGAGGCCAACCCATCCTGCCCCATGCCGATCAGAGGCGTCTTGATCGACTGGTGCGCACCGCCTTCCGGCGCGAGCGTGAGCCCAGAGGGCGTCGCCGCCAGCATGAAGCGGGCATCCTGGTAACAGGCATAGTTCAGCGCGTCGAGGCCGCGCTCGATAAAGGGATCATAGAGCGTGCCGACCGGCAGCAGCCGCGCGCCGTTGATGGAATGCGATAGTCCCAGCGCCGACAACAGGATGAACAGGTTCATCTCGGCGATGCCAAGCTCCAGATGCTGGCCATCAGGCGAAAAATCCCAGTTGAAGGTCGAGGGAATCTTCTCGCTGCGGAACAGGTCAGCCTTTTCCGCGCGCGCGAACAGGCCGCGCCGATTGACCCAGGCGCCGAGATTGGTCGAGACAGTGACGTCGGGCGAGGCCGTGACGATGCGATCAGCCAATTCGCTGTCGCCGCGCGCGATCTCGTTCAGCACGAGACCAAAACCCTGTTGCGTGGACATCTGCGCGGCCGGCTTGAATTCCAGCTGGCGCGGCACCTCGACGACAGGCGCCTCCAGGCGCCGTACACCGGCGCGATTGAAGGGAACGTCGGCGAGGAAAGCCTTCAACGCCGCCGGGTCCTGCGACAGGCCCTCGAACTTCTCCCATTCATGGCCGGGGCGGATGTTCTGCGAGGCACGCCACTTCTCCATCTGCGCGACCGTCATCAGGCCGGCGTGGTTGTCCTTGTGGCCCTGGAACGGCAGGCCGACGCCCTTGATCGTGTAGGCGATGAAGCAGACCGGGCGGTCGTGATCGACCTTCTCGAAGGCGTCCAGCATGCTTGCCATGTCGTGGCCGCCGAGATTGGACATCAGCGCGAGCAGCTCATCGTCGCTGCGGCGCTCGATCAGCGCCGAGACCTCGCCCTGGTCGCCGATCTCGTCCCGGAGGTGCTTGCGGAAGGCAGCCCCGCCCTGGAAACAGAGCGCGGCATAGAGCGCGTTCGGACAATTATCGATCCAGCGCTTGAGCGCCTCACCGCCGGGCTCGGCAAAGGCCTGCCGCATCAGCTTGCCGTATTTCACGATCACCACGTCCCAGCCGAAATTGCGGAACATGGTCTCGAATTTCTCCCAGAGCCCTTCGCGCACCACGGCATCGAGGCTCTGCCTGTTGTAATCGACCACCCACCAGGTGTTGCGCAGGCCGTGCTTCCAGCCCTCCGCCAGCGCTTCGAAGATGTTGCCCTCGTCCATCTCGGCGTCGCCGACCAGCGCGATCATCCGCCCTTCGCGGCGATCCTGCATCCAGCCATGCGCCTTGACGTAGTCCTGCACCAGCGAGGCGAACAGCGTCTGCGCCACGCCGAGACCGACCGAGCCGGTCGAGAAATCGACGTCGTCGGTGTCCTTGGTGCGCGACGGATAGGATTGCGCACCCTTGTAGCCGCGGAAGTTCTCCAGCTTGTCGCGGGTCTGCCGGCCGAACAGATACTGGATCGCGTGAAACACCGGACTCGCATGCGGCTTCACCGCGACGCGGTCCTCCGGCCGCAGCACATGGAAATAGAGCGCCGACATGATGGTCGCGAGCGAGGCGGACGACGCCTGATGCCCGCCGACCTTGAGCCCGTCGGAGTTGGGCCGGATGTGGTTGGCGTGATGGATGGTCCAGGACGACAGCCAGAGCGCCTTCCTCGACAACGCGGACAGTATTTCAAGACGCGCGGTATCGATCGCCATGGCGGCTCTCCCGGAAGCTAGATAACCGGTAAATTCTAATCCTGAGACAGGCCCAGAATATCTCAAATCCTAGCGCCATACCCATCAATATTAGGATATATTCCCACGAATGAGCCAATGGAACGGATTTATTCCCAATGCCGGACCTCGATCCCATCGACCGCAAGATTCTCACGCTGCTGCAATCGGACGGGCGCATCACCATGCAGGAGCTTGCCGACAAGGTCGGGCTTTCAATCTCGCCCTGCCATCGCCGCGTAAAGCTTCTGGAAGAACGCGGCGTCATCTCGCGCTACATCGCGACCGTCGACCAGAAATCGCTGGGGCTGCACGTCAGCGTCTTCATCTCCATCAAGCTCGCGCGGCAGAAGGAAGAAGACCTCAACCGGTTCGAGAAGGCGATCTCGAAATGGGAGGAAGTGCTGGAGTGCTACCTGATGACGGGCAATCGCGATTATCTGTTGCGCGTGGTCGCGGCCGATCTGTCCTCCTATGAAGCGTTCCTGAAGAACAAGCTGACCCGGCTCGACGGCATCGCCTCGATCGAGTCGAGCTTCGCGCTGAGCCAGGTGAAGTATTCCATCGCGCTGCCGGTGTGATGCGTTCGGCGAGAATACGTACAGGGTGGGCAAAGCGAAGCCCCACCATGTTTCGCGCAATCTGTTGGCGGTGGTGGGCATGGCGCTGACGCGGCTTTGCCACCCTACGATTTTTCTCGTCATTGCGAGCGGAGCGAAGCAATCCATCGTGCCGTAGCCAAAAGGTGGATTGCTTCGTCGCTTCGCTCCTCGCAATGACGAATCCTCAAGCATCGGCGCCCCCGCGGCAGGATTTGCCCGAGTTGTTGCTCTTGCACAGCGCCCGAAATCGGAAGGGCGCAGGGAATGCCGGGTGTTTGTCGCACCCGCAGCCTTGCGTGCACATGAAGAAAGCACGCAAGCAAGTCACCACAGGCACGCCGAAACAGTCCGGCATTCCCTGCGCGATGGTGTTACGGTTTCCTTCGTGCTCTCGCCGGAGTGCCGGGCTTGATAGCCTCCGTCGCGCTTGCGACATCTCGCAAGGAGCTTGATCCCAGCGTCGGGGGACCACGACCACACGACTTCACCGTCCGCCTCAGGTCTGCGCTCGTCTGCACGGCCAAGGCGTCCATCGCATCCCGCGCCACGTTTCGTGACGATCGCGAAGCGCCCTCCTGGTGAGCGCGGGACGGGGTGGACCATACATCTGATTTGCACTTCCGAAAAAGCGAAATATTTTTCGCTGACGCACTTGACACGATTTCGGAAAATCAGGTCACCGGGCAAATCACTGGAACGCAGTCCGCCAAAGAGAAACAATCTCCGGGAAGGCGGGTTATGCTCGCGATATGCTCCGGACAAACACCGCACGACCGCCCGGTCGGCGCGACCGGCAGAAAGGACACTGACATGGAGATCAAGCGAGCCGGTTCTCAGCCATCCCGCAAGCCGCCGGAAGAGTATTTCACCGGCACGGTGCGCCTCGACCCGCTGTTTCAGGCGCCCTCGCCCGCCCGCGTCGCCGGCGCCGCCGTCACCTTTGAACCCGGCGCGCGCACCGCCTGGCACACGCATCCGCTTGGACAGACCCTGATCGTCACCGCCGGCCTCGGCTGGGCACAGCGCGAAGGCGGCCCGGTCGAGGAGATCCGCCCGGGCGACGTGATCTGGTTTCCGCCCGGCGAGAAGCACTGGCATGGCGCGACACCAACGACGGCCATGACCCACTACGCCATCCAGGAAGCACTCGACGGCAAGGCGGTCGAGTGGCTGGAGAAGGTCAGCGACGCACAGTACCGGAAATGAGTGCCGCGACATCGCATGGTTCCTCCCTCGTCCTATTGTCGCCTCGCGGGGCCGGCGCTAGGGTTCGGCGAAATAAGCAGGGAGGACCGCGTGACCCAATCCGATGAGACCAAGATTTCCGAAGATCGGCGCGACGCGCTGCGATATGCGCTTGCGATCGGCAGCGGCGCGGCGTTGACGTCAGCGCTGGTCACGCCCGCCTCGGCGCAGTCGGCCGCCGACAACACGCTCGACCGTGTCCGCGCCGCCAAGGTGCTGCGGATCGCCGTGCTGCCGGGCGAACTGCCCTATTTCAACAAGGATCTCGCCAGCGGCACATGGTCCGGCTTCTCGATCGAGATGGCCAACGACATCGCCAAGTTGCTGGACGTCAAGCTGGAATATATCGAATCCACCTACGGTAATTCGATCCTGGATCTGCAGGCGAACAAGATCGATGTCGGCTTTGCGCTCAACCCGACGCCGCAGCGCGCGCTGGTGGTCGATTTCACCACGCTCGTGTTCCCTCACCCGTTCGGCGCCATGCTGAAGAAGGGACTGGAGGCCAAGACCTGGGCCGACATCAACAAGCCGGAGGTGAAGATCGCGGTCGACGTTGGTTCCGCCAATGAGGCGGTGGCGCGGCGCTTTGCGCCGAACGCCACGATCACCTCGCTGAAGTCGCGCGACGAAGTGATGCTGCAGATGGCCTCCGGCCGCGTCGATTGCGTCGTCAACGCACTGGTGCTGGGGCTGACCGCGATCGCCAAGAACCCGAATCTCGGCACCTACAAGATTCTGCAATCGCCCGCGGTCACGATCGCGAGCAGCATGGCGGTGCGGCGCGAGCCGGACAAGCGCTGGCGCGATTTCCTCTCGGTCTGGTGCGACTACAACCGCGGCACCGGCCAGATGCGTGAATGGTTCGTCAAGGGACTCTCGCTCTCCGGTGTGAAGGCGGAAGACGTGCCGGTGGAGCTGAACATTTGATTTGCGCCCGAGATCGGAACGGTGTCACCTCTCCGTGGCGAGGCGATATGACGTCCTGGCCTGTTTGGGGAGGGTTCCGATGCGCGTTCCGATCCTGGCGACTCTGGTCGTTCTCTTGGGCGGCGCGCTCTGCGCCGCCACATCAGCGCAGGCGCAGACCTACGATCCCGCCTACCCGGTTTGCCTCCAGGTCTATACGGGCGGCTTCATGGATTACTATTTCGAGTGCGCCTACACCAATATGGCTCAATGCCGAGCCTCGGCATCAGGCCGCGCGGCGTCCTGCGTGGTCAATCCCTATTATGCCGGAAAAGGCGCGAAAGCCCCTGCACGTCGCAAGCGAACGCATCATCAATGACGACCGATTAGCCTCTTCGTCTCACACTTTGTCGTAGGTCATGCCGCGTTCGAGGTGGCGGCCGACCAGCGTCGCCGGGAACAGGATCGCGAAATAGATCAGCGCCACGACGGTGTAGACCTCGAGGGGACGATAGGTGTCGGCGTTGATCAGGGTTGCGTTGTAGACGAGATCGGGCACGGCAATGACAGACACCAGCGAGGTGTTTTTCAGCTGCGTCACCGACTGGTTGACGTAAGGGGCCGTCATCGGCTTCAGCGCCTGCGGAATGATGACGAGCCGCAGCATGCGCCACGAGGTGAGACCGAGCGCCCGCGCCGCATCCCACTGCCCGCGCGGCACGCTCTCGATGCTGCCGCGCACGATCTCGGCATAGAACGCGCCGCCATAGAGCGAGAGCACGCTGACGGCGGCGATATGGGCCGGGATGTTGACGCCGAGCACGACGGGAAAGGCGTAATAGAACCAGATGATCTGCACCAGCAGCGGCGTGCAGCGGAACAGCTCTATATAGGCGATCAGGAGCCAGTCGATGACCGGCAAGCGGGCAAGCCGCAGGATGCCGACGACGAGACCGATCAAGGTGCCGAGGAAGACTGTCCCGATCGTGTAGGCGATGGTCCAGCCGAGCCCGAGCCAGAACAGGTGGCTGTATTTCGAGAGGATCGCGAAGTCCCAGACGTAATGCATGGCACCCTGTTCGCGGGCTAGAGATACCGCGTCGGAGAAAACGCCGACGTGTCGAAGCCAGGCTCTGCGCCGGCGATCATGGCAGCAATCGCCGCGCCGGTCGCAGGCCCCGTGGTGAAGCCGATATGCTGATTGCCAAACGCAAGCCACAGGCCGGGATGCCGTGGCGCAGGCCCGATCATCGGCAGGCTGTCCGGTAACGTCGGCCGCGCACCGCGCCAGACCTCGCCGACGGGTTCACCGAACTCGACCACGCTGCGCGCGAGCGGCACCACTTCATCAAGCTGCGCATAAGAGGACGGCGCGTCGCGCGCGGTGAGTTCGACGCCCGAGGTGACGCGGATGCCATTCTCCATTGGCGTCATCAGGAAAGCGTTTTCGGCGTCATGGATCGGGCGCCGCAGAGGACGCGAGGCGTTCGGCACAAATTCGCGGTGATAGCCGCGCTCGGTCGCGAGCGGCACGCGATAGCCGAGCGGCCGCAGCAGATCCGGCGACCACGGCCCAAGCGCGACCACGACATGGCGCGCGCGGATGTCGCCGTCCGCGAGCGCGACACGCCAGCCGTCGCCATCGCCCGTGATGGATTTGATATCGGACCTTCGGATCCCGCCGCCGGCCCCGGCAAACATCCGCGCATAGGCCTTGGTGACGTTGCCCGGCGAATCCACCGACGCCGTTTCGGTGTGGAGAAGCCCAACGCTGTAGACCGGCAGGATACCGGGCTCGAGCGCGGAGATCGCCTGGCGATCGAGCAGTTCACTCTTGATGCCGTATTCGGCCAGCGCCGTCTGATCGGCCTTGGCCGCGCCGACATTGTCGCTGCGCCAGGCTTTCAGCCAGCCGGTTTCGCGGATGCGTTTGCCCGCGCCTGCGCTGACGATCCATTCGCGGTGCAGCTTCAGCGATGCCTTGATCAGGCCACGCAGAGCGAGCGCGCGCGGTTTGGTCTGCGACGCCCGTGCGCTCGCGAGAAAACGAGCGATCCAGTCGGGGTTTCGCAGCGCCCAGCCGACATCCCAGCGCAGCGCGGGATGACGATTGGAGAGATATTTCGGCAGATTTCCGAACAGCGAGGGCTGGTTGAGAGGGAAGATCGAGCCGCTCGAGAGAATACCGGCATTGCCGTAGGAGGTCTCTGAGCCAGGCTCGCGGCGATCGACGAGGATCACCGATAGTCCCCGCTGCCGCGCGGCATAGGCCGCGGAGACCCCGACGATACCGGCGCCGAGCACGACGACGTCCGTCTTGTTGTTGGCATTTTGCGCCATCGATCAAACCCTTCACATCAAAGTCAGTCCGCCGTCGACCGGCAACAGCGCGCCGGTGACATGGCCTGCGTCTTGAGACAACAGAAACGCGACCACGGCCGCAACCTCGCCGGGCTCGGCGAGCCGCGACTGCGGGTTGGCTTTCGCGACCGATTCCCACGCCCTGGCGTCGAGCGCGCCGAACAGGCCCGGATCTTTTCGCGTGTAGCCGGGCAACACGACGTTGGCGGTCGCCCCTGACGGCGCGAGTTCGATGGCGAGCGATTTCACCAGCACTTCGAGCGCGGCCTTGGCGGATGCGGATGCGGGATAGATGCCATCGGGCACGAAGCGGTGCGCGCCGAAACTCGAGATCGCGACCACCCGTGCTTGCGCATCTCGCATCAGGTCCGGCATCGCGGCGGTCGCAAGCTCGTGGAACGCGGCAGCCATCACCGCAAAGGCGCGTTCCAGTCCTTCGCGCGGGAGCCTCACAAAGCCGCGCCGGTCGGCAAAACCCGCGGCATGAACGATCGCATCGATCGGGCCGAAGGACGCGCGCGTGGCACGGACGAGTTCGGCCGCCGTGCCGGCGCTTGCGAGATCGCCGGTCATCGTTGCGACGCGAGCGCCGGCGCGTTCGCATGCCGCCGCGACCGAGTTCAGCCGCGACCGCGCCGCGTCATCCGCGCCCTGCCCGTGCAGCATCAGGCATTGGTCCGCTCCGGCAAGGCGCCGCGCCACCGCTGCGCCGATCCCTGAGCCGCCGCCTGTGATGATGGAAACCCGCATCCGCCCAATATTCGTTGCCGCTCGATCGGCGAACTATAGGTGCAGCAAATCCAAAAGCAAATGAGCGGGGATTTGCGCATGATCTCCGCGCAAACGCCATGCGTTTGTCGCAGGGAAAGCCGGTGCCCACTTTGCGCTAACGCGGCCCTTCGGGTCCGGATCATGCGAGCCGCCAGACGCCGAGGCTCTTGTCGCGCCAGCCGCCGCCGGCCTCCGTGCAGTTCTCGTTGATGAGTGCGGCCGGCGCGCCCCACCCGAACGGCGCGCGCTCGAAATTCAGCGCACGCCAGTCGCCATCCTCGCAATCCCTGTTGGTCTGCCACTCGGGAAAGGTGGTGGCGATCAGCCAGCCGGCGCCGGAGCGGCGAAAGTTTTGCAACGAGCGGTCGATATTCGCAAACGACAGATGCACGAGACAGTCGCGGCACAGGATGACGTCGCAACTTGGCAGGGGATCGGCCGTGATGTCGCCGAGATGATAGTCGCCTTTGATCTCGCCGCGCGCGGCGCGCTCGCGCAGCCCCTCGATCAGATCGGGCACGATGTCGATGCCGCTGACGCGTACGCCGAGGTCGATCGTCGCAATCCAGCCGCCATCGCCGCAGGGCGCATCGAGCAGCGAGGATGCGCCGAGCCGCTTCATGAGACCGGGCAATTCGGCACGCAGTGTGGCGGTCGCATCGCGTTCCGAACCCACGCCCGAGACGGATTCGACGGCGCCCCACAGATTGGTGTCGTGAATGCGCTGGAAGCGCTGCCGCAGGTCCAGCCCTGCAAAGGACTGTCGATCCGCGACGAAACGCTGATGGGCGAGAACCGGCGGGCGGGAGGAATCGTCGGGTGGCATGGTGCGATGATAGCGATAACCTGCCTCCCCGTCATTCCGGGGCGGCCCTCTTGGCGCGAGCCCGGAATGACGGAGTGTCGGTTAAGAAGGCCTCCGGACAAACGAATTACCGCCACGGCTCGACGATGATCTTGGTATGCCGTTCGGGATTGGCGAGATCGTCAAAGGCTTTCGCGACGCCGTCGATGCCGACGCGGCCGGTGACGAGCGAGGCGGCATCGACCTGGCCTTCCGCCAGCCAGCGCAGCGAAGCCGCGAATTCGTCGGGCGTGTAGCCCAGCACGTATTGAACGTTCAATTCCTTCATGATCCCGAGCATCGGCTCGGATGTGTCGGTCTCCATGCAGACGCCGACCACAACAATCCGCGCGTCGCGCGGCGCGCCCTCGAAGACCTGCTGCAACAGGCCGGGCACGCCGACGCACTCGAAGATCAGCGCGGGCTTCAGCGCCGGCAGGTGCGCCTGGAACGGCGGGCGAGCGGCCTTCTCGTCCGCCGACATCGCGGCGTGCTCGGCCCAGCTGGCATAGGGTTGGCTCACCGCGGGATCGAGCACGATGTCGGCGCCCATTTTTTCGGCGAGCATTCGGGGAAAG
>JADMIO010607357.1_pt1 | contig 10836 bp, 11 predicted proteins | sample 8958161 | NCBI WGS metagenome assembly JADMIO01 (sample SAMN16585339, study PRJNA669376) | soil metagenome | isolation source: Crop rotation soil | place: USA: Cullars Rotation, Alabama | collected 2011 | reverse complement strand
TGGCGAACATCAGGCGGGGAACGGCCTTGGCGGGACTGAACGCCATTTCTTACCGAACAGGGTTAACAAAGATGAAAACCCGGTAGGGATTGACCTTCGCGGCCCGAGCTTTCAAAGCGGCGCGATGAGCGTCCCCCTCTGCCGCCTCTATCTGATCACCCCGCCCGCGTTGCCCGACCTGCAGGCCTTCGCCGCCAGCCTGGCCGACGCGCTGTCCGGCGGCGACGTGGCGGCCGTGCAGCTGCGGCTGAAGGATGCGCCGCTGCCGGTGCTGCGCGAGGCGGTCGGCGTGCTGAAGCCGATCGTGCACGCGGCCGGCGCGGCCCTGATCCTCAACGACCGGCCCGATTTCGCCGATGCGCTCGACTGCGACGGCGTGCATGTGGGCCAGGAAGACATGGACTGCGAGCAGGCGCGCCGGATCATGGGCGACGAGCGCATCGTCGGCGTGACCTGCCATGACAGCCGCCACCTGGCGATGGACGCGGCCGAGGCCGGCGCGGACTATGTGGCCTTCGGCGCCTTCTATCCCACCGGCACAAAGGAGGCGCCGACCCGCGCCGATCCGGAGATCCTGTCGATCTGGCAGGAGACCATGCAGACCCCCTGCGTCGCCATCGGCGGCATCACGGTGGAGACCGCCCAGGGCCTGGCCGCCAAGGGCGCCGACTTCATCGCGGTCTCGGCCGGCGTGTGGTCGCATCCGGACGGTCCGAAGGCCGCGGTGACCGCCTTCAACGCGGCGATGAAGGCCGGCGTCGCCGATCGCCTTGCGCCTTAGAGGCCCGCCCTCTAGGGTCCGCGCCCAATTCGCCGACCCCCGGACCTGCCTATGACCACGCCCTCCACCCTGATCCAGGTGATGATCAAGGCCGCCCGCAAGGCGGCGCGGGGGCTGGCGCGCGACTTCGGCGAGGTGGCCGAACTGCAGGTCTCCCGCAAGGGGCCGGCCGACTACGTCTCGGCCGCCGACACCAAGGCAGAGCAGGTGCTGTTCGAGGCGCTGACCGAGGCGCGGCCCGGCTACGGCTTCCTCGGCGAGGAGCGCGGCTGGATCGAGGGCACCGACAAGACCCACCGCTGGATCGTCGATCCGCTCGACGGCACCACCAACTTCCTGCACGCCATCCCGCACTTCGCCACCACCATCGCGCTGGAGCGCGAGGGCGTGGTTGTGGCCGGCGTCACCTACAATCCGGCGACCCAGGACACCTTCTGGAGCGAGAAGGGGCGCGGCACCTTCCTGAACGACAAGCGGCTGCGCGTGGCTGCCCGCAAGAACATGCTCGACTGCCTGATCGCCACCGGCATCCCCTTCGCCGGCCGGCCGGGCCACGCTCAGTTCCTGAAGGAGGCGCACCAGATCGCGCCGCGGGTCTCGGGCCTGCGCCGTTTCGGTTCGGCGGCGCTGGACCTGGCCTGGGTGGCCGCCGGCCGCTTCGACGGTTTCTGGGAACACGACCTGAAGCCCTGGGACATCGCCGCCGGCGCGCTGATGGTGATGGAGGCCGGCGGCGCCGTCTCCGACCTCAAGGGCGAGCGTATGGTGCTGGAGACGGGCGACATCTGCGCCTCGAACCCGGACCTGCAGCCGCTGCTGATCGAACGCCTGCAGGCCGCCGCCGGCTAAGGCGGTCCGGGGCGCGGCCTGCGGTCGCGCGCGCCCCTATCTCTTTCTACATCCCGCCCAGTCGCCGCATCCGGTCCATGAACTGGTCAGGATTGTGCTCGGCGATCTCGCCGCCGACCATGCCGGCATAGGCGCTCCACACCGTCAGCGGGGCCAGGGCCAGGGCGGCCAGCGGATCGCGCTTGGCCAGCAGCGCCACCGTGGCGCCGGCCGTGACGCCTTCGGCCAGGGTGACCGCTTCGCCGAGCTTGGGGCTGCGGGCGCGGAAGAAGGCTGGGGTGAAGAGGCCATAGAGCAGCCAGTTCAGGCTGCGCAGGCCGATCAGCTTGTTGCGGTCCGGCCCCTTGCTGTTGAGGATCCGCAGGTCCGCATAGAGCTGCAGGATGTTCAGCCCGCTCCACACCACGGGGAAGACCCAGGCGGGCGGCGCCTTGGGCGGCTTGGCGAGCTTCTTGTAATAGGCCTTGTCGCCCTTGCGGGACGAGGCGAGCGAGAGGGCGGTCACCGCGCCCAGAAAAACGGCTGCGTGCCAGGGGCGGAAACGGTTGGATTCTGACATTATCACCTCAACGCCTTGGGGACGGTTTCGGCTCCCGTGACCGCCGCCCCTTGCAGGACGGGGGCGCCTTGATGTACAGGCACGCCTCCCGCGCGCCCAACGGCTCGCGCGATCAGCCCGTTGGACCACCGATGAAACAAGAAACCCATCCCGACTACCACTTCATCAATGTGGTGCTGACCGACGGCTCCAGCTACCGCACCCGCTCCACCTACGGCAAGGAAGGCGCGACGCTGAGCCTGGATATCGACCCGCGCACGCATCCGGCGTGGACGGGCGGCAACCAGACCCTGCTCGACCGCGGCGGCCGCGTGTCGCGCTTCAACGCCAAGTTCGCCGGCTTCACCGGCAAGCGCTAGTCCTTGTTTGCGGCGGCGGGCCCAGGCTCGCCGCGCAGCACAGGCGCCAAAACGGAAAAGGCCGGCCGCGAGCATCGCGGCCGGCCTTTTCCGTATTCCCCTCCCGGCGTCACGCCCCCTCGCCGAAACGAGGGAGCGCCGGTGTTCTTGATCTAGATGTAGCGGCGGAGCGAGCGGGCGAGCTCGCTGGCGTCGTTGCGCTTGCCGCCGGCGGCCTTCTTCTGGGCGCTGGGCTGGTAGGCGACCCGGGCGTGCTCGTTGCAATAGGGGCCGTCCTGGCCGGTGCGGCGGCCGCAGAACGAGAAGCCGTCGGTCGACGGATCGCCGATCGGCCACTTGCACATATGGGCGCCCAGGGTCAGCACGGTGGCCGAGCCCGGAGTTTCGTCGCGCACATAGATCGGCGCGGGCGGCGCGATCGGCTCGGCGCGACGCACCGGGGCCGCCACGGGCGCCGGACGTTGCGGGCGCGGCGCCTTGAACACCGGCCGTTGCGGCTGCGAGGGCGCGGCGCGGCCGGACAGGCCCAGCCGGTGGACCTTGCCGATCACCGCATTGCGGGTCACCCCGCCCAGTTGTTTGGCGATTTGGCTCGCGCTCAGGCCGTCGAGCCAGAGCTTCTTCAAGGATGCAACGCGTTCGTCGGTCCAGCCCACAGCAAGCCCTCCGCCTCTAGATTCGCTAAATGTAGTGTCTCGAGCACGGCCTCGCCGTCCACGACCCCTACTAATCGTAACCAATCGATTAAGAGCCACAATAGGCGCCATGCGTGCTGTCCACAGAAACAACATCTAGGGGGTGCGACCTGACGACTCAGGGGCAGGTTGCGCGGCGCGGCGGCAGGGAGCATCTGGGGGCCATGACAGACCTCGCGGCCCCCACTCGCCTGCTCGCCCCCCGTCGCTATCCGGGGGTCAACTGGATCGGGCTGAAGACCCTCTACCGGCGCGAGGTGCGGCGCTTCTGGAAGGTCGGGATGCAGACCGTGGCCGCGCCCGTGGTCACCACCCTGCTCTATATGATGGTGTTCGTGGTCGCCATGAACGGCGCCCAGCCGGCCGTGGCGGGGATCAGCTTCGCGCGCTTCGTCATCCCGGGCCTGGTGATGATGGCGGTGCTGAACAACGCCTTCGCCAACTCCTCCTCGTCGCTGATCCAGTCCAAGCTGATGGGCACGGCCTCGGACTTCCTCACCCCGCCGCTGACGCCGCTGGAACTGACGGTCGGCTTCGCCCTGGGCGCGGCCACGCGCGGCGTCTTCGTCGGGCTGGTCACCGCCGTGGCGGTCTGGCCCTTCTCGCCCTACACGGTCGCCCACCCCTGGGCTCTGCTCTACTTCGGGCTGGCGGCGTCCCTGATGATGGCCTTCATCGGGGTGGCGGCGGGCCTGTGGTCGGAGAAGTTCGACCACCTGGCGGCGGTGACCAACTTCATCGTCATGCCCATGACCTTCCTGTCGGGCACCTTCTACCGCGTGGAGCGGCTGCCGGAGCCCTTCCACGCCATCTCGCACTTCAACCCGTTCTTCTATCTGATCGACGGCTTCCGCTACGGCTTCATCGGCCACGCCGAGGGCTCGCTGGCCATCGGCGTCGTGCTGACCGGTGTGATCGTCACCGCCCTGGCCGTCTGGTGCTGGAGCCTGTTCAAGAGCGGCTGGCGGCTGCAGAGCTAGCGACAAGAAAGCTTCAATTGACAGCCGGGCGCGCGGACGTCACAAGCCCCGCTTCCTGAAAGTCCCCGAGCCCTGCCGGGGACTTGTCTCGTTTGGGGGAGCCCACATGGCCTCCGAGACTGCGCCCGTCGTTCCCGCCGACCACATCATGGGGGTCTATGCCCGCGCGCCTTTGGCGTTCGAGCGAGGCGAGGGGGTCCGACTCTATACGGCGGAGGGCGAGGCCTATCTCGACTGCCTGGCCGGCATCGCGGTCAACGCGCTGGGCCATTCGCACCCGGCCCTGGTCGGTGCGCTGAAGGCCCAGGCCGAGAAGCTGTGGCACGTCTCCAACATCTTCCAGATCCCGGGTCAGGCCGAGCTGGCCCAGCGCCTGTGCGACGCCTCGTTCGCCGACGTGGCCTTCTTCACCAACTCGGGCACGGAAGCGATCGAGCTGGCCCTGAAGCTGGCCCGTAAATACCATTCGGCCCGCGGCAATCCCGAGCGGATCGACATCCTCGCCTTCGAAGGCTCGTTCCACGGGCGGACCTACGCGGCGATCCACGCCTCGGGCAACAGGAGCTACACCGACGGCTTCGGCCCGATCCCGGCTGGCTATGTCAATCTGCCCTTCGGCGACATCGAGGCGGTGAAGGCGGCCATCGGCCCGACCACGGCGGCGATCCTGATCGAGCCCGTGCAGGGCGAGGGCGGCGCGCGGGCGGCCGAGGACGGCTATCTGCGCGAGCTTCGGCGGCTCTGCGACGAGCATGGCCTGCTGCTGATGTACGACGAGATCCAGTGCGGCCTCGGCCGGACCGGCAAGCTCTTCACCTATGAATGGTCGGGCGCGGAGCCCGACGTGATGACCCTGGCCAAGGCGCTGGGCGGCGGCTTCCCGGTCGGCGTCTGCCTGTCGACCGTCGAGGCGGCCGGGGGCATGGTGCCCGGCACGCACGGCTCGACCTATGGCGGCAACCCGCTGGCCATGGCCGTCGGCAAGGCCGCGGTGGACGAGCTGACCAAGCCCGAGCTGCTGGACCACGTGAACCAGCTGGCCGGCTATTTCGCTCAGCAGCTCGAGGGCCTGAAGGCGCGGCATCCCGAGGTGATCGAGGACATCCGCGGCAAGGGCCTGCTGATCGGCGTCAAGCTGAAGACCAACAACCGCGCCTTCATGCAGCTGGCCCGCGACCAGCACCTGCTGATCGCCGGCGGCGGCGACAACTGCATCCGCCTGCTGCCGCCGCTGATCATGACCCAGGACGAGGCCCGCGAGGCGATCGAGCGGCTCGACAAGGCCTGCGAAGCCGCCAAGGCCGCGCTGTGACCGCCGTCCGCCACTTCCTCGACCTGTGGAAGCTGGACGCCGCCACCCTGCGCGCCATCCTCGACGACGCGGCGAGCCGTAAGGCCGCGCGCGCCGGCTGGCCCAAGGGCCGGGTGGACGCCGACCGGCCCGCCGACGGCCGGGTGCTGGCCATGATCTTCCAGAAGAACTCGACGCGGACGCGGTTCTCCTTCGACGCGGCCATGCGCCAGCTCGGCGGCGACGCGATCATCTCGACCTCGTCGGACATGCAGCTCGGCCGCGGCGAGCCGCTGGAAGACACGGCCAAGGTCCTGTCGCGGATGGTCGACGCGGTGATGATCCGCGCCAACCGGCATTCCGATGTCGAGCGGCTGGCGGCGGCCTCGACCGTGCCGGTGATCAACGGCCTGACCGACAAGAGCCACCCCTGCCAGATCCTGGCGGACCTGTTGACCTTCGAGGAGCATCGCGGCCCCGTCCGTGGGCGGACCTTCGCCTGGGTCGGCGACGGCAACAATGTCTGCTCGAGCTTCATCCACGCCGCCTCGCGTTTCGGCTTCGCGCTGAACATCGCCACCCCGCCCCAATACGGGCCGGACATGACCGACGTGGCGCGGGCCATGGAGGACGGGGCGGAGATCCGCATGACCGCCGATCCGCGCGCCGCCGTCGAGGGCGTCGACTGCGTGATCACCGACACCTGGGTCTCGATGGGCGACACAGACCATGACGAGCGGCTCGAGGCGCTGGAGGACTATTGCGTCGACGAGGCGCTGATGGCCCTGGCCGCCAAGGATTCGGTGTTCCTGCACTGCCTGCCCGCCCATCGCGGCGAGGAGGTTTCCGAGGCCGTCATCGACGGTCCGCAGTCGCTGGTCTGGGACGAGGCTGAGAACCGCATCCATGCGCAGAAGTCAGTGCTCGCATGGGCTTTCGGGAAAATTGCCTAAAAGGCAAACGCTTCGCTTAACTTGATCTGGATTGTCATCCGGGGTTCAGGTTGAGCAGCGCCATAATGACGCACAGTCTGCGACCAATGGTTCTGTTTACGCCCTCCCAATATCCGTGGGATCACACTACCTATCACGGACGCAAAAGAGGGACTTCGGGCGGATTGGGTCGCCGGAGGAGTACGTCATGCCGAACACCAACCAATCGATCGTCACCCCGGAAGATATCGAGGCCGAACACAAGGCCGCGCTCGCGTCGCTGACGCCCGAGCAGCGCCGCGCCCTCGACCGGCTGGCCAACGCCCGTCAGCGCACCAATTTCAACGGCCGCTTCCCGCAGGAAAACCTCAAGGCGATCTTCGTCGCCGAGGCCGAAGCCCGCTCGCAGGAGCGTCAGGCCGCCTGATCCGCCGTCCATCGACGGAGCCTCCAGGGCCGGCGTCTCGCCGGCCCTTTTTGCATCTGCGGCGTCGTCCGGCTTGGCGTGGCCCTCGGTTCGGGTCATAAGCCGCCCGCAGGCTGCGGGGACGATACGCATGCGGAAGTTCAAGACGATCGCCGTCGCGGCGGCCGCGCTCATGGCGTCGGCTGCGAGCCAGGCGCATGCGGCCGAGGTGTTCGCCGGCGTCTATGGCCACGACGTGACCTTCATCGGCGACACGCTGGGCGTCGGCGCCGCGGGTCGCGAAGGCGGCGCGGACATCATGATCGGCGTGCGCTCGGACCGCATCCAGTCTTTGGGCTGGCTGTGGAAGCCGCAGGCCCACCTGTTCGGCTCGCTCAACACCGACGGCGATTCCAACTTCGTCGCGGCCGGCCTGTCCTGGCCGATCAAGCTGGGCGGCCCCTTCTATTTCCGGCCGGGCATCGGCATGGCCCTGACCGACGGCAAGGTCGACCTGCCGCCCGCCAACGCGCCGGGCCTGACCCCGACCGAGGCCGCGCGGCGACTGAAGCTCTACCAGACCCGGATCGACTTCGGCTCCAAGGTGCTGTTCGAGCCGGAGCTGAACATCGGCGTCCGGCTGAACGAGCGCGTCTCGGCCGAGGCCTCGTGGGTCCACATCTCGAACGGCAACATCCTGAACGGCGGCCATGGCAAGAACCAGGGCATGGACGACGCCGGGGTGCGGCTGATCTACCGCTTCGGCGCGCGCTGAAGCCTTTAGCAAGAGACCTGAACTGATGGGTAATGTCGCCGTGGTCGGCGCCCAGTGGGGCGACGAGGGCAAGGGCAAGATCGTCGACTGGCTGTCGAACCGCGCCGACGTGGTGGTTCGCTTCCAGGGCGGCCACAACGCCGGGCACACGCTCGTCGTCGGCGATACCGTCTATAAGCTCAGCCTGCTGCCGTCCGGCGTGGTGCAGGGCAAGCTGTCGGTGATCGGCAACGGCGTCGTCGTCGACCCGTGGGCGCTGCTGAACGAGATCGCGCGGGTCAGCGGCCAGGGCGTGGCCATCACCCCCGAGATCCTGGCCCTGGCCGACAACGCCTGCCTGATCCTGCCCATCCACGGCGAACTCGACCTGGCCCGCGAGGCTCAGGCCGGCGCGGCCAAGATCGGCACCACGGGCCGCGGCATTGGCCCGGCCTATGAGGACAAGGTCGGCCGCCGCGCCGTCCGCGTCGCGGACCTGGCCGATCCGGTGGCGCTCGACGCCAAGCTCGACCGCCTTTTGGCCCACCACGACGCCCTGCGCCGGGGCCTCGGCCTCACCGCCATCGACCGCGCGGCGCTGAAGGCTTCGCTGCTCGAGGTGGCGACCAAAATCCTGCCCTTCGCCCGCCCGGCCTGGCGCGACCTGCAGACGGTCGTGCAGAGCGGCAAGCGCGTGCTGTTCGAGGGCGCCCAGGCCGCGATGCTCGACATCGACCACGGCACCTATCCCTACGTCACCTCCTCCAACACCGTCGCCGGCCAGGCCGCCGCCGGCTCGGGCCTCGGCCCGCGCGCGGTCGGCTATGTGCTGGGCATCGCCAAGGCCTACGCCACCCGCGTCGGCGAGGGCCCGTTCCCGACCGAGCTGAAGGACGAGGTCGGCCGCCGCGTGGGCGAGCGCGGCCACGAGTTCGGCACCGTCACCGGCCGTCCGCGCCGCTGCGGCTGGTTTGACGCCGTGCTGGTCCGTCAGGCGGTCGCCGTCTCCGGCATCGACGGCCTGGCCCTGACCAAGCTCGACGTGCTCGACGGCCTGGATGAGCTGAAGGTCTGCACCGGCTACGAGCTGGACGGTCAGGTGTTCGACCACCTGCCTTCGGGCGTCAACGCCCAGGCCCGCGCCAAGCCCGTCTACGAGACCCTGGAAGGCTGGAAGGAAAGCACCCAGGGCGCCCGTTCCTGGAAGGAGCTGCCGGCCGCGGCGGTCAAGTATGTGCGCCGGGTCGAGGAACTGGTCGGGGCGCCCGTGGCGCTGCTGTCCACCAGCCCTCAGCGCGAAGACGTCATCCTCATGCGGGATCCCTTCCAGGGCTGACGCCTTGGAGCGTCGGCATGGAGCCGCCCGCTACCGAAAATCCGAAAACCCATGCCGAGGCTAACCGGCAGAGGAAGGACATCGTCTCCAACCAGGCGATGGACGAGGCGCGGCTGATCCGCTTCGTGGTCGGCCCCGACGGCGCCCTGGCGCCCGACCTGGCGCGCAAGCTGCCGGGGCGCGGCCTGTGGGTCGAGGCGAAGCCCGAGGCCATCGAGGCGGCGGCCAAGAAGGGCCTGTTCTCCAAGGCCGCGCGCACCAAGGTGACGCCGCCCGACGATCTGGTCGGGCTGATCACCCGCCAGCTGGAGGCGCGCTGCCTGGATCGCCTGGGCCTGGCGCGGCGCGCCGGCGTCTTGGCCGTGGGCTTTGAGAGCGTCCAGTCGGCGGCCGGATCGGGCAAGGCGGCCTGGCTGATCGAGGCCTCCGACGGCGCCGCCGACGGACGCCGCAAACTGCTGCAGGCGCGGCGCCGGGCCGCCCTGCGGGCGCGTCTGTGCGGGGCCTTCAATTCCGATGAATTGAGTTTGGCCCTAGGACTAGGGAATGTGATACACGTCGCCCTCCTTGCGGGGCGATGGGCCGAGCGTTGGACCGAAGAGGTCGAACGGCTGGGGGCCTTTCGTCCGCTCCTTCCGACGAGTTGGGGCGAGGAAGCCTAAGCGGGCGGGGCGCGCGTCAGTGCGCTGGCCGTCCTTTTGGCGTGATGCGGTTTTTATGGCGGTGGGGTGGAAACGGGGCTTGTTCAGCCCCATCTGGCCAGCCGGGTATGGTTTTTACGGGTTCGAATGAGCGAAAACGACAACGAGAACGACAACGGTCGTGGTGAAGGTCAGGGCGGACGCGCGCCTCTGAGCCTCAAGCCGCGCGGCGGTTCGGTGAACGCCGGCGTGGTGAGGCAGAGCTTCAGCCATGGCCGGTCCAAGACGGTGGTGGTCGAGACCAAGCGCCGTCGGGGACCCGGCGCCGAGCCCGAGCGCCCGGTCGTCGAGGCTCGTCCTCGTCCCGCGCCCGCTCCGGCCGCGCCGCAGGCGCCGCGCCCGGCCGCGCCGTCGGCCGGCTCGGGGTCGTCGAACCTCAACCTGTCTCAAAGCGAGCTCGCCGCGCGTCAACGCGCCATCGAGACCGCCACGCGCCAACGCGCCGAGGACGATGCGCGCCGTCGCGAGGCCGCCGCTCGCGAAGCCGCCGCCCGTGAGGCCGCCGCCCGCGCCGCCGCCGCCGCCGCGGCTCCCGCCCCTCAACCGGCTCCGACCGCTTCGGCTCCGGCCGATCAGGCCGCGCCTGCGCCCGTCGCCGCGGCTCCGGCCCCTGCGCCGGCCGCGCCGCCGGCCGAACGTCCCGTGGTCCGCGCGCCCGTCGCGCCGCAGGCTCCGGAACGTCCGCAACCCAACTATGGCGAACGCGCCCCGCGTCCCGGCTTCGACCGTCCCCAGGGCGGACAGCCCTATCCGCCGCGCGCGCCCCGTCCCGAAGGCGGCCAGGGCTATGCCGGCGACCGCCCGCGTGGCGAGTTCCCGCCGCGTGGCCCGCGTCCCGAAGGCGGCGGCTATCCGCCGCGCGGTCCGCGTCCCGAAGGCGGCCAAGGTTATGGCGGCGACCGTCCCCGTGGCGACTTCCCGCCGCGCGGCCCGCGCCCTGAAGGCGGCTTCCCCCCGCGTGGCCCGCGTCCCGAAGGCGGCTTCCCGCCGCGCGGTCCGCGCCCCGAGGGCGGCTATGCGGATCGTGGTCCGCGCCCGCCGGGCGCCGGCGGCGACACCGTGCGTTATTCGGCGCTCTCGCCGCGTCCGGCTGGCCCGCGTCCGGGCGGTCCTGGCGGCCTGCGCGGCGGCCCGCCCGCCCCCTCGACGCCCGAGATCACCAAGACCGCCCGCACGGCTCCGCCGCGCGCTGG
>JADMIO010604213.1_pt1 | contig 10836 bp, 5 predicted proteins | sample 8958161 | NCBI WGS metagenome assembly JADMIO01 (sample SAMN16585339, study PRJNA669376) | soil metagenome | isolation source: Crop rotation soil | place: USA: Cullars Rotation, Alabama | collected 2011 | reverse complement strand
CCGCGACTTCAAGTCACGTGAATTCCAAGCTTCGGATCCCACTGTGCTGGAAAGAGCATTTTTCATGCTCGCCGGCACGTAATCGGGGCCCTCGAGCCGCGGCGTGAAGATTGCCAGCCCGGTGACCGCGCCTTGGGGATAAAGCGCATGTACCTTGCCGCGTCCGATGTGCAGGACGTCGCCCGCTCGAAGCTCGTAGCGGCGTTCCTCGATCTGAACCGATCCGCGCCCGGTCAGCATCACGACGGTGAGATCGTGCCGGACGTGGACATGGGGCTCCTCGGGGCGATCGGTCTCGAGGACCTGCAAGGTCGCGGCGTCGGCATCACCCCAGGGACCCCGTCGGACCCCCGTCGACGCTTCGCGGAGCCGGGCCGCGACGTCGGTCACGGCCTCCGCCCGCGGAGCCCCGGATCCCTCCCAGACCAAGGTTGCGGGGGGCCGCGGAGAGCATGAGACCAGGGTGAGCGCGAGCGCGACGCCGAGGCGCATCGCGACGTCATCCCGCACGGGCTGGCGCCTTGCAAACGCCCTTCCCGCCTCCTACGACCGGTCCTTCGACATGCGCGCCGCGTACTGCACCGGTCCCCGCCGCATCGAGCTCCGAACGGTCGCGGACCCGCGACCGGAGGACTCGGAGGCGGTCGTCCGTGTGCACGCGTGCGGAATTTGCGGCAGCGACCTCCATTATTACGCCGGGGCGGCGCCCCCGCCCGCCGTTTGCCTCGGCCACGAGATGGCGGGCCGGGTGGCAGTCGCGGTCGACGGCCACGGCGAAGGGGAGCCGGTCGTCGTCGAGCCGCTCATCGTCTGCGGCCGGTGCGAGCGCTGCCGCGCCGGCGAGTCGAATCTCTGCGTCCAGCTTCGCATCCTCGGCAGCATGGCGCCCGGTGGGTTCGCCGATCTCGTCGCAGTGCCGGTTCGCTCGCTCCATCGCGTTCCGGCGGGGCTCGACCTCGATGCCGCGATGCTGGCGGAGCCCCTATCGGTCGGCGTGCACGCTGCGCACGTGGGCGACGTCCGCCCGGACGACGACGTGCTCGTCCTCGGCGCCGGCGCCATCGGCCTCCTCGCCGCGGTCGCCGCCGCCGAGCGCGGAGCGCGCGTCACCGTGAGCGCCCGTCATCGCCACCAGGCGGATGCGGCCGCCCGTCTCGGATTGGCGACGGTCGGGACCGACCCCGACGCGATCCGCGCTCGATTCGCCGCAGCGCCTCCGGACGTGGTGCTCGAGACCGTGGGCGGCGACGCCCGCACCCTCGAGCTCGCGCTCGAGATCGTGCGCTCCGGCGGGCGCATCGTCGGACTCGGCAAGTTCATGCACCCGATCACGCTTCCGCCGCTCCGGTTTCTGATGAAGGAGGTGCGGATCACGTCGGCGATGACGTACTGCCGGCGCAACGAGCGTCCCGATTTCGAGGTCGCCCTCGCGCTCCTCGCGCGCGATCGCGAGCGACTCACGCCGCTCGTCACCCATCGCGTCTCCCTCGACGACGTCGGCGATGGATTCGCTCTCGCCGGCGACAAGACGAGTGGCGCGATCAAGGTCGCCGTCGTCCCATAGACGCCCGGGATCGAACGCGATAATACGCACGCCGCACGTGACGCGGGAGGGTGCATGAACATCGGAGCGTGGGGTAGACGCGCGGCGCGCCGTGCCGGTCTCGTGCTGGTGATCGGCATCTTGGGGTGCGGCGGTGGCGGCGGCAGCAAACACACGTTCGACCTCCCCGCCGGCTCCGAGTTCGACACGGTCGCGAGCGATCGCGTGCTGCTCGTCGTCGAGTCGCGCAATCAGTGCCGCGACAGCGGCGACTGCGCACCCACTCCGGCGCCGACACCGGCGTCGGCCTGCGACGTCGGCAACGGCAACACGCGCGGGCTCTCGATTTATCGGCTCGGGGTCAACGGACGGTTTCTCGCCGACCCGACGAATCCCGACGCGCCCGAGGGAGCGGTGCAACGTATCCCGACCGCCGACAACCCGCGGCGCATCCTCGTCTCGCCGACCGACCCGACGATCGTGTACGTCGCGACCAACGAGCGCCTGCAGGTCTTTCGTCTCGGCGCCGGCGGATCGCAGTGCATCGCCCAGACGCTCACCGAGAAAGAGGCGGATCCACATTCGGACAACGATCTCGATCCGGTCGATTTCGCCCTCGACCCGACGGTCGGCAACGGCGTCCTCTACGTCGCGGGACGCGGCTCGAATCGCGTGGATGCATATTCGATCGCCGACGACGGCACGATCGCGGCGACGCCGCAGAGCTGCGTCATCGGGTCGGGCGGGGCCGAGTTCACGGCGCTCAGCCTGCTGACCCGCGACTTCGTCGCGGCGTCCGGCCGCGATACGATCGACGTTTACCGCCGCGTGGAGGGGCAGTTCCCGCCCGCGACGCCGCTCCCCGGGGCAACGCCCACGGCCGCACCCTCCCCCGGGTGCTTCGGCGCGCAGCGGGTGACCGACCCCGTGTCGTCCATCGGCGCGGCGATCGTCACCGACACCTTCTTTCTGCCGTCGGGAAGCTTCCCGATCGGCGAGCTCTTCGTGTCGGAGGAAGTGAGCCAGCGCCTCTTCACCTTCAACATCGATCTGGGCGGCATCATCAACGGCAACGAGACGAGCAGCACGAAGCGCGACGGGTTCTACCAAGACATCCGCCTGCGCAACGTCGGCGGAAACACCCTGCTCTACGCGTCCGTGTTCCAGGAGGGGCGCCTCGCCGTGTTCCAGCTGGAGAACGGCCTCTTGCCGAACGAGGCGTTCAGCAAGACGGAGAAGGACCCGAAGACCTTGCCGGTCGGGCTCGCGATCGACGAGTCCACGTCGATGCTCTACGTCGGCGAAGGCGGCATTGGACGCATCGACGGGTTCCGCATCGAAGCGAACGGCGCCCTCTCGTCGCTTCCGGAGACGAGCGTCGACTCGCTGAGGAGCGACGGACGCCAGATCGACGCCTTTCCGAGCGACATCGCGCTCATCCCGGCCCCCTGACCTCCGGCGCGGCGGCTCCGGTCGGCGGCGACGCGCCGCGCTCGCCGTCGTGGGCTGACCGTATCGTCGCGATCGGCGCCGGCGCCGCGCTCGGCGCGAGCTTCCTCGACTTCCGCCTCTTCCTCGTTCCGTGGGTGGCGATCGCGCCGCTCCTCGCGCTCGCCGAGCGCGTCGGGCCGCGGCGGGCGTTTCGGCTGGGGTGGCTCGCAGGCGCAACCGGCGTCGCCATGGCGTTCTGGTGGCTGACGTACGCCATTCGCGTGTTCGGGGGGTTCCCGTCCGCCGTCGCGCTCTTGCTGTATGCACCGGTGGTCGCGTGGCTCGGCGCGCAGCTCGGAGTGTTTCTCGCCGCCGTCGCGTGGCTCGGCGCCCCACTCGCCCTCGCGGCGCCGCTCGCGTTCACGACGATCGAGTTCCTGTTCCCGTCGCTCTTTCCGTGGCGTCTGGCGAACTCGCAGTATCGCGTGCCGCTGCTGCTCCAGACCGGCGAGATCGCCGGGCCGTCGTTGCTGACGTTCGCGATCGTGTGGATGAACGTCGCCGTGCTCGCGACGTCCCGCCGAATCGCATCCGCCGCGGGCGCGCCCGCAGCTCCGACGCAGACATCCGATTCCACGAGCATCGCGTCCGTCGCGGCACCCGCGGTCCTCGTCGTCGCGCTCGTCGCCTACGGCGCGTGGCGACTGCCCGCCGTCCGCGCCGAACGCGACGCCGCGCCGGGGCTCCGCGTCGCGATCGTGCAAGGCAACGTGAGCGTCGAGCAGAAAGGCGATCGCCTCCTCTTCAGTCGGAACCTGGACCGCTACCGCGAGAGCACGCTCGCCGCGGCACCAGACGTCGACCTCGTCGTGTGGCCCGAGACCGTCGTTCAGCAGCGAATCGCGGCCGCGGGAACGCGGCTCGCACCCGGCGTCGACCCGTTTCCGGACGCCCCGCGACCACTCCTCTTCGGCGGGATCGCCGCTGCCTACGACACGCCGGGAGCGACGCGCCTCTACAACAGTGCCTTTCTGCGCGCCGTCGATGGGCGGATTCTCGGTCGCTACGACAAGCGCATCCTCGTTCCGTTCGGCGAGTACATGCCGTTCGGCGATCGATTCCCGCGGTTGCGCGAGCTGAGTCCCGCGACCAGCAACTTCGCTGCGGGCAGCGACCCTGAGATCTTGCCACTGACTCCCGTCGCGCGTCTCGGGGCCCTCATCTGCTACGAGGACGTCATTCCAGGACCGGCACGTGCCGCCGTCGCGGCGGGCGCAACCTTGCTGGTGAACCTCACGAACGACGCGTGGTACGGCGACTCCGCCGAGCCCGTCCAGCATCAAGCGCTGGCAGTATGGCGCACGGTCGAGACGCGCCGCGATCTCGTGCGCAGCACCAACACCGGCCTCACCAGCATGATCGCGGCGACCGGTGACGTGCTGGGCGAGCTGCCGACCTTCACCACCGCGACGTTGACGAGCGACGCGCGGCTCCTCACCGGAACGACGGTCTACGCCGCCGTCGGCGACGTGTTCGCGTGGGCGGTGGTCGCGGCGACCGTCGTCCTCGCGCTACGACGGAGCCGCCCGCCGGCGCTCCCGTATGCGGAGCGCCGGCGGCGGTCCCGAGCTCGGATCAAGGGGCGCAGGTGATCAGGACTTTGTCGAGATCCTTCGTCTTGTCGGTGCGGACGACGCGCGTCTTGAACGCCTTCTTGGTGGCGTGACCGTTCTTCAGCGGGATCTGGAGATAGGTCCCGATGCACTTGTTCGCGGTCGTGATCGGCGTGTTGTAGTCGACGATGTTCAGGTGGCCGCCGCTCACCGTGTTCGCGCCGAGCGACTTGACCGCGGCGAGAATCGCAGTCGCGTTCGCCTGATCCTCCGGCCGTGAGCCATCCGGACGCGGCGACCGGAGGTGGAACACGTCGATGTCCGGGCTCGTGCACATCGCCCCTCCGGGCGTGAGGATACGTGGGTCGGCGTTGTTGAGGCAGATGACCATGTGCACGACGCACGTACCGTTCGCGGCGCCGTCGAAGTCGGAGTTGCCGCCGTCGGTGACCGTCACCTTGGCTTTGGCGATTCCCTCCGGCGTCACCGGGGTATCGACGAAGAACTCGGACATGCAGTCCGTCGCGCCGCTGCCTTTGCCCGGCACGCACCGCCCCGTGCCGCTCTCCGTGCAGCCGGGCAGCTGCGGGAAGTTGCTGCGCGACTCGGCGTCCGCGACGACGTCCGCCGTCTTCAGCAGCGTGTCGTGGTAGCCGTTGCTGAGCCAAAGGTTGACCTGGTCGCCGTAGTGCACCCGGCCGACCACGCCGTCCTCACCGCCGGGGATGACGTTCTTCGCCTGCACCGGACCGCTCGTTCCCATCTCGACGATGCTGCGCCGATTCGAGCCGCTGCCGAACGAGAGGCCGGTCTCGCTGCTGGGCCGCATGCCGTAGTTCGCGACGTCGACGGTGAACCGGGCGCCGTTCGCGGGCTTCCCGGGCGGGAACCCTACCGCCGGCTGCGGCGGGATGTTGAAGATTCCGCCGCCTGGGATGTGCGTGTCGTTGAGCGCACCGTCCATGAAGCTCTTGAAGATGACGTAGTGCACCCGGCCCCAGAGGTAGTCGTCGACGTTCATCGAGTTCGCGTAGGCGTTGGCGAAGTTCGCCCCCGCCAGCAAATCGAGGGCTCCCTGGAGGCTTTTCACGAGCAGCATGTCGCGCTCGTTCGCGGCCGAGAGCGACACGCTCGTGTCGTCGAAGAAGTTCAGGCCCGACGCACCCACACCCGTGAACGGCACCTTGTCGAGGAGCCGCAGTAGGCCGCGGATCGCTTCGGTCGTGCCCTGGCGATACGTGACGCCGTTCGCGGCGAGCGTGGCGTCGAACGTGTTCACCACGAGCCGCCCGATCGCGACGTTGTAGATGGTGGTCGCGACGCTGTCGACGAGATCCTGCGCCGTCGGGACACCAGGATCGCCCGGCGTGTCGAAGCCGGCCGGCGTGTTGTACGTCCACGCCGCGAGGCGGTCGCGCGCGTCGGTGATCCGCGAGTTGACGAGCGCCGCGAGCTGCGCGGGCGCGCCGAGCGCCTGCGCGTCGTTCACGGCGGTCACGAAATATCCCGCGAGGCGGCGCGCCTCGAGCTGATTCACGTCGGCCTGCATGCGCTGCATGTCCGGGAACGAGATCTTGCCGTCGCCCGCCGGCGTGCCCGGCGGCGTCGGAATCAGCGTGAGCTCGCTCTTGATGAGCTCGGTGATGCGGGCGGCGCGGAACTCGTCGTAGCCGACGCCGAGGTAGTTGCCGGTACCCGCGAGCGCCTCGTTCAGCGGATCGTTGTCGGCGGTGTTCCCGACCGGGTCGTTGTTCGCATTCACGAAGAAGTGCGCCGGAGGATTCTCGATCTGCGGGACCTCGGCCGCGGGCACGACCTGATACGGGACCGCCTGGTCCGCCGGGTGGACAGGCTGCGGAATCCATTCGTTGCCGCCCGTACCGTTACGCAGCAGGTACGGCGGATTACCCGAGAGCGACCCCGCCGCGATGTCCTCGCGGATCGGGAACTCGCCGCTCGCGAAGTACGCGAGGTTCCCCTGATCGTCGGCGTAGCCCCAGTTCTGCGACCCGAAGTCGAAGAGCTGGAGACCGGCCTTGAAGTCGGCGAGGTTCGTCGCCTTGTTCCAGATGAAGAAGGTCTCGATCTCCCGCGTCGGGAACAAACCGGTGAATTGCGTCGTGAGCGCCGACCCGCCCGTGTGGTTGTTCGGGAACGGGTACGGCTCCAACGTCTGCGGGAAGATCGGGCCGTGGCGGGGGACGATGAGCACCTTCGGCGGCACGAAGTTCGCGAGGAGCGCCGTGATGTCGACGACGCCGTGGAGGTTCGCGAGCGGGATGCTCGCGGCGGTCGCGACGACGAGGCGCTCGATGCCGGTGAGGTTGCCGTTCTCGGTGTTCACCTTGACCTGCAGCGGCAGCACCTGCACCGGCTCGGGATTACCGAGATAGTGACTGAACAGGTTGCCGGAGTTGTCGCTCGAGATGTCTTCGATGTACCAGTCGGTCACGTCCGTCGGGTTCGTCGTCGAGCCCCACGCGATGTGCTCGTTGTGGCCCTGCACGACGCCCGGCGCCCCCGCGAAGCCGATACCGGTGACGTTCGTGTCGCCACCGCGGTCCTTGGTGTTGATGTGGAGCTCGTAGAACGTCGCCGGGCTCCCGAGGCCGAGGTGCGGATCATTGGCGAGAATCGGGAATCCGCTGTCCGTCACGCTGCCGTCGACGCCCCACTCGTTCGAGCCGACGATGCCGCGCTCACGAATGGCGCGCATCGCGGGTTGCTGCATGAGCTGCGCGATGTACTCGCGCGCCTTCTTGACGGTCGCCTTGCGCGCGGCCGCGATCGCCTTCTGCTGCTCGCTCTTCGTTCTCTTGCTCAACGGCCGCTCGACCTTCTCGGCCTTCGCCAGCATCACCGGCTTCGCTACCGTCGCGTTGGCCAGCGGAATCGGCGTCCCGTTGCCGTCGGGCACCGTGAACGCGTTCTCCGCGGGCTCGATACGCGCGAGATCCTGCGCATACGCCGTCGCGCCGGGGCCGGCGCCGAGGCCCGCCTGAATGTTCGCGAGATCGCCGGTCGGCCCGTCGTCGAAGTCGAACGACAGCTGGAACGCTTGAAGCTTTCCGAACGCGATCGAGTCGATCGGCGTCCACGGAGCGACCTGCGTGATGTTGAGCAGCGCGTATTCGGGCGGAAGGTTGCCGGTCGCGTTCGCGAAGGAGATGAACTCGTTCACGCCGTCCGCGTACGCCTGGAGGGCGCTCTGCACCGACGGCGACATCGCGTTGAACGAGTCGACCGCTGCGCGTCGCAAGCCGAGCGTCTGAAAGAAGAGGTCCTGCGTCACGTTGCTGATGTTGCCCGGGAACGGCGGCACCGTCGGATCCGGGCCGGCGCCGACCTGGAGGTCGGGGAAACCGAGCAGCTCGGATGCCGTCCCGCTCGGAATCCGGCGGAAGACGTCCATCTGGAACAGGCGGTCGTGCGCATGCACGTAGCCGATGACGAACGATGCGTCGTTCAACGTCGACGCGTACACGTGGGGGATGCCACGGCTGTCGCGAACGACGTCGACGGGAGCGGACAGCTGCGGGAACGTCATCGTCTCCGCAATCGGGAGATCGGTGACGTCGGTCGCGCGCGCGGCCGGCGCGAGCAGCAGCGCGACGGCGACGAGCAGCGGCACGAGGGAAAAGCGACGCATGGGGGAGTCCTCCTTGTTTGAACGCGGTTCCGGCACGGGTGGGCGCGAGGCGCCGACGAGCGCGCCGGATTAGACGGTTTCCCGAAGGCAAATGTCAAGGGAAATCTCTCAGTTGAGTTGCAAAGCTGGTGTTCGTAGTCGATGATCACGTCGATCTCTCTATGTACGAGGCGTTCTATCGACTGAGCGGGCCTCCGTTCCGGCTCACCCCCGATCCGCGGTTCCTCTTCCTCAGCAAGCACCACCACGAAGCACTCGGGCATCTCCTGTTCGGGATACGGGAGGGCACCGGGTTCATCGCGGTCACGGGGGAGATCGGCACCGGCAAGACCACGCTGCTGCGGGCGCTCCTCCGCGAGCTCGATCCCGAGACGATCGTCGCCTACATCTTCAATCCCGTCCTTTCCGATCTCGAGCTGCTGCAGGCCATCAACAGCGAGTTCGGCCTTCCCGCGACGTCGGCGAGCAAGAAGGAGCTCACCGACGAGCTGAACCGCTTCCTGATGGCGAAAAAGGTCGCGGGTGCCCGCGTCGTGGTCATCGTCGACGAGGCTCAGAATCTCGCGCCGATGGTCCTCGAGCAGCTCCGCCTGCTTTCGAACCTCGAGACCGAGACCGAGAAGCTGCTCCAGATCGTACTGGTCGGGCAGCCCGAGCTCCGCGCCATTCTGGGGCGCCCCGATCTGGCGCAGCTGAACCAACGCATCACCGTTCGTTGGCACCTCGAGCCGCTCGATCGGAAGGAGACGGGCGAGTACGTGCGCCATCGTCTGCGGGTCGCGGGCGGAATGCCGGCGACGACGCTGTTCACGAACGGCGCGCACCGGCTGCTGTATCGCTATTCCGGCGGTGTCCCGCGGCTGATCAACATCGTCGCGCACCGCGCGCTCCTCACCGGCTTTACGAAGGAGCAGAAGACGATCGGCGCCGCGACGGTGCGGCAGGCGATCCGCGAGCTGCGTCGCGATGACGTCGGTCCGCGGGTGACGCAGCCGATTCTCTGGCCGGCGCTCGGCGCCGGCATCGTCGCGGTCGGCCTCGCGCTCGCCGCGGCGTTCGCCCTCGTGCCCGTGCACGAGCGACCCGTGCCGCCGTTCCCGCGCGCGACCGCGACGCCGGCGGCAGCCGCGGCCGCCGCGACGCCGAGCGGTCCTGCCGTCGCGATGCGCGCAACCGTCGAGGACGCCGCGACCGCGAGCCCGCTGCAGCTCGCAGCGGCGGCGACGCCGGTAACCGTCGTCGCGACCGCGATTCCCGCGGAGACCGCGATTCCGGCGGAGACTGCGGCGCCGCTGATCACGGCGACGCCGACCGCGGGCACCTCGGCCGCCGCGTCGCCGGTCGCGGACACGCTCGATCTCGCCGCCGCCGGAACACCGATCCCGAATCCCGACGCGACACCGGCGACGAATGCGGAAGGCTTCTGGGCCGCGCTGGGCGCCGCCGACAATCGCGCCGCCGCGCTCACCGCGACGGACGATCTTCTCGCGGCGTGGAGCGCCGAGCCGCTCACTGCCGACGAGCGGAAGAAGACGAGCATCGACCTGTGGGCGATCGCCGGAAAGCGCGGCTTGCGCTACCTGCCGCTCAGCGGGAATCTCGAGCGGCTCCGCCTCATGAACCTGCCGGCGATCCTCGAGGTCGCGGTCCCGACGTCGCAGCGGCGCCGGTTCGCGGTCCTCACCCAGCTCGAGGGCGATCAAGTACAGCTGCAGTACGGCGCCTCCACCATCAAGATCACGCCGGAGGAGATCGCGCGGTTGTGGATGGGTGAGGCGCACGTGTTCTGGCGTGACTTCTTGGAGCTCTCGCCGTACATGGCACCGGGGAGTGTGGGGGAGGATGTGATGAAGCTGCAGCAGATGCTGTCGCGCATCGGCGAGTACTCCGGCAACCTCTCGTCGAGCTACGACCGTAGTACGTCGGAGGCGATCGCGCGCTTCCAACGCTCGCGGCGGTTGATCGCCGACGGGGTCGTCGGACCGCTCACGAAGATTTTGCTTTACGAGGCGACCGGAGCGTTCGATCATCCTCGCTTGGGCGGCACCACGTGAGCACGATCCTCGATGCCCTGAAGAAGGTCGAGCGCGATCGCGAGTCGCCCCGTGACGAGCTCCTCGACGTCGAGGTCGGCGAGCCGCCGCGGCGCGGCATCTCGACCCGCGTGATCGTGGCCTGCGCGAGCGTCGGCTTCGCGGCTGGGATCGGCCTCGCACTCTGGCGCGACACGGCGCCGCTGCAGCAGGCGTCCGCTCCGGAACCTGGCGCGCCGCCGGTGATCGAGGTTCCACCGGCGCCGGCGCGGCCCAAACCACGCGTCGCGACCCCCGCTCCCGCCGCACCCGAGCAAGCAGGAACGAACGCACCGGGCGTCGTCGTGCCCGCTCCCGAGAGCGCGCCCGCCGCCGCGACGAATCCGCCGGCCGCGGCACCGGCGGCTCCCCCGGCAGTCGCCGCACCGGCCGCTCCGCCTCCGGCAGTCGCGCCACCGATCGTCGTCGGCGCGGCGGACTCGCGCGGCTCGGCACTCGAGCCGTCGCCGTTCACGGCACCGCGCGAGGGCGCGCCGCCGGCGCCCGTGCCCGACGCCCGCGGGAACC
>JADMIO010251523.1_pt1 | contig 10836 bp, 7 predicted proteins | sample 8958161 | NCBI WGS metagenome assembly JADMIO01 (sample SAMN16585339, study PRJNA669376) | soil metagenome | isolation source: Crop rotation soil | place: USA: Cullars Rotation, Alabama | collected 2011 | reverse complement strand
AGATTTTGAACCAGGAACTGAATTAACCAATGCTGATCCTGCAAATCAAACAAATGATATTAAATATTTAAAAGTTCCTATAGGAGCTATCTGGAATGGTGATGTGGGATATAAAGAGACTTTAATGAATGAAATTGGGTTAGCTAATTATCCAAATCCATTTACAGGCGCAACTACAATTGTAGTTAACTTAGGCAAACAATCAAATATAGATTTCAGCGTAACCAATATGTTTGGTGAAGTGGTTGCTGCCAATAACTATTCAAATGTGAATGGCCAGTTAAAGATCAATTTTAATGCCGGTGAGCTTGCTTCCGGTGTATATTTCTATACCGTTAAAACAGACAATAATTCTGTGACAAGAAAAATGATGATCCAAAAATAATAAGGACATAATCTACTTTGAGAAAGCCCGTGGAAATTCCGCGGGCTTTTTTTATACCTTGATAAAGAGGATCTGTTAACGCCAAAACTGTTTGTTAGTCTATCGGGAAAATATATAAATGTAAATATCATGGCCAGCTAAATTAAGTGTGTGATGCTGCTGATTCAAAGTTTTATCGTTACAGGATTGGTTGGCATGATTCCAGGGTGTATAAGCTTTACTCCTTGTATTTGATATTTAAAATAACACACTGCAAATCATCTGATTTAACGCATCTCTTTAATAATTTGGAGAAACCACCATTTATAGTTTACAATCCAATTGTGAATTTTAATAAAACCCTTGCAAAGCCAAAATTTAAAATCATTTTTATTTTAAACAATCTGTGTCATCTGCGAGTTAACTTTTTGCTTTGGACGATGAAAAATGTTTAATATAAAACGATTGGATAAAGAGTAATTAGTCGACCCTCAAAAAGTCATTTTGAAATTTTGAGCAAATAATATGTTGTAAACAAACAGAAAGATGTTTCTGATGAGTAACCAACATTTAATTGCCTCTGTACGCCAGAGGTTCATGACTCGTTTAAAGTTCATAGCAGCTGCGGCCAGCATAACATTTATTTCATCACCAATTATTCCTTTAAGGTAATTTCTGGACATCCTGTAGTGTTGCTTTAAATGGCCTATAACAGGCTCTATTGCAGCTCTTCTACTATGCTTTTTGCGTTTGGTTTTGGTAATATTTTTATCTGGTTTTGGGGTGTAAATATTTGTAGTGCTTACTTGCTTGGGTCCCTTGTATCCCCTATCTACATACACATTTACAGCTTTCCTGGATGTTAGCCTTTCATATTGTTCCAGTGCTTTTGGCAATGTCTTGCTATCGTGATCAGTACTGTTGAAGTTTAACGCACCCACAATTACCCCTTTGTTTTGTGTGATTAATAAGGATGCTTTACTTCCAAACTCGTAGCGCTTGTGTTCTTTGCCTTTGGTGTAGCATTTAACCTGGGGCTCGTGTAAACTGTATGTTTTATTACTATCGCTTCGCTTTTGTGCTAATACTTTTTCATAAAGTGATAAGGCCGTGCTGTGTTTGTTTAATCTATCTGCAGTTAGCTTGCGTTTAAGTTCTCTTACTAAAACACCGGCAATGGTCTTTATCTTTTTTCCAGCCTTTTTTGCGCTGCCTGATCCATGTTTGGTTTTCTTGAAACGTTGAATGGTACTGAGTTTTTTCACTGTCTGGCTATAGCTTTGTCTTAATTCTATCTGCTCATCATTAGCTATGGATCTGCACTCCCTGATAATTTTTTTGTACAGTTTATCGTCTGTAGGATAGGTAATGTTCTTTTCCTGTATGGTGGTATCTCCACTTAAGTTATCATCATTACCATCATCTCCGTTTACTGCAATACTTTCTTTCAAAATCAGTTCTGCTCCTTCCGGGCCAACTCTTTTCCTGAACTCTACCAGTTCTGTTGGCACACATGGCGGTTGCCCGCTAAAACAGACTTCGCCACTAAAATATTGATAGTAGGCATTCTCTGCCCACTGGTCAACCACACTCTCATCACTTAAATTGCGGAGTTGTTTTAAAATCAGTAACGATACCATCAGCCGGATTGGTTTGGCCGGTTTGCCATGGGTTGCACTGTAATGCCTGGAAAAGGCTTTGTCAAACACACCCCAGTTAATGGTTTGAGCCAATTTATACAACGGGTGATGATGGTTCAGTTGTTCTTCAAATGTGCTGTAAAAACCCATTTGTGAACTGTTTTTTTGTTTTGCGAGCATAAACAAATTTGCCGCTTTTTTAACCTATTTCCGCTTTTCCCGGCAATATTTTTTTAAGCCCTTTTTCAACAGTCTCAATAAAATCAAACCTTACAGAATATTTGAGGGTCGACTAATTAGTCGACCCTCAAAAAGTCATTTTGAAATTTTGAGCAAATAATATGTTGTAAACAAACAGAAAGATGTTTCTGATGAGTAACCAACATTTAATTGCCTCTGTACGCCAGAGGTTCATGACTCGTTTAAAGTTCATAGCAGCTGCGGCCAGCATAACATTTATTTCATCACCAATTATTCCTTTAAGGTAATTTCTGGACATCCTGTAGTGTTGCTTTAAATGGCCTATAACAGGCTCTATTGCAGCTCTTCTACTATGCTTTTTGCGTTTGGTTTTGGTAATATTTTTATCTGGTTTTGGGGTGTAAATATTTGTAGTGCTTACTTGCTTGGGTCCCTTGTATCCCCTATCTACATACACATTTACAGCTTTCCTGGATGTTAGCCTTTCATATTGTTCCAGTGCTTTTGGCAATGTCTTGCTATCGTGATCAGTACTGTTGAAGTTTAACGCACCCACAATTACCCCTTTGTTTTGTGTGATTAATAAGGATGCTTTACTTCCAAACTCGTAGCGCTTGTGTTCTTTGCCTTTGGTGTAGCATTTAACCTGGGGCTCGTGTAAACTGTATGTTTTATTACTATCGCTTCGCTTTTGTGCTAATACTTTTTCATAAAGTGATAAGGCCGTGCTGTGTTTGTTTAATCTATCTGCAGTTAGCTTGCGTTTAAGTTCTCTTACTAAAACACCGGCAATGGTCTTTATCTTTTTTCCAGCCTTTTTTGCGCTGCCTGATCCATGTTTGGTTTTCTTGAAACGTTGAATGGTACTGAGTTTTTTCACTGTCTGGCTATAGCTTTGTCTTAATTCTATCTGCTCATCATTAGCTATGGATCTGCACTCCCTGATAATTTTTTTGTACAGTTTATCGTCTGTAGGATAGGTAATGTTCTTTTCCTGTATGGTGGTATCTCCACTTAAGTTATCATCATTACCATCATCTCCGTTTACTGCAATACTTTCTTTCAAAATCAGTTCTGCTCCTTCCGGGCCAACTCTTTTCCTGAACTCTACCAGTTCTGTTGGCACACATGGCGGTTGCCCGCTAAAACAGACTTCGCCACTAAAATATTGATAGTAGGCATTCTCTGCCCACTGGTCAACCACACTCTCATCACTTAAATTGCGGAGTTGTTTTAAAATCAGTAACGATACCATCAGCCGGATTGGTTTGGCCGGTTTGCCATGGGTTGCACTGTAATGCCTGGAAAAGGCTTTGTCAAACACACCCCAGTTAATGGTTTGAGCCAATTTATACAACGGGTGATGATGGTTCAGTTGTTCTTCAAATGTGCTGTAAAAACCCATTTGTGAACTGTTTTTTTGTTTTGCGAGCATAAACAAATTTGCCGCTTTTTTAACCTATTTCCGCTTTTCCCGGCAATATTTTTTTAAGCCCTTTTTCAACAGTCTCAATAAAATCAAACCTTACAGAATATTTGAGGGTCGACTAATTAAGGAAGAAGGAAATCACAACCGCAAAAGAGAAAGCCCCTGCAACGATCTGCTGCAAGGGCTTAATTACTGTAACAGAGTGCTACACATCACTCCTGAAGTACCGCCACTCAACCCCTAATTTCTCCTGTCGCCAAACAATCTCAATAACATCAGGAACAGATTAATAAAATCAAGGTACAAAGTCAAAGCACCCATTATTGACAACTTTTTGGTTTGCTCTTCACCATAAGTAGTTCCTGCACCAATATTTTTAAGTTTTTGAACATCATAAGCTGTTAAACCCGTAAATACCGCTACACCAACGTAACTAATGATATAACTTAATGCATCGCTATGCATAAACCAGTTAGCTACCGAAGCGATAATAATTCCTACCAACCCCATAAACATGATCCGGCCAAAGGATGTAAGGTCTGTTTTAGTGGTGTAGCCAACAACTGCCATTGTACCAAACATTCCTGCCGTAATAGCAAAAGTGAGGAATATTGAACTCATGGTGTAAACCAGCAAAATAAAACTCAGGCTGATACCCACCAATGTGGCATAAGTCAAAAATAGTATGATCAAAGTGGTATAACTAAGGCGATTAAATGCAAAACTCATCAACATCACAAAACCTATAGGGGCCAGCATTACCACCCATCCCAATAACGACATTTTTCCTTCCTCGGTCACCAGCATTCTTATTAAGCTCAAATCAGATGCGAACCAATAAGAGGCAACAGAGGTAACTATCAATGCAAGAAACATCCATGAAAATACACTGGACATAAAGGTTTTTGCTCCTGAACCTTCACCTGTGTATTCATTATTCCTTACAAAATTCAAATTGTTATTTTCCATAGTTTATATTTTTCAGCAAAATTAGTGATTAATGGATATCGTGATATTTTTTATTTAAAGTTAACAGGTAAACTTAAATCTTAAAACCCAATACCGGTATTAATGTTTATGACCTTCATGCTCATCATGTCCACCCGGGCGGCAAAGGCCTACAATAGTATGGAAAGTATCGTGCAAAGCTGTGATGGTTTTCTTGATCTCATCATCCGAAGCTTTTGCCTTTACCTTTTTATCCAGGTCCTTTGAGCCCTCCACTAGTTTTACCAATGTTGCTTCAATTCCTTTTACATCCTTATAATCAGCGGGAACCGGTGATTTTTTCCAGGCCTCTGCTGCTTTAACCATCTCTTCACTTCTTTCGCGGATCGGCTTAAAATTACCCTCTTCAGTAGGATGAAATGTTTGTGACATTACAGTGTGAAAATCTTTCATTTCTTTCCATTCTGCTTTATTTTGTGCGAACGAAAAATTAGAAAAAACTGCGATCAACGCGGTATAAAATAATGCTTTCATAATTTATTTTTTAAGGTTAAGGCGTTATGCCACTCAATTATCGGACCAAATTTAATGCTTTATCAAGATAAGACAATGTTTATTTTCCTGCCAGAGCTTTCTTATAAACTTCCAACACTCTTGCACGGGCAGCCTGGTGGTTAACAATCGGCTGCGGATAATTAAAGTCTTCAAATTCCGGAACCCATCTTTTAATATACTTTAATTGGGAATCAAATTTTTTGGTTTGTTCATAAGGATTAAATATCCTGAAGAATGGTGCTGCATCGCAACCTGAACCGGCACACCATTGCCAGCCTCCGTTATTGCTGCTCAATTCAAAATCAAGCAACTTCTGTGCAAAATATGCTTCGCCCCAACGCCAGTCTGTCAACAGATGTTTTACCAGGAAACTTGCTGTGATCATTCGTACACGGTTATGCATAAAACCTGTTTCGTTCAGCTCGCGCATCCCGGCATCTACTATTGGGTATCCTGTTTGCCCGTTGCACCATTTATCAAAATTACCGTGATCATTCAGCCAGTGAATATTATCGTAAGCAGGCTTAAATGCCCTGGTAGTAACATGGGGAAAATGATATAGGATCATCATATAAAACTCCCGCCAGATAAGCTCATTAAGCCACTTTTCATTACAGTCTATCGCCTTTGTTACCAATGCGCGAATACTAACAGTACCAAACCGCAAATGAACACTTAACCTGCTGGTGCCTGCAATGGAGGGAATATCACGCTGCTCGGTATATTTTTTGATCACCTCTGTATTGAAGAAGGCTGGAGGAAAATTATTACCGGCATCATTAAATCCTATTTGTTGAAGAGAAGGGATCGTGAAAGGATCAATTTTAATTAAACTTTGCAAATAACTTGTTACAGGATACGGCTTAAGATAAAACTGATTTAACAAAGACTTCCATTTTCGCATATAGGGAGTAAATACAGTATAAGGTGTTTTGTCCTCCTTTAATACTTCATTCTTTTCAAAAATTACCTGGTCCTTATATGTCCTGAAGATTATTCCTTTTGCCTGCAGAAAATCTTTAACCTTCTCATCACGATCAATTGCCAATGGCTCATAATCGTGATTGGTATAAACAGCCGTTATTTTATATTGTGTGGTAAGCTTTTTAAAAGCACCTAAAGGATCATCATACAGGCATAACAAACTGCTACCTCTTTCGATCAGTTTATGATTAAGTATATTTAAATGGTGATGTATAAATGAAACACGCCTGTCATTTTTATCCTCGAGCTTATTCAGAATTTCCTTATCGAAAATAAAAACGGGCAATACACTTTCTTCGTTTTTTAAGGCAAAATATAAAGCCTCATTATCCTCTAACCTTAAATCTCTTCTGAACCAGTGAATGGCCAGCCCGTTACTATCTGTCAAATTATTCTAAAAAATATAATATTGAGAAGGATAAAATTTATTGAATGCCCCCTATAAACATGATTGACAAGAGAACAGTTCAACTACTCTTTCTTTTTCTCTAAAGATGGGTTTTTATCTTTACATAATTTGCATTCCCTTTTTTGATCATCAACAGCTAAATATTTATCAAGTTTTTTTATCTCATACGAACATTTTTCCAGGTTCTTGCAATCTTCCACATAGTGATAGATCTGGCTCTTTGGGTCAGTACAGATAAATACCTTAACTTTTTCTGACGAAAAAGTATTCATCATAAACAAAGTGGTCAAAAGAAATAATGCTTTCATTGGCTAAGGATTTAATGAATAACAAATATAATTTATTTTCTTTCAAAAATTTCAAAATAGCTTACCTACACAAATAACTAAAACGAAAAATGAAAGCCAACTTTTATACCCCAGTTACTTATCTTATTCCCGGGATTATTCAGCTCGTATTGAGTTTTATAGTTAGCACTGTTATAGGTTAAGCGGTATAAAAAATCAACCCGTAATACATCAATCAGGTTTTCAATACCTACATCTGCTTCCAGGTATGGCTCTTTATCGGGAATCGTAAAATAATTATTGCTGTTAAAGCTTTTATTTTTTGCACTTAAAGTTCCATAAGTAGCATTGATGCCAAGAATTTCGCGGAGGTTTAATTTTTTAAGCAAGGGTATGCGGTTAAACAAAAGCCCATTAAAATGGTGTTGCCAGAAAGCCTGTACAAATTGATCGGTTACGAATTCAAAATTGTTCATTTGATTAAAAAGGTTACTTCCCCAAAACAGGGTTTGATTACCACGCGGTATTTCAAGCAGAATGTAAGGGATCTTAGAAAACACCTTCCCACCTTTCAAATAAACCTGTGAGTAACCCCAGGTGGCGAACCTGAACCGGTTAGAAAATGAAAGGGAAACTTTATGGTAATTAAAATCCCCGTTAAGCAAGCCTTGTATTCCTAAAGTATAATTGAGTGTAATCACCGGTGATTTATTATTTCCAAAGCTGATACGCTCGGTACCGTTTTGTACAAATCTTTCTTTTACAGAATAACGCACATCCAATAAAGCTTCCGTAATAGAAAATTTTCGTGTCTGAAAAATATTGAATTGGTCGGCCAGCAAAACCGGGAACAAAGGTGTAGTGAGAATATTCTGGAAAGTGAGTTTGCCACTGAGACCATTGTTGAATTCTTTTTCATACCATATACGCGATTCCTGCTTCCGCACCAATTTGGAAATATTCCCTATCTGTGAAAAGGTGTTATTTAATGTATTGGGCGATTGACCCAAATTGATGGTATTATTAAGGTTATACGAAGTTCCTATCAGATCAATATCATTCCTGTATTGCACACCTGCCTTGCTCCATGGAAAACGAGTAATGATACGTTCCAGTTGCAGGCTATATTTAAACCCTTTATCTCTTACGCCATAAGCACCATAACCACGTATGATCCAGTTTTTGCTGAATTTTTCATTGGTACGGAAACCCAGTCTGAATTTTTGCCCTTCATAATTATTATAGCTGTAAATGCTGTAATAAGGTCCAAGGTCTATTGGCCCAATATCCTTATAACCTGTAATAAGAAAGTATAATACATTCACCATATTCTTTACCAGGGGCAAAGCTCGAACAGTGTCAATCATTTTGTATGATTCGTTCTCCAACGGAGTTAACTGCTCCGGCCTTTTTCCTGCCCAATAAGTTGAGTCCTTAAGTAATGCATCTTCTGCAAAGGTGATCCTTGTATTGTAAAAATCTTTTTCCTTGGGTTGATTAACCACATAGTATTGATTATAATTATATGTGCGGACTATAAGGCTTACCAGCTTTTTAGTCACATTAGTATAATCAATCAATACCCTTGTTTGCATGGGAACCCACGGACCAGCTTCGGTAGGGATCATCACCTGTTGTATACGTGCCCTATCCACAAGATTAAAATTTACTTCAGGAGTAATTTCAAGGTCAAGTTGTTTGATGGCAAAAGTGGTATCGGTGATCCATAAAGTTCCGGTATAGGCAAGGTCCTTTTTATTTTTAGGGTGGCAATCAATTTTATAGCACCAATAATTATCAACCCATAAGCTATCAGCGAGAATGTAATTATAGAATTGTAAAGCATTATCAGCCAATGGTGAAAGAAAATCCTTTTCAAGAATGGCCACATTGTTATTGTAAAAATTATAACTCTGGAAATCTGTTCCGGTTAATTGAGAAATAGCACTACCATCCTTCATGCCAACAAATTTTATTTTAATAGCATTCACATCTTCGCGTTTGTACTTGCCATCTTTGGTGTAATATATTTCGGACATAATTTCACTCATCATCACGGGCAGGTTGGCCTTGCTTTCATCCCCTGCAAGTGTGTCAAGTTTGTCCCAAAGGTTGGTTATACTATTTAGAAATTTTCTTTTGCGCATCCTTGGTGTAATATTATCTATATCTGCCTGCTGTTTGGTATAACTTACAAACTGGACAGAATTCAAATTCTCACGGGTGTATTTATTCTTTTTTTCAATCGCATTGTTAATGATACGTAAAGCCGGGTTGATGCCAGGCCTTATCACCACTGTATTTAAGCTGATAGATTCCTGCCCTATCTGGAAATCTATTACCTGGGTTTTACCCTTTTTTACCGCTTTGGTTTTTGATTTATAACCTATTATTGAAACAAAAATGGAATCCTTAGGAGCAACCGTTTTTATAGAATACTTTCCATCAAAATCGGTCACTGTTCCTATAAAAGTACCCTTAAAATATACATTGGCAAAAGGCACCCCCACGTTTGATCCTATTTCCGTAACATGCCCGGTAATAATAGTTTCGTCCTGTGCATGCACTGATAAAGCAGATACAAGGAATAAAAATAAAACTCTTAGATGTTTATGAAACATTAAAATCACTTACCCTGCAAAAATAGAACGCTGATGCCTTGAAGCGTAATAATTAAGCAGGTTTTTTAACACATTATCATTTATTACCATTAAGCGCAACAAAGCGATCTTAACGTTAGATTATCCTTTCCATTAAAGCCATATAAAATCCATCAAAACCGGTATCTGCCGGAAAAAGCGTTTTACTTTCATGCAATCTGAAATTTTTATTGTTGCTTAAGAAATGTTCTACCTGCATATCATTTTCCGATGGCAAAATGCTGCATGTGGCATAAACCATTTTGCCACCCGGCTTTAATACTTTTGAATAATTCTGTAATACATGTTGCTGTATGGTTCTAACTTTCATTAATAAGTCTTCATTTATTTTCCATTTGCTGTGCGGTTTTCTTTTGATCACACCAATACCAGTGCATGGGGCATCTATTAATAAACGATCTATGGTTGAAGCAAACTTAGCAAATGGATCATTGCCGTTGATCATCATAGTTTTAATGCAACCTGCACCCGCGCGCGATGCTCTTTTTTTTAGTTCATCCAGCTTATGTTTTTCAACATCACAGGCAATTATTGAACCTTTATTCAGCATTAATGCGGCAAGATGCAATGCCTTGCCTCCTGCACCTGCACAGGCATCTATCACCTGCATGCCTGGTTTCACGTCAAGCATTTGTGATACCATTTGCGATGAAATATCCTGCATTTCCATCCAACCCGATTTGTATGCTGACGTTGAAGATATATTTTTTTTCTGTTCCAATATCAAAGCATCCTTACATTGGTTATATTCTGTAAAACCAATGTCTTCTGATGAGAGAAATTTTTTTACAGCCTCTTTATTTGTCTTTAATGTATTGACTCTTATAACTGCTTTTGCCTCTATATTTAATACTGCAACATTATTGAGCCATTGGTCACCCAGTTCATTATAAACAGTATCAAACAACCATTTCGGGAATGAATGCAAAATAGCAGGATCGGTAATTTCTTTTAATTTCTTTTGTATTTCTTCTTCATTTATCCCACATTGAAATACTTCTTTAAAAATGCTATCAGTAATAATAAAATATGTGGATAATATCCGTGAAAGGCTTTCATGATCATAGGCCTCGTTTACCCCTGCCAGGTGGTTTAAAAGGAGCCAGTTGCGAACTATATTATAAGTGGTTTCAGCAATAAATTTCCTGTCGCGCGATCCGAATTGTTTATTGCGCTTAAAACATGATTCAATAATCCTGTCCGCAGCATAATTCTTATCTTTAAAAATTAACCGCAGGTTATCAAAAACAGCATTAACAAGGGTTGTATGTAATTTCATCCCAATTTTGCTGTCGGTAGTATTGTTGATTTAATAAACAGGGCTTTAACCCGCAGATACTACTTCTTTTTTCTCGGCAT
>JADMIO010980285.1_pt1 | contig 10837 bp, 13 predicted proteins | sample 8958161 | NCBI WGS metagenome assembly JADMIO01 (sample SAMN16585339, study PRJNA669376) | soil metagenome | isolation source: Crop rotation soil | place: USA: Cullars Rotation, Alabama | collected 2011 | reverse complement strand
GCCACCGCTCCATCTACATCGCCAACCGCCTCGCCGAGCGCTTCAGCGCCGACTACCCCGTGGTGCTTCGCCACCGCGACACGCGCGACTAGGGGCCGCGGGTGCTCCTGATGAACCTCTTCCCATCGGGTGGGCGCCGCCAGAGCGTGCCGCTCTTCCCGCTGAACACGGTGCTCTTCCCCGGCGGCATGCTTCCGCTGCGCATCTTCGAGACGCGCTACATGGACATGGCCAAGGCGTGCCTCAAGGACTCGAGCCCATTCGGCGTATGCCTCATCCGCGAGGGCGAGGAGGTCGGCGCGCCCGCGGTGCCCTCGCCGGTCGGCTGCCTCGCGCGCATCGCCGACTGCGACATGGAGGAGCTGGGCATCCTCAAGGTGCGCGCCGAGGGGCTCGAGCGCTTCCGCATCCTCTCCTCCGAGGTGAGCAAGCAGGGCTTGATCCTCGGAAGCATCGAGCGCGTCCAGGCCGAGCAGCAGGGGGCCGACGAGAAGGAGCTCGCCGACTGCGCCGCCTTCCTGCGCAAGGTCATTCCGGGCATCGGCGAGGATCGCTTCGCCGCCCCGCTCGCGTACGACGATGCAACATGGGTGGGATTCCGCCTGGCCGAGATCCTGCCGTTGAGAAACGACGTGCGGCAGAAGCTCCTCGAGCTCACCGATGCGGGCATGCGCCTGGAGGCGCTACACCAGTTCCTGGTCCGCCAGAAGCTGGTCTGAGATCGCCGCGAGGAGCTTCCTCACCGGCGAAGGCAGAGCCGCGCCCGAGAGCTCCGAGAGCGGCAGCCACGATCCACGCCGCTCGGTCGCGCGCAGCGCCTGCGAACGCGTGGGCAGCAGCCAGGGCGTGACCTCGAGCGTGAAGTGCGTGAACGCGTGCTCGAAAGGCGGAAGGCTTCGCGCCGAGCGGGCGACGAGTCCCCATGCGCCCTCGAGCGCCTTCACCGGATCCGTTCCGACATCCGCTTCGGGCAGCGACCAGAGCCCGCCCCAGATGCCCGTCGCGGGACGCTTCTCCAGCAGCACTTCGCCGCCGCGGATGGCGACCAGCATCGCGGTGCGCTTGCGCTTCGCGGCCGCGCGCGCGCGCTTGCCGGGAAGCTCCGCGGTGCGATCCTCGATTCGAGCCACGCAATCGCGCGCGACGGGGCATGCATCGCAAGCGGGGTTTCGCGGCGTGCACACCTGCGCGCCGAGATCCATCATGCCCTGCGTGTACACGCCGACGTCCTTCTTCGGAAGGCGCGATTCCGCGACTTCCCACAGCAGCGCGTTGGTTCGCGCGCTCGCGGGATCGCCCTCGATGCCGGCATGGCGCGCCAGCACGCGCCGCACGTTGCCGTCGAGGATCGCGACGCGCTCGCCCGAGGCGAGCGATGCGATGGCGCCCGCGGTCGAGCGGCCGATCCCGGGGAGCTCGACGAGGGCGTCGAATCGGTCGGGAAAGCGCCCGCCGTGCTTCTCCGCCACGGCGCGCGCTGCGGCGAGCAGATTGCGTCCCCGGGCGTAGTAACCCAGCCCGCTCCAGAGGCCGAGCACCTCGTCTTCGCTCGCGCGCGCGAGATGCGCCACCGTGGGGAAGCGCGCGAGGAAGCGCTCGTAGTACGGGATCACGGTCGCAACCTGCGTCTGCTGCAGCATCACTTCCGATAGCCAGATGCGGTAGGCGTCGCGCGTGTTCTGCCACGGAAGGTCGTGGCGGCCGTGAAGCTTCTGCCAGCGGCAAACGCGTACGGAGAATGCGGGGGAAGGCACCCCGTCGAGTCTACATGCCGCGGGTCCTGCGAGGCTCGGCCACGCGCGCTTCGGCCGCCCGCGGGAGCAGGTGGCGGGAGAACCAATCCGAGGCGAGCGAGGCCACCGCTTCGAGCGCGCGCGGCTCCTCGAAGAGATGCCCGGCGGCGTGGATGAGCGCGATGTCCTTCTCGCACTCGAGCTTCGCGTACGCCTGCTCGTTCATCACGATCACCGGCGAGTCGAGCGCGCCCACGATGAGCAGCGTGGGCGATACGACGCGGGAAAGCGCGCCGCCCGCGAGATCGGGGCGGCCGCCTCGCGAGACCACCGCGCCGATCCGCTCACCCAGCGTGGCCGCCGCGATGAGCGCGGCCGCCGCGCCCGTGCTCGCGCCGAAGTAGCCCACGGTGCGCGGCGCGCCCTCGCGCGCCAGCGCCCAGATCGTCGCGTCCACCAGCCGATCGGCGAGGAAGCCCAGGTCGAATCGAAGGTGCGCGGTGTAGCGGTCCTGCGCTTCCTCCTCGCGCGTGAGGAGGTCGAAGAGCAGCGTGCCCACGCCGGCTTCGCGCAGCGCCCGCGCCACCGCCTGGTTGCGCGGGCTGTGCCGACTGCTGCCGCTGCCGTGGGCGAAGAGGACGAGAGCCTCCCCCGTTCCGGCGGGCTCGAGCGTTGCACCCAGCCTTGCCGAGCCCGAGGGAATCCAGGCCTCGATCACCACCGGAAGATGTCCGGTTAGTGGCGCGCCTCGCTGGGAGGCGAGGTGCCCTGCCAGGCGCCCGCGTCGCGCGGTGCGCGGCCGCCCTCGATCGCATTCTTCATGCGGGCGAGGTCGTCGTCCATCGTGGTCTTGGGATCCGCCCCGAAAGCCTTGGCGACGGCGTGGCCCGCGGCGCCTCCCGGAGGCGTGTATCGCAGCTGCACGATGATGCGCGTGCGGCCCTCGCCCAAATCGTCGAAACGCACGCGGCCCACGTGGTCGACCTGCGAGTCGCCCACGGAGTGCCAGGTCATCTCGCGGTTCTCCTCGTAGTTGAGGAGCTCGGAGTCCCACTCGACCGGGACGCCCATGGGGCCGTCGACCGTCCAGTGGTAACGATCGCCGCCGAGCGCGCGCACCTCGCGCACGTGCGACATCCATTGCGGAAGGTTCTCGAGATTGCGCCAGTACGAGAAGACCTGCTCGACGGGCGCGTCGATGACGAGCGATTTCTGCACCAGGATGCCGCGCGAGCGCAGCACGTCGGAAAGTTCTTCGTTCGCGGAAGCCCGTGCGACGAGAGCGCTGCCCAACGCGCAGAGCGCCACGCCCCTCACGCCGCCGCGGAAGTAGCCGTACAGGGCGAACATGGAGCCGCAGGCGCCGGCGAGCGCGCGCTGCGCCGGCGACCAGCGCGGCCGCTGCCAGGTTCGCGCCGTTCCCTGCGCCATTTCCACGAGCGCGGTGCCGCCCGCCTTGAGCCCGTCGCGCTTGCCCGCCTCCAGGATGCCGCGGGATTCGGCGACGACCCCGTTCATCCGGTTGGCGGCGTCGCGCCGCACCACGTCGCGCACGTGAGCGAGCTGCCGCCCGGTCGCGTCGATGCGGTTTTGCATGTCGGCACGGCGCTTGCGGCCGTTCTGGGGGTCGTAGAAGAACATCAGGGCCGCGCCCAGCCCGAGGTAAGCGATTCTGTTCGCCATCGAAGCCTCCGCAGTGGGGGAAGTGGAGCGTCGACGGTTGGACCCACCGGGAGGCGATGGCGTTTCCCGCCTAGTCGCTTCGGACTGCGCCCTCAGCCGAGCTTGCGGAAGAACGCCTGGTAGCCGCCCGAGACGAGCGCGAGCCTCTTCCAGTAGATGTTCGCGAATGCGTCGACCGCCACCTTGGGGTTGTCGTTCACGTCCGCGAAGCGCCGCCAGCCGTAGTCGTCGAACCCGATGAGGCCGCCCACGCGCAGCAGCGGGTACGCGAGGGTCGCATCGGTAAGGACGTCCGGCCCCTCGTGGCTTGCGTCCACGTAGATGAAGTCGAAGGAGGCCGCGCGTCCTTCGAGGAGGAGGCGTGGCAGCGCTTCGATCGACGGCGCCTTCACCTTCACGACGCGCGCGGCGGGAACGCGGGCGCGCAGGATCGCCACGTTCGCGTCGAAGCGCGCCTCGACTTCGGGCATGGCGGCGGGATCGTGCGTCGCCGACCCTTTCCAATGATCGACCACGACGAGCTCCCCGCCGGGAGCGAGCAGGTGCTCGCCCATCCAGACCGTGGAGCGGCCTTCGTACGCGCCGATCTCGAGGATCGCTCGCGGGGCGCCGGCCTCGGCGAAGATCTGCTGCCAGGTGGGGATGTTGCGCGAGAACCAGTCGGGGCCCGGGAGGCTATACGCGTCCATCGGGCCCGGGGGAGGCTGGAGCGGGTGAAGGGAATCGAACCCTCGTCGTAAGCTTGGGAAGCTTCTGCTCTGCCATTGAGCTACACCCGCGTATCGGCACGCATTTTACCCCGCCCCGCCGCCATTCGCGCCTTCCGGCGCCCGTTCGTCGCACCCGCGTGCCGCGCGTGGCCGGGGGGATCGTAAGATGGGCCGCCATGACCGATCCGCAATCCGCCGGCCCCCATTTCGCGCGCGAGCACTTCCATCCGCTCGAGATCATCCCTTTCTTCCGGCGGTTTCCGCGCACGATCGCGCGCGACCTCATCTACACCTTCATCTGGAGCTGCCTGTTCGGGGTCTTCTTCTACGCCCTGGGCGCGCTCACCGGCGGCCAGCTGCCCTCGCTGAGGGCGCTCGGCATCTACCTCCTGATCTCGAACTTCATCGGCTATTCGATCCATGCCCTCTTCTCCCTGGGCCAGGCGACGCGGCTCGACGCGACATGCCGCAGCGCGGGTTTCGCCGCCAAGGTCGCCTACTTCTCCGTGGTGCCCCTGGTGGGGGTGCTCATCGGGATGTGGCTCGCCTCGTTCGTGGTCGACGTGGGCCTGCGCTCGCTCTTCCGCGACCCGGCCGCGATCCTGGGCCTCGCGACCGTGAGCGTCGTGATCTCGGTCGTGCTGTCGGGAATCTTCTTCTGGCGCGAGAGGAGCGCCGTCGCCGACGCGGCGCTCGCGCGCGAGCGCGAGCGCACCGAGCGCATCGAGCGCGAGGCGCTTTCGGCCAACCTGCGCGCGCTGCAGGCGCAGATCGAGCCGCACTTCCTGTTCAACACGCTCGCCAACGTGACGAGCCTCATCGACACCGATCCGGCCAAGGCGAAGCGCATGCTCGAGAGCTTCAACCGCTTCCTGCGCGCATCCCTCGCCGCGACGCGCACCGAGACCACGACGCTCGGCGCCGACGCGGAGCTCATCGCCGCGTACCTCGACGTGCTGCAGGTGCGGATGGGCTCGCGGCTCGCGTATCGCATCGACGTGCCGTCGGAGCTCTCGGGCTTCTCGATTCCGCCGCTGCTGGTCCAACCCGTCGTCGAGAACGCGATCCGCCACGGCCTCGAGCCCAAGGTCGAGGGCGGCGAGGTGGCCTTCGTCGCGCGGCGCGAGGAAGGCCGCGTGCGCATCGACGTGACCGACACCGGCGTGGGCTTCGCGGCGGCGACGCGCGGAGGCCTGGGACTCTCGAACCTGCGCGACCGCCTGAAGCTGCTCTACGGCGAGCGCGCCTCGCTCGACATCTCCGACAACCGCCCCGCGGGAACGCGCGTCTCGATCGCGCTGCCCGCATGAGCGCGCGCGTCCTCATCGCCGACGACGAGGCGAATCTCGCCGAGCACCTGCGCGCGCGCCTCGAAGCCGCGTGGCCGGACCTGGAGGTGCTGCCGCTCGCGGCCAACGGAATCGAGGCGCTGCGCGCCATCGAGGAAGACGCGCCCGAGATCGCGTTCCTCGACATCCGCATGCCGGGGCTCACGGGGCTCGACGTCGCGCGCCGCATCGAGCCGCGCACGCACGTGGTCTTCGTGACGGCCTACGACCAGTACGCGGTCGAAGCCTTCGACCAGGACGCGGTCGACTACCTCCTCAAGCCGGTGACCGACGAGCGCCTCGCGCGCTGCATCGAGCGGCTGAAGGCGAAGCTCGCCGCGGCGACGCAGCCGCCCGCGCTCGACGAGGTGCTGGCGCGCCTCGCCCGGGCGTTGCCCGCGGCCGGCGGCGGCCGGCTGCGCTGGGTGCGCGCCCTGAAGGGCGAGGTCGTGCAGCAGATCGCCGTGGACGACGTGCTCTATTTCCAGGCGCAGGACAAGTACACGTGCGTCATCACGCGCGCGGGCGAATCGCTCATCCGCATGCCGCTCGCCGAGCTCTCCGAGCAGCTCGACCCCGACGTGTTCTGGCAGGTCCATCGCGGGACGGTCGTGAACATGAACGAGGTCGCATCGACTCGCCGGGACTTGGGCGGGCGCGTGTTCCTCAAGCTCAAGACCGGCCCCGAGCTGCCCGTGAGCCGCGCCTATGCGCAGCGCTTCAAGCAGATGTGAGCCGCCCTATAATCGGGGCATGGCTTCGATCCGCATCACCCTCAACGGCGCGCCGCGTGAGCTCGCGGCGCCGGTCAACTTCACCCAGCTCCTCGAGGACCTCGAGCTCGCCGGCAAGCGCCTGGCGGTCGAGCGCAACGGCGAGATCGTGCCGCGCAGCCGCTTTGGCGACGAGCGCGTGGCCGAGGGCGACCGCATCGAGGTCGTGATCGCCGTGGGAGGAGGCTGAATGAACGCGCCGGAGAAGATTTCCCACGAAGACCTCGTCGTCGCGGGCCGCGCGTACTCGTCGCGCCTGCTCGTCGGCACCGGCAAGTACCGCGACTTCGACGAGACGCGCCGCGCGATCGAGGCCTCGGGCGCCGAGATCGTGACGGTCGCGATCCGCCGCACCAACATCGGCCAGAACAAGGGCGAACCGAGCCTGCTGGAGGTGCTGCCGCCCTCGAAGTACACCATCCTTCCGAACACCGCCGGCTGCTATACCGCGCAGGACGCGATCCGCACGCTGCGCCTCGCGCGCGAGCTCCTCGATGGCCACGCGCTCGTGAAGCTCGAGGTGCTGGGCGACCAGGAATCGCTCTATCCCAACATGCCCGAGACGCTCGTCGCGGCGAAGACGCTCGTGACGGAGGGCTTCCAGGTGATGGCGTACTGCAGCGACGACCCGATCATGGCGAAGCAGCTCGAGGACCTGGGCTGCGTCGCGGTGATGCCGCTCGCATCGCTCATCGGTTCGGGGATGGGCATCCTCAATCCCTGGAACCTGCAGATCATCATCGACCGCGTGAAGGTACCGGTGCTCGTCGATGCCGGCATCGGCACGGCGTCCGATGCGGCGATCGCGATGGAGCTGGGCTGCGACGGCGTGCTCATGAACACTGCGATCGCGAAGGCGAAGGATCCAGTGCGCATGGGCCGCGCGATGAAGCTCGCCGTGGAGGCGGGGCGCGAGGCCTACCTGGCCGGAAGGATGCCGAAGAAGCCGTACGAGGCCAGTCCCAGCTCGCCCACGACCGGAATGGTCGGCAGCAGCACCTGACGCCTAACGCCTGACGCCTAGAACCTCCAGGTCACGCCGACCGACACCTGGTCGGCGGCATCCGTCTCGGAGGCGAACGGGGAGGCGAACGGCGCGCTGCGCTCGTACTCCGCGCGCATGCCGAGGGAGCGCGTGATGTCGTAGCGCACGCCCAGGCCGTAGCGCAGGCGCGTGCCGCGCGCGTTGATCTCGCCCGGCAGGAACGCGAGCGAAGTCGCGCCGAACGGGTTGCGCGTGTCCTGGCGATACGCTCCCATGCGGCCGTAGAACGAGAAGCGCCACACCGGCAGCATCGCGATCGTGTCGACGCCGAAGCCGGTGCTGCGGAATGCGGAGGCGAGGTTCGCGGGACTCGCGAAAGGATCGGCCATGCCGGTGCGCCCGAAGTCGACGACCTCGCCCTCGACCGCGAAGTAGCGCGAATACTTGTAGCCGAGCTTGAGCTTCATGCCGCTCTCGCCCGGGACGCTCACGAGGCCCGGCGTCGTCGAGAACGAGTAGATGCCGGAAGGCGTGGACGCGGACTGCGGGACCTTCAGGGTGCCGACGTAGTCCTCGGCCAAGGCGACGCCGGGAAGGGTGATCGCCAACCACGCGAGTGTGGTTCTCAACGCCATTTCTTGCTCCGTCCTTATGAGGCGAATCTAGGCCCCGGCACCGGGCGTGTCAATCGACCCGGAACCTATAAAATGTTGCGCCGATGACACACCCGCCGATCCGCAGCTATGTCCTTCGCCAGGGACGATTTTCTCCCGGGCAGCAGCGCGCTTACGCCGAATTGCTGCCCACGTTCGGCGTGGCCTACAACCCCGCGCCGCTCGATTTCGAGGCGACTTTCGGGCGCCGCGCGCCGGTGGTCGTGGAGGTGGGCTCGGGGATGGGCGAGACCACCGCGCGCATCGCCCGCGAGAATCCCGGAACCGACTACCTCGCCATCGAGGTCCACGCGCCCGGGGTCGGCAGCCTGCTCAAGCAGGTGGACGAAGGCGGGATCCGGAACGTGCGCGTCGTGCGCCACGACGCGGTCGAGGTGATGCGCGAGATGATTCCGCCGTGCTCGCTCGCGGGCATCCACGTGTTCTTCCCGGACCCGTGGCCGAAGAAGCGCCATCACAAGCGCCGGCTCGTGCAGCCCGCGTTCGCGGCGCTCGCCGCGGAGCGCCTGGCTCCGGGCGGCTACCTGCACGTGGCCACCGATTGGGAGGACTATGCGCAGTACGTGCTCGCGGTACTCTCGCAGGAAGAGCGCCTCGCGAACACGGCCGAAGATTTCGCGCCGCGCCCGCCGTCGCGGCCCGAGACCAAGTTCGAGCGCAGGGGATTGAAGCTCGGGCACGGCGTGTGGGACATCGTGTTCACGAGGAGGGCGACATGAACGGCTTCGATCGGCGTCGGTGGATGCAGGCGGTGAGCGCGGTGGGCGTGTCGAACTACCTCTCCGACGTGCTCGCGGCGGGCGACCTGCCCCCGGGGCTGCACCGCGTCGAAGGCACGGCGACGGTCAACGGCCAGGCGGCGAAGTCGGGCTCGGCGGTCAAGCTGGGCGACAAGATCACGACGGGACCCAACAGCTCGGCGATCGTCGTGGTGAAGGGCGACGCCCTGCTCATGCGCTCGGACACGGTCATCCAGGTGGGCGGCAGCAGCGGCGTCCTCTCCGACCTGCTCATCAGCACCGGCAAGGTGCTTTCGGTGTTCTCGAAGAAGCCCACGGTCATCAAGGCGGCCAATGCCACCATCGGCATCCGCGGCACGGGCGCCTATATCGAGGTCGACCCGAAGGACGTGTACTTCTGCCTCTGCTATGGCGAGGCGGTGGTGCAGGGGCCGAACATGCCCGACAAGGTCGTGAAGACCACGCACCACGAGCAGCCGCTGCTGCTGACGGCGCCCACGGCGGGGACGCTGCGCGCCGATCCGGGACCGTTCCGCAACCACACCGATGCCGAGCTCATCATGCTCGAGGAGCTCTGCGGCCGCGAGCCGCCGTTCGTCAAGGACGCCCAGCAGTATCCGATGAAGAGATACTGATCACCCGCGCGGGCTTGCGTCCCGCGGGCGAGAGGAACTTCTCCAGCAGGTCGTTCAGGAATCGCCGCCCTTTCGCGCTCGGCGCGATGCGCGCGTGGTCGCGCTCGATGAGGCCCGCCGCTTCGGCTTCCCGCAGCTGAGGCTCCACCACGTTCACCGGCAGTCCCGTGCGTTCCGTGAAGAGCGTGACGGGAAAGCCCTCGATCAGGCGCAGCGCGTTCAGCATGAATTCGAACGGCAGCTCGGCGTCGTCGACCTCGCGCGTCTCCCACACCGCATCGCCGTCGAGCGCCGCGCGCATGTACGTCTCGGGCTTGCGCTCGCGCACCTCGCGCACGAGCCGGTCGCGGAACGAGATCTTTGCGTGCGCGCCCGCGCCGATGCCGAGGTAGTCGCCGAAGGTCCAGTAGTTGAGGTTGTGGCGCGCGCGATGCCCGGGCTTGGCGAAGGCGCTCGTCTCGTAGTTCTCGTAGCCCGCGCGCGCGAGCAGCGCCTCGATGGATTCCTGCATGTCGGCGGCGGCATCCTCGGCGGGGAGCTCGGGCGGGAAGCGGTGGAAGTGCGTGTCGGGCTCGAGCGTGAGGTGATAGGCCGAGACGTGCGGCGCGCCGATCGCGATCGCCTCGCGAACGTCGGCCAGCGCGCCCTCGTGGGCCTGGCCCGGCAGCGCGTACATCAGGTCCGCGTTCACCGTGGGGAAGAGCTCGAGCGCCGTCGCGAGCGCGCGGCGGGCTTCGTCCGCGCCGTGCACGCGGCCGATGTCCGCGAGCCGCGCATCGTCGAAGCTCTGCACGCCGACCGAGAGCCGGTTCACTCCGGCGTCGCGATAGCCGCGGAAGCGATCGGCCTCGAAGGTGCCGGGGTTCGCCTCCATCGTGATCTCCGCGTCGGGCTCGACCGGCAGCCGCGTGCGGATCGCCGTGAGCAGGCGGTCGATCCCCGCAGGGGTGAAAAGGCTGGGCGTTCCGCCGCCGATGAAGATCGTGTGGACCCGGCGGCCGTAGACGTCCGGGTACGAGCGCTCGACGTCGGCCACCAGCGCGTCGACGTACTGCGCCTCGGGCACGTCGCCGCGGCGCTCGTGCGAGTTGAAGTCGCAGTACGGGCACTTCCGCAGGCACCACGGAATGTGGACGTAGAGCGAGAGCGGCGGGAGCTGCGCGAGCCGCACGGGCTACCCTGCGCGCAGGTGCCGCACGAGCTCGCGCGCCGCGATCGCGCGATGGCTTGTGCGATTCTTTTCCTCGGCTGGGAGCTCGGCCGCCGTGAGGCCGCCGCCGCGCGGCAGGAAGTAGGGGTCGTAGCCGAATCCGCCCGCGCCGCGCGGCTCGAGCACGATCGCGCCGTGCCAGCGGCCTTCGCAGATGAGCGGGGTCGGATCGTCGGCGGTGCGCACGAGCACCAGGACGCAGTAGTAGAACGCCGAGCGGTCGGCGATCGGCTCGAGCGCGGCGACGAGCTTCGCGTTGTTGCGCGCATCGCGCTGCGCGCGCGCGCCGCCCTTGCCCGCGTAGTACGCCGAGTGCACGCCCGGCTCGCCGCCGAGCGCCGCGACGCACAGGCCCGAGTCGTCCGA
>JADMIO010960156.1_pt1 | contig 10837 bp, 14 predicted proteins | sample 8958161 | NCBI WGS metagenome assembly JADMIO01 (sample SAMN16585339, study PRJNA669376) | soil metagenome | isolation source: Crop rotation soil | place: USA: Cullars Rotation, Alabama | collected 2011 | reverse complement strand
CCGTCGACGAGTGCAAGGACGACATCGAGCGCATCCTCGAGGGCGGCCGTGACGCGTTTATCGAGCGGCACAGGCGCTATGGACATTGAACTCAAAGACCTAATCGAAGCGCTAGCCGCGTCCGACTGGCAGGTCGTCGTCGACGCCGTCGACAGTGCGGAGAAATGGCTCCAGAAACACCGGTTGGGCGACGGCACCACGGCCGTTCTCGAGGCCATTATTCGTGTCTCGACACACCGAAAATGGGAGGTGCGTCATGCCGTGGCCACACTGGCAGCGTCCGCGAGCCATCCCGAATTCGAACCCGTGCTCGCTCGTTTTCTCGCTGACGACAACCTGCGTGTGCGAGAGGCGGCAAAGAGGGCGGCTGTAAGGCGTCGTGATTGGCAAAACGCGGGCGCCTTCGGTAGGGAACACGAGAATCGAATAAACGCCACGCTTGACGACATCGAAGCAAAGTTTGGCGTGCAAGGCCGTCGCGCAGTGAAGCGGGCTAGTGATCAAATCGCCGATACGTTTGCGCGCGAACTCTATCATGAAATAATCAAAATCGTTGTGCCCGTGGCGTCCGCCGCGGATCGACTCGGTACCCGTCTGGCCGATCAGCGAGTCTCGCGCACATTGTTGGCCGACGACGCAGAGACGATTGCTCGAACGGTCAGTCATCTCAAAGCGGTTCTTGACGCGATGCGCGCCTATACAGCGTCCCCACAACTTGAGTTTGAAGCCGAGAACGTTCGTGATTTGGTCGCTGAAGCAATCACTCTTGTCCGGCAGCAGGACAACGTCTCGCTTCTGCCAGCGAATGTTGATGGCGATGCGGTTGTCGCTGAGGTTTCGAAAGCGCGAATGATTCAAGCGCTCACAAATCTCTTGCACAACGCCATAGAGGCTTATGAGGGAGTGTCAGTACGGCAACCAATCGTCGTGCGATTCGAGCTCACCGACGGGTTTGTGTCGATTGAGGTGAGCGATTTCGGGACCGGCATGCGGAGTGATGTTCTCGCGGTGGCAACCGCACTTTTCAGAAGCACAAAGAAAAGCGGAACTGGCTTTGGGTTGCCCTTGGTGAAGAAGATTGTCGAAGCGGAGCACGCGGGCAGGCTTACCCTTGCTAGCGAGCTCCACAGAGGGACGACCGTCCGTTTGACAATCCCGACACGACGTTCCGCGGAGACCAGATGACTACGAAGCATCGTGCGCTAATCGTTGAGGACGTCGAAGAGCACGCTCGAGATCTTCAACAGATTTTGGAGGAGGAGTGTGCTTGCGAATCCGTCGTCGTAAGCAACAAGGAGGACGCTTTACGCGAGCTGGCCGGGCCGCCATTCTGCATCCTCCTCCTCGATCTGGAGATCCTGCCGGATTCGGGTGCGATAACACCGTTCGTGCGCCACGGCCGCGAAGTCCTGCGTGAAGCCCGCAAGCGCTATCCGGAAGGGGTAGGAACGAAGTACGTCACTCCAATAGTCGTAGTTAGCGGATTCGCTCGTGAAGGGGATGAAGTGGCGTCTGCGTTCGACGAGGGGGCGAGCGATGTGGTTCAGAAGCTGTCCCCGCGCAAACAAAAAATTGAACGCATTTACGCAGCGCTTGAGAAGTCGGGGCGGTTATCACACGCGCGCTGTCGCGAACTCGCGGCGACGAATGCCTCGCAAGCAACGCCAGGTAGCCTGATCCTGACCATCCCTGCCCGTCGCCACAAACAGCGCTTCGTGGTGACCGTAGCAGGCCGGGAAGCTCGCCTTCGAGCGAGCTCGCTCGAAGTGCTTCTCCTTTTGGTTAAGGCTCACCTTTCCGGAAAGCCGGTGTACCGCGATGAAATTCAGGCCCCCGACACGGGCGGCGTGCGACTCGTCTCCGAGCTGCATCGGGACATGGAGTCCGCGTTGCTCGACATCGAAGTGAGCAGCAACGATCAGCACGGGTACTACGACCTGCACGAGAAGATCTCCCTTGGAGAGATCAACACCGCCATGTTGGCGACGATCGATGAGCGTCGGATCAGCAAACTCGCGCGCGAAATCCGCAATCTTCTCGAGCAGAAGGCCACTTTGGACGGAAAAGCCTAGCTTCTCCGGCGCAGCACCGCCGAGGCGAGTGTTGGCGCCAGCCACTAGACCTTGGAGTGCGTCACCGACGGTGGCGCGTTTCAAGGAGCGACTGTTATGGCGAAGACCGGCGAGAAGTGTGCGACTGCGGGCGTCTACAAGGGCGTTTGCGAAGTCTACAAGCATCAGGAGAGCGCTCGTTTCAGCGCGGGCGACATCTTTACGCCCTGCGCGACGTGCGGTGGTGAGCACCGCCCCGGCGGGCGGGTGATGAACTGGACCTGGGCGCGGAGCTAGGTCATGGCGGAGCGTCACAATGAGCACCGGTCCGATGAGCACCGCCCCGTCATCACGTACCTGATGAACGAGGAGGTCGAGCAAACGCACGTTCACAAGCTGAAGGCCGAGATCATGCTTGAGCAGGCCGGATTTTCGCCCGCGGCCGACTACCGCCTGATCCGTGAGAAACCCCGTCACGAGTACTCGATCGGCGACGAGGTCGAGATCCACGAGGGCGAGCGCTTCGAGATCCTCCACCGCGGCCCGACGCCGACCTCGTGAGCGCCATGACCCTCGACGATTTCGACAAGCACCTCCTCGCGATCGGAAAACCGACCGAGACGATCGCGGTCGGTGGCGACGTCTTCACCGTCATCAAGGGCTTCACCGCGTCGAACGGCAACACGTACGACGTCGGTATCAAGCGCATTCCGGGAACGCCGTGGCTGCCCGAGGCGGCGCTACACGTACGCCCGCATCGCGTGAAGGCGGGAGAGAATGCCTCGCAAGCCAGCCCGCTCGGCGAGGACTGGCAATACCTTTCCCGCAGGTTTGAGCGCTCGCCGACGCCCGCGTCGTTCATCGCGCACATCCTCACCGTGTTGGAGGTTCCGTGATGAGCCATCAGCGTACTGAGTACGAGGGGCTCGAGTTCACAGTCGCACTGACGGCTTCGCTTGATGCCGAGCTTGTCGCCCACATCGACAAGGGGCGACTTCAGGAAGACTTGTGCTTCGTGTATTGGCGCGCGAGTCGCGGCTCCAAGCGCTTCACCGCCGTTTTCCATCAGCTGAACTTGCCGCGCAACGATGAGCGGCTGCTGCAAGGGAACGTCGCGTTCACGTCGGAGTACCTCACCCGAGTGCTTTACGAGTGCCCGCCTGGCTCCGGCATCGCCCTGGTCCATAGCCACGTCGGCCCTGGATGGCAGGACATGAGCGACGACGATATCGTCGCCGAACGAGATCGACTCGCAGGCGTCGTTGCGAGCCGCACACGTCTGCCAGTTGTCGGAATGACATGGGGAACCGATGACACCTGGAGCGCAAGGCTCTGGCTACGGACTGCTCGTCATCAGTACGCGCGTTACGACGCCAGCACGGTTCGCGTCGTCGGGAAGCGGCTTCGTATGAGTTACCACCCTGTTCTTTCGCCGAAGCCCGAGATCCTTGGGTCTCAAGAGGCGACGGTGTCGGTATGGGGCGTGGACGCGCAGTTCGACCTCGCTCGGTTGCGCGTCGGCATCGTCGGGCTCGGCAGCGTTGGCTCGATCGTCAGCGAAGCGCTCGCGCGAACTGGGCTCCAGCACCTCGTGCTGATCGACGCAGACAACATCGAGCTGCGCAACCTGGACCGCACACTTGGAGCCGACGCGGATGATGTCGGTGCGCTCAAGGTGGAGATCGCCGCGCGGCAGGCTCGGCGCGCCCACACCGCGGGGGTATTCGAGGTCGCCCTGCTGCCGGAGCGCGTCGAGACTCCATCTGGAATCGCGGCAGTGCTGAATTGCGACGTGATCATTTGCTGCGTCGACCGCCCATGGCCTCGGCACGTGCTGAACGTGCTCTCGAACGCGCACCTCATCCCCATGATCGATGGCGGTATCCTCGCAGTCGTCGACGACAAGAAGCGCCTCGTTCACATCGATTGGCGCATCCACGCGGTTGGACCGGAGCTCGCGTGCGTGTACTGCCTCGACGCCGTTCGACGAAGCGACGCTGCACTCGATCGCGACGGAAAGCTTGATGACCCCGACTACATCGCCGGCCTCTCCAACGAGGACCGGGCACGATTCAGTCGCCGAAACGTGTTCGCGTTCAGCCTGAGCGTGGCATCACACGAAGTTCTGCAACTCGTCGGTCTTGTCACCGGTAAACCGCGCGTCGGCGGCATCGGCCCGCAGCATTATCACGCGTATCCCGGCCGCTTGGACGTCCAGCCGACGCGGGAATGTGAGAGCGATTGCGAGATTCTCGCGAGCACTGCAACTTCTTGCAATCCGACCCAATAGCTCCAGCAGACTGCACAACAACGAGGACCCCACTTGAGCCGACCCGCAATTCCGAATATGAGAAGGTGGCCACGCAACCTGAGTACGTCGCAGGGCGGAGGACTTTCCACCAGCCAAGGTGGTGGCATGTCGACGTCGCAGTACGGGGGCATGTCAACCTCGCAGTACGGGGGCATGTCAACCTCGCAGTATGGCGGCATGTCCACTTCGCAGTACGGAGGCCTATCGACGTCGCAATATGGTGGGTTATCGACATCGCAGTACGGAGGCCTGTCGACGTCGCAGTATGGCGGTCTCTCCACCTCCCAAGGTGGCGGGCGGTCCACCTCTCAGGGCGGCCTGCGGGGCAGACGTAGAGATAGAGGCTCGCATCGACGATATTCGACACATCGCCGACATCGAGGAACGCGACCGAATGCGCCGCGGCCTCGAACGACGCCTTTCGCGCAGCCACCTGGGCAAGTTCAAAACGATTGCCGACTACGACTTGGCATGGCCAACGAAGATTGACCGTGCTCTCGTCGAATCGGCCGTTTGTGGTCACGGTCGTGGCCACAGAGGTCTAAGCCACCCTACGGCTCGACCACGCGCGGAGGCGGCACGGCGCCTAGGCGGAGAGCCGGTCGACGAGGTCCGTGCCGGTCTGAAGACTTCTGCGCCGGCCGACAGGACCTGCGCGGGCTGGTCGCCTCCACCATGCAGCTCAGGGTGCGGGGGTGTTTCGGTCTTCAGCCGCAGCCGCGTCCAGGTTGGTGACGGCGCGCCGTAGGAGCGCGAGGAACGTCGCGCGTTCCTGCTCGCTGAAGCCCGACGTCACGCGGTCGGCGACCTGCGCCATCGCTTCCTTGGCTTTCGGGAGACGCGCCTTCGCCTTCCTCGTGAGCGAGACCTCGCTCGCCCGCTTGTCGCTCGGGTGCGCCTTCCGCGCGATGAGGCCATCGCGCTCCATGCGCATGAGGAGCGCGGCCATCGTCGGCTGTTCGACATGAGCACGCTCGGCAAGCTCCTTCTGGAGAAGGGCACCGTGTTCCTCCAGCGCGACGAACACGGGCAAGTAGGCCATGCCGAAGCCGAGCGGGCGAAGCTGTCGCTCGAAACCGCGCATCAGGAGCCGGGATGCGTGGTTGATCCAGAACGACGGCGCAGCTTCGGGATCCCAGCGTCGGGTCGCCTTGATGTTCATAGCATGCTATATATTCTGTTCATTGTCTGAGCGCGACATGTTCGCAACCGCGAGGACGGAGGAATTACGATGCCATCCGCACCGACCAAGAGCACCGACTTCGATCGGGCCTATCGTTTACCCATCACGCTCTGGGGTGACATTCGCATCCCGGACGAGATCACGACCTTGGTGCGGCAGGGAGCTCCGCGACGCGCGCTGGAGCTGGGATGTGGAGTCGGGAGGCTCTCTCGCTATGTCGCCCGACAAGGGCTCCGCGTCACCGGCGTCGACTTCTCGGCGGTCGCGATCGCGAAAGCCAAAAAGAGGGTCGCGCAGGATGACGTTCAACCGGACTTCCTCGTGGGCGACGTGACTCGACTGGACGGGCTGAGCGGACCGTTCGACGTCTCCTTCGACGTGGGCTGTTTTCATTGTCTCGATGCAAATGCTCAGCACCGCTATGTGTCGGAGGTCTCCCGCCTCCTCGCCCCCGGAGGCACCCACCTGATCTGGGCGATGGATGAGTCTCCCAGCGGCGGGCTGCTCTCCCCGGCCGTCCTGAAGGAGGCCTTCGCACCTCGGTTCAACCTGAAGGACGCTCGAAAGAGCCGCCGCCGACTCACCCGTTCGCACTGGTACTGGTTGGTACGCGCGGTCGACCTCGGCTCGTGAAGCACTCACGAGCTAATGAGCGCGGCGGCCGGGGTCCCGAGGAAAACGCTCGGCCTGGGAGCTTTCCGAGTTTTTCCCCGGACTCCTTCGCTCATCGTTCAAGTACGGGTGTGTCGCTCGATGATACGCGCGCGCACAGTTGCCCGGTCTTCGCCCGGGTCGTCGCCTGACCCTATGGCCGCGGCCCGAGCATGGAGCTCCTTCAGCCAAGCAGCGTCCCAGTCTGGATCAGCCTCAGCCTGCCCATCCACGCTCGCGATGATCTCTGACGCGAGCTCCAGTCGCTCTTTCTCTGGAAGGGTCAAAGCGTCAGCGAGAATGCGCCGAGACATGCCAGCCATTCGTGAATTGTAGCGCGGCGCGGCGCGTGGGGCGGCGCTGCTGAGAGTCGCGCGTGTGCCGCCCGATAGGGTGCCGTTCGTCTCGTTCAACGGCGGACGGAGCTACGCCGGCCGCCAGTTGATCGGGCCCAAGAAATCCATCTTGCCGATGTCGACGCCGTTGTGCCGGAGGATCGCGTACGCCATCGTCACGTGGAAGAACACGTTCGGGACCACCATCTGGATCAGGTAGTCGGCGCCGACGATGACCGAGCCCGGAGGCGCGAATGTCATCGTCACGCGGCGTTCCTCGGCTCCTGCGTAGTCGCCCTCCTTCACGCTCTCCGCGAAGAGGATGGTCTTCGCGAGTCTCGCGCGGAGCTCCGTGATGGTCGTTTCGTCGTCAGGATGTCTTGGCGGAGCCTGCCCGGAGAGCCATGCCGCACCCGCTTTGACGTAATCGCAGGCGCTCTGCACTTGGTAGACGAACGGTTTCTGATCCGGGGCGAGTCGACTCGACATGAGGACCGCAATATCGAACTTCTTCGATGCAGCGTGGTGTTCGGCCTTGTCGAGCCAGACGCCGACGTTGTTCAGCATCTGGGTGCAATGGATGATTACGCGATGAAACATTGGCTTCTCCGTGTGTTTGTTCGCCACGCGACCTATGCCGCAAGCGCGCTTCGCGCGGATTGCTCGAGCGCCTGCATCGCCCTGATATGCGGGATCGGGCCGTAGCTGATCCGTGCGACGCCGAGCTCGCTGAGCCGTGCGTTGGGCGAGACGCCATCCATCACCATGACATTCACCGGCACGCGAACGTGTTCGCAAATCTTCGCGATTAGCCCGTCCGCTTGGAGGCCCGGAATGAAGAAACCGGACGCGCCGGCATCGGCGTAAGCGCGTGCCCGAGCCACGGCGTCATCGACCGCTCTCTCCGGAGCGGTGCCCTGGAGGAAGACATCCGTGCGGGCATTGATGAACAGCGGGACGCCTTTTTGGTCGGCAACACGACGCAAAATCGCGATGCGGCGCACCTGTCGATCGATGTCATAGACACCCGTTTGCTCTGGGATGCGGTCTTCGAAGTTGATCCCGGCGACGCCGAGGTCCAAGAGACGCGCGGTGTTCTCGGCCAACGTGTCATCGTCGCCGGCGTAGTGAGCCGTAGCCGGATGCTTCACGTAGCCGCTCTCGAAGTCGATGCTCACTGGTACGTCGACGGCTGAGACGATGCGTCCCGCGATGCGCTCGACGAAATCGCGCGGGACGGACTCCCCGTCCTGATAGCCGTGCGCCTGCGCGACGGCGTAGCTGCTCGTCGCCACCGCGCTGGCGCCGGCTTTCGTAATCGCTCTTGCGCCGCCCGCATCCCAAATGTTGAAGAGGATGAGCGGCTTTCCTTTGATGTGGAGCTCGGCGAGGCGCTTGGCCATTGCAGACTGATTCATGATGGTTCCCTTCGGCGGGTCGGTATCTCGGATGAAGGACGAACGAGTGCCGTCGTGCGCGGTGGACGCGCGACGAGCTTCGACGTGATGTCCCTAGACGGCGGTTGCTTGCTGCTTGCTCGCGAAGTTGATGCTGATGCGGCTGCTGATGCTGATGCTGGTGCGGCTGCCCGCCGGAACTGTCGCGGACCTAGCTAGAGAGACTTCTTTGCGGCGCGTCGCGCGGATTTCTTCAGCGTCGTCCGCACTGACGCGGTTCGGCCGACGTTCGCGAGGACCTTGTTGACGGCGTCACGCGCGGCAGACGCCGCGCCGGGGTCGCCGTCCATGGCGACGGCGACCGTCGCTCCGTCGTAGAGCAGGCACAGCTGGAGACTGAGGCCGTCCGCGTCGCGGGCTCCCGCGTCCTTCGCAAGCCGGGTGAAAAGCTCTCGTTGCCAACGTCGATGGGCCAAGGAGACTTCGCGCGCGGCGCTCGGCTCATCTCCGCCCTCGGCGCAGGCGCGGATGAACGGACAGCCCCAGTAACGCTCCTCCCCCTCGACTCGGTCAACGAACTCGTCGAAGACGGCAACGATCCGGTCTCGTGGCGCCGTCGCCGCTGCGACTCGGTCTTCGATGCGCCCGTGGAGCCAAGCCGCGCGCTCTTCGAGATACGCGCGCACCAGCTCGTCCTTGCTCTTGAAGTTGTCGTAGAGCGAGGCCTTCGCGACGCCCGCGTGAGCGAGAATCCGATCGATTCCGACGACGTGGATGCCCTCGCGGTAGAAGAGCTCGTCCGCCGAACGAAGCAATCGCTCGCGCGCCGTTCCAGATTGCTTGGCTGCACTCACGACAGCTACCGTACGGACAGGTCTGTCTGCCGTCAAGGCGAAAGCGGACAGATCTGTCTGGTGCGGCTTCCGGCGTTCGCAGCGGGAACCCGAAGTTGCTCCTCTGCTGGCTATCAACGCGCCGCTCGGCGCGTTCGCGAGGCGCGGAGCTTGGCGGCGTAGGGCTCGCACTCCTTAGGACGTCCGTGAAACACTCACGCAGGAGCTCCCGCATCCAGCGGATGGCAGGGTCGTTGCCGAGTCGCGCGCTCCACACGAAGCGCTGTGGGAAGGTCGCAACTGGAACTTCCGGCATCCGGCGCGCAAGTCGACCCTCGCCGCCTGCGAAGGTGATCGCGCCGAACGACGACGATCCTTTTGGGGACACTGATGGACGATGCTATGAGCGCGGTGTGGAGGAACTGGCCGCGTTCGATGCGAAGACTTGGTCTGCGTTCGTCGACGCGATGCGCCCGGGCGTCGCCGCCTCGAAGACGGTCGAGGACGGCGCGCAGATCGTCTGCGAAAGACTCTCGACCGGCGTACGCAACGTCGCGCTCGCTCGAATCTACGCCATCGTCCCGTATCACGAGCTGCCCGCGGACATTCGCGTCTTCGTGGACCGCTTGGCCGCGACGGCGGGGGTGCCGGAGCTGGCGCCGACGACACCGGTGCTCACGCTTCTGGGCACGCATGGGGCCAAGAGCGACTGGTGCGATCGCCGGCGATCGACGGGGCATAAGGGCATCCCGCTCGTCTCTGCCGCCTTCGTCGAGGCGATCCCGATGCTCTCGCGTCTCCTCAAAGAGCTCGGTGTCGACCTTGCCTGGCTCGACGCCGCGCCCGGCGTTTTCACCCGCCGGCTCGTCGGCGGGTTCAACGGTGTGTTCCACGCCGACGACGCACGCTCGGCGCGCGACGCGAGCGGCCGCCTCGTCATTCCGGCGACCGAGTTCGTCGCAACCGAAGGGATTCGCACCGTCTTCGGGATGGGCGGCGCGAATCCCGACGGAACCACGCTTGCGTGCATCGTTTTTACGCGCGAGTTGCTCTCGCGCGCTGCCTGCGACCGCTTCACATCCCTCATCTCGATGCTCAAAGTGGAAACGTTCAGCTCCGTCCTCAACCGCCGCCTGTTTTCAGCACCGCCGCCGGCGCAGTGACGACGCACGACCCGTCGATCTAGTATCGCTCGGTGAGCACCGATGCCGACCTGCTCGGGCAGATCATCGCGTCACCTGCCGATGACGAGCCGCGGCTGGTGCTGGCCGATGCGCTGCTCCAACGAGGCGAGCCGCGCGGCGAGTTGATCGCGATCCAGTGCCTGCTCGAGAAGCTGCCCAAGCGGGATGCACAGCGGCCAGCGCTGCGCCGGCGCGAACGCCGGCTGATCGCGGCGCACGAGGCGCGATGGAAGCAAGAGGTCGGCATCGGCGGGCAATCCTTCGTGACCTTTCGACGCGGCTTCATCGAGGAGCTCGACTGGCGATCGGACGATCCTGTACCAGCCGCACTGTGGCGGCAGACGCCTCTCCGCGGGCTAACGATGAGCGCTCGCCCGTTGCCGTCGCGCGCCGAGCTCGCTCGCCTCGAGCGCCTGCACCTGTCGCACGCCGCGATGGATCGCGCTTGGTGGACGGAGCTCGCCGACCGCCTCGACGGCGGTGCGCTCGCGTCGCTCACGCTCGGACACGCGAGCGCGCTCGAGCCCGATGGCCTTGCCACGCTGCTGAGCCGCCTGCCGTCGCTGCGCGAGCTCGACGTGCGCGAGCTTGCGTTCGAGTATCCCGGCAGGAGAGCGCCACTCGCCGACGATGTCGCTGGCGTCGTCGCGAATGCGGTATGCCCGGAGCTGCGCAAGATCGCGGTCGCGCATCTCTCGCAGCGCGGCGTTCGCCGGATCGTCGAGGCGCCGTGGTTTGCGAGCGTCGAGAGTGCGGCGATCGAGTCGAGTGAGGTCGCCGAGGACATGTTCGAGAGGTTCGGGTCGAATCTGCGGCGCGTGTCGTTCGACCACAGCGACGTGCGCCCGTTCGCATCGGCGGGGTGGCTCACGTACGTCACCGAGCTCTCGTT
>JADMIO010604212.1_pt1 | contig 10838 bp, 15 predicted proteins | sample 8958161 | NCBI WGS metagenome assembly JADMIO01 (sample SAMN16585339, study PRJNA669376) | soil metagenome | isolation source: Crop rotation soil | place: USA: Cullars Rotation, Alabama | collected 2011 | reverse complement strand
CATAATGACCTTCTTTCTATGTGGCATCTTCGTCCGCAATGAGGTTTTGTAATCGAGGTTAAACAAATGAAATCCAAGTCTACTGAATTTGAGAACTTCGATAAAACAATGCGCGGCCTGTTAGCCGTGCCGTATTCAGAGTTACAAGAGAAACTGGAAGAAGAAAAGCATCAAAAGGCAAAGGCGAAAAAGAAGCGGGCTACTTCGCCCGCTTCCCGCGTTTCAGCCGTCCGTAAGAAGCGCGTTGCTTAGTGCGTTGTGCTGCTACTGGCAGGGTCTTTGCCGATTAGTTCGGCATAGGTAAGACGCTTCCCAGCAATTCGCTCGGTCACTTTTTCAAATCGCTCGCTATCGTTTCCGTGTCGGCTATTGAATCGAAACGTTTGTTCGTCAAGGTATCGAAACAGGTGATACGGCTCAACCGAAACATACGTGCCTTTGATGGCTCTTTTGAGCAGCGACCAAAAGTTTTCCACGCCGTTGACGTGAATGTTTCCCTCAACGTACTTCTCTGCGTGATTGATAACTTGATGGATGTACTTCTGCGCGAGGTTATCGTAAGAAGCAAGACCATCAGAGTAAACAATCGATCCCGGCTCGACGTGAGTTTGCACCTGTGCTTCGAGAGTCTTGCGCCGCGTGTTCGATACAACCATCGTCCGCACTTCGCCGTGACGCTCAAGCAGTCCCATCACGGCGACTTTTCCCGCGCCGCCAGTGCCGTGAATCTTCCGCGCCTTGTCCGCGCGGTGCATGTTTCTCGCCAGACCACCGATGAATGTTTCGTCAATTTCAACCGGCCCGCTCAACTGCTTTGCAAACGATCCGGTCTGCATCGCAAGCCTGATTCTGTGAACCATGAACCACGCGGTTTTCTGCGTGACGCCGATAGCTCTGTGGACTTCGTAAGAGCTAACGCCGTTCTTGCAGTTTGTGATCATCCAAACGGCCATCAGCCACTTATCCAAACCGAGCGGCGAATCCTCGAAGATGGTTCCGACCTTGACCGTGAATTGTCGGCGCTGATGCGTGCTCTTACACTGCCACTTCTTTTGTTTGGCAAGGAACGTCACATCGGTACGACCACAAGTCGGACAGATAACGCCATCGGGCCATCTGCGGGCTACAAGGTAGTCAATGCAGTTCTGCGGATTCGAGAAATATACGATTGCCGCTTGCAGTGTTTTCGGGGTTGTTTCGTTCGCCATAATGGTAAGGATTTTAGCGTGAGTAGGATGATTCGTCAAGTATATTATTACCCTTATTTGGCTAGTTGAGAACGCTTTGTGATTGCACAATGCTAGGATTGGTGAGGACCGAGGAGCGTTGACGTGGTCAATGGGCCATAGTGATCAGGTTGCTTGAATCTCGCGCTTTCTTTCTAGCGCTTCAACCTCGCTTCGCAGGAAACGAACTGATCTGCCAAATCGAATCGCTCGAAGTGCGTTCGATCCGCACTTGCGGGAATAGATCGCGCTTTGCGAGACACTCCAGCGAGCCGCAAGCTCAGCAGCGGATAAGTATTTCTTGTCGAAGGTCTTCGGTTTCTTAGAGATGTTCTGCGGCATAAGCTTCTCTCAATTTCTTTCGTTGTGAGCGTCTACTGGCTGATCCTGGTATACTTTGCGGGCTTACCGACTTCTTCAATCAATCTGCCATCAGGTTGTCGTCGTTTACGGACAAACCAACTCTTTAGTTATGAGGCGGTTCATTTGAGAAGATCCTTCATCGATCGAAGGAGCTGCTGCTCATCGGAAGTTCCTTCGAGCAGATCGGCCTTTATCCTACGAAGCATCGTCACGAGTTTTTCGTTGGAGATGAGACCGTTTCCGTTCGACGATGGTGGGTCATCTTTCAATGTTGTTGAGAGCCAAGAGCTAGCCCGCTTTCCACAGTCTTCATCTAGCAAGTTCGCGTAACTGTGAAGTACGGTTTCGACTCTATCTCCTAACATGTAGGCAGCGTCGATAAAATTGTTTGTGGACTTGATGTATTCGGTCGCCCAGATTGTTCTAACCATGTGAGGATTCATCGCAATGCCAGTGAATCTATAAGTCGCGCTTTCATATGCCCACGTTACTTGGGACTGAGTCAATGGTTTTCCAACCCAGTTGAGAAAAACAAACTCTTGGCCGGCGGCTGCTTTTTCAGCTCCAATTCTGGACTTCTTCTGGCACGAAATAAGAATAGCTCGCCACCGCTCGAGCCACTCTTCCAGTAAATCAACCAAGTCATCAGGAAACTGATGTTCGACACGATTCACTCTTCCTTTGACGTGCGAAATCTTCAACTCTGCAGACTGAAACCTTACGTGCCATTTGCCCTCTTTCCTATATAGGTTGCGGCCCTGTTCCGGTATTTCTGGGTTCCATAACATCTCTCTGAAATTCCTCTGCCGCAGCGGAAGTCTGATGCTTAACCTTATAAGAAGGGATTGCATTACCATAGATGCGTATTTTGTATATCTCTTGAAGCCATTTTTTTGGTGTTTGAGAATTCTGTTACGTGCGCAAGGAACCAGTTCTGATAGGCGTCGAGCATTGAGAGGGTATATCGAAAGCCCAACCGTTTCGAGTTTCCGCAAGCTGATCCAACGCTTGGTCTTATCAGTGACTGGCTCCGGCAGTCCAAGGTTCTTCCTATATCTTTTTAATTCTGCTACGCGCTGCTCAAATGCCTTCTGTTCGTCGGATGATTGGGCGGTTATGCTCAGATACCTCGCTAGAGCAACCAGTACCTCAATGCCCCTAGCTGCTGAGACTGTGAACCTACCTTGCTGTTGGATGAACCACTCGATATAGCCGATAGCATTATCTGGGTCTGAGATTATTGAGAGAGACATTGATTTAGCCTCGAAACCGCGAAACTTAACGAGGAAACCCGCTGTCCGAAGTAAGCTACCCCTGTGATACGAAAAAGTAATTGGTCGCTTTCTCAAAGTATCAGGACGATCGCGATTAACTATCTTCGTACTCCAAATCTCATAATCAGAGAGTTCTTGAATTAGAGAGTCGGGGACAGGATCCAAGACGTACTTTCCAGGATTGATCCACTCCCTCCGTGAAGTGATTGCTCTGGATTTGATCCTGTTGACTGTTTTGGAACTCGCGAGAGGTCCTGATACAGGGCCGATCATTCCGTGATCGATGGCGGTTCTAATCAAGTAACTAATGTTGTTTTTCAAGTTCCGAATCGCATGAGGACCCAGCACCGAGGCACCAGCTCTTCTGGATCTTGCGCCATCGGCTCTCTCCTCAATCAACCCGTTTCGCTTCTGATCGGGCAAGTGGAAGGCTGACAATGGACATTGAGCCGGTTCACTGTAACCGAGAATAAGCGCGTACTGTTTGATTGCAGTTTTGAGTGGACCAACGCGAGAGGTTGGAATTAACTCGCGTTCAATTAGCGTGTCGAAAACTTCCCTAAGCGTTTTTTCGGTTGTTTGCATTGCTGGTTTCATTCGTTTTCTAACCTCGGATCGAATTAGTACTTACCGCCTGCTTCTTGAATGTGAATAACATGTCGAGTGGTACTAATTTCGGTTAACCCTAAGTGAACTAATAAGGAGACTTACGGCACGAGTGGGACAAACGAAGACAATCGGGACTACTAATAGCTACTAACCCGTTTGTTTTCAGTGGGTTGCGTTTTAGATCGATTGATGGCTGAGCTCTTAAGAAATCGCTGGATATCCTCTCGTCGGAACCTGTAACTGCGACCCCAACGAACAGCGTTCAATCTACCGCTTGAGATCAGCCGATAAACCGACTTTCGACTACAGCGCAGGATCTTTGCGACCTGGGCCAGTGGGTAGAGATCTTCAATAACGCTTGCGACTGGGTCATTCTCCGTTTCTGCCATTTCACTCCAATTCTCCTTAGGATGAGATTGCGAGGCCGAGCCCCGATGTCACTAGGCGAAAGACTCACCGGCAATCGCCGCTTGGCAACGCCGTTGCCTGAGGTGTCTAAGTACCCTCGCGATCGCGCAGACACTCACAAGTGCGATCAGCGAGAAGCCGGCGGTTCGATTGGGACAATGATTGGTGAAGCGGGCGGTGATTGTCTCATGTACGGCGCCTGAATCAGTTGGAACATCGCAGAGCCGCACCCTTGCAAGGTGACTTTGCTTGTTGGAAGTTCGCGTAAATGCATCAGGCGCGTATGGTGAACTCGTGCTTTCATTTCTTCATTCAAAGCCCGTGATAAAGTGCGTGCGTTTTCGTAGAACGGACCACGCGAATTAGTTGCAGTGCATCTGTTGTGCCGCAGGTTTATCTACGTCAATGGCCCAATTTGATAGTAGTTTTGGAATGTGGGTGACGCAGAACGCGACAGCAGGTAAAACGAGGGTGTGGTCAAATGCGACGGTAGGTTCTATTTGCGGAGATGCTCAGTGGACAATTTTCTGTGAGTTCGTTTTGGATTTGATTGGCCAGCGGTCAAAGCGGTTGGACTTAAGGAAGTGCTGTTAATTTCATTAGTCGGATAGGCCCGAGTTCACGAGACTCGACTACAACATGTCCTAGCGTGCCGAGCCAGTCGGCGAGGAGTCGGCCAGCGCAACGGTCTATTAAGAATCTTTTTAGCCTGAGATATGGACCGAGTCGAGCTTGTTATGCGCGATTACGGCATGAGCATAAGCAGACAGGCGCTGAGGTCATCAGATACCAAATCAGAGTAGTCCGCGAGGATGGTCTCAGGAGTTTCCCCTTGAGCAAGCAAACTGAGAATGAGTTCGACAGAGATGCGCATGCCCCGAATGATGGGTTTGCCACCAAAAATCTCGGGGCTCACTGTTGCGCGTCTAAGAAGTGTCTCGTCGATCACGGTTTTCGTTTTACGTTCGAGCGAACATTTTGTTCGTTGGGACATTGTCACGGCTGGCGCTTCGGCGCTCCGTAGAGATAGTGACCAAGATTGATCGAGCCGTCGGTCGGCACGTTCTCCCAAGTGTCTGCGGGTAAGCCCGCGTTGATTTCGTCGACGACCTGCCAAACGGGTTTGCGATCCACACCTGTTCCTTCAGAGCTAGGGCTCGTGGCAAGACTTTCAAGCAATCGTAGCGCTTCCTGTTGTTTGTTGGGTGGCAGTGCTCGTACTTTGTTAATCAGTTGGTCTTCCAGGTTTGAGGCCATGTTCCTTCTCCGGTTTCGCAAAAGCGTAAGCCATGAGGTGTCGTTCAGCGTTTGGAAAGTATAAGATTCTTAACCTTGTCTCTCAATGTAAGCTTGTGATGTCGCGGGTCGCAACAAATCAAATCTCGAGAAGATAGTTAGGGGTCGGAAGTACTTAAACGACCGGTTCTACGCCGCCTCAAGTGCACTATCCCGTCGCACTGGACCGGGAGGCATGGTTACTGGTTGCAACCCTGCTAATAATTAGGTGAAATACTTATGGCAGTGATCAATCTTCCCGAACTAAAGAGACTGGCTACCACCCGTTCGTTCGCTCGAGGAGAGGCGTATTTCAAAGATGGTCGTGTGCATGATCTTTAAGCGCACGAGGGAACGTGCACCGCGATCGTGAGCGGCCAAGAAGATTATTCGGTGACACTTAGTTCAACCGAGCACGAGATTGACTATTCGTGTGATTGCCCGATCGGGCTTGAGGGTGAATTCTGTAAACACCTGGTCGCCGTCGGTCTAGCTTCACTTAATCCAGCTCCGGAGAGTAGAGGGCAGCCCGGCAACCGAAAACGAACGGCAAGCAAAGACTTTTTACGTGCGTATCTCGAGCGGCAAGACAAAGATACTCTGGTCGCCATGCTGGCGCGTGAAGCGACGGAAAACCGAAACCTGCGCGATCGCCTGCTCCTTGAAGCTGTGCAATCGAATCCCGCCGGCTTAGACCTAACGGCGTATCGTCGATCCATCGCGCGCGCGATGCAGACCGACGGCTTTGTCGACTACCATTCCGCATACGACTATTCCCGTCGCATTCTTCAAGTAACCGAGTCGATTGCGGCTCTGCTTAACCGTGGCCACGCGCCGGCGGTCATCGAACTGACGGAATACGCGCTGGCGCAACTCGAAACAGCCATCGGCCACATGGACGACTCGGATGGCTATATGAACGACATTCTGTCAGAACTCCAGAATCTACATCATCGCGCCTGCCTGGAAGCTCGGCCCAACCCTCGCGCTCTCGCGCGACGATTGTTCGCATGGGAGATGATGAGCGACTGGGAGATTTTCTATGGAACGGCAGAGACCTATACGGATGTCTTCGGCGTAGAAGGCTTGGCGGAATACCGTCGGCTAGCCGAATCCGAATGGGCAAAAATTCGACCACTTAACCCAGGAGACAAAGAAGATGTGCGATCCACCAAGCGCTTTCGCATCACGAGAATGATGGAAGCGCTCGCGCGACAATCAGATGACACTGACTCGTTAGTCGAAATCAAACGCCGTGATCTTTCGGACGCTTATTCGTTCCTTAAGATAGCCGAGATTTATCGCGAGGCTGGCCAGCACGACAAGGCGCTCGATTGGGCCGAACAGGGAATCAAGTCTTTTCCGCGAGCCGATTCGCGACTGGTTGAGTTTCTCGCCGTCGAATATCACCGCCGCTCTCGACACGACGACGCAATGACTTTGATCTGGAACCAGTTTGTCGAATGGCCGTTTTTGAAAAACTACCAGGAGTTGAAGGCGCACGCACTCAAGGTGCGGCCGGATCGTGACTGGCCTGCCTGGAGAGACAAAGCGCTGACCCATCTGCGAGGTGTGATTGAGAAAGAGAAGCAAGTAGAGAAGACTTCAAAGAACCATTGGGATTGGGCGCGCCATGCTGATAACTCGCGCTTGGTTGAAGTCTTTCTATGGGAAAAGCGTTATGACGAGGCGTGGCAGGAAGCCTGTGGGGGCGGCTGTTCTTCAGGTCTTTGGCTTCTGGTTGCCGCCGCGCGTGAAGAAAAACACCCCGGCGACGCCGTACCGATTTACCAGGAGATGATCGCGCCGATTCTTAAGCAAGCAAACAACGCCGCCTACGAGGAGGCCGTTAAGTTGCTGCAGAAAATCCGCGAGCTAATGTCTCGCCTGGATCGCGTAACCGAGTTTGAGGATTACGTTGAGGCGCTACGCGTCGAATACAAACGCAAACGCAACTTCATTAAGCTGCTTGATACAATTGAAAGCTTGTGATTCGCGGGAAGTCATTGAGAGCAATAGAGCCGCAAATGCTACGTCGACGCTATTGGATTAGGTGATCGGATCGGCACACATGCCGAAACGTTTCAGAACGGCGACGGAATTCCAAGAGCGCGGCAAATGCTTCGAACTGTTCCCTGGGGAATCTCTCGATGACGCGGCACGGCGGCGGATTTCCTGGTTTGTCGATTGATGTAAAGGCTATGCTGTCTTCCTTCGCGCATGAGCTGGCAGCCATGACTCTCAAGATGTCGAATTAAATCGATTCGCTTCATGCGGCGCGAAAGGCGATTTCTTCACTACTGATTTTTTCCCTGGGAACATCTTCGGCCAGCAAGCGGTTTCCTTCCAGGACCATCTCGATTGCTTCATCCAAATTTCGCCGCGCCTCCTCGACATCAGCGCCGAGCGAGATCGCTCCCGGAAGCTCAGCGACCGAGGCCTGAATTAGCCCATCGGCCTTTTCATAGATTATGGTCATCTTGATTTCCATAGTCCCTCCGGCCACATCATAGCACGAGGCAATATGGTGAGACCGATTCGATTGCGCCGAAAATGATGTTCGGCTTCTTATGCCATTGGTCTTTGGGGTTGACCGCCACAGATAGTCTTTTGGCAGACCCCTGGTTTGGAGGTCTTGCGGACGCAGAATAACCCCTTTATCGCAGACCGGGTTACCTTTCCCCGCGGAAGCACTCATCTGTTTCGACGTTTTCTTCATAAATTAAGCGTCGATAGATATTCACAACTACCGACGTTTAATTGATGACACTATGATTTGCGATCTGCAAGGCAAACGGCGGACAAACGTTGTTTAGATCTGTTCAGTGATAAGGACGAGATAGGAAAACACGAAATCAAGACGGTGTGCTAAACCGACTCCAATGCGGTCGTAGGTTCTTGGGATGTCGGCGCTACAAGTCTATTTCTGAAGAAGGCGACGCGCTCGGTTAATTCGGTCTTTCAGGCCGTCTTGGAACGCGGGGTCCTTCTTTCGCTTGTCGATATGTTCTGTGATCGCCGCGCGGATCACCTCAGAAACCGGGCGAGCTTCGACGTCCGCTACCGTTTCCAACTCCTCCGCCTGCTCGGCCGATAAGCGAATAGTCATAGCCTTAACTGGCTTCATGAGACGAAATATGCCTGATTGATACCGTGCTTGTCAAGTTGCGTGGTATCATGGTATCATGCCACCACGTTTGAAAGAACCGTTAGAACCGGAGGTCTCATGAACGATAACGTGCAACCAGATGCAAAAGGAAACGACAAAGAACACCCGAGCGCCTTTCAGATCCAAATTGATCGCACTCACTACAAAGTGACATCGGATCACATGACCGGCGTGCAATTGCGCAATGTCCCGAATCCGCCAATCGGGTCCGAGCGTGATCTCTTCGAAGTTGTGCCCGGCGGATCCGACAGAAAGATCGGCAATGCCGACGTTGTGGAAATTCGAAACGGACTTCGCTTTTTCACGGCCCCAGGACAAATCAATCCGGGAAGTATCCGAACGTTGGAGTAGGGCAATGTTACCAGCAATCGACAGCGCATACCTTGCCGAAAGCGAGGTTAGTCATTCCATCACGTCTGAAGCAAACATGACTTGCGTGGTCCTTCCCGGCTTCCGCTTGCCTGAAGGCATGGATCGTTCGGAGTCTGACCTGCTTCTTCGCTTAAGTGCTGGCTATCCTGATATACCACCTGACATGTGGTGGTTCGACCCTCCGGTGCACCGCGCAGACGGCCAGCCTATACAAGCCACGGACGTCATCGAGTCCCATTTGGGCCGCAGTTGGCAGCGTTGGTCCCGACACTTTGAAAATGGTCAATGGCGATCGGGCGTCGACGGTCTGCAGAATTTTCTTGCATTGGTCCGTCGCGAACTTGAACGGTCCGTCCGAGGGAGAGGCTAAATGACGGTGTCAGTTGTTGTGCCTGAGGCAATGATGGAAGAGGTCCGCTTCACTGCCAACCTAACAGAGGAGACAGCCGGTGTCATGCTCGCAGGATTAGCGGAGGCTCCAAATGGCGAACTCAAAATACTGGCGCGCCATCTGCGGTGGGTGGAAGAGTCTTTCTATGATCGACGCGACTGGAATGGTCTAACAATTCGCTCCGAAGGATACGTTCATGCCTTAGCGGAGGCAGAGTCCAAGGGGGCATTCTGTATTTGGGTTCATACGCATCCTGGGAATGACGGGATACCGAACCCTAGCAAATGGGATCGGATCGTGGATCGAGAGATAGCAGATCTTTTTCGTCTTCGGTCTGGCAGTGCGTACTATGGCACGCTGATTTTTTCCCCAAGATCTTCAGATTTAGTTTTTACCGGGCAATTACAGCATGAAGACGGTCCTGCTTTTTCAATTAGCAGACTATGGGAAGTCGGCAGTCGCTGGCGATTGATGCGGGCTTATGATTCATCTTCGCCTCCTCTCGCCAAGTTGTTCGACAGGAATGTTCGAGCCTTTGGACCCGCCATACAACAAACCCTGGGTACTCTCAATATTGGCCTCGTGGGATGTGGAGGAACAGGTTCCGCCGTCGCCGAGCAACTCATTCGTTTAGGTGTTCGTAGAATAGTCTTGATTGATCCGGATTTGCTCTCGGAAAGCAATTTGACCCGAGTTTATGGCTCGTCACCTTCGGATGTCGGGCAACCAAAGGTAAAGGTTCTGGGTCGACACCTTAACGAAATCGCTCCTGATCTTCACTGTGAGACGATTCAATCCATGATCACATTAGAATCAACCGCCAAGCATCTAATCGGATGCGATGTCGTGTTCGGTTGTACAGATGATAACGCCGGCCGCTTAGTTCTTTCTCGGCTGGCAACTTATCTCATTACGCCGGTGATTGATTGCGGAGTGCTGTTATCGAGCGACGCGAATGGAGATCTGATCGGCATTGACGGCCGCGTAACGGTTCTTTCTCCCGGACAGGCTTGCCTTGTCTGCCGCAATCGGATTGACCTCGCGCGTGCCGGCTCAGAATTGCTCACGCCGGATGAGCGCGTGCGCCGTGAAGACGAGGGCTACGCTCCTGCGCTCGCGCAAAGAGAGCCCGCAGTCGTTGCATTTACAACCCTAGTGGGTGCGACTGCCGTAAGCGAACTATTGGAACGGATGATTGGCTACGGTCCTAATGAACGCCCGAGCGAGATCCTCTTGCGTTGCCACGATCGGGAGATTTCAACCAACATAGCCGTGCCGCGCGATCGGCACTATTGCCACCAATCTAGTGGCAAGCTTGGTTTAGGTATGACGCAGCCGTTTCTGGAACAAACATGGCCAACGTAGCAGGGATTCGTTGGTGGCAATGGTTGCCGGTCTTTCGATGGCGTATCGTTTCGGTTGTCGAAGCCGCCGACGAAGTTCCCCAACGGTTGCCACGAAATGGAGCGGTGTTGGTTGGTCCAAAAGCGCGACCAAAATGGATCGTATTTGATTGTCCGTGCCGCAGCGGGCACCGTATTATGCTTAATACCGACAGAGGTCGGGCGCCACACTGGTCCACAACCATAGGGGGGCCTCTTACGATTTTACCGAGCGTGGACTATTACGAGCACACTGTGCGGCGCTGCCATTATTTCGTTCGGAAAGGGCGCATTAAGTGGGTCAAGTAAAGTACCAAAAAAACAAGAGCGTGGGCGTGGATTCGAACGAGGAGCAGATACGAGATGAAG
>JADMIO011435080.1_pt1 | contig 10839 bp, 13 predicted proteins | sample 8958161 | NCBI WGS metagenome assembly JADMIO01 (sample SAMN16585339, study PRJNA669376) | soil metagenome | isolation source: Crop rotation soil | place: USA: Cullars Rotation, Alabama | collected 2011 | reverse complement strand
CAGTACGAGCACAAGATGCGCATCGAGCGGCGCCTGGCCGAGGCCACCGACCTCGGCACCGACGTCGGAACCGCGCTGTTGCGGACGCTCGACGGGATGATCGGCAACGAGGGTGAGCCGCCCCGGCTGACACGCGAGGCGGTCGCTGCGCTGCGCAGCCCCGAGACCGGTCCGTTGCTCACCGAGGCCCTCGTGGAGGGCGACGAGGAGGAGAGCGACGACTTCGAGACCCTCCAGCTCCTCGGCTCACTGCTCGAACAGGCCCATCACGACGACGAACGGGTCCTCGCCCTCTGGCTCGCGGCCATGTTCCACGAGCGGCGCGGGCAGCTGATCGAGGCGGAGTCCCGGGTGGCCGAGGCGCATCGGCTGGACGCCGACTGGAGCCCGCTGCTCGAGCGCGTCGGTTGGTTCGCGTTCCTCCGTGGCGACGCCGCGACCGCCCGGCAGATGTGGCGCCGGCTCGGCAAGCACGGCGACCGGGAGATGGTGCTGGCCGAACGCCTCGGCAGTCCCACCAGTAGCGGGCTCGGGCGGAACGATCCCTGTTGGTGCGGGTCCGGGCGGAAGTTCAAGACCTGCCACCTCGGCGCGGTGCAGCCCGTCACCCTCGCCGACGAGGTCGAATGGCTCTGGGTCAAGGCGGTCGGCTTCATGCTGCGCAGCGGCAACGCAGCGATCGGCGACATCGCCGAGCTGTGCGGAGCACTGGTCGAGGACGTTCGTGACGAGCAGGAACTCCACGCGGCGTTCGACAGTCCCGTCGTGTTGGATGCCGCGCTGGTCTACTTCGACTGGTTCGCGGAGTTCGTTCGCCAGGTGGCGGACATCGTGCCGGCGGACGAACTCGAACTCGCCCGCACGTGGCTGCGCATCGACCCGTCGGTCTACGAGGTCACCGCGCTGAGCGGCGAGACCACCTCGTTGCGTGATTCGAACGCCGGGCAGATGCTCGAGGTCCTCGGCCAGTTGCCCGGTCGCTCGGTCAAGGTGGGCGAGACGTGGGGAGCGCGGGTCGTCCCTGACCGGGAAGCCGGTCGGCACTTCGTCGGTGGAGCCTTCCGCGTGCCACCGTCCGAGGTGGACGAGGTGACCGCGATCCTGCTCGACGGCGCGCCGGTCGCGCTGTGCGAGTGGCTTCGCGATCAGGGAGCGTGACGCTCCGAGGACCGGGTCACCCCTTCTTCGACGCCTTCTTCCCGTTGGCAGCGACCTCGACCAGCTCGGCGAGCGCACACTCGATCCGCTCGAGACGGGCCGACAACTGGTCGACCGCAGTGGCGGTGGAACTCATGGCGGCGTCGTCGCACTCGACGAGAGCCGTGTAGCAGGCGCGGAGCCGGCGGCCGGTGTCTCGCTCTTCGGACACGTACCGGCCCATCAACGTGCCGGTCTCGATGTCCATCGTGGTGTCCTCGAAGAACTTGGCGAAGATGTCCGGGCCGGGCTTCGGCTCGCGGTTGAAGCCGAGCTTCTCGAACTTCTCGCGGTCGGTCAGCTTCGTCGAGGCGGCGATCTCGACGCGGGCCGGCAGGTCAGGGTCGTCGCGATCGAGCACGCCGAAGCCGAGCTCGTCGATGCGCTTGGCGAAGCTTCGCGCGTGCTCGCCCTCCCGGAGCGCGACGGTCTTGGCGACGCATCGCACGTCCTCGTTCGTCGTGGCGCACGCCCACGCTTCGAACAGCTGCTCGCCCCCGCGTTCCCCAACTGCGATTGCGTTCAGCAGGCCCAGATATGACGGCTTCTCAGTCATGGTGACCTCCCCAACTGCAAACGGTAACGAGTCGAGTCGGCGCGAGCCGAGCCGGACGGCCTAGCATCGAGATCGTGACGCAGGTGACCAACGACGCCCTCGGCGATCTGTCCACGACCGAGGCGCCAGACGGCGCCGATGAGGCCCCGGCAGCCAAGTGCCCGTTCCCTCATCACCTCATGGCAGCAGCGGCTCCGGTGTGCCCCGTCCGCCACGACGGCTCGCCGCTCGTCCGCTCGAAGGCCGATCTCATCGTGCGCCGCGCGCTGTTCATCCGTGAGCGACCGGCTGGGGTCACGACGGCCTCGGCGTACGCAGCGTTCCAGCGCTCGATGATGATCTCGGCGTTCCGCTGCACCCTCACCTACGTGCTGTTCCCGTTCGTGCTGCCGATGATCGGCATCGCCACGGGTGTCGGCCCGGTGCTCGGCATCGCCATCGGTACGTTCGCGATCACGTGTGACACGTTCACCATCCGCCGCTTCTTCACGGTCGATCACAAGTGGCGCTGGTACTTCTCGGCGGTGGCACTGCTCGTGATCGGGCTGCTGTTCACGCTGCTCGTGCAGGACGTCGTCCATCTCGCCACCTGATCCGATGGAGCCTGATTCCGCCCCGTCCATCTCCCGGGTGGCACGCGGGCGGGTGGCTCGCACGGTGTGGTTCACAGCCGGCTGGTCGGCTGTTGTCGTGGGCTCGATCGGCGTGGTCGTGCCAGGGCTGCCGACGACCGTGTTCTTCATCATCGCCGCCGGGTGCTTCAGCCGATCCAGCCCTCGGTTCGAGCAGTGGGTGCTCGACCTCCCGAAGATCGGTCCGATGGTTCGCGACCATCGCGCCGGCCTCGGCATGTCGAAGCAGGCGAAGCGGATCGCCCTGGCAACGATGTGGGCCGCGATCGTGCTGAGCAGCGTGCTCCTCCGTGGGCACTGGGCGATCGTCGCGGTGGTCGTGCTCGCCGGTCTCGTCGGCACGTGGTACCTCGTGCGCCAAGTGCCGCAGCGTGAAGCCGAACTGGCCCGTCGCTCAGCTCTGCTCGCCGAGCCGCGACTCCCAGTTCCTGGTGAGCCGCTTGGGAGCGACCAGTAAGTACGAGGTCTCGATCCACTCGGCGAGTTCGGTCCAGTCGACCGCCTCGACGTCGTCCTCGAGGCTGATCGACACCCACCCGTGCCGGCCGAGTCCGTAGCCGGTCGGTGTGCAGCGGTCGTCGGTCGCAACGACGGCTTCCGCTTCGTCCTTGGGCAGCTTCACGGACAGACCTCGACCGTCCTGAGCGGCGAAGATGAAGTTCTTGCCGTTCACCCGGAACGTCGGCTCGTCGCCCCAGGCCTCGATGAGAACGAGCTGCGCTTCGGGCAGCGCCAGTGCGATCGCCTCGATGCGTTGCATGTGTGGCGTGGTCATCGCCCCATTCTCCACGACGCGCGCACCACGCGACGTCAGTCGTGATGCCGGGCGCCGTAGCGACGAGCGATGGGCGCCGCACTGACCCCGTGCAGCACCACGCTCCCGAGGACCGTGGCGGTGATGACCACGATGGCCCGCTTGCCGTCGGCCGGCACCAGCGACTCCGCGGCGAGCAGTGCGAAGACGACGGAGGCGAGCCCGCGTGGGCCGAACCAGCCGATCACCCCGATCGTCGAACGGTCGAATCCAGTACGGATGAGTGAGATGGCGACCGGGAGCATTCGGACCACCGTGAGGGCGAGCACGGCGAACACGACGTCCTGCCACGTGATGTCCTGCAACAGCGGAACCATCGCCGCGCCGAACATGAACCACACCACCGTCGACAGCAGTTCGCCCGACTCGTGCGTGAACTCGAGCGATTCGTCGCGCTCTTCGTTGCTCACCGCGCCGAACGCGAGACCAGCGACGAACGCGGCCACGAAGCCGTTGCCGTCGAGCTCGACGATCGCGGCGTACGACAGGATGGCGATGCACGCGACGCCGACACCTCGATACGTGGTGCCGCCGAGGCCTTTCGCCTTGGCCCACGTCATGCCGCGCCCGCCGATCGCGCCGATGAGGATCCCCCCGACGATGCCGACGACGATGCCGAGGAGTGCGCCTCCCTCCGACTCGGTCTCGAGCACGGTGCCGACCACTGCGCCGACGACGAAGAAGTTGACGAACGGCGTGACGATGCCGTCGTTCAAGCCGCTCTCCACGTTGAGCACGCGGCGGATCCGCTCCGGCACGCGCTCGTCCTCGATGATCGCCACGCCGAGCGCTGCGTCAGTGGGCGCGACCGCCGTGCCGATTACGGCGCACACCCACCATGACAGGTCAGGGAAGAGCAGCTTGGCGGTCAACGTGCCGAGTGCCATGGTCAACGGCAGACCGACGCCGAGGAGCCGGCCGGGCAGGCCCGCGTCCCCGCGCAAGGTACGGACGTTGACCTTCGCAGCGTCCCCGAAGAGCACCACGGCGAGCGTGATCTCCGCCAGCACCTTGAGCCCGGTGCTGCCGATTCCGATGTGCAGGAACCCGGTCGGGCCGTTCGCGGTGAGCAACCCGATGGCGACGAACGCGATCGGCGCGGTGATGTTCCAACGCTCGAGGCGCGTGGAGACCAGGCTCCACAGCAGGAGACAGCCCGCCGTCGTCGCGACGACGGCGAAGTTCAGTCCGTGCTCCACCTGTCAGTCGTGGCTCACGCCGCGACTGGAGAACGTGTCGGCGATCATTCGTGGCGCGACCTCAGCCGCCGGCGAGCAGCTGTGCCTTCGCGGTCGCGAACTCCTCGTCGGTCAACAGCCCGGCGGACTTCATGTCGCCCAGTTGCTGCAGCTTGCTCATCAGATCGCCGCTCGCAGGCGCGGCCGGCGCGGCCGGCGGAGGCGGGGGAGCGGCCTGCGCCTGCTGGGCCTGCATGGCGTCCAGCTGCGCTTGCATCTCGGCCATGTCGGCCTGGTTCTGCGCGGCCGCTTGCTGGCCCTCGAACTTCTGTGCCTGATGGCGGGACACGGAACCAGCGACTGCGCTGGCCGTTCCGGCGACCACGGCCGTGCGGGCCATGGTTCCGGCAATTCCTGGACGTCCTCGACGACGCATGTCATTTCCTCCTGGTAGCGATGTGTTGGCTGGTGGCGAAGGCGGCTGGCGTCACTCGGCGGCGCCGAGCTCGGCGAGGACCTCGTCGACGACGGCGCCCGGCACGCGGAAGTTGAGGGCGAGCTCACCCCCGGACGCGACGATCGCGTCGCGGAGTCCCTTGGCCCAGGTGTGCTCGAACACGAGCACCGCGGCCGAGCTGTTCGGGTCGAGGCCGGCTGTGAACTCCTCGATGTCCTCGTCGGAGATCAACGCGTTGCTCTCCTGGAAGAGTGCGGCGAGCTCACGCGCGTCGTCATCGAGTCCGGCTTCGTCGAACTCGATGAAGGTGACCTCGCCGTCGGCGTCCTTGTAGGCCAGGACGGCGTCGACGACGCTGATGGTGTTGGCCTCGATCAGACGAGTCAGTTCCGGAATGATCTGCCCCGTGAACTGATTCCCGGGGAAGGCGATCATCACGACTTCGATGGGTGCGAGGGGCATGGTGGTGGTCCTTTCTGGCGGCGCGATGGCGTGCCGATGTCGTCGGGAGGACCCGACACACCACGACCGTACGCCATCGCGAACCACCCGCGTGTCCCCCCGATCGGGTGATCTCGATTCGCGGGTCTCCTCGGTCTGCAAGAGTGCGTCATGGCCGAGGACCAGCCGGGAGACGTCGGCGACGAGCCACGTGTGAGTGCCGAGATGATCGCCCGCGTGGGCACGATGGAGCGCCGTCTGACGACCCCGCGGGCCGCGGCGGTGGCGGGCATCGTGTTCGCGTTGCTGCTCGGTTCGGCGTACGGCTCTCGATCCCTGCCGATCCGGCCGCCGGGGAGGGGTGGGTGGCGACTGGCCGGACGAAGGTGCGAGTGGCGCTCGCCTTCGTTCCGTTCGCCGGCATCGCGTTCCTGTGGTTCCTCGGCGTGATCCGCGATCGACTCGGTGACCTGGAGGATCGGTTCTTCGCGACCGTGTTCCTCGGCAGCGGTCTGCTGTTCCTCGCGATGACGTTCGCCGCCGCCGCGATCGGCAGCGGCCTGTTGGCCAGCTACGGCCACGACCCGGAGGCGGTGGTCGAGAGCGGGGTGTTCGACTTCGGGCGGCAGACGATGTTCCGCGTCGCGAACGTGTATGCGATCAAGATGGCCGCGGTGTTCATGATGTCGCTCGCGACCGTGTGGACGCGCACGAGGACCATGCCGCGGCCGCTTGCGATCGGGACGTACCTGGCGGCACTCACGCTCGTAGTGGTCACCTCGCTCAGCCTCTGGCTGGTGTTGGTGTTCCCCGCGTGGGTGTTGGTGATCAGCCTCTACATCCTGACCGGCAACGTGCGTCGGCAGATCGAGGTGCCCGCCACCTGAGCCGCGGTTGGCCGGTCAGGCGAGCAGCTTCGCCTTGGCGGAGTCGAACTCCTCGGGCGTGATCGCCCCGCTGTCGCGCAGCTCGACGAGCTTGGCCAGCTCGTCGACCATGCTCTTCGTGGAGCCGGCCGTCTCGCGGATGTAGGCGTTGAACTTCGCGTCGCGCGCCTCGAGCACGCGTTCGTCGCGCTCACCCATCCCCTTGCCGCGACTGATGATGTACACGAACACGCCGAGCAGCGGCAGGACGATCACGAAGAGCATCCACAGCACCTTGACGAGACCGCTGAGGTCGTCGCTGCGGAAGATGTCGTTGAACACCCGGATCAGGATGATGATCCAGATCACGAACAGGAAGAACCAGAGCATCGAGAAGAACAGGTCGAGGAGGTCCAGGGCGAGCATGACGACAATCTAGGTTGGCCATGCATGAAGATCGGCGTAGGTCGGATCGGCCCGGCGATGCGGAGCTGGATCCGGGGCCGCGCCCCCGAGCGCGGCACGCTGAGGAGCGACCTCGTCGCCGGCGTGCCCCAGGCGATCAGCTCGGTACCGGACGGCATGGCCGCGAGCGTGCTCACCGGGGTCAACCCGGTGCACGGGCTCTACGCGAGCATCTTCGGGCCCGTCGCTGGCGGACTCACGTCGAGCACTCGCTTGATGGTCATCACGACGACGAGTGCGTCGGCGCTCGCCGCCGGATCGGCGGTGAGCGACGTGTTGCCGGGCGATCGGGCCAGGGCGCTGTTCCTCCTGACCGTTCTGGCCGGTGCGCTGATGGTCGTCGCTGCCGTTCTGCGTCTCGGCCGGTACACGCGGTTCGTTCCGCACTCGGTGATGATCGGGTTCCTCACCGGGGTGGCGGCGAACATCGTGCTCGGTCAGCTCTCGGACTTCTTCGGGGCGCCGGCGACCGGAAAGGTCGCGCTGACGAAGGCCATCAACGTGATCACCCATCCCGGCCGGTTCGATCTGGGGACGACCGTCGCCGGGTTAGCGGCCATGGCCGTACTCGTGATCCTCGGACGAACGAAGCTCGGGGCCTACTCGGCGATCGTCGCGGTGGTCGTGCCGAGCGTGGTCGTCGCGGTGGTGGGTTCCGACACGATCCAACTGGTCAGCGACGTCGGCGACATCCCGAGCGGTCTCCCAGTCCCGCAACTGCCCCACCTCTCGGACCTGTCCCTCGGTGTCATCTCCGGCGCGTTCGCGGTCGCGGCCCTCGTGCTCATCCAAGGAGCTGGCGTCGCCGAAGCCGCACCGAACCCTGACGGCACTCGGTCCGATCCGAACGTGGACTTCTTCGCGCAGGGCGCCGGCAACATCGCGTCCGGCCTCTTCCAGGGGCAGCCGGTGGGCGGCTCGGTCGGCCAGACCGCGCTGAACGTGTCGGTCGGCGCGAAGGGACGATGGGCGACGATCTTCACCGGCCTCTGGATGGCCGTGATCCTCGTCGCCTTCTCGGGCATCGTCGGTGAAGTCGTCATGTCGACCCTCGCCGCCGTGCTCATCGTGGCGGCGGTGGGCTCGTTCCGAAAGGACGAGATCGGCGCGATCCTGCGCACGGGACGGATCTCGCAGATCGGCGTCGTTGCAACGTTCGTTGCCACGCTGTTCCTCCCGGTCGCTGCGGCCGTCGGCGTCGGACTGGTCATCGCACTGCTGATGCAGATCAACCAGGAGGCGCTCGACCTGAAGGTGGTCGAGCTCGTGCCGAACGAGGAGGGCCGGTTCGTCGAACATCCGGCGCCGGCCCGACTGGAATCGCGGAGGGTCGTGCTGCTCGACGTGTACGGCAGCTTGTACTACGCCGGCGCGAGGACGTTGCAGGCGCGTCTGCCTGATCCCCTCGGTTCTGAGCACGCCGCCGTCGTGCTCCGCCTTCGCGGCCGGGCGATGCTCGGGTCCACCTCGTTCGCCGTCCTCTCCGACTACGCCGAGCGGTTGCACGCTCTGGGCGGACGGCTCTACGTGAGCGGCATCGACCCGGCGACCCACGCGCAGATGCGGCGCAACCGCACGGTGCCGGAAGCGGGCGACGTGGAGGTCTTCGAAGCGAGCGAGGTCCTCGGCGAGTCGAGCCTCGACGCATATCGGGCCGCGGAGGCCTGGCTGGCCGATCTCGGCTGAGTGCCGAGTTGGGTAACGTGCGACCGCATGAGCGGATTCGCGATCATCGTCCTCCTGGCCATCGGGATCCCGCTGCTCGCGTTCGCGGTCTGGCAGTTCCTCCAGGAGGGCTTGGTCCGCATCGACTCCGGCTCGGTGGGGCTGCTCATCGTGCGTGGCAAGGCGAGCAGTCGGGTGCTCACGCCAGGAACGCACTTCGTGTGGCCGTTCAGGCACCAGATGATCCAGGGGTATCCGCTGCGTGAGCTGACCTATCTGGCCGATGGTGAAGCCGCTGAGGCGGAGAACGACTTCGTCGATCCGCCGGTCCAGGTCCGTCTCGGTGACCGAGCCACGGCAGCGGTCCGGTACACGATCCGCTTCCGGCTCCGCCCCGACGCGCTGCAGACCGTCCACGACCGGGTCGGGCCGGACGGGATCAAGCGCCTGGTTCGCGACCAGAGCCGGCGCGTGGTGATCGAGGAGTTCGGATCCGAGAAGAACGGCGTCGACAACGCGTTCGGTGTCGAGCGGGTCGAGCTGGAGGCACGGCTCGGCGCGTTGATGACCGAGCAGCTGCATGACGACGGGTTCGACGTGCTGCTGTTCAACCTCCGCGGCGTCGATCTCGGCTCGATCGAGGCAGCGATCGAAGGCACGGTTCGCGCCAAGGCCGAGCTGCAGCTGGAGGCGGCCACGTCCGAGGTGCGCCGGCTCCGCCTCGAGAACGAGGCGGCGTCGGTGGAGCAGTTGGCGGCCACGCTCAGCGATCAGGTGCTGCGATATCGATTGATCGAGCTCGGGCGCGAGGCGCTCGACCAGTGGGACGGCCGCATCGTCCTGGGCGATGGTCGGATGATGCGCAGCGTGCCCGACCAGGCTGCGATCGCACCTGCGTCGGACGGTGGTGCGCCGGCCGGTGGCGACGCCGAGCAGCCGCCGAGTGAGACGCTGTGAGCTCGACGCAGGGAGTGACGACCCGTCGAGACCGCTCAGTTGGATCCCACAAGACGGCGCTCGAGATCCTCGCGATCCTGATGCTCGGCATCGGCAGCGTCGCGACCGCGTGGTGCGGCATCCAGACGTCGCAGTGGAACGGCGAGGAGTCGCGCGAGTCGCGCGACGCCGGGTTGCTGCGGACCGACTCGTCCGAGCTGTTCTCGTTCGGTACGCAGAAGTTCTCGTACGACGCGAACATGGTCGCGCAGTACGCGCGTGCCGTCGCCGATGGCGACGAGCGCTCACAGGAGTTCATCAAGAACAACCTGATGCGACCGGACTTCGTGCCGATCGTCGAGCGTTGGCAGACCGAGATCGAGACGACGGGCGAGATCAGCCAGAGCCTGTTCGAGGACCAGGACTACATCGACTCGCTGTTCGCCGAGAGCGAGGAAAAGGCGGCCGAGAGCGACGCCGCGTTGGCCCGCAGCGACGTTGCCGACGACAACGCCGAGGACTACTTGTTGATGACGCTGCTCACTGCGACGGCGCTGTTCTTCGCCGGCGTCACCACGTCCTTCGGTTCGAAGCCGGCGCGGCTCGCGCTCCTCGCCGGGTCAGGCCTGATCCTTGCGTTCACGGCCGCCCGGCTCATCGACCTTCCGGTGGCCTGACAGTCGCGTACGCCCGAACGGGGAACGTGCCGGCGCCGACCACTTTCGGGGGCACCGCCGTGAACGTGAAGTCTGACGCGGGGAGCGCGTCGAGGGCGGTGAGGTGTTCGACGATCGGGATCCCCGCGCGGAGCAGCGTCGTGTGGACCGGTCTCGTGCCGTCGGTCGTGTCGTCGATGTTCAACGAGTCGATGCCGACGACGGCGACGTTCGCTGCCGCGAGCGCGGCCGCGCTCGCCGCAGTCAGATGGGGATGGTCGACGGCGTACCGATCGGTCCCGAAGTGGATCGAGTGGTCGGTGCGGAACAGCACCGCATGACCAGCGAGCCCGACGAGATCCGAGTCACCGACCTCGATCGACCGCTCGCCACGTCGGTCGAAGCACACCGCGGGAACGGCAGCGACGCGTGCGAGGTCGAGTCCGGACAGGTCGTGGCCGTCGGCGAAGCGATGGAACGGCACGTCGAGGTACGTGCCGGTGTTGGTGCACATCGTGATCAGCCCGATCTGGAAGGTGACGCCCGGTCCGTAGACGGTTTCGGCGGCTTCGCGGGTGAGGTGATCCGCGATCACCGGAACGGGGAGTCCGGGATACGTCACCATCCCGTCCACGATCGGGTGGCTGAGGTCGATCGTTGGGGACGGCGTCGTGGACATCGCGCCAGGCTATGCATCTACGCTCGGCCTGCCGACGATGAGGTCCCGGGGGTGGTACGTGGCTGAAACCGATCCTGCCCGAGCGCACTGGGAACGTGCTGGCCTGCTCACAACGGTCCTCGACGCGCTCACGTCGGCGGGCGTCGACCTCGACCGTGCGAGGGTCGACGACCTGGCCGCGACGGACCAGTTCCACGGCGGCGGACAGCCGGCGACGTTGCGGCTCGCCGCGCTCGCCGGATTCGACACCCTGCGCGAGGGCGCGCAGGTGTTGGACGTCGGCGGCGGCCTCGGTGG
>JADMIO012736601.1_pt1 | contig 10840 bp, 5 predicted proteins | sample 8958161 | NCBI WGS metagenome assembly JADMIO01 (sample SAMN16585339, study PRJNA669376) | soil metagenome | isolation source: Crop rotation soil | place: USA: Cullars Rotation, Alabama | collected 2011 | reverse complement strand
CTTTCCCTGGGGCTTCTGGGGCGGGGGCTTGGCCGAGCGCGGGGAGCGTCCACAGATACGACGCCAGCAGCGGCAGCGTGACGAGGCGTGAGCGGAACAAGTCGTTACTCCGTGGCGAGAGATAGCGCGGATCCGAGCGAGCGCAGCGTGGGCGGCGGCTCCTCGGGGGCCGGTAGAACCCAGGGGGCGGGGGCCACGCCGTCCTCGATCGACGCGAGGTCGACGGCGGGGTCGATCAGGCGAGCCATGCGGCGGCCGTTGAGCGAGACCAGCGCGTCGGCGCGCACCTCGATGGGGCCCTTGCCGCGGCGGGCGAAGTCGCGCTCGATGTGGTGGGCGAGCTGCAGGATCAAATCAGGCTGGCCGCTCATCTCGCGCTCCTGCAGGCGCGTCAGGTAGCGATGCGGGCTGACCTCGACCTCGCGGCCGCCCGGCTCGCGGACGCGGAAGGTCACGCTGCCGTTCTTCTCGCGCACCATCACCCGCCACGACCAGCGCATGCCCTGCTCGTGCCAGCGCACGTTGCCGCCGTAGGCGAGGAAGCGCAGCGGCATCAGCAGCGAGAACGCGCAGAACAGGGCCGTGACCGCGAGCGCCGCCCCGGGCACGCGCAGGCGGGCCGGAAACACGCAATTCACCCTCAGCGGTGAAAGGATGCGCTCGGGCCAGTCGGGCTCGAAGAACACTGCCGCGCTCAGCACCATGATCACCGGGAACATGCCGATCGGAAACAGGGAGCGCGTCAGGGCGTGGAACAGGATCACGGCCGCGTAGGCGTAGGGTCGCGTGGGCCGGTAGAGCAAGAACCAGGCGATGCTGGTGTCGAACAGAAAGCCAGCCCAGCTCATGGCCAGCGCGGCGCCGGGCAGCGTGACCAGCGGACCTATCAGCGGCAAGTCCGCGTGCGAGCCGAGCCAGATGTTGAGCGGCTGGGCGTGCAGCAGCCAGTCGCCGTGCAGCTTGGCGAGGCCCGCGAAGGTGTACACGGTGGCCACCTGAAAGCGCAACAGCGCCAGCCAGAAGCGCGGCACCACGTGAAGCTGCCGGCCGCGCCACAGCCCATCGAGCGCGAGCACGCGCGAGGCCGGCGACAGCGTGATCAGCGCGGCCAGGATGAGCGCCAGGTAGTAGTGGTTCAGGTACGTGGTGACGTCGATGAGGCTCAGGTACGCGAAGCCGATCGTGAACGCGAGGCCCGCGAGCCGAGCGTACACACCGAGCGCGAGCGCGAGCGCCGCGGCTGCGAGCACCCAGAACAGCGCGTGCATGGCCGGGCCGGGCAGCGGCTCGACCCAGGAGAAGCCCCAATACTTGAAGTGGAAGCTCGGCTCGACGAAGAAGGTGTCGATCCAACCGTAGCCGAGGAAGCGCAGCATGCTGACCGCCATGGTCAGGCCGAACAGCACGCGGAAGGCCCCGAGCCAGCTCGCGCTGACGGGCTTCTCGAGCGCACCGCGCAGCCGCGCCAATTCAATCATTGTCGCCCTCGGCCCCCATCGGTAGCTCGAGATCGAGCGTGCTCATGAACTCCGTCTTGAGCAGGTCGTTGAGGTTCTTCACGGCCTCGTGGATGGTGAGTAGCTTCTGCGGCGCCGACACGACGGCCTCTTCCATCGGCGGGTCGAGCTCTTCGACGCTGTCTTGCGCGGCGACCAGCGCGTCGAGCATGCGCTGCGCCAGGTCGGCCGCGCCGACCGCGACGAGCCAGTCGTCGAAGCCGAGGCCCACGTAGTTCGCGCCGCAACCCTGGAACAGCTTGCGGAAGCCGATCAGGTTCTGGCGCAGGTTGTCGGTGGACACCTTGGCAAAGCGCGACTCGATCAGGGTGGGACAGGTGGTCGTGGTGCAGCCGTCCGTCAGGCCGAGCGGCAGGCCGAGCTTGTAGTCCTTCATCTCGGTCTCGAGATAGAAGAGGCCGTGGCTGACCGCGTTGAGCGCCGCCTGCTCGCTGCCGTAGGTCTTGCCGCTACCCGGGTCCGTCAGCTGCGCGCCGAAGTTGCCGCCGCTCGGTGACCAGGCGTCGAGCAAGGCGTTCGTCTGCGCGATCACATCGGCCACGGCCCTGTCGGCGTAGGCGGCTCGGCGCTCGTTCACCTCGGCGGCGCCCAGTGCGGCCCAGCTGCCTTGCGCGTTGATGCTGATGACCGGCGAGCACAGGTTGGCGTCGCCGCCGTAGAAGGTCAGGTACTCGGCGCCGTTCAGGCCGCGCGCGCCGATCAGGATCGACGTGAAGTCGCTCTCGTACTTCTTGTCGACGATGCGCTGATCGACGAGGCACGGGTTGTTCTGGGGGAAGGCGTAGATGACGTCGCGCAGGTCGCGGCCGCCGGGATCGTCCATGGCGCGCGCTGCCGGACCGAAGCGGAACAGCTCGGCGCGCTGCCAGCGTGCCATCGCGGTGCGAAAGGCGCTGCGGGCGGCGCTGCGCTTGTCGTCGCTCGGATCGGCGGCCCAGGCCTGGGTGGCGCTGCGCAGCGCGCTCGCGTCGGTCGAGAAGGCTTCGTAGTGAGCCACGGCGCAGGCGGCCGCCGCCTCGAGGAGCCCACGCTTGGTGAACGGCTCCGGCGGCGGCTCGCCTGCATCCATCCCCCCTGCATCCGCCGCCCCCGCGTCGGAGATGCCCGGCTCGTCGCCGTCGCCATCGCCATCACCATCGCCGATCGGCGCGGCTGGCATCTCGATGGGATTGACGATCTCGTGCGGTACGGACTTTTCACACCCAAGGGTGAATACGAGCGAGAGCGCGGCGACACGCAACTTCATGACGACTTACCTCGGGGATTACTCGAGCGGGAGCAGCAGTAGCACGCCATCATCGTTCTGCCCGGCAGGTGCGCCGCGCAGACCCACGATGGCGATCTGGTCCTGAGCCGGCGAGATGGCGCCTGCCCACAGGAAGTCGCCGGTGCCGCCGTTCATGTCGTAGAGACGCACGCCGCCGGCGCCGAACGAGGTGTCGGGCTGACCATCCTTGGACAGCAGCACGAGCAGGCCATCCGAGCCGGGCTGCGTCTCCGCGGCTGGACGGCCGCCGCCGATGCCGAGCACGCGGTCGTCGGGCAGCACGAGCACGGCGCGACCATTGTCGCCCCACTTGCCGGGATCGATCCAGGCGGCGCCGTTCACGCCGTAGCTCTTGTCGTGCTCGCCGCTCGCCGTGAAGCGGAACGAGACCACGTCGCTCCCGGAGCCGCCCAAAAGGGTGGGGCCGTAGCCCATCGTCACCAAGCTGCCATCGCTCTGCAGCGCTGCGCCGTAGGCCTCGGCGCGCCCGGGCGGAGCCACCGCGTAGTCGAAGAAGATGCCCGGCAGGCCGTACTGGTCGGCCGTGGCGAACGCCGCGTCCATTTCACCCGTGGGGGTGACCTTGTAGATGACCGGCTGCTGGGTGGCCGGCTGCGTCGGGTCGAGGACGTTGCTCGAGCAGTAGCCGGTGCCCACGATGCTGCCGTCGGGCAGCTCCGTGGCCGAGCGCGCGGAGGCGTTCACCTCGCCGACGTCGACGAGCACCTTGCCGTGCTCGCCGAAGCCCTCGTCGAGCGTGCCGTCGGCGTTGAGGCGCAAGAGCGCCCAGTCGCTGTCCGTGCGCGGCGTGCCGTCGCTGCGGTTGCCGGCGGCGTGCTGCGCGCCGTGCACCACCAGCTTGTCCTCGGCGGCCAGGCTCAGGCTCCACTGAGCATCGGCGACCGTCATCGTGGGCTGGCCCTGCGCGTTCATGCCCGGCAGACCGGTGCCGAGGTCGTGGCGCACCACGCCGTGCTCGCCGAACGAGTCGTCGGGCGTGCCATCGCTGTTGAAGCGCACGAGCACCACGTCGGTGTCGTTGGCGAGCACGCCCGCGGCGCTCGGATCGTGCTCCGCGGTGCCGGCGATCACGATCTTGCCCGTCGATTGCACGACGATGCCGCGCGCGATCTCGCCGGCCTTGCCGCCGACGGCCACGTTCACGGTGGTCACGCCCGCCATGCCGAAGCTCGCGTCGAGGCCGCCGCTCGGCAGGAACTTCGCCACGAACAGCGCGAAGTCGGTGTCGGTGACGCCGGGAGCGACCTGACCGGTCGCGTAGATGTTGCCGGCTGCGTCATAGGCGACGCCGTAGAAGCGGTCGTGACCCGCGAGCGACAGGCGCACGACCTGCGGCGCGCCGTCGCCGATCACGATGGGCGTGGGCGGCTCCACGCTGGCGTCTGTTCCTTCGCCCGCGTCGGGCTCGCTGCCTGCGTCGCTGTCGCTGCCGTCGCCGCCTGCATCGAGGCCGGCGTCGACATCACCGTCGCCATCGCCATCCCCACCGGCGTCGCTGCCGGCGTCCGTCACGTCGCCGTCGCCGTCGCCGTCGCCGTCGCCGTCGCCGTCACCGTCGCCGTCACCCTGAACGGGATCGCCCGCGTCGGCGAGCTCGTCGCCGTGGCTGGTGTCTTCGTCGCAGCCGCCAGCGAGTACGACCGGGGTCATGGCCAGCGCGAGCACGAGGTTGTTCAGCGCACGCCTGCGGCGCGGCTCGTTCCGAGTCGTCATGGATGTCGCTCCAGAGGGATGGGGTCGAGGACGAGGCCTCTGATTGCGCAGCCTACAACTGAAAACGAAGATGACAAGCGTTTTCATTAATACGCCCGGTAGAATTGTTTTTGGCAGGGAAAACAGGGCCTATGGCGTCTATTGTTGAAAATGGAAATCAATAATGTGCGCATGAGGCCGGCTGATGGCTCGACATCCAAAGAAAGCATTTCAGGCGCGGCGGGCGCTCCTCTAGCTTGAGCGCATGGACTTCGAGCCCAGTCAGCGCAGCAAGCAAACCCTCGAGCGCGTGCGGTCGTTCATGCGCGAGCACATCCAGCCCGTCGAGCTCGAGCACTGGCGCGAGATCGCGGAGGCCAGGCACGGCGGCGACTGGAGGCAGTGGCGCATCCATCCGCGCGTCGAGGCGCTGAAGGCCAAGGCCCGCGCCGCGGGGCTGTGGAACCTCTTCCTGCCGGATCCGGTGCTGGGCGGCGGGCTGTCCGTGCTCGAGTACGCGCCCATCGCCGAGCAGATGGGCCACAGCCTCATGGCGCCCGAGATCTTCAACTGCAACGCGCCCGACACCGGCAACATGGAGGTGCTCTACAAGTACGGCACGGATGCGCAGAAGGAGCGCTGGCTCAAGCCCTTGCTCGCCGGCGAGATCCGCTCCGTGTTCTGCATGACCGAGCCCGACGTCGCTTCCTCGGATGCCACCAACATGCAGGCCAGCGCCGTCATCGAGGGCGACCACGTGGTGATCAACGGCAAGAAGTGGTGGTCGAGCGGCATCGGCGATCCGCGCTGCAAGATCGCCATCTTCATGGGGCGCACCCCCGACGCGGCGCGCGGCCGCCACCAGCAGCACTCGATGGTGCTGGTGCCGCTCGACACGCCCGGCGTGGAGATCAAGCGCATGCTGCCCGTGATCGGCGAGTTCGACGAGCCGCACGGCCACGGGGAGGTGTGGTTCAAGGACGTGCGCGTGCCGATCGCGAACCTGCTGAAGGGCCCGGGCGCGGGCTTCGAGATCGCGCAGGGCCGGCTGGGGCCGGGGCGCATCCACCACTGCATGCGCTGCATCGGCGCCGCCGAGGAGTCGCTCGAGCTCACCGTGCAGCGCGGCATGTCGCGCACCGCGTTCGGCAAGCCCATCCTCGAGCTCGGCGGCAACCGCGAGCGGCTTGCCGACGCGCGCATCGCCATCGATCAGGCGCGCCTCTTGACGCTGTATGCGGCCTTCAAGCTCGACGCGGTCGGCGCGCACGCGGCGATGGCCGAGATCAGCGCCATCAAGGTGGTGGCGCCCAACGTGCTGCAGCGCGTGGTCGACGACGCCATGCAGATCCATGGCGCGATGGGCATGTCGAACGACACCATGCTGCCTTTCTTCTTCCGGCAGGCACGCACCATCCGCTTGGCCGACGGCCCGGACGAAGTGCACAAGGGCGTGATCGCGCGGCTCGAGCTAGCGAAGCACGGCCACAGTCGTTAGTCCGGGCGACCGCTTCGCCGAGCGTCGCAGTGCCTCTTCGATGCCGGCGCTGACCTCGTCCGCGAACTGCACCTCGCCCGCGACGAGCGTGCCGATCACGACGCCATCGCGGAACAGGACGCGCGCGCTCGCGACCGCCGGCACGCGTGCGCCGGGCAGGATGATGCCGACGAGGTTGAGCGGATCGGAGCCGCACACGCAGGCCAGCTCGCCGCGGCCCTCCTCGCGGCGCACGCGGCGCAGCGCTGCGACGGCCTCGCGGCTGGCGTACTGCTCGCCTGCGAAGCCGCTCACGAAGCGGCCGCCGCGCACATCGCCGCGCGCCTCCATGCCGCGCAGCACGCGCAGGATATCGAGCCAGCGCACGCCGGCGGTCTCGCGCTCGACCAGCTTGCGAAACACCACGCCCCAGCGCTTGAGCAGCGTGCGCGCCAGCATCTCCACGTCGATGCCCGGGCTCGGCGGCAAGAGCGCGTAGCGACCCGCGTGCGCGACCGTCGCGCGCGTCGTGCCGCTGGTTTCGCCGATCAGCGCGCGCAGGCCCATGAAGCCGTCGCTCGTCACGAGGCCCTGCGCCACCAGCTCGGACAGCGCCTCCTCGATCAGCGAGCGCTCGAAGCCGGTGCCGCGCGCCAGCTCGTCGACGAAGCTCGCGCCGCGCTCGGCCAGGAACGTGCGCACGCGCTCCGCGCTGAGCGAGAGCGGCTGCTCACTCTGGGCTCCGCGCAGCCCATCCAGCGATGGCCGCGGAAACAGCGCCACCGGCGTGGCGCGCACGGGACCCTCGCGGCGCTCCTCGCCGGCCGGCACGGCGCGCGCCCAGGCCACCTGGCCGGTCCAGGCGAGCGTGTCGAGCAGCTCCGGCGCGTAGTCGGCCACGCGCGCCGGCAGCACCTCGCGCTCCCAGGCCGCCGCCGCCAGCTCGAAGCCGGACAGCTGCTCGACGACGCGCAACAGGCCCGCCTGACCGCGCAAGCGCGCCGCCGGCGACACGTGCTGGTGCTCGAGCAGAAAGCGCATGAACACGGCCGGCGACACCGGCTCGATCTCGGCGCGCAGCCGATCGAGCGTGGCGCGGTGGATCCGCGACAGCAGGCGCCGCTCGCACCACTCGGTGTCGGAGGCGCCCGGGCGATAGCGGCCGCGCATCACGAAGCCCTCGGCCTCGAGCGCGCCGAGCGCGGCTTCGACGTCTAAAGGCGCAAGACCGAGCGCATCGGAGAGCTCACCGACCGTGGTCGGCCCCGTGGCTTCGAGGCGCCCGCGCAGGATCTCGCGCAGCGCCTCGTCCCGGTTCCTCGCCTCGAGCTTGACGGGCGGCGGCGCCAGCTCCGGCGTGAAGCGCGCATCCGGGATCGCGAGCTTCCAGAGCGCGACGCGCTCGGCCGCCACCCACAGCTTCGCCATGCCGAGCTCGAGGACGGTTGCACGCCGCGCCGCTCGCAGCGTCTCGAAGAGCCCGGTGAGCGCGTGCTTTTCGCCTTCCGAGGCCGGCAGGCTGGCGTGCACGAGCAACACGTCGTGCAGCTCGTCGTCGTCTCGACAATCGGGCTGGCACTCGGCCGCCACGCGCTCGATGGCCGCCGCGTCGAGGCCGCCCAGGCTCTGCGCCGTGGCGGGGTCGAGCCAGCGGCGCGTCTGCACCGCCTGCGTGCGGCGCTCCTCGAGCGGCGCGTCGTCGAGAAACGCGTACGGCCGCGCGTTCAGGATCTCGTGCGCCAGCGGCGACGGCTCGGTGAGATCGCGCGCCAGACACTGCAGCTCGCCCGCCTCGACACGACCCAGCAGCACCTCGAGGCCGGCCACGTCCATGACGGTGTTCAGACAGTCGCTCACCGTCTGCTGCACGAGCGGATGATCGGGCACCTCGAGCTCGCCTTCGAGGTTCTCCGCGCACGCCACCTGGTCGGGGAAGCACACGGCGAGCAGATCATCGGCGAGCATGCGCTGGATACGCGGTGGCACCTTCTTGCCGCCCCGAGCCCGCGGCACCGCCAGCGCGCGCGACGCGTTCCAGCGGAAGTGCACGTTGAACATGGGCGCCGGCAAGAGCGCCTGCACGAGCACGTCGCGCACGGAAGCTCGGCGCAGGAACCCGAACACGTCGCTCAGCTCGAAGCTGTGCATGGGCCCCAGCGAGAGCACGACGGCGTCGTCGCTGGCGGCGGCTTGCAGCTCGACGTTGAAGCTGCGGCAAAAGCGCTTGCGCAAGGACAGCCCGAGCGCGCGGTTGAGGCGCGTGCCGAACGGCGAGTGCAGCACCATGTGCATGGAGCCGGTCTCGTCGAAGAAGCGCTCGAGCACCAGCGTGTTCTTCGTGGGCAGCGTGCCCAGCATGCCGCGCGCGGCGCCCAGATAGTCGGCGATCTGGCGGGCCGTGGCGGCATCGAGCGCGAGCTCGCCCTCGAGCGCGCCGGCGGTGCGCTCCACGCCATCCTCGAGCCAGCCATCGATGCGTGCACGGAGCCGCGACACGGCATCGGACAGCTCGTCGCTGCGGCCGGGCGCGTCGGTGATCCAGAACGGCAGCGTGGGCGGCTGACCGCGCGCATCCTCCACGCGCACCGTGCCGGGCTCGGTCTTCTTGATACGATAGCTGGCGTTGCCGAGCTGGAAGATGTCGCCCGCCATGCTCTCGATGGCGAAGTCCTCGTGCACCGTGCCGACCGGCAGGTTCTCGGGCTCGAGCACGACCTGATAGTCGAAGGTGTCGGGGATGGCGCCCCCCGAGGTGAGCGCCAGCAGGCGTGCGCCGCGCCGCGCCTTCACGCGATTTTGCACGGCGTCGTGATGGAGCAGTGCCGCGCGCCGGCCGCGACGCGTGGAGAAGCCCTCGGCGAGCATCGCGATCACGGCCTCGAACTCGGCACGTGGCAGCTCGCCATACGGCACCGTTCGCCTGACCAGGCCGAACAGCTCGTCGAGATCGAGATCCTCGACCGACGCGGCGGCCACGATCTGCTGTGCCAGCACGTCGAGCGGCGCCACCGGGATGCGCACGCGGTCGAGCTCGCCGCGCCGCACCGCATCGAGCAGCGCCGCGCACTCCACGAGGTCGTCGCGACTCAGCGGAAACAGGCGCCCCTTCGGCGTGCCGCGCAGGTGGTGCCCCGAGCGACCCACGCGCTGCAGGAGCGCGGCGATGGAGCGCGGCGAGCCCAGCTGACACACCAGATCCACGTCGCCGATGTCGATGCCGAGCTCGAGCGACGACGTCGCCACCAGCACGCGCAGCTGGCCCGTCTTCAGGCGCGTCTCCGCGTCGAGCCGCTTGTCCTTCGAGAGGGAGCCGTGATGCGCCCCGACGCTCGCCTCGCCGAGCCGCTCGCTCAGCTGCCTCGCCACGCGCTCCACGGCGCGCCGCGTGTTCACGAAGATGAGCGTCGTCTTGTGCGCTCCCACCAGTGCGACGAGCTGCTCGTACACCTCGCTCCACACCTCGTGGCTCATCACCGCATCGAGCGGCGCTCCCGGCATGCCCAGCGCCAGGTCGAGCGCGCGGCGGTGGCCGGCATCGACGATGTGACAGGCAACCCGACCGGTGCCGACCAAAAAGCGCGCGACGTCCTCGATGGGCTTCTGCGTGGCGCTCAGGCCGATGCGCTGCAGCGTCGCGCCGCGCTGCTTCTGCACCAGCGCGTCGAGGCGCTCGATGCTCAGCGCGAGGTGCGAGCCGCGCTTGTCGCGCACCAGCGCGTGGATCTCGTCGACGATGAGCGTGCGCACCGTGCCGAGCATGCGCCGGCCGCTGTCGCTGGTGAGCAGGAGGTAGAGCGACTCGGGCGTGGTCACCACGATGTGCGGCGGACTCTTGGCCGCGATGGCGCGCGCCCGCGCCGGCGTGTCGCCCGTTCGTACCCAGGTGCGAATGCTCGGCACCGGCTCGCCGCGCGCCTCGAGCTCGCGCGCCACACCGGCGAGCGGCAGCTGCAGGTTCTTCTCGATGTCGTGGCTGAGCGCGCGCAGCGGCGACACGTACACGACGCGGCTCTCATCGGGCAGCTCGCCGCGACTCGCACCTTCGCGCACCAGCGCGTCGATGGCGGCCAAGAACGCGGCGAGTGTCTTGCCTGATCCGGTGGGCGCCGCGATCAACGCGTGGCGGCCGCGCGCAATTTCCGGCCACGCCTCGCGCTGCGGGGCCGTGGGTTCGCCTAGTTCGCGCTGAAACCACGCCTCGACGGCCGGATGAAACGACGACAGCGGCATGACCGGAGAGCCTATCAAACGTTCAGTGCGCGCGCAGCCGTGTGGGGGTAGGTGGGGCAAAGGGTCCAAAACCCGTCCCCGATCGGGGGGTTGCGGTTCGGGACGGTCGCGCTATGGTGTCCACTTCGCGAACGTTTCTGGTTTTCGGCTCTCAGCTTCTACAGCAGGGAAACAAGTCGGCCTCCGGCGACCAACGCATCACAAGCAGGGTTCAGCCCCTGCAACGTTCCCTGCGAAGCCCGCGGCTCTTCGTCTGGTGATCGCTTTTTCGGATACGCGCCGCGAGGAGAGACTAGAAACATGGGCAATCGCCTCTACGTCGGAAACCTTTCTTTCCAGACGACCGAAGACGGACTTCACCAGGTGTTCGAGCAGGCCGGTGAAGTTGTTGAGGCCAAGATCGTTACGGACCGTGCCACCGGTCGTTCGCGCGGCTTCGGCTTCGTGACGATGGGCACGGCGGAAGCCGCCCAGAAGGCCATCAGCGAGTTCGACGGCGCTGAGGTCGATGGACGCACCCTGCGCGTCAACGAGGCCGAGGATCGCCCCGACCGCGGTGGCGGCGGCGGCGGCCGTGGCTTCGGCGGCGGCGGCGGTGGTGGCGGACGCCGGCAGCGACGCCGGTGGGGGGGAAAG
>JADMIO010842113.1_pt1 | contig 10840 bp, 11 predicted proteins | sample 8958161 | NCBI WGS metagenome assembly JADMIO01 (sample SAMN16585339, study PRJNA669376) | soil metagenome | isolation source: Crop rotation soil | place: USA: Cullars Rotation, Alabama | collected 2011 | reverse complement strand
CTTTCCCCGGTAATGTTAAAAACAATGAATTCGTTAATCGATAAACTTTTTATTGACTGAGCTTCCGTTAGCTGGATTTCACCATCACCATTGGCATCAATAGCTACCCAATTGTCGTTAAAATCCTGTGCAATTTGGGCAGTTGGACTCGATCCCAACAAGTAGGACTTAAGATAAGAATCCGGAATATCTACGATTTGTGCATTTGCAGCAGCCGTAAATAAGAGTAAGGTTAGTAATAGTTTTTTCATGGTTTCTATATTTTTTCTTAAAAGTTCTTGATTAGTTCCTGCAGTTTTTCTTTTTTGCTTTGCGCGATGGGAATATTGGTATTGTCTGCCATAACCACATAACCTCCATCGGATTTGATATACGATTTGAGGTAGGAAAGATTAATGAGATGGGATTGATGTATACGTTCAAAACCATGTTCGGTCAGCATTTCCTCAAATTCCTTGAGCGTTCTCGAAATCAATAACGGCTTATGGTTCTTGATAAAAAACTCAGTATAATTTACTTTGGCTTCGCAGCGGATGATATCCGAAACATCAAAAAGATGGATGCCATCGCTGGTTGATAATGCAATACGCTTAAAATTATCCACTTTTTTACGGATGTTTTCCAGCAGTAAATCGATGTGCTCAAACGAACTGTTTTTACCTACAACTTCCTTGATTTTGGCAATCGTGTTCTGGAGTTCTTCCGGATCGACGGGCTTTAGTATAAAATCAAGCGCACTGAATTTAAACGCCTTTACCGCATATTGCTCGTGGGCCGTAATAAAAACAATATGCGCATTGGTTTTTCCTTTGTTCTTTGCCAGTTTTTCCAAGATATCAAAACCGGTTCCATCCGATAGATGGATATCCAAAAACAACACCTGTGGCTGCAGTTTTTCCAGAAGCGCCACTCCGGTTTTTACGCTTTCGGCCTCACCAATAATATTGATTTCATTGGTGTAGCGCTCTAAAAGGGCTTTCAAACCTGTTCTTAAATGCTTGTCGTCGTCTATTAATACTGCTGTTATCATTGTATGTATTGTATTGGTAATCGTAGCGTTACTTTGGTTCCGGTTACTTTGTTGTTTTCTTCTATTTCCCTGATATCGATTTGCGCCGATTTCGATATGGTAGCTTCCATGATCTGAAGCCTTTTCCGCGTAATTTCAAGCGCCATCGATTTGTGTGCTTTCATGGAGTTTTCCTGTATGGCGGCGGATTTGGTAAGCCCGATTCCATCGTCGGCGATAGTGCATATCAATTGGCCTTTATCTACATCGAAATCAACATAAATCACTCCGTTTCCTTCTTTAGGGACAACACCATGGAGAATGGCATTTTCTACGAATGGCTGAATTAACAGTGGCGGCAACCCCATATTGAATTCGACATTGTCGCTGGAAGAAATCCTGAAATTAAACTTGTCGTGAAAGCGCAGCTGCTCCAGCTCCAGGTAATTCTGAAGGCTTTCAATTTCCTTGTCAATCGGGATGAGCGCGTCTTTGGAATATTCTAAGGTAAGGCGCATCAGTTTGGAGAATTTCGACAGGTATTTCAATGCCGAATCGGTTCCGTTCTGCACAATAAAACTCGATATCGATCCCAAACAATTGAATACAAAATGCGGATTCATCTGCAGGTGCAGCGCTTTTTGCTCGTATTCGGCAACTTCTTTTTGAAGCGTTAACCGGCGTTTCACCTGATACCTGTTGATTACCAAAAATATTAAGCCAATAACCAATAGGGTCCCGATTATTGAGAATACCAAAAGCAAATGCTCACGCTTGTTTTTTTCCTGATACAAGGCCTCTTTTTTCTGGTATTCAAAATCCATTTCGGCGCGATCGAATTTTTTGGTGCTTTCCATCGTATTCAGGCTGTCGCGTGCAGCCACATAGTTTTTGTAGTGCTCCAACGAAAGCGCAGGCTGGTTTTGGGTATCATAAATGTCACTGATCAGTTTTTCAGAATGGTAGATTTGATCCAATATCCCGATTTCCCTGGCATAACGTAACGATTTTGTTGCCAAAGGCATGGCTTCAGTATATTTTTTTTCATTGAAATAAAGCGTTCCTAAATTGTACAATGCCAAAGACGAACCAAATTTGTTCTGGATGCTTTCGTACATTTCCAATGCTTTTCGGTAACGCGCTTCAGCCTTGTCGTTTGCTTTGATTTTGACATAATAATCGCCCCAATAATTCTGCAAAAGCGCTTCGCTTCTTTTGTTTTCAATGGTTTTGAACTGGGCTTCCGCTTTGGTATAGTAGGAGTAAGCCTGAGGCAGCTTGTTGTCTTCAAAATAAATGACTCCAATGTTGGTTAGGGTTACGGGCATGGTCTGCTCGCCGATTTCCTGCTGTATCTTGAGTGCATTTTTGAAATATTCCAAGGCCTTTGCATTGTTCCCCCTTGATTTATAGAGGATTCCGATATTGTTGTATGATTTGGAAATACTGCTTTTATGATTGATTTGAGTATACAGTTTAAGTCCACTCTGATAATTATCGAGCGACTCATAATAATTGCCTTCCTGCGAAAAAATCACCCCTAAACTCGAGTAGCAACGCGCCAGGCCGTAAATGAAGGTTTTGTTGTCGTCGTCCTTTTTTAACAACGATTCAAAAATACCTTTGGCTTTGTCAAAATGTTTCTTGGCATTAGGATAATCACCCAAAATTATGGATGCATTCCCCAAATTGAATTCGCCATTAGCTTCGCCAAAAGGATATTTCAACTGAACCGATAATTGCAGGGCCTTATTGGCGTAAAAAGAAGTCGAATCGGGATTTATTTCCTTGAATTCAGAAGCCAATCGGTTTAAAAGCCCAACTTTGGCAGTATCTATCTTAGCCACTTTATAAACTCTTTTAAGGCTGTCGATTGTTGGCTGTTGCGACCAACCCGATTGACCCGCAAAAAGCATTAGGCTGTAAAGAACTATTTTGGTAGTGGTTTTCAAAACTATTCGATTTTAATTTCTGAAACAAAGATAGAAGCATTATTGAGTTGAAATCTAAGTATATTTGTAGCTACGACTTGTACCACCAATTATAAATAATGCTATAATATGAAAACTAGTTTAACGTTTGCCTTACTGATAAGTTGTGTTATAGTAAATACAACCGAAGCCCAAAAAAAGACCACTATGAGCAGCAAGCCCAAAACAACATCAAAGAAAGAAGTAGTTTACCAGGTTTTTACCCGCTTATTCGGAAATAAAAACACGACCAACAAGCCTTGGGGAACAATTGAGGAAAATGGAGTAGGGAAGTTCAGTGATTTTACGGATACCGCATTGCAGGAAATCAAAAAACTGGGAGTGACGTATATCTGGTATACCGGAGTTCCCCATCATGACGTAATCCGCGATTATACAAAATACGGAATTTCAAATGATGATCCTGATGTGGTGAAAGGACGTGCAGGTTCGCCTTATGCCGTTAAGGATTACTATAACGTGAATCCCGATCTGGCTGTGGATCCGGCAAAGAGATTGGAAGAATTTGAGGCATTGATAGCAAGAACACATAATAACGGCTTAAAAGTCATTATCGATATCGTACCCAACCATATCGCGCGTAATTACCACAGTTTAAGCAATCCGAAAGGCGTTACCGATTTTGGAGCGGAAGACAATACTTCAGTAGAATATGCCCGCAACAACAATTTCTATTACATTCCCGGAAAGGCTTTTGAAGTGCCAACTTCAGATACTTATAAACCACTTAACGGAGAAAAAAATCCACTTAGCGATGGCAAGTTTTCAGAGTTCCCCGCAAAATGGACCGGTAATGGTTCAAGAGCCGCCAAACCGGATATCAATGATTGGTACGAAACCGTAAAAGTAAATTATGGCATAAAGCCGGATGGTACCAAAGATTTCCCTGAATTGCCTGCCGGATATGACGAAAAGGATTATAAAGCGCATTATGCTTTTTGGCAGGGCAAGGATGTTCCGAGTTCGTGGAAGAAATTCCGTGACATTGCGTTGTATTGGACGGCAAAAGGCGTAGACGGATTCCGTTATGACATGGCGGAAATGGTTCCGTATGAATTCTGGAGCTATATGAATTCTGCCATCAAAATGAAAAACCCCAAAGCATTTTTAATGGCTGAGGTTTACAATCCGAAGGAATATCGAAATTATATCAAGCTGGGTAAAATGGATTACCTATATGATAAAGTGGAAACTTACGACCATTTAAAAGCGGTGATTCAAGGAAAAGTATTGCCGGATCCGCTTTCGGATATCCAGAAAGGCATGGCTGATATCGAACATCATATGCTGCATTTTTTGGATAACCACGATGAACAGCGACTTGCCAGCCCTGAATTTGCAGGAAGCGGTGAAAAAGGAAAACCGATGATGGTCATTTCGTCAACAATAAGTACGTCTCCAACCATGGTTTATTTTGGACAGGAAGTAGGCGAGGAAGGTGCCATTGATGGTGGCTTCGGGAAACCATCGCGTACCTCCATTTTTGATTATGTAGGAGTTCCGAATCACCAGCGTTGGATGAATGGCGGAAAATTTGACGGAGGAAAACTAACGGCAAGCGAAAAATCGTTGCGCGATTTCTATAAACGCTTATTGAATTTTACCTTGAAAAGTGATGCTCTTATGGGTAAATTCCAGGAAATACAAACGATTAACCGCAATGAAACGGTTGGTTACGATCCGGGAATCTATTCTTATGTGCGTTGGTCGGCTAATGAAAAACTGGTTATTGTGGCCAACTTTTCGTGGGTAACAACCAGCAATTTTGAGCTGAAAATACCTGAAGATGTCATTGCGGCCTGGAAAATAAAGGACGGATTGTATCCTGTAAAAGATCAATTGTATGGAAGCACGGCACAATTAAAGGTTACCGACGGAAAAGGAACAATCCAATTATTGCTTAAGCCAAGCGAGAGTCTGATTTTTAAATTATAACAAAAAGCCCTTTCAGAAATGAAAGGGTTTTTGTCATGTGGACTTTGATTCGATAAACTTTTTCAATCCTTTCAATACCTTGTCCCAGCCTTTGACCGATCGGTTATATCTTTTCTCAGCGCCTTGCTGCTGGCCAACATCATCGGTTATCGAAAGCGTGGTGATCCCGTTTGCATAACTCAATTTGTCGGTTACGGTTGACTTTCCCGATGAGGAATTTTTGAGGTTGTATCTTAAAAGCTTTTGGGGTTCGATTTCAAGGATTTTTCCGTTCATTTCAAAAGTAAAAAAGAACAAAAAGCTGCGTTTAAAAGTAATACTGCTTCCTGGTTTCCAGTCGGAATGGACTTCGCATTTAAAAAAATACTCTTTTGTCTTTTCAGGATTGGTCAGCGCATCCCAGACTTCTTCAGGCTTTGCCTTGATGGCAATTTCTTTCCTTACTATAAATTCTTTCATGGCATTCTATTTTCACGCTAAGTTAAAAAGAAAGTGCCACTAACGATTTACAGTTTTGGTAAGGTTTTGTTATATAGTAACTACTTATAGAATGGGTTATTTTTCAGTATTGCGTTTTCCTTTTATCAATAAATAAACACATACTGCAAATACAATAAAGTATAGCGTATCTAAAAGCGGTTCTTTAAGCTTTAGGTTTTTAAAGTCGATATGCCTGAAAAGCGCCCAGCCGACTATTATTGCGATAAATACAAAAAGCAAATTGGTTCCTTTTTTCTGTTCCATAGTAAGATTATACGTTTAGTTCCCAGAACGAATATATGAAAAATACAAATGTCTTAAAAACAAAACCCTTTCATTGAAAGGGTTTAAAATAAAATCAAATTGAAATTTTACCATAATGTAGATACGCAATGCAGACCAAGAAAATAGTGACTGATGTTACCATAAATCTGAGATATAGGGATAATTAGTATTTACAAATTTAGTTTTCCAAAATAAAAATGCAGAATACTGAGCAATGTAAAAGTGACTAGTAAAATTATGAGTACCGATTTAAATTCTTTCGCAATCAAACCGTAAACAATTAATGTTAATAAGTAAATTGGCAGTACAACTATTAAAATAATAATTGACCAAACTACAACTTTATATTGTCCATAAATTACTTGGGTATATGGTGACGGTAAACTGGTTAAACCGAAAAACAACAATAACAACACATAATAAATAATTAAAGCCTTTTTGTTCATATTTTTAATTTTTTAATCGCATCCTAAATCACTTAAAGGTTTGGCTCCTCTCAACACATCCTTTATGTCATTCCAATTTGGGCGATATATTACATTTTGATTACTTATGGCAGCTCCACCATTACTGTTAACGAAAAGTCTCATGCTTTCCTTCATATTATTCCACAAATCATCAGATCCGCCAAATTCACCATTAGCATTAATCAATCTTGCAATTCGCTGTACATTTTTTCGGTGAATTCTATCAACTCCACGGACATAAAAAACATAATTCCCATTTACATCCTCATAATATCCAAACTCACGGTTTCCACTCACAGGATGATAGCCATCATAGTCATCTTCTGTCCAACTAAATGCCCAAGGAGTTGTAAGCGTTGTAAAATACCAATGCATTGCCTGCTTCCATGCGGTCTTCCTGTTCGATATCGCGGTCGCTGACCTCAATTTTCATCTGTACTATAGCATTGTGGAATTCATCTGCCAAAGTCCCGATATTTGTAAGCATGGCAGCTGTGAGTCCTGTTGATTACAGATCGCTCATTAGTTCGGTACCCACCCGTACCACTCTTCTGGAGGTAATCAGCAAATCCGAATCAGTTTGCCTTGCTAAAGCATCGGTTACTCCCTCAACATAATTTATTCTTGTAAGCTGAATTGCACTTGCCGGATCAGCAGGATTATTAAAAATCGCTTTGTAATCTATAGTGTCATCTAATCCTATCCAAGAAGTATAATACATTATCTCCTGCAACGTATATGGTCCTTCCTGAATGTTAGGATTATTAGTTACTGCCGTTAAAAAATCATTGGCAGGATCATTCAGATTTTGATGAATATCTAAAAGATCATTTTCTATCGTATTTCTGAGATTGAATACTGTGAATAAATCATGATTCCACACAGAATTACCACCGTTATAAAGCCTTGACCTAATTCATTGTCCTTGGATCATAGAAATTTGCAATAATTACCCATTGATTATTAACCTTTTTAAGTAATGCTAATTTATTGGATGTGCCGCCTCCTGTAAAATAGGTATAGCTGTTATAGTAAATCAAAGCATTCTTTTTGTTTTTGCTAATTAGTGGTTTGGAAATCGTAAAAGCTATTAAATTTAATGACGCTTTTCCATTAGAGATTGACTCCTTAATTTTATCGTGAGTGCTTATAGTCAATTTAATTTCTTCAAAATCCGACTCTTTCCACTTTAGCTCCGAATCGCCACTTAAGTTTAATAGTTCAGTTTTTAGGATAGACATCTCTAAACTGTCAATTGGCCATGCGTTGAAATTTACATTATCTGCAACCATCTTTCTGTTGAAATAATCTGAGTTATGCCTTTCTGTAAAAGCTAATTCATAATATTCAATAGCTTTCAATTGTGAAACTGCTTCCTCAACTAAGACAATGTCATTGGTGTTTTTTTGGAATACTATTTTTTGTTTAATAAATGCATTAAATACATCTTTCTCCATTTTGTATGTTGGTTTACAAGACAGAAAAAATAAGCTAAATAAAATAATATAATATTTGTTCATGTTGTTTACTTTAATTGCAGGGGGTTCCTACAGGATTCTGGCTACCTCTCGGTTGATTTCTTGCCTCAACAAATTTTCTGTTTAATATCCTATCTCTTACTACATCTTGAGATTGTATTCCTGTATTTGGAAAAAGCTGGTCAAATATTGGTGTTCCACTAAATGTTGACCATGCTAAATCAGAATATATTTGAGGATCAGTTGTTGTAGAACCGCCATTTTTTATATCGTACTCTCTTAGTGCGGATGCTATTGTATTTACAAAATTTTGCGCCATTTCCTCGTGGTGTGCATCTACTGGATTTCCTCCTGGATATGTATGGGAAACATAGGCATCAAATAATAAAGGGAAATAGCAAAATGCAGAGGTAGTTCCATTATTGTAATCGTCATATAAACTATGCAAATGAGCGTGAATTAATTCATGTAAAATAGATGCTGCTATAGAAAGTGATGTTGGTCTTGAATTTGGTTCGTGGTCAGTACCATTCAAATAGTTACTCCTAATTTTTATGTTGTAATTATTTGTTGTTGGATGTGTGGTTTGTCCAAAATCATTACCTACAAATTGCTCGTTTTTGATAATTGTAATATAAGGCGTAGCCGGATTATCTAATCTGGAGAAAATATATGCGATATCGTTTTGTGCTAATTTTTTTAAATCATCAATTACTTTTTTACTGCATGGGTCTAATGTAGAACCATCAATCTGTTTTTCAATAATAAATGGTTTAAGTGTAGTAAATAAACCTGGGTTTTCTTTGATTCTTGGAAGAGCATTTTTAATACAACTCATATTACTGCCACTATATCCGTTCAAAGTTAAGAAATTAAAAGCTTCAGCATTGATGCTACTGTTTTCCGTTATACTAAGCCAATCCTGCGTTTCTTCGGGTAGTGAACGTGTAAATTGAGCGTATTCTGCCCAGGCCTTTTCGTCATCTTCTAAAACCACAGGTGTAGTATATCCTCCGGTTCCCCCTCCCAGATTATTTGGATTATTCGGATTAGTAGTGCTTCCTGCGCCACCCGGAGAAGTGCCGGAAGCCGGAGGAGAGCTTTCACAAGACACATAAGTTACTACCCAATGACCTAAATTCTGAAAGCCGTGCAATTCGCCTTCTATTGAATCATAGGGCCGCCATTCAAGGATAAAGACACACATTGGCTCTACCATTTTTGTAGCAATGTTGGTATAGGTGGCCGATAATTCCTGTAGCTGTTCTTGGGAAAGCGTCTTTAATTGCTCTTCGGTGAAATTATACTTTACACTGTAGGCATCATAACCATTTTCCTTGTTTTCCGCAAACAGGATATTCTCAACTTTCTTTTCAGCAGCCGGTACTTCATCATCAGCATACATTGCAAATGTATATGATCTTTTACCATCTGGGGCAATAATTTCTTTACCGTTTTCATCGTCAAAATAAAATTTATTGATGCTGTCGTAAACCATTTTGGCTTGAGAATTTTGAGCAATACGTATCTTATTAACGGTTTTAAAAAGTTCCGGGTTTTCATTTATGGACATTTGCTTTAATGAAACCTTTCTAATGAGAAGTTTATCCTTTTCCTGAACGGCATTTTCATAAATATCCTTTTCACAACCTGAAATGGCAAGCAATAAAAAGATGCATAAGAGATTTAATAGTTTTTTGCATTGGACTTTCATAATTGTACGGGTTTAAATTATTGTTTTGTAACAGTTGACTTTCAGGACAAATTGTCCCAATGACCTGTTCAAAAGACCAAGGTGGTATTGTCTTATGAATGTATGTATTTCTAACTAAATGTAAAGTACATAAGTTTTTAATTCTACAGGTACACTAAAAGTGTACATATAACTTTATTATTATACTAATATAGAAATTATAATTTTAAAAGCAGGTAGCTAAGAAAATAAAACCCTCTCATTGCTGAAAGGGTTTTTTCCTGCCTGTTATTTAGACGATTCGGGAGCCTCCTCTTTGCTGCTAATGGCATTATAGAGCTCATAATCATTAACCTTGGCAAAGTGTTTTTCCAAATGGACTGCCCGGTGTTGGTATATTTTACCAGGTGTTTGTGGGAACTTGCAGTTGCCTTGTGGGAGGATTTAGTTGCTTTTTCAAAGGTTCATAGTGACATTTCAAAGGTTCATGATGGCATTTCAAGGTTTCATGATGACTTTTCAAAGGTTCATGGTGACATTTCAAACATTCATGATACAATTTCAAAGATTCATGGTGACATTTCAAGGTTTCATGATGACTTTTCAAAGGTTCGTGATGACATTTCAAGGTTTCATGATGGCATTTCAAGGTTTCAAGGTGTCTTTTCAGAGCTTGTTTATGACATTATGGATTCCGAGGCTGGAAGGGCTGGAAAGTTGGGGAGGTGAAGCAGGTAAATCCGCACTATCGGGTATTTTTCTGAACAACCGCCATCAGAATATGGCAAGCGAGTGTCAAATATTCGAAGAATCCGTAAAAATGAAAGCGGTTTGAACGAGTTGTTAAACGAGTGAGTTCTTTCATTTCAGGATTTGAGAATAGATTGGACCGCCGAAGATACAAAACCTTGACTTTTTGCCACTTTTGTGTCAAGACAAAAGTGATTATGGAAACCTTGGTATAAAGTAAACAATAATCATTAAATCTTTATGCCTTTGGCTTCACATACCAGCCCATCCAGGCTGAGACGATTCCCCATCCGAGGAGCATGTCAATAACAGTAGACTTAACATAGTGCCACGGGAAATCCCACCAGTTCATTTCGGTAAAGGTGCATTGCAGCAGCGCAAATAAAGAGAAGCACATCGATACGGCAAAGCGTTTGCCAAAAGTGTTAAAGCTGCCGCTAAACAGGGTAAACGCTACCAAAAGACAGGCGAGCAGCGAGTAGAGGAATCCTTTAACCATCTGGCTTGGGTCCATCGCATTCATCCTGGTATGGTAAAATACCATTGCCCAGGGCTTGCCCACGCTTTCGGCCATAACCCTTTCGGTTTCGGCCTGTGAGTTGGGCGCATTCCAGTCGGCGGAAGGCATGTAGTATACGCCGTCCTGCGTAAGGTTGGCGTTGAGGGTTTGCATAATCGGTGCCTGGTTGGGCGTATAGATGCTAAAGTCGTTGTGGAAACCGCCCATCCACATAATCGTTTGGTAGGGAAAG
>JADMIO011456624.1_pt1 | contig 10841 bp, 9 predicted proteins | sample 8958161 | NCBI WGS metagenome assembly JADMIO01 (sample SAMN16585339, study PRJNA669376) | soil metagenome | isolation source: Crop rotation soil | place: USA: Cullars Rotation, Alabama | collected 2011 | reverse complement strand
CGCGACAACTTGTCCACGTGGAATTCTAAGCTTAGGATCCCAATGTGCTGGAAAGGATGATCGCGTTCCCGGCCGACATGCTCGGCCTGCTCGGGCCGCAGTTCGTCCCGGCGGCCGCGACGCTTCGGATCCTCTGCGTCGGGCTCCTCATCGGCCAGGGGGCCGGTCCGATCATGACGCTGCTCGTGATGTCCGGGCGGTCGCGCCAGTCGGTCTACTTCCTCGCGTCGGCGGCGACCATCTACACCCTCATCGCGCTCCAGGCCGTGCCCCGCTTCGGGACGGTCGGCGGGGCGCTCAGCGGGCTCGCGACGATCCTGCTCGTCGCGCCGGTCGTGACGACGTACACGCAACGGGCGCTGAAGATCCGCCTCTACGGCCGGCGCATGCTGAAGCCGATCGGGGCGATACTCGTCGCGCTCGCCGCGGGCTTCGTCGTGTCGCTCGTGCTGCCGTCGGTCGCGGCCGATCAGGGGCGCCACGTCCTGAGGATCGGCCGCGCGGTCTCGATCGCCGCCACGGTCGTCGGCGTGTACGTCGGGGTGCTCCTGAAGCTCGGCGTCGAGCCCGAGGAGCGGGCGGTGCTTGCGAACGCGTCCGGGCCGCTCTCGAAGCTGAGGAAGAAGCTCGCGAAGCTCGTGAAATGAGGAAGGGACCGGCCCGTGCCGGTCCCTTCTGCGATGCGGATGAGAGGATTTGAACCTCCACGCCCCGAAGGGCACTTGGTCCTGAGCCAAGCGCGTCTGCCATTCCGCCACATCCGCGAGCGGAGCGTTATATTGCCTCCCCGCACACGGCGTGTCAAGGCGGCCGAGTCGCAACGCGTGGGCCGGTTTGCACGCCGGAGGCGTGGCAGCGGATGGCCGGAAGTCGAAGCGCGAGCATTCGTGGACGCCGACGGCGTTGAAGGCAATAGGCGGAGGTCGAGGCGCGAGCTCGGCGAGCGCCGACGACCTCCGGTACCGCGACGTCCGGTATCGGGCTCCGAAGGAGTCGTAGACGGTCCGCCTCTTCGACCCCCTTCGGGGTCGAATCTTGCGCCGCGCTCTCTAGACCTCGGCCCGCGCCGGCTCGGCGAACGGCCACCTCCGCGTGCGCCACGACCAAACGAAGAAGAACGCGACGCCGAGCGCGAGGGTCCCGAGGCCGAGCAGAATCGGCTTCGTCCCCGACGTCGCGAAGACGTAGGCCCATCCGAGCAGCGCGACGAGCGCCGGCAGCGGGTAGAGCCACATCTTGTACGGCCGCTCCATGTTCGGGGCGTTGCGCCGCAGGAGGACGAGCGCCGCGATCTGCCCGATGAACTGCACGAGGATCCGCGTCGTGATGAGCGCGTCGATGACTGTGCCGAGCGAGAAGAAGCTGCAGAGGATCGAGATGGCGCCTATGACGACGAGCGACACGTACGGGAATCGCTTCTTCGGATGCAGGCGGCCGAAGACCTTGAAGAAGTAGCCGTCCTGCGCGGCGGCGAACGGGATCCGCGAGTACCCGAGCAGAAGCGCGAAGACGGAGCCGAAGGCCGTCCAGAGCACCATGACCGTGAAGACCGTCGCCACCTTCGAGCCGTAGACCCGCTCCATCAGCGACGAGACGACGAAGTTCGCCTCCGAGGGCAAGACGCCGTCCGCGCCGGCGACGAACTCGCGCCACGGGATGATGCCGATGACCGAGAGGTTGATGGCGATGTAGATGAGGGCGACGCAGACGACGCTGACGATGATCGAGCGGGGAATCGTGCGGCCCGGGTTCTCGACCTCGTCGCCGATGTAGCAGACGTCGTAGTAGCCGAGGTAGTCGTAGATGCCGATGCGCGTCGCCGCGCCGAGGCCGAGGAAGAAGCCGAGCGAGAAGTCGAACGCGTGCGGCGGGAAGTCGAACGCGACGCGCGGGTCGAAGTGGGTCGCCCCGGTCAGGATGACCGCGAGCGTCGTGACGAGCGTCCCGACCCACAGGCTGACGGTGATCGTGCCGATCGACGTGATCTTTCGGTAGAGGAGCGCGATGTTGAGGACGCCGACCGCGGCCGCGACGAGGTAGACGTGGGTCGTCGTCATTCCCGGCCACAGGTATCCGGTGTACTGCGCGAAGCCGATGTAGCCGGAGGCGATCTCGAGCGGCCCGCTCAGGATGAACTGCCAGATGAAGAGGAACGCCATCAGGCGGCCGAACGTCTTGCTGCCGAACGCTTCGCGCAGGTACACGTAAGAGCCGCCCGAGCCGGGCATTGCCGCGCCGAGCTCGCTCCACACCATCCCGTCCGGAATCACGATGAGGATCGCGGCGAGCCACCCGATGAGCGCCTGCGGCCCCCCGAGCGCCGACATCAACAGCGGGATCGTGATGAACGGCCCGACGCCGATCATGTTCGACATGTTCAGGGCCGTCGCCTGCAGCAGGCCGAAGCGTCGTAGGAGGCCGTGTGAGGTCTCGCCTTGCGCGTCCGTTTCGCTCATTTCGGATCACTCTCCCGCGGGCCGGCGCCATGGCGCCGCCCGGCATATTCGCTTGATTCGGGTGCGATGTCGAACGGAAATTCGGTTGACAGGATTTTAAAGGTACTTTATAAAGTACTTTTAGTAAAGTCGAAAAATTATTCATGGCGATCGCGACGAGCGATCCTCTCGGATGAAGACACTCCCCATGGACGCGCGGCGGATGCGCCGCCACAACTCCGAACAGGTCCTGCGGATCGTCCGCGACCTCGGCCCCCTCTCGCGCACCGAAATTGGCCGTTTCAGTAAGCTTAGCGCGCCGACGGTCGCGGCCGTCGTCAACGACCTCCTCCGCGTGAGGATGGTCGAGGAGTCCGGGGAGGGCAAATCGACGGGCGGCCGGCGCCCGCAGCTCGTCACCTTCAACGCGCGGTTCGGCGCGGTCGTCTCCGGCATCATCGGCGCGACCTCGGTCCGGCTCGTCCTCGCCGACATGACGGGCCAGTGGATCGGGAAGCGGGTCCTGCCGATCGACGGCGACAGCCGCCCCGAGCCCCTCCTCGGGCGCGTCGCGCGGGCCATCGAGGAGTTCAAGGCGGACGAGCTCGGCGCCGGCGTCCCGCTGCTCGCTGCCGCCGTCGGGGCGCCCGGAATGACCGACATGGCGCGCGGCGTCGTGCTCGAGGCGGCGAACCTCGACGGATGGGTCGACGTGCCGGCCCGCGAGAAGCTCGAGCGCGACCTCGGCGTCCCCGTCACGGTCGACAACGACGTCAACCTCGCCGCGATCGGCGAGCACTGGAAGGGTGGGCGCTCGGGCGAGCGCTCGTTCGTGTTCGTCACGCTCGCGACGGGCATCGGCGCGGGCATCGTGCTCGACGGGAAGGTCTACCGCGGCCACCGCTGGTTCGCGGGCGAGATCAGCCACCTCAACGTCGACTTTCGCGAGTGGGAGACCGACTTCGGCGCCGCGGGGTACCTCGAGACCTACCTCGGCGGGGCGCCCCCCGCGAGCCGCGCGGCGCGGCGGCGGCTCGGCGCGCTCGACGACGAAGGGGTCCTGCGGCTCGGCGCGGCGATCGCCAACATCGCGACGGTCGTCGACCCGGAGTCGATCGTCCTCGGCGGCCGCGTCGCCGTCTCACACCCGGAGCTCATCGGCCGAGTTCACGAGGTCGCGAAGCGGATCGCCCCGAACTGCCCCGAGCTCGGCCTCACCGCGCTCGGCGAGGACGCGCCGCTCTACGGTGGGGTTCGCCTCGCGCTCGACCACGTCGACGAGCTCCTTCCCGAATACTTCGCGGATTGATGGAAGACCTCGCGCAACGGCCCAACGGCGCGAAGGAACGCGAAGGAACCAGCCGTCGCGTCCGTGCGGGCCTCGTCGCGCGAGCGACCGACTACTCTGAGGGATCATCATGACTTTCCTGCGAACGCTCGCATTCATGCTTCTGCTTCCAGCCGCAGCGCTCGCCGGCGACCGGGTCGACGTCGCCGAGGGGTGGCGCATCCAGTCGAGCGCGAAGCTCGGCGTGGGGGGCGAGGTCCTGTCGACGCGCGGCTTCTCGCCGGACCGGTGGATCGACGCGCGGGTGCCCGCGACCGTGCTCGCGGCCCACGTCGCGACCGGCGAGTACGGCGACCCGTACTTCGGGATGAATCTCAGGAAGCTCCCCGGCGCGACCTACCCGATCGCCCAGAACTTCTCGAACCTCCCGATGCCGAAGGACAGCCCGTTTGCGTCGTCGTGGTGGTACCGCACCGAGTTCCGCGTCCCGGAGTCCTACGCCGGGCGCCGCGTGTGGCTGAACTTCGACGGCATCAACTACCGGGCGAACGTGTGGCTGAACGGAAAGAAGATCGCCGACTCGAAGGAGGTCGCCGGCCCGTTTCGCACGTTCCAGTTCGACGTGACCGACGCCCTCGTCCGCGACGGTGCAAACGTCCTCGCGGTCGAGACGTTCGCCCCGACCGAGCGCGACCTCGGCATCACGTTCGTCGACTGGAACCCCCAGCCGCCCGACAAGAACATGGGCATCTGGCGCCCCGTCTACCTCACCGCGAGCGGGCCCGTCTCCGTCCGCTACCCGTCGGTCTCGACGAAGTTCGCCGACGACGCCCTCAGCCGCGCCGACCTCACGGTCGTCGCGGACCTGCGGAACGCGAGCGACCGGCCCGTCGAGGGCGTCCTCTCCGGCACGATCGGCGACCTCAAGGTCGAGCAGAAGGTCACGCTCGCCGCGGGCGAGAGCCGAACGGTGCGCTTCGCACCGGAGCAGTTCCCACAGCTCCGCGTCGAGAGCCCGAAGGTCTGGTGGCCGGCGCCGCACGGGCCCCAGACGCTCCAGACGGTTGCGGTGAGCTTCTCCGTCGACGGAAAGGTCTCGGACGAGGCGAGCGCGCGCTTCGGCATCCGCGAGGTCACGTCGGAGCTCACGCCGGCGGGCCACCGTCTCTTTCGCGTCAATCGCAAGCCGATCCTCATCCGCGGCGCCGGGTGGGCGCCCGACATGATGCTGCGCGACCCGTCGCCCGAGCGGCTGCGGACCGAGCTCGAGTACGTCCGCGACATGAACCTCAACACGGTCCGGCTCGAGGGCAAGATGCAGAGCGACGCCTTCTACGACCTCTGCGACGAGATGGGCATCCTCGTCATGGCCGGGTGGTGCTGCTGCGACCACTGGGAGATGTGGGACAAGTGGAAGCCCGGCGACCTCGAGGTCGCGGCCGCATGCACGCGCTCGCAGATCACGCGGATGCGCTCGCACCCGAGCGTGTTCGTCTGGCTCAACGCGAGCGACATGCCGGCGCCGCCCGACGTCGAGCGGGAGTACAACCGGCAGCTCGAGGCCGCCGCGTGGCCGAACCCCGTCGTCTCGAATGCGACCGCCGAGTCGACGCCCGTCTCGGGCCCGTCGGGCGTCAAGATGAACGGCCCGTACGACTACGTCGTCCCGTCCTACTGGACGCGCGACAAGAAGCTCGGCGGCGCCTTCGGGTTCGCGACCGAGATCGGCCCCGGGCCGGCGATCCCGACCGTCGGCTCGCTCAGGAAGATGCTCCCGAAGGACCGTCTCTGGCCGAAGAACGAGGTCTGGAGCTTCCACGCGGGCGGAAGCGAGTTCAAGAACCTGGACCGCTTCGACAAGGCGATGGCCGAGATCTACGGCCCGCCAAAGGGGCTCGAGGACTACGTGCAGAAGGCGCAGGCGATGGCTTACGACGGCGAGCGGTCGATGTTCGAGGCCTACAGCGCCAACAAGTACACGTCGACGGGCGTCATCCAGTGGATGCTCAACAACGCGTGGCCGTCGACCATCTGGCACCTCTACGACTACTACCTCCAGCCGGGCGCCGGCTACTACGCCACGAAGAAGGCGTGCGAGCCGCTCCACATCCTCTTCGCTTACGACGACCGCGGAGTCGTCGTCGTGAACAGCCTCTACCGCGCGGCGCCGGGGCTCAAGGCGTCCGCCCGCGTCTACGACTTCGATCTCAAGGAGACGTTCGCGAAGGAGGCGACCGTCGACGCGGGCGAGGACGCGTCGGTTCGCGCCTTCGAGATCCCGGCCGAGGCGCTGCGTGGCTCCCCCGTCCACTTCGTGCGGCTCGAGCTCGTCGACGCGGCGGGCGCCGTCGTCAGCACGAACTTCTACTGGCTGCCGGCGCGCTACGCCGAGATGGCGTGGGACAAGACGACGTTCGTCAACACGCCGATCAAGACGTACGAGGACCTGCGCCGTCTCGCCGACCTTCCGCGCACGAAGCTCGAGGCGTCGAGCCGGCTCGAACAGTCGGGCGGCGAGGACCGGGCCGTCGTCACGCTTCGCAACCCGAGCAAGCACATCGCCTTCCAGGTCCACGTGAGCGTCTCCGCGGGCGAGGGGAAGGAAGAGGTCGCCCCGATCTTCTGGGACGACAACTACGTCACGCTGATGCCGGGCGAGGCGCGGACCCTCACGGCGCGCTTCGCGAGGCGCGCCGGACCGCTCGCGGTCGACGTCGACGGCATGAACGTCGACGCGGTCGCGGTCCCGCTCGGCGCCGGAGGCACGAAATGAGAATCACGGACCCCCACGACGACATGGCGAGCGCGCCGCGCGCCCACCACATGCTCACCGAGATCTACGAGCAGCCGCGCGCGATCCGCGAGACGATCGCCCGCCACGTGGCGGGCGAGTCGGCGATCTTTCCCGACGAGCTCGCGGGCGTGGCCGGGGCGCTGCAGACCTTCAAGAAGCTCGTCATCGCGGCGAGCGGCTCGAGCCGTCACGCCGGGCTCGCCGGCGAGATCATGATCGAGGACCTCGCCGGCGTGCCGGTCGACGTCGAGTACGCGAGCGAGTACTGCTACCGCTCGACGCACGCGGCGGCCGACACGATCGTGATGGTCATCACGCAGTCCGGCGAGACGGCCGACACGATCGCCGCGCAGCACGAGGCGATCGCGCGCGGGTCGGCCACCGTCGCGATCTGCAACGTCGACGGGTCGACGATCGCGCGTGAAGCGGGATCCTGCCTCCTCACGCACGCCGGGCCCGAGCTCTCCGTCCCGGCGACGAAGAGCTTCACGACGCAGCTCGCCGTGCTCTACATGTTCTCGCTCTTCCTCGCTCGAAAGAACGGCCGGATGACGTCGGAGGTCGTGCGGCGCCACCTCGCGCGCCTCGTCGAGCTCCCCGACGAGCTCCCCGCCCACATCGCCGAATGGGACCGCGCGTGCCGCGACATCGCGCGGGCGTACGCCGACGAGCGGACGTTCCTCTATCTCGGCCGCGGGGTGCACTACGCGATCGCGCGCGAGGGCGCGCTCAAGCTCAAGGAGATCTCCTACGCGCACGCCGAAGGCTACCCGGCCGGCGAGCTCAAGCACGGGCCGAACGCGCTCGTCGACGAGCACTGCCCGGTCGTCGTCATCGCGACGCGCGACCCGGAGGACCCCGACTCGGTGCTCCGCCACCGCAAGACCGTCGGGGCCATCGAGCAGATCCGCTCGCGCGGCGGCGTCGTCGTCGCCGTCGCAAGCGCCGGCGACGAGGAGGTGGCTCGCGCGGCGAACCATGTCCTCGAGGTGCCGCCCGCGACCGAGCTGCTGCTCCCGATCGTCGAGGTCGTCCCGCTCCAACTCTTCGCGTATCATGTCGCGGTCGCGAACGGCTGCGACGTCGACAGCCCGAGAAATCTCGTGAAATCGGTGGTGAGCGAATGAACGTGCGCCGCGCGGGGCGTCGGGCGTCGCGCCTGGCGCCGCTCTCCGCGCTCTTCATCTGCCTCGCGTCCACGCTCCCGGCGCTCGCGCCGCCGGCCGCGGCCGAGGAGCGCGGCGAGGTCGCGGTCACGATCGACGACCTGCCGCAGAACGGCCGCGAGTACGGCCTCGACCGGATGCGGAAGATGACCGAGCGGCTCGTGCGCGCCGTCGCGTCGCGCCACGTCCCGGCGGTCGCGTTCGTCAACGAGGCGCAGCTCTTCACGGTGCCCGGGGAGGTCGACGAGAGGATCGCGCTCCTCGACGCGTGGGCCGCGGCCGGGATCGAGCTCGGGAACCACACGTACGCGCACCGGTCGTTCCACGAGGTCACGCTCGCGCAGTACGAGGAGGGAGTGGTCCGCGGCGAGACGGTCACGAAGCTGCTCGCCGAGCGCCACCGGCTCCCCTACCGCTACTTCCGCCACCCGTACCTCGACACGGGCCCGGATCTCGAGACGCGGACGGCGTTCGAGAAGTTCCTCGCCGACCGCGGCTACACGATCGCGCCCGTGACGATCGATCCCGCGGACTGGATGTTCGCGGTCGTCTACGCCGACGCGAAGGCGCACGGCGACGACGCGGCCATGAAGAAGGTCGCCGCCGAATACCTCGCGTACTTCGACGCGGCGATCTCGCACGCGGAGACCTACGCGCACTCCCTCTTCGGGCGCCCGATCCGGCACGTCCTCCTCCTGCATGCGAGCGAGCTCAACGCGGAGAACTTCGACGCCGTCGCCAGGCTGTTCGACCGCCGCGGCTACACGTTCGTCCCACTCGCGCGAGCCCTCGAGGACGAGGCGTACCGCAGCCCGAATACGTTCGCGAGCGACGCGGGCGTCACGTGGTTCGAGCGGTGGGCGGCGACGCGCGGCTCGGCGGCCGACGTCCCGAGCCCCACGCCCCCGGCGTGGATCGAGGAAGCCTACGAGCGGCTCGACGCGGCCGCGCCGGCGCGCATCCCCGGCTCGCACAACTGAAGCGCTGAGTGCCGAGCTCGGACCTTCCGATCCTCAGCACTCAGCATTCAGCACGTCTCGAAGAGCACTTGAGCTACGGCGAGCGCGTGGGTGTGGGAGATCGAGACGAGCGCGCGCGTCGCGCCGAGCGCGTCGAAGCGCTCGCGGGCGACGCCGTGGAGCGAGAGCTTCGGCGGTCCGCCCGCGGATGGTAGAATCTCGACTTCGCGCCAGGCGACGCCCTCGGCCCACCCGGTCCCGAGGGCCTTCATCGCGGCCTCCTTCGCGGCGAAGCGCCCGGCGTAGTGGACGAATCGCGCGGCGCGGGCGTCGCAGTACTCCCGCTCGGCGGGCGTGAAGACGCGGTCGAGGAACCGGTCGCCGAGCCTCTCGACGGCCCGCTCGATTCGTTCGATCTCGACGACGTCGATGCCGATTGCGAGGACCATACAGTGAGCGATTTCGAGTACAGAACGACCGATGGTACCACCTACCTCGCCTGCCTGCCATTCGAGGACGAGGGCTTCGTCGCCGCCTTCGGCACACGCGCCGGAGCGGCCGAGGGCGAGCGGTTCGAGACGACGTCCGAGCGGCTCCTGAAGGCGCTCGGCATGCCGGAGGCGCCGCTCGCGACGTGCCGGCAGGTCCACTCGTCGGTCGTCCGCGCCGTGCGTTCGGACGCCGACGTGCGCGACGCCGCGACCGAGTGCGACGCCGTGACCGCCAAGCGGCCCGGCCTGCTGCTCGGCATCAAGACGGCCGACTGCGTGCCGGTGCTGATCGCCGACGTGCGCACGGGCGCGGTCGCCGGCGTGCACGCGGGGTGGCGCGGCGCGGCGAGCCGTATCGTCGAGCGCGCGTTCGCCTCGATGATGGCGCTCTGGAAGACCGACCGCTCGGATTGCATCGCCGCGATCGGCCCGGCCGTGTGCGCCGACTGCTATGAGGTGGGGCCCGAGGTGCTCGCGCGCTTCCGAGAGTTCCCCTACGCAGAGCGGCTCGTCTCGAACCCGCACGACGACAAGGCGCACGTCGACCTCAAGACCGCGTGCGCGGTCCAGCTCGAGCTCTGCGGCGTCGAGCCCGACCAGATCTACGTCTCCGACGCATGCACGATGTGCCGCAACGACGTGTTCCCCTCCTATCGCAAGGAGGGGGCGCGCGCCGGGCGGATCCTCTCGGTCGTGGGGAAGGTGAGCCGTGAACGGTGAACCGTGAACCGTTGTTGGAACTTCTACGGTTCACGGTTCACGGACAACGGTTCACGGTACTTCACCCCTTCGGCGCGTAGTACCCGCGGCGGAACCGCAGCTTCAGATCCTTGCCGCGCTCCCCCGCGATCGAGACCGCGATCTTGCGGAACGAGCCGTCGCGCGTCGTGTTCGACGGCGCGTAGCTGACGACGTACTGCTGGCGAAGGTCGTTCTGGATCTCCTCGAACGCCTTGTCGAGCGTCTCGTTGCTGCGGGGCTCGAAGGTCCGCCCTCCCGTCTCCTTCGAGAGCTTGTCGAGCACGCCGGTGTTGACCGGCTGGATGCTCGGGTCGCCGATCCCAATGCCGTAGACGATGACCTCCGAGCGCCACGCGCGCTCGATGGCCGCCTCCTTGTTGTAGAGGCTCGTCGTGTCCTCGCCGTCGGTGAGCAGGATGACCACGCGCCGCCCGGCCTCCCGCTTGAGGACGTCGTCGGCCGCGAGGTAGATGGCGTCGTAGAGCGAGGTGCCGCCCGCCGTCGGGTTCGTCGGCGCGGTCCCGCCCCGCCCGAACGCCGAGTACGGCGAGACGCGCGCGCGGTCGAGCGCGCGGTCGAGCGCGGCGATGCTCCCCGTGAGGTTCTGCTCGAGCGTGACCTCCTTGGCGAACGTGATCACGCACGCGAGGTCCTTGTCCGGCCTGAGCACCTTCGCGAAGAAGCGCGACGCCGCCTCGCGCTCGATGCCGATCGTCTCCTCCTGGCTGCCGCTGATGTCGATAAGGAGCGCGATCGTCAGCGGCGCCTCGAGCTGGCGCTCGAACGAGAAGATCTCCTGCGGCTTGCCGTCCTCGAGGACCTGGACCTCCTCCTTGCGAACGTCGGTGATCGGACGCCCCTTCTTGTCCGTCACGTTGAACGGGACGGTGACGAGCTCGGTGCCGAGCTGGACCTTTCCAGCACAGTGGGATCCGAAGCTTGGAATTCACGTGACTTGAAGTCGCGG